>Ga0210377_10003115_pt1 | contig 14280 bp, 20 predicted proteins | sample PLM4_65_b1redo_FD_155480 | JGI IMG/M metagenome (GOLD analysis project Ga0210377, IMG submission 155480) | Groundwater sediment microbial communities from an aquifer in East River, Colorado, USA - PLM4_65_b1 redo | ecosystem: Environmental > Terrestrial > Soil > Riparian zone | place: USA: East...
GGACAGCTTCGCGGGGAACTGGACGAAGGTGAGGCCGATCTCGGCCGCGAGCTGGACCGGCTGTCGGAACTTCCGGAGGTGGCTGAGGTGACGGCCCTCCAGGCGGGGCTTCGGATCATCACCCGACGTCTACACGTGGAACATCGTGGGAGGCAGTACGCCCTGGGGAGCTTCCAGGTCGATCTGTTCTACAACGGAGAGATCACGATCCACAACCTGACCAACAGGCACGGGTACTACGACCACCCGCACATCTGGAATGGAACGCCCTGTCTGGGCAACGTCAGGGAAGGGCTGGCGAAGTTGATCGGCGAATTTCAACTCGCGGCTGCGTCCGAGGTCATTGTGGACTTCCTGAAGACGATCAATCATAAGGATTGGCACATCTCCATCGAGCATTGGGGATCAATACCGGATGAGGGACGCCCCGCATCGCTTCCCCCTCGTGCCCCCAAACTCGTGCGGTAGGGACCGAAGATTATGGACTTCTCGCGACAGAGTGACCTGGTGGAAACGGAAGCCCTCGAGATCCCGGTGACCATGATCGGTTGCGGGGGGATCGGTTCCTTTTCCGCGCTGGCGCTGGCGAAGATGGGGTGCGTCCATCTGACCGTCTACGATGACGATCGGGTGGAAGAGCACAACATCCCGAATCAGCTCTACCGGCTCTGCGATGTCGGACAATTGAAAGTCATCTGCCTGGCCGAGATTATCAAGGACTTCACTGGGACTGGCGTCGACGCGCGACCGGAGCGCGTGCAGGGCCAGCGGCTCCAGGGGATCGTCGTCTCAGGCGTGGACAGCATGGAGGCAAGGCGGCGTATCTGGGACCGATCGATCCGGTACAAGGCCGGCGTCACGGCCTACATTGACGCCAGGATGGGCGCCGAGGTGGCCAGGATTTACACCGTCCGGCCCGTGGATCCTGACCACGTCCGGTTGTACGAACGGACGCTCTACTCCGACGACGACGCGATGCAGGTTCCATGCACTGCCCAAGCGATCGTCTACAACAGCTTCGGGATCGCCGGTCTTGTGGCAGGAGAGGTGAAGCGGGTCGCGATGGGCGAGGCATGTCCATTCGAGATCATTTTCGATCAGAGAACGCTCACCTTCCTCACCGCCTAGACAACACCGCCTAGACAACCGCGGGACAGCTCACCGGGTGAACGCCCCGGAAGAAAAGGAGAGATGCGATGACACTCGGAACCACGCAGGAGCAAGAGACCATCGTCGTGAAGGTCGTCACGCTTGGCAAGAGCACGCAGGAGGTCAGACGGGACAGCCCCTTCAATCTGGACAGCCTTCTGAAAGAGCTGGGGGTGAACGGGGGTCTGGAGATACGGGTCAACGGCCAAGCGGTGGAGCGAACCCACCCTCTCGCGCACGGCGACACAGTCCTGATGGTCCCGAAGATCAAGGGCGGCCGGTAGGCGAGACCCTCGCCCCGCTCCCTTTCGCGGCCCGTTTTCGCTGGACCAGGGCCGAAAGAGAGCAGGCTGAGGATCGGGCCTTATCTGATCTGGACGATCACCTTCCGTTCCCGCGGGCCGTCGAACTCCACCAACATCAGGCTCTGCCAGGTTCCCAGGAGCAGTGTGCCATTCTTGACCGGCACCATCTCGCTTGGGCCGATGATGGCCGCCTTGATGTGGGCCGCCGCGTTGTCATCGATCCGATCGTGCCGCCAGACCCCCTCGGGGATCAGTTTTGCCAGGGCGTCCTGAAGGTCTTCGCCGATGTTGGGGTCGGCGTTTTCATTGATCGCCACGGCGGCGGTCGCGTGCGGCACAAACACGCAACAGAGTCCTTCCGCCATGGCCCCTCGCTCCACGATCTCTCGAACCTTTGGGGTAATGTCGATCACCTGAAACTTTCGCTTTGTCTTGACGAAGAACTCTTCCATCTTCTCCCCCAAGAACAGAGGTAGACGATCTCACCCTTCCAACCCTTGGCGCCGCTCAGCGACCGGCGCTGGCACGACACGCGGCTGCCGCGATCGACAGGCGTTCGAACTCCGCCTTCGGCAGCGACGGCCTACCCAGGCTGCTCGTGCGCAAGCCGGGCGCGCCATGATAGTCGGAGCCCCCGGCCGCCAACATCCCATAACGCAGCCGCATCCGCTCATACCGGAAAATCGCGTCGGCATCGTGGTCCGGGTGGTGCACCTCCAGTCCCATCAGCCCCTGCTCCACCAGGCGGGGGATCATCTCGTCGCGGCCATACACCCCGGGATGCGCGAGCGACGGGACACCGCCCGCCAGCTTGATCGCCACTATCACCTCCGCCGCCGGGAGCCTGGAGCGCTCTACGTGCGCCAGCTTCCCAGGCGTGAGGTAGCGGTCAAATGCCTCCTGCACCGAGGCCACATATCCGCGCCTCACCATGGCCTGCGCCAGATGCGGGCGGCCTACCGACGAGCCTGGCGCCTGGGTCAAGATCTCGTCGGCATCAAGCGGAAGTCCCAGAGACCAGAGCTTATCAATCATCCGGCGGATCCGCTCTACGCGGTCATCTCGGGAGACGGCCAGAAACTCGGTGAGTCGGGCGTCGTCAGGATGGATGAAGTGCCCAAGGATATGAACCTCCAGGTCGTCCGCATAGGCGGTCACCTCGACACCCGGGACGATCTCGAGGCCCACCCGCGCCCCCTCAGCCATCGCCGACGGGATGCCCGCCAGCGTGTCGTGATCGGTCACGGCCAGGATCGAGACACCGCTCGCCTTCGCGAGGCGCACAAGCTCCTGGGGGGGCAACGCTCCGTCGGAGGTGTTAGTATGGGCGTGCAGATCGATGAGGCCCATTCGGGTCAAGCCGGCGATCATGAGCGAGGGAGGTCGCTGACCTCCGCCCGCTGCGCCAGGAGACGTTCGGGGTGGGCGTAGACATTAAACCCCTCCCCCCGGACGTACCCGATGACGGTGATGCCAAAGCGCTTGGCCGCCTGGATCGCCAGACTGGTGGGCGAGGTCCGGGAGATGACGAACGGGGTCCGCATGTGCGCCCCCTTCCGAAGCATCTCGGATGAGATGCGGCCGGTGGAGAGGAGGATATTGCCGGCTGTCGAAATGCCTCGGAGGAGCGCCTCGCCGAGGATCTTGTCCAGGGCGTTGTGGCGCCCAACGTCCTCGGCGACCAGCAGGAGCTTCTCCCCGTCGCTCATCGCGGCAGCGTGAATCCCCCGCGACTCCCGATACAGGCGAGCCTCGGCATAGAGCTGCTTCATCAAGGCAAAGGCTTGCTCCGGGTGCAGTGTCGCCTCCTTCGGAAAGGCCTTGAACCCTTCCATCGGCATTCCAAAGGTGATGCCCCCGGTGCAACCGGAGGTGAAGATGCGACGACGAGGCGGGGTAAAGGCCTTCGTGAGGTGGACATCCGCCACCGCCTCCTCGGGAAAGACCTCCAGTGTCTTAATCTCATCGAGACCCTCGATGATCCCCTCAAAACTCAAGAATCCCAGGACCAGACAATCGACCTTGATCGGCGTGCATTGCAGCGTGGCCAGCTCCGTCCCGTTCACGAAGATGGTGATAGACTGCTCCTCGACCACCGAAAGGTCGAGGGTCTCAAAGGAGCCGCCCCGATATCGAACGATCCGATGCATGGTTCTCTCAGCGCCCCATGGCACCCATATGGTCCCAGACGCTCACTCGATTCATTCCTTCATCACCTTCGGCTCGAAAGGTTTCGTGCTTGATCTTCACGATCGCCTCCTCCACCTCGGGATAGAACAGATCGACCAGGCACGTGACGAAGAGGGGTGCGGTCAGCGACACGATGCACTCCGAGAGGACGCCAGAGGGCTAATGGCCCTTGTCCTTGGGAAAGGGCGGCGCAAGGACCACAAGCAGGACCAGCGAACTGGAACCTGGATTCTCAACTCCATGCTCCACGGATGCCGGGGCCAGGACCGCCGAACCGGCTGACAGCTCTCGTTCCTCAGGTCCGATCCTGAAGCGGCCCGTCCCTTCAATGACGTAGTAAATCTTATCCGACGTCTCGTGGACATGGGGCTTCTGGACCTGGCCAGGCAGGAGGCAGTAGAGGTCGGCCATGGACCGCTCGGTCCTGAAGAGCCCGACCTTCTGTGCCTTCTCGGGCGAGAATCGCTTCAGTGCGGCCGCCTCGACCCACTCCATCAAGCCCTCCCTATCCCGTTCTCCTGCTACGCCTCCAACTATTTCTTACTATAATCCGGTGGACACTCTGCCGGGCCAAGAAACGAGCCAAGCAAGGCGCGGCCCCCTGGGCCGACCGAGGCGTACCGTTCTCAGGTACGTCGCAGGGAGTGCCCCGGGGGCCAGCAACGCCGCTAGGCGAAGTTAATTGGACCGGCAATCGACTACCAATCGGGATGCAGATCCGGCCGCTGCTTCAGCGCGTCTTTCAAGGGCGTCGAGAGGCGCGCTTTTCCATAGATGAAGTCAGCCCGATTGTAGGAGGCGATCTCATACTCCTTTCCCAGCACAATCGCCTCCTCCGGGCAGGCCTCCTCACAGTAGCCGCAAAAGATGCAGCGGAGCATATGAATCTTGTAGACCTTCGCGTACCGCTCTCCCCGGGAATGCCGCTCCTGTTCAGTGTTCTCAGCCGGTTCGATGTAGATCGCGTCGGCGGGGCAGGCGACGGCGCACAGTTCGCAGCCCACGCACCGTTCCATCCCGTCCTCGTTCACGACGAGCATATGCAGTCCACGATAGCGGGGGGCGAGGGGAAGGCGCTCCTCTGGATACGAGACCGTTACAGGCTTACGAAAGATGTGTTTGAAGGTGGTCGCCATCCCTTTAAGGATCTCGATGATCATAGACTACATCCTCACGCGCCCCCGCTTTCAGGGTAGCGCATCTCACGGATCTTTCCCGGATCGGGCGGGCCCAGGAACAGACCCAAGGCGTCACGTAACACCTTGCGCTGCAATGTATCCTGTCCCGGACCCCCCAAGCTGCAGCCCAGCCTGAATCCGACCGGATAGAGCGCCCTCGGTGGCCGCATCAGCGCCGATTCCTCGGGGACCACGGTAATGAGCACCGTCGGAAGTCCCCGCATCTCAATCTCTCGCTGAGCCGACACGACCGCGCGGTGGCAGACCGGTCATCCTGCTGTCAGCACCACGAGGTCCGCCTTCGACCGCTCAATGGCATCGGCCACCTGAGGGGCAGTGACCTCGTAGGTCTCTTTCAGATTGAGGCTGTAGCCGAATCCGACGTGCTTGTCGCCCAGTCCACCGATCAGTCCCTCCTGCCGAAGCTCCCGAAGGCGATCGATCGGGAAGACACAGTTGATATCCCGGTCGGCATCCGCATGGTCATAGTGGCTGTGCGTGACCATTAGCTCGGCGCCCTTTACGTCGCCAGGCACCACCCTCAGGCTGTTGTCCCCCTCAGGGTTGAACGGCTGCTGGCTCTTCAGGTGGACCCCCGCGTTTGAGACAAGGGCCACCAGCGACTCCGAGAGTGTTCCCTCGAAGGGCGTAAACGGGACGCACCGCCGAGACATACCCATGCCGACACATGCTCCAGGCTAGATAAGACAGTCCGCAGTAACCGTGCCAGCTCGCAACTCGCGAACCACACAGCCGATACATCGCCGACTGATCAAATGCGGCACACCAAGTATGTCAGAGGTCAGAGCTTCCTGAGGATGGCCAGCAGCTCTTCATTGTCCGGCTGCTGGCGCAGCTCATAGAACTTGATCGTGTTCAGATTGCCCTGCTTATCGATGATGAACACCGCCCGCTGTGGGAATCCTTCCTCCCGCAGAACACCGTACTTCAAGGAGACCTGCCCGTGAGGCCAGAAATCACTCAGCAGCGGGTATCCCAAACCGCCGCACTTTTCGGAGAACGCCGCCAGGGTAAACAGACTGTCTGTGCTGATCCCCAGAACCTGGGTATTGTAATCCGCGAACTTCTGCATATCAGCATTGTACGCGGATAGTTCCGCTTGTCAGACCGGGGTGAAGGCCAGAGGAAAGAACGCCAGCATGACGTGCTGTTTTCCCTTGAAACTCGAGAGGCTAACCTCGTTCTTCTTGGCATCCTTCAGGGTGAAGTCGGGCGCCGCCTCTCCGACCTTGAGTTGATGAACCATGCGCATCCTCGTCCTCCTTTCGCCCCCGGCGTGAGCCGGGGTTCATGTCCCATGTTCAGTATCGCTCGATCAACGCCTTCACGATCACACGACAATGGGGTCCTTCCTGCTCCTTGCCCGCTCCTGGCCTATTTCCTCGACCGCCACGGGAAGTGAAACAGTCCTCGCTTGCTCGGCCGCTCCTTCATGATTTTCTCCTGAAGCAACATGATCCCGTGGATCAGTTGCTCCGGCCTGGGCGGGCAGCCGGGAACGTAGACATCCACCGGCACGATCTCGTCCACCCCTTGCACGATGGTATAGGTGTTGAAGATCCCGCCGCACGACGCACACGCGCCCATTGCGATGACCCACTTCGGATCAGGCATCTGATCGTAGATTCTCCTGAGCACAGGGGCCATCTTGCGGCTCACGCGCCCGGCCACGATCATCAAGTCAGCCTGACGCGGCGAGCCGCGAAAGACCTCGGCCCCAAACCGGGCGAGATCGAAGCGCGACGCACCCGTCGCCATCATCTCGATGGCACAGCAGGCAAGCCCGAAGCTCGCCGGCCAGATGGAAGATTTGCGCGCCCAATTGACCAGACTGTCGAGGGTCGAGAGAAGAAGACCGCGCTCGAGCTCCGCTTCCTCGGCAGGCGTGACCTGCGCGTCAACCTCTGTCGTCACGTGATAGCGCTCCCCTACGCCGTGAAGGACGACCCGCAGCCGCAGCCGCCTTTCGCGTTGGGGTTCTTCAGGCTGAAGCCGGCCCCCTGCAGGCCGTCGATGTAGTCGAGCTCCGTCCCGGCGAGGTAGAGGTAGCTCTTCGGGTCCACGAGGACCTTGGCGCCGTGGGCCTCGAAGACCTGGTCGGCCGGCTGGGGCTGGTCGAACTCGAGCTGGTAGGAGAGGCCCGAGCAGCCGCCGCCCACGACGCGGACGCGGAGGCCCTCCTCGGGCTTCGCCTGGGTCTTCAGGAGGTCGGCCAGCTTGGCGGCGGCCGACTCGGTGAACGTGATCATGTAGACCTCCTTTCCCTACGAGCCTGGGAGATTCCACTGAACGGTTTTCATGTCGATCCCTTCGAGCGCCATTTCGTATCGAGGCGAGAGCGCCCTCAGGCGCCTGACATTCTCGATCACCTCCGCGGCCACGAAGTCCACCTCGTCGGCGGTGTTCCCTCGCCCGAGGCCGAAGCGTATGCTGCTGTGGGCGAGCTCGTCCCGTAGCCCGATCGCCTGCAAGACATAGGAGGGCTCCAGTGTGGCAGAGGTGCACGCCGAGCCCGAAGAAACGGCGATCCCCTTCAGCGCCATAAGGAGTGATTCCCCTTCGACGAACTCAAAGGAAACGTTCAGGTTGCCCGGGAGCCGCTCGGTCGGGTGGCCGTTGAGGTGGATGGCCTCGAGCTGAGTCCAAAGGGCGCCGCGAAGCCGCTCGCGGAGCGCCGTAAGACGGGCAGGTTCCGTCGAGAGCTCCCGCTCGGCGAGGGCGCAAGCGGCCCCGAAGCCGACACATCCCGGAACGTTCAGGGTCCCCGATCGCCGGCCTTTCTCGTGGCCCCCCCCGTCCATCTGTGGGACGAGTCTGACCCTGGGCTTGCTCATCCTGACGTACAGCGCGCCCACTCCCTTTGGGCCGTAACACTTGTGCGCCGAGGCCGAGAGAAGATCCGCCTGCCAGTCGTCCACGGACAGAGGGAGCTTCCCGACATACTGGACAGCGTCGGTGTGGAAGAGGACCCCGTGGCGCTTGGCGATCCGGCCGATCTCAGCCAGCGGCTGGAGGGTCCCGATCTCGTTGTTCGCGGCCATGATCGAGATGAGGATCGTCTCCTTGGTGATAGCCCGCTCAACGTCGGCAGGATCGACCCTGCCGCTCCGGTCCACAGGGAGATAGCTGATCCTGTAACCCTCCCGCTCTAACCGCCGACAGGAGTCAAGGACGGCGTGATGCTCGATCTGGGAAGTAATGAGGTGTCGTCCCTTCTCTCGATAGGCGGCAGCGACGCCTTTGATGGCGAGGTTGTCCGACTCGGTGGCGCCACTCGTCCATACGATCTCGGCGGGCTTACACCCAAGGAGGTGGGCGACCTGGACGCGGGCCTGCTCCACCGCCTCCTCGGCCGCCCAGCCAAACTGGTGATTGCGGGAGGCCGCGTTGCCGAAGTGCTCAGAAAAGTAAGGACGCATCGCCTCGAAGACCTCGGGGGCCACGGGGGTCGTCGAGTGGTGGTCCATATAGATCGGGAGGGTGACGGTCGTGGGCTTCATGACGCTGCAATCAGGGCCTGCATCGGCAGAGGAACCTCTTTCATCGAGGTGATCGTGTCACACCGACAGCAGACCTCCCTTGATGGTTTCAGTGGGCACCCCCTGCACACCTGCAGGATCTCCGTAGTCCGCCGAATCGACTCTTGCATCTGACGGTACGCGGCGACTCGCGCCCCAATTTCCTCTAGCTGCCGCTCCAAGATCTCAATGATCTCGGGAGCCGCCTCAGCACCAGATTCAGCCCTCGCTCGCTGATCCAAGAGCCGCCTTATCTGGGAAAGGGGGGTTCCCAACATCTGCAGGCTCTTAATGAACTGAATCGTCTTGGAGTCATCTGGGAAGTACAGGTGAAACCCACCTTTTGTCCTCGCGGAGTGATTGATGAGTCCGAGCTGTTGATAGTAGCGGATCGTCCGCAGCGTAGTGCCGGTCCGTTTCGCCAACTCACCGATTTTTAGCAGGCCATCCTCTGCCATGCTCGCATTCCCTCTGCCTCACATTCCCCGCCCGCGTGCCTCGTGCATTTCCGCCCGGTCCTAATCAGAGTATAGGTAACCATGACGTGACTGTCAATTTGTATAACCGTTCGTGTGGGTGATGTTCTAACGCTCTAGGGGTGCAGACCACGCCCGCGCGATCTTGAGCGTTGACAAGCTCTCTATTTTCTACGATCCTGATGAAGCGCGGAACACGCCCGTTACTCAACATTCCCCCGGGGGCAAACCATGATTGAGCACACTATGAGTAAGTACACAGCACTGACACTCACGTTGCTACGCATCATCGCGGGCTTTCTCTTCATGCCGCATGGGGCGCAGAAACTCTTCGGCTGGTTGGGAGGCATGGGAGGAACTGGGGCGTCCGCTTCGTTTCCGGACCTGATGTGGGTCGCCGGCGTACTGGAATTCTTCGGGGGCCTGTGTATCGTGCTGGGAGTGTGGACCCGCCCGGTGGCCTTCTTGCTGTCGGGCCAGATGGCGGCAGCCTACTTCATGGGTCATGCCTCGCGAGGCTTCTGGCCGTTGCTCAATCGTGGCGAGTTGGCGGTCTTGTACTGCTTTGTCTTTCTGTTCCTCGCGGCGGCAGGGGGCGGGCCCTTCACAGTTGAGCGGCTGTGGCAGAAGAAGGCGAGATGATCGGTATTCGATATGCTCATATAGCTCTTTACCGGACAAGCGATCTCATCGAAAACCGTGTAAGCATCATCAGCCGGATGCGGTCGTCGGTTTTGACCGTCAGGGCGCGCCAGTGATACATTGTCATACATGAAGAATGCTGTAACCATCCGCTTATAAGGACCGTCTTCCGTCGGTAAAGCCCCCCTAAACCCGTAGGCTGTGTGCGGGCTTCTCTGTGGACTCCATCTGCAGAACACGGACAAAATGAAAAGGGGTTAGCTGGATGAATTAGCTAACCCCATGATTCCGATGGTTGCGGGGGCAGGATTTGAACCTGCGACCTTTGGGTTATGCGTACCGCTGCAGCTTTCGCTGCCTGGATGAACCAGTTTACGGTCTGGACTTTCTCTTCACCCTCGGCTGGCGTTCGCCACCGTTAGGGTGCCTGCCGTTAAGTCTCTACACCTTCTCTGTTAGCTTCACAGCCCTCAGAGCTTGGCTCGGGGTTACCCCGCCAACGGCTTCCCCGAATTTGACAGGTTGTCGCACAGAGGTTTCCCTCTGTGCAGCCCATTGCTGGATTAGCTCCCACGCGTCACGGAAGGCGGCCGACCGTGGCTTTCGTTGACGCTTGCCAACCTAATCCCGCGGATTGAGCCCAACGAGCTACCGGACTGCTCCACCCCGCGAAAGGTATCTTAGGCAAGGCACGCAGCAGTGTCAAGACTTTTCTGCCCATCGTTGATCGCTAGCATGCCGCAGGCAGCGGAGATGTCCCAGCCGCGACTCTCGCGGATGGTGGCGAAGATGCCAGCGAACTTCAAGGTCTGTTGGAACGCATTGACCCGATGGCGGGAAGGGCGCCGAAATGGAATGGCCGGTGCCTCGTTCAGTGGCAGGAGATTGACCTTGCAGCGCAGCCCGCGCAGGAGCCTCACGAGTTCTCTGGCATCCTCGGGTCGGTCGTTGACTCCCTCCATCAGGGTGTATTCGAAGGTGATCCGCCGGCGCGGAGGAAGGGGATAGGCCCTGAGGGCCGCCATTAACTCTTTGAGCGGGTATCGGCGGTTGATGGGGACCAGGCGGTCGCGGAGCTCATCGGTTGCCGCATGGAGCGACACCGCCAGGTTCACGTCGAGCCCGGAGGCAGCCAGACGCGTGATCTCCGGGACCAGCCCGACAGTCGAGAGCGTCACCCGGCGGGTGGGATAGGCAAGACCAAGGGGGTGCAGCAAGATCGTCAGCGCCTTCACGGTAGCGTCGTAGTTATGCAGCGGCTCCCCCATTCCCATCAAGACCAGGTTGCCGATCCGCTCTCCCGGCGAAAACTCTCCACGAAGCGCGAGAACCTGATCCACGATCTCGCCCGCGTGCAGGTGCCGAACAAACCCCATCATTCCAGTGAGGCAGAAGGCGCAGGCCAGGGCGCATCCCACCTGAATGGAAAGACAGGCGGTCAGTCGCCCCTCATCCGGAATCAGGACCGTCTCGATCTTCCGGCCGTCAGCACAGCCGAATAGGTACTTCCGGGTGCCATCGCTCGAGACCTGCTTGTCGAGACAAGTGAGGGCGCCGATCGAGGCCTCCTCCACCAGGATCGCGCGAAGGGCCGCCGGCAGGTTGATCATCTCCTCGAATTGGCGGCAGCCGCGAGCGTAGATCCATTGGAAGAGCTGCCGGCCACGATAGGACGGCTCGCCACGAAGGGCGACAAGCTCCTCCAGCTCCTCGAGGCTCAGGCCCTTCAGCTCGATTCTTGCTCTGACCTTCGACGTCACGAGCGCTGTCATTGCGGCTATTGGTTGAGCTGCTTGAGCTGGCGCATTGCCTCGGCTGCCATCTCCCCCGTGGGGCTCAACTCGACCACCTTCTGAAATGCCTGCTTGGCCCGCTCTTTCTGGCCTGCCAGCAGGAGAGCGAACCCAAGGCTCTGATGAGCAGTCGCCAGTTCCGGCGCCTGCTTCAGTGCCAAGGTGAGCTCGGCGATCGCCAGTTCCGCCCGCCCCTGCACCAGGTAGACATACCCCAGGCGGTTGTGAGCCTCGGCGAAATCGGGCGACACGTCGAGCGCCCGCTTGAACTCCTCGATCGACTCAGCAAGCCGCCCCTTGACGACATACACATTCCCGAGGTTCAGGTGTGCCTGCTCCGGGTTCAGATAGGCCGGGTTTGTCAGCGCGCGCTTAAACACCTCGATCGCTTGATCGTACTGCGCTCGCTGGACATAGGCCGATCCGAGATTATTGTAGGCATCCGAAAACTTCGGATCGAGCTGGACCGCCTTCTGAAATGAAGCGATGGCAAGGTCGATCCGACGATCCAGCAGATAGGCCAGCCCTATGGCATTGTGAAGCGTCGGGTTATCGGGGTCTTCGGTGATCGCATGACTGAACTGGACGATCGCCTGCTTGGTGTCCCCACCGGACAGGTGAGCGAGGCCGAGATTATACCGGCTGTCGGCCCGAGCTTGTTTCGTCGCGGCCTGCTCTCCGGCGCAGGAGGCGAGGAGCAGGCTCAGCATCACCAGGGCGATCGCCACCGAACTGCGTCTCATCCTCCCCCACCCATCTGATACCGCCTCACCCTCGTATCGTGCTCCCGCAGATTTGTTGAGAAGGCATGAGTCCCATCATTCTTTGACACGAAGTAGAGATACCGTGACGACACGGGATAGAGGGCGGCCACAATCGACGCTCGCCCGGGATTTGCGATGGGCCCGGGTGGCAGCCCCTGGCGAAGGTAGGTATTGTATGGGGATGGCGACTGCAGGTTCGCCTTGGTCAGCCGGCCTCTAAAGCGTGAAAGGCCGTACATGACTGTTGGATCGGATTGCAGCGGCATTCTTCGCCGCAGCCTGTTATGGAAGACCGCCGAAATGAGTGGCCGCTCCTCGGGCACACGCGCCTCCCGCTCGATGAGGGAGGCCAGTGTCACGACCTCGGGCACCGACATCTCTAGCTCCCTGGCCCGCGCCTGTTCCTCGGGACCGAATACCTCTTGAAACCGCCGGACCATCCGCTGCATGATCGCTTCCTCGCTGAGGCCCTTGACCACGCGATACGTATCGGGGAAAAGGTATCCTTCGAGCGAATCACCCTCCACTTTGAACCGCTCCAGGATCGCTCGATCGCTGACGAGGCTCACAAACCGACCCCGATCCACCAACCCCTTCTCTGAAAGCAGCTCGGCGATCTGCAGGGCGGCGTATCCCTCTGGAACCGTCACCTGATGGACAAGGCCTCGCCCCTGCTCAAGGCGGCGCATGATCTCCAAGAGTGGGATCCCGGGAGCAAACTCGTATTCCCCGGGGAGCAGGCGTCGATAAGTGCCACGAGCGACGGCGACGGCCAGAAAGGCCACACGACTCCGGATAACGCCGGCATCCTTGAGCGCCCCCGCGATCTTGAGAGAGCTAAACTGCGGTCTGATCAGGACGACCCTCGGAGCCTCGCCCTCGATCCCGACCGACCTGCTCACGATGGTCCACAGAGAGCCTCCGCCCAGCAGCAGGCAGAGATACACGGCAAGGGCCAGCGTGGGGAAAGGAGGTCTTGTCGGACTCGCAGTCACGAGGGCTTGTCCTGCTGATGACGGGACCGATCAAGAAACCCCTGAAGGATAAGGACTGCGGCCATCTGATCGACGGCGCGCTTGCGCTTTGATCGCCGGACGTCGGCCTCGATCAGCAGGCGTTCGGCGGCCCTGCTCGTGAGCCGCTCGTCCCACATCGTGACCTTCGCCAGTCCTCCCTCCTCAAGGCGCGTCGCAAATGCGAGTGCCTTCTCCGCCGCGGGGCCCAGCGTCCCGTTCATGTTCTTGGGAAGCCCAACCACCACCTCGCGAACTCCATAGCGGTCGAGTAACGATCGAATGGCCGCGACGGCCTCGTCTTCCGACCGCGGTTCGAGCGTCGGGAGAGGCTGGGCTGTGAATCCCAGTTCATCACTGACGGCAACCCCGATCCGGCGCGTCCCGAGATCGAGCCCCAAATACCGTGTCACAGCCACACGCGTCTCTCCTTGACCTCTTAGAAAAATCAGTCAGAATGGGTGGCATGCACAGACAATCGAGGAAGCGCCGGCTGATGGCCCTCTACCGGCATCTCTTCAGGCACTTCGGACCGCAACACTGGTGGCCCGCGCGCTTCCGGTTCGAGGTCATCGTCGGCGCCATCCTGACTCAGAACACCGCCTGGACCAATGTCGAGCGCGCCATCGCGCGGATGCGAACCGAACGCATGCTGAACCCAGGCAGGATCGATGCCGCGCCCCACGGGACGCTCGCCCGACTGATCCGCTCGTCCGGGTATTATAACATGAAGGCAAAGCGTCTCAAACAGTTCACGGGCTTTCTGCTGACCCGGTACGGCGGGAGCCTGAGGCGGATGTTTCAGACCGAGCTTCCGAAATTGCGGGAGGAATTGCTTGCGATCTCAGGGATCGGGGAGGAGACTGCCGACTCGATCCTGCTTTATGCCGGCGACCGGCCGATCTTCGTAGTGGACGCATACACCCGTCGAGTGCTTGAGCGGCACGGGTTGATTCCAGGCGGAGCGCGCTATCGGGAGATCCAGCGCCTCTTCATGGACCACCTGCCGGCGGACGCCGCCCTGTTCAATGAGTATCACGCGCTGCTGGTGGCCGTCGGAAAGACCTACTGTCGAAAAGCGCCGCGCTGCGATGTGTGCCCTCTTCGCTACGACCTCCCTGGGGGCGCAAGCGCCGTTCCAACTACCTCTTCCTAGGTTGGTTGGGACCCTGCCGCTCCAAGAAACGAGCATAGCAAGGCGCGGCCTCCGGCGCCGACCGAGGCGTACATC
>Ga0210377_10003117_pt1 | contig 14277 bp, 15 predicted proteins | sample PLM4_65_b1redo_FD_155480 | JGI IMG/M metagenome (GOLD analysis project Ga0210377, IMG submission 155480) | Groundwater sediment microbial communities from an aquifer in East River, Colorado, USA - PLM4_65_b1 redo | ecosystem: Environmental > Terrestrial > Soil > Riparian zone | place: USA: East...
GACTTCCAACATCGTTTCAAATGTGTGGCGCGTTACACCGGTTAGCCTTTTGAAGTCTTCGTCTTTTAGGTTCTTGATGTTTTCGTAGCGCATCCGCCTATTATGACATACTTATGCAAGAGGTCTAATGTCTTGATTAGCATACTCGCTATTCCCTACGAGATAATTGATAATATGATGAAAGCCCCTGTAAGGAGAATGTTCAAGCGTCTTGAAGACACAAAAAGACACAAAGAAGAGCAACAGAGACAGCAGCAGAGACAACAAAAACAAGATCAAGAACATGCTCACGCGCTCAAAGAAATTGCCCCTAGCGTTCTTTCCAGTTTAGTTCCAGACATAAAAGCCCGTCAAAAGGATTTCATTGCGATTGGCACTGCTTTGGACGTGCTCAGTCTGCTTGAAAAATCTAAGTGGAACGGCGATATTTATGATCAGCCTTATGCTGACACTTACCATGCGAGAAAGTTAATTCCCCCTGACTCATCGAGGGTTGCTTTCGTAGTAGATCATGATCACCGATTTGTAGGGCCACAAGGCAGGAGTGGGTTGGCTTTTGTCCTTGATTGGTTGATTGTTACTCGACTAACCGATACCACTTACGGGTGGCGTCGCGAAGAGACATTTCTCGCCGATAACTGAGAGGAAATTCTGATCTAGGTTGTGTTAGAAATGAAAAGTGGTTAGCTGTTACCACGAATCACTCAGAACGCAATTTCTTCCACGCTATCGAGATCGATGTTGAAATCGTCGTCGCGCTCAAAGTCGACGTCTCGGAAGTCTCCGGCGACCTCACCCCGGTCGCACAGCGACCGATAGACGCAAAACTGGCACAGCTTTGTGTCATCGGTCAGCGGCCATAGCTCCGTTTTATGCGCCATAACATCAGCGACAAGGCCGCTTAGATAGGCGCGGTTTTCTTGATGCAAGGCGGCGTTATACGTGAACACTTCCGGCTCGGAGGGGCTTTCGGCAAACCAGTAGATCAGGCTGACCTGTTCCGGGCTGATTGGCCCGCCGAAAAGCTGGCTACCCGCCTCGACCAGCACGTAGGGATACAACCGCGACTGCAAGCGCGCCGCGAGCGTTTCGCGTTTGGGGCGATGATGGGTCGTCTTCCAGTCCACAATCACCGCGCGCTGGCCGGGGTCAAGGGCCAACAGGTCAAAACGGGCCAGAAAGCGCTGATCGCCGATGGGGGTGGATAGCTGTATCTCCGGCAGACGGACAGCGGCGGGAACATCGGGCGGGGGAACGGCGAGATAGGTTTCCCACCACTTCCGCAATAATGGATCATCCGACGTCAACTGGTCGGCGGGGATGCCCATCAGATGACGCTGAACGAGCAGGTGAAATTCTGAACCCTGCTCCATAAAACGTTCGTGCTGTTCCAGCGGCTCATTTTCGACGGCGGGCCACTGCTGGCCTTCCACATAGCGAAGCTGAAATCGGCGGGCGCAGTCCGCGTAATCCTGAAGGTTATTTTGGCTAAATTGAAATACAGGCGGCAAACTGCCGATCACAGGGGGCTGCGATGGCTTGTCGTTTGGCTCAATCGCCTTGCGCCAGTGGGCAAAGGGGTTTGGGCTAGTCATGGCTGCGACTCCTTCTTCCAGAAGCCATGCAGGGCGATCAGCGCGGCGGCGGCTTCGTTTGGGCGGCCCTGATCCCAAAAGCGGCCCATATTCCACATCAGGATCAGATCGCGTTTGGCGCGGGTGATGCCCACGTATAACAGGCGCAGACGCTCGGCGGCGTATTCAATGCGCGCTAATTGCGTGGCCGCGCCCTCCTGGAATTGATCGGCCTTGCCCGCCATCAGCAGCCGAACTTGTTCGTGGACTTCGGCTTGCAAGTTCAACTGGTTACGAATAAACCAACGCTCAGACTGGTATGTATCACCCGCGAGGGCGGCGGGGAAACTATAATTGTTCAGCGCCATCAGGTACACCCGATCCCATTCCAAGCCTTTGGCCGCGTGCATGGTAGCGATGGTCACTACACCCTTGCGCGGCTCGTAACCCGTCGCCGAGTCGTCAAAGCCCAGAAAGCGGCGCTGATTGGTGGCGATCTGGCGAAGCTCTTGACTAAGCTCAGGCAGGCGATATTCCGGGTTGTTGTCGGCGATGCCGCGCAGGACAACGGCGATCTTGTGAGTCAGGGCCAGATCAGCCGCATCGGTGAACAATTCCTGCGCGATAGTGAGGATCAACTGGTCAACGGGCAGGACGCTGGCCTGCAACCAGATTTGAAGCTGCTGACGGAAACTTTCAAGCATGGCGCGCTGTTCCGCGTCAAGATCGCCCTTTTGCCTATCGAGCCAGCCGCCATCCGGGCCGGGCCATAGGAAGTCCTCGGTTGTTTTCAGCTCGATGAGGCTGCGCGCGATGCGGTTTCGGGCAGCGACCGCTTCTGCCTCGTCGGGGTCCTGGGCCATTTTGGGCCACCAGACTTCGCTGAACAGCCCTGACAAGGCGCGCCCGTTGGTTGGGTCTGATAGGGCGTCGAACACCGCTTGAAGCCGTCCGGCGGCGTCGCGGGTGGCGGAGGTGGAGCGCAGGAGTTCTTCGTAGGGGATGCCGCGCTCTTTGAGTTCTTCGGCGACCTTGAAGCCCCGACTATTTTCGGGGACTAGCACCGCGACTGTCCAATCCGCGTGATCGGGCAGCCATTTTTCCAGCGACTTGACGACACGCTCGATCTCCTTTTCGGGCGTGACGTTGGTCTCCGGCTCCCAGTCGATATAAATCTGGCTGTTGGCCGGGTTCTGCTGGGGGTCGTCAGGGTGGGTCGGCTCGATCTGCTGGTCGGCAAGGGCTTCACGGAGATGCGAGACGCGCGGATTGGTTCGACTCCAGTGGACAAGCTCATTCGCCAGCGCAATGATGGCAGGGGAGGATCGCCCGGATTCGGGCAAGGGACGGTCGACCACATCCGGCTCCAGGAGGAAGCGGCGGAGCAGATTGGCGTTGGCGGTGGTGAAAGTGGTGTAGATCGACTGGTTGGGGTCGCCGACGCGCACCCAGTTGCGCTGACTGGAAAGCATCGCCAGCATTTTGTTTTGAAGCTGGCTGCTATCCTGCGCTTCGTCTTCCAGCACATATGACCACTGGCCTTGCAAACGGGCGAGGAAGGCCGGATCAGATTCAAGAGCTTGCATCGCCAGCCGCACCAGATCGTCAAAATCCACCGCGCCGCGATAGCTGAGGCTGCGCTGGTAGTCTTCGTAGATGCCCGCGCCGATTTGCGCCAGCGGTAGATCAACCGGGGATTCGTCCAGCGTGTGTTTGAGATCGGCGGGCAGCCACTGATTATCTTTGCCCAGCTTGATCACCTCAGTAGCAATGCCTTCGATCACCTGCGGGCCGGACTTCTTGATCAAGAAGCGGGGCTGTTCATCGCTTTCGGCCATTGGCAGATCGACGTAGGGCAGCAGTTCGTCGCCATGCCCGCGCACCCAATGCTCGGCAAGGTCGCGGATGATCCCCGCCGAAACGCTCTCATCCACAATCTCAAAGCCTTCCGCCAGACCCACCAAGCCGGGACGCATCCGCACGATGTCGTGGGCCAACCCGTGCAGGGTGCGAACACGATAGCCAACATACGGCAACAAGCCGCGCTCGCGCTGAACCAGATCGGCGATGCGCTTGCGAAAAGCGTTGACTGCCGGGTTGGTGAAGGTGACGATCAGGACTTCCTGCTGCTCGGCGAGGCCGACTTCGGTCAGGCGCTCGACCAGCCGGGCGGCGAGATGCGACAGGGTGAAGGTCTTGCCCGCGCCGGGAACGGCAGTGATCGCCATCTTGCCGCCGTCGTAGGCCAGAACTTCAAGCTGGGCTTTGCGAAAATGGGCGTCGGTCATAGCATCGCCTCGCCCGCGCGGGGATGGCGTCTCAGGATTTGCTGGAATAGCCGCAGCAGCGGGCCACGCTGCTCATAACCCTGCTCGCCGAGATCACTGATGCCCAGATAGACATGGCGGCGGCAACGGCGCAATAGCCCGCTGATGATGCGATAGAGCATATCCTGCTGGCGGTCAAACTCGTCGGCGTCCGACCAGACCTGCCCGGCTTGCCACGAGCGCGAAAGGACGTAGGGATGCGTCAGAGGTTGATCAAGACGTTCCCACCAGCCCGTCGAACCCACATCGAGCCAGAAATGGACATCGGCGGCGCGGTTTCTCATCAGGAAGGTGTAGGCGGGAGCCATAAACACGGCGTCGGCGAGTTCGTCACGCCAGCTTGCCACATACAGCGCAGCCAGCAATCCCTGCTTGACAATGCTAAAGTAACGCTTGCCAATGTCGTCCCATGCCTGGCTTTCGGCGAAAAGCTCGCGGCGGAATTTGCGGGCCGACTCGACCAGTTCTGCCGCGACACGGCCTGCGTCCGAGTCGGCGTGAAAGCCGTAACCCGGTTGAGACAGGGCTTCTCCAAACAAGCGGCTCAGGAAATGATCCAGCGGCGCGGGCTGCCCCTGCGAATAGGCCAGCAGCCACGCCCGCAGACGTTCATAACGCTGCCCGGCCACAAAGGTGATCCGGCTTTGCATATCCGGCTTGATAATGTCGAAGGCCGACAGAAGCTCTTTGCCGCGCGCGTGATAGACCACCCGCGCCAACAGCCGCGCACGCACAGGGTCTAACCCGGTGATAGCTTGCTGAAGCGCCTGCGCCACATCCGCCTGTGGCGGGCGCACATCCCACTGGGGATGCGCCAGCGCGGTCAGCGTCAGGAGCGTGCGGGCAGCGGGTTCGTCGCGCAGGGCGCGCGACGGGCGGTGCGACAGCGAAGCGATGCCGCGCGCTTCCAATTTCTGGCCCAGCGAGAAGCGCAGGGCGTCGCTGAGGAAGGGGGCGAGGATGACAATCTCGCGCGGGGGGACGCCTTCTTGATTCACCAGACGCACGACATTTTCCGACACCCATTCCAGCATTTGCGGATAGTAGTTATGAAACACGAACTCAAACCCTAGCGGGGCATCTTCTTCCGCCGGGAGGGCGTCGGGGCGGCTAAAGCTAAAGGCGATGTCACGGTGAAGGTTTTCGATCTCCGGCGTGGTGACATAGGATTGGCTGAGGGTTAGCGCGCCATCGCAAGCGCTTTTTAGCTTGCTCGCGCCCAGCGGATCAGCGCCCAGAAACACGCGGTAGCCGCTGTCCTGCTCGTAGAGCAGCAGCGCGCCCTCGAGATGCGGCAGCCACGATCTGATCAGATCGTGGGTGAGCGCAGGCTCTTCTTCGACATGATCGACAATCAGATGGGTGCGGCGGTTGAAGAAGGTCTCCTGAAAGTCAGGGCGAGCCAGCAGACGGCTGAAAAGCTCGATTTGCAAGGAATAGTCCAACAAGTGATTGTCCACGCAGTACTTACGAAACGCCTGCGCCACCCGCCCGGCGGCTTGATAGGTCAGGACGCGCTTGCGCGGGCGGTCTGGCCCCCACGCGGCTATCAGACGCTCTGGAACGGTGTCAAAGGTCACGCCCATGATAGCGGCCTTGCCCAGATTATCGACGATCTGGCGGGCGATTTGCTGGGGCGAAACGTTGATAGCGTCAAACTCGCCGCGCTCGACGGCCTGATTGACAAAGTCGGCCATCGCATACTGGGATGTTTCAATCGTCAAGAAGCGCGGCTGAATCCGCATGCCGACGAAGCCAGCCTCTTCGGCGACCAAGGGCCAATAGAGATTGACGGTGTCTTTGGCGAGCCCTCCCAGCGTGCGGATTTCCACATCGCCCAGCGGTCCGTGCTCGGCGTCGCGCAGGGCCAAGAGATAACGCCGCGCCAGGGTGCGTTGGGGGACAATCACCAGAATCTTTTCCGGGGCGACGCCGCCTTCTAGCCACGCGAACAGGGTTTCGATAGCAAAAGCCGTCTTGCCCGTGCCAAACGCGCCTTCGACAAACATCGCGCGCGGGTTTGCCTCGCCGACATAGTTTTCCATGCTTGTCCTTGCTTGCTGCGACTCAGGCAAACAACAGATTTAATCCACGAATTTCACTAATTTTAACGGCATTTCACTCAGAGCAAGTGGGAATAATATTTGGCAACCATCCTATTTATGCCGCCAGCAGGCCCGCTTGAAACCGCAGCCCTGACAGATCGAACGGTCATCGGTCATCGGGAAATCTTTGATGGCGGCTGAATTATGGGCGGCGTCTTCCAGTCGGCCTAGCATTGCTTCAATACTTTGCTGAATAAAAGTCGAGGTCTCTTTTAACGACGGCATTCCGCCCGGCGGCTCAAAACTCTCGCCGACACCGCCCAATTCCGAGATCGCCATATGGATGTTAGCTGCGGAGATTTCATATTTCCGCGCCACATATAACTGGTAGACGCCCGCCTGCTGGCGGATTCCCTCGCGGGCGACATCGCCTGTTTTCCAGTCGATCATGTAGATATTGCCCTGATGATTGAGCAAGACATCGGGGATGGCGTAAACCGGGATCGGCTCGTGTCCGGGCAGGGGATATTCAAACGATTGGAACGGCTCATCAACCTCGGCGATGGCGTTGGGCGGAACTGATTTGATAAAGCCGTAGGCGTCGCTTTCCAGAAACGTCTGAGCCGTGTCATAAACGGCCATCTCAGCCGCGCTCCGATCCAGTTCTGCTTCACCGGGATAGACATGCTCAAATAACATGATCCACTGGTTATCGTGCTTTGCGCCGCGCTCTGAAGCGCGGACGCCTTCTTGATAATAACGCAGGGCTTCATCGGGGAGACGCGCTTCATTGATTGGTTTCTGGTCACGAATGGCGCGCACCGCAGACCCGGCGACATGATGAATGGTCGTGCCGATCCATGCTTTGAGCGAAGCGACCTGTTTGAGCCACCACACCGCACTGACGACCTTACTCTTCGCCTCACGCACCCGCCGCGCGCCATAATAGTTGAGATAATACTGGCGCTTGCAACGGTCAAACATGGCATGGCGGCTAGCAGACCAGCTAAACGCCATCCAACGATCCGGCTCGACGATCTCGCGGGTATGCTTGTCAAGCTCTGCTTCGAGTTCGTCCAGCGCAATCTCGTCAAGAATGGCGAGGTCGTTTTGTCTCATGGGCAACCCTTGTCTTAATCACCGTGATAGTACGCGGGAAGGCGCGCGCTGGCAAGCCCTTGATGGGCTTGCCAGTGGCGATAGCGAGGGGTATCATCGGGGCTGTTCGCCCCCGTAGCTCAATGGACAGAGTAATGGTCTTCGAAACCAGAGGTTGTGGGTTCGAGTCCCGCCGGGGGCGCTCTTGTTTTAATAAATTTTCAATAAGAAGGACAGAGATATGACAAAGCGAAAAAGAAGCGCCGCTTCAACCGGGGGCATCGCCGGGTTGTTCATTGTCATCGTGGGAGCGGTCGCTCTGTATTTGTTGCGATCTAACCCGTCGATGACCCAGAATTTGCCACCCGATCTTCAGACTGCCGTGCAAAGCGTTGGCGGAACGAGCGCGCCAGCGGCGCAGCCTGCTATCACATAGACTGGGGGGCAACCACCGACTGGCGGCCAGACCCTCGCTGGCTTGCCTGACGTGTCATTCAAGCAACCATTTGGCGAGATTACATTTAACGGCTGTCCCCCAGAAGGCGATGGCGGTGCCCCCGAATTGAACCTGCGCAAAAACCGAGTTGATGACAGCAACTATCAAACAGTCACTTTCCAGACGATGATGAGCCTAACCTGGCCAAAGGAAATTGAGCGCAAGGATCGCAAGAATTGGTCGGCTGAAGATACCGCTGCCATTGACCAATATGAGGAATTGCCGGTAGTCGTGGAAGGCTATTTGTTATTGTCACGCCAATCCGGAGAAGAATCGACCAACTGTCACTCCACGGAAGACAATGACTTTCATATCTGGATGCTGGATCGCCCGGGAACTGAGGACGATCGCGCCTCATCACTTGTCATTGAAACAACACCGCGTGTCATGCAAAATCACCCGAAGTGGACAGTCGGCAATTTGAACGACTTAGCCAGAAACGGCACCAAGGTTCGGATTAGCGGCTGGACATTCTTTGATCCAGAGCACCCGGATCAAATCGGAAAAACACGTGGAACGATCTGGGAAATTCATCCGGTGATGAAGATTGAATTTGACCAGAATGGCGTCTGGATCAATTTGGACGATCTAGCGAATTGATAGGGTGAAACTCCGTTTGGCAGGGCAGGCTTTCTGATCTACGCGAACTGATGGGAAAGCCTGCCCTGAATGCCTATTAGGGGGAACGATGCAGAAGGGAATCTATCTCACTGTTTTGATTCGGCTTAACGCTCCGACGCTCAGTTTCGCTGATCGAGACTCGCTGTTAGCGGGATTTCAAGCCATGCTGGAGTCCAAGCTGGGTCAAGGCACGCAGGCCGCCGGGTTAAAGGGCGAGATTAAGCGAGCTAAATTTCAGTCAGACACGGATGGTCAACGAACTCGCTTGATTGTGCGACTGACTGGCGAGCAAGAGCCAGCAACGAGTTTTGCTCCATTGGCAATAACAGAGCTTCAATCTCTGCTGGACGCTCTCCTCAACACCGGCGGGGTTCCTTTGCAAGTTGAATTGATAGAAGAAAACACCAACGCCCTCGAAGAAATAGATTCGGATGAAAGCTACTCTATCAATTGATCCTGCTAACATCACCTGAAGGCGCAGGAGCTGCATGTGAAGATTGTCGCGTTAGAAACATCCAATCGTTCCCACGTCAAACGATTTGTCAGACTTCCCTTTGATCTTTATCAGAACTGCCCCCAGTGGGTTCCTCAGCTAGAAGATGAAGCATATCGCCAATTAGATCGTAACAAGAACCCCTACTATCAGGCTAACGATGCGGCCTTCTTTATCGCCGAGAATGACGGCAAAGACGTTGGTCGCCTGTGCGTGATGCACTCCCGCTATTACAATGAATTCAAGAAACTAAGCAACGCCTTCTTCTACTTGTTCGAAAGCGTCGATGATCAGGTCGTCGCCAACACTCTGTTTGACGCGGGGGCAGCATGGGCGCGCGAACGCGGCCTGACGCTGTTGCGCGGGCCATTGGGTTTTATGGCGGCGGATGGCTTTGGGATGCTGGCTAAGGGGTTTGAACATCGCCCCGCGGTTGGCATACCGTACAACCACGACTACTACCCCAAGCTGGTTGAAGACTTGGGTTTTGAGTTGGAAGAGCGCGTCTATTCCGGCTACTTGAGCCTACCCGCGCTGCGCCAGAACTTTCCGCAGAAGGTGATTGATGTCGCCGAGAAGGTCAAGCAGCGTTATGGGTTCACAATCAAGATATTCAAAAGCAAGAATGAATTACGGCGGTGGGTCGCGCCCCGTCTGGCGGAGGTTTACAACCGCACCCTGACGCATATCGCGGGCGACCCACCGCTGCGGCAGGCAGAGGTGGACGCGGTGGCTGAAAGCCTGATGATCATCGCTGACCCGAAGCTGCTCAAATTTATTATGAAGGGCGACGAGATTATCGGATTTTTGTTTTGTTTTGTCGATATTTCGAAGGGAATCCAGAAGGCCAGAGGGCGGCTACTGCCGTTTGGCTGGATTCCTATCTTGCTGGATTTTCAACGCACCAAGTGGATCAACCTGAATGGAATGGGAATGCTGCCAGAATATCAGGGATTGGGCGGGCCGGCCCTGATGTACGCCGAGCTATTCAAGAGCCTGACGGAGTTTCCTCGCTTTGAGCACGCAGATCTGGTGCAAATCTCGGAGTTCAACGCCAAGAGCCTGAACGAGTTGACAAAATTTGGCGTCGATCTTTACAAGACTCATCATATTTATCGCAAGGCGCTTTGACCATCGTTACAATCAAGAGATGATCAACGCAAGTCACCATAGGCGACATCAATGACCGAGCCGGGCGATTGGATCAGTCTGGGCGAGGCAGCAACGCTGCTCGGCGTGCATCCCACGACGCTTCGCACCTGGGCGGATCAAGGCGAAATACCGTCCCAGCGCACGCCCGGCGGCCACCGTCGTTTTCAACGCGGCGTCGTGGAACAATGGCTGACCACTCGCAACCAACCTGCCAACCCGTCTTCCTCGGAAGCCCAGTTTATGATTCAGAGCGCGCTGGGGCAGGCCCGGCTGCAAATCGGCGGGGGTCAATTAGATGGCTTGCCCTGGTATGATCGCCTCGACGAGCAGGCTCGCCAGACACACCGAGGACTAGGACGCAACCTGCTAGAACTATTAACCCGCTATCTGGCGGAAACCGAACACAAGGCTACGCTGCTGCATGAAGTTCAGCGGCTGGGCGGGGAGTATGCCCGGCATACCCGGCAACAAGGCTTGACGCTGGCGGAAACTGTGCAAGGCTTTTTGTTTTTCCGCGACCTGCTCACCGAGAGCGTGATTCAATTGGCGGAAATTCTCAGCCTGCGAACGCCATCCGATTGGGGAGCGCGGCTGCGCGAGGTCAACCATATGACCGACGAACTGCTGCTGGCGTTGATCGAAGGCTATGAGGTGAAGTCAGACTGATTCATAAAGCTGCCATGCCCAAAACACGGTTTGACTGGATTATCATCACCGCGCTGGCTGCAATCTTAGGGTCGCTCTGGATTGGCATGACCCGCGTTCAGGCCAGCGCCATTAACCCGACCGGGCGGCCTCCCTCGCCGGAGTTAGGGTTCCCCACGCCAGACTTCACCTTACAAACACTGGACGGAAAAGCCATCCGGCCCGGCGACTTTGCAGGCAAACCCCTTTTGATCAACTTCTGGGCGACATGGTGCGGCCCGTGCCGGGCCGAAATCCCGGCGCTCGAACTGGCATCCCAGCAGTATAGAGATCGGGCGGGCATTCTGGGTATCAACGTGCAGGAGCCGCCAGCGTTGGTCGCGCCGTTTGTGACCGAGTTCGAGATGACCTATCCGGTTGCGCTGGACGCACAAGCAGAGATCGCCCACGCTTACCGCGTCCGGGCGTTCCCCACCTCGTTTTTTGTCAACGCGCAGGGGATCATCGTCCAAATTGAGGCGGGGGCGATCAGCGACGCGCTGATCCTCAAACGGCTGGGCGATCTGGCGGGGGAATAAATGCTGCCTGTGTTGCAGATCGGGCCAGTGGCAGTTCGCGCGCCAGAGTTAGCGCTGCTGGCCGGGCTATGGTTGGGGTTGGAAATCGCATCGCGGGCGGGGAAGCGACACGGGCTTGACCCTGATCGAATATACAGCATCGGGTTCTGGTCGACGCTTGGCGGAGCGGTCGCGGCGAGAGCCGCGTTCGTCTGGATGAACTTAAGCATCTACCAGCAGATACAGCCCGTCTCCCGCGCCTTACTCTCAGCAATTTCACTCTCCCCCGGCACGGAGATTGAATGGATAGGCCTTCTGGTTGCGCTGCTAATAGCCGCCGCTTTGACGCGCCGTTGGAAGCTGCCCGCGCTGCGTCTGGCGGACGCTTTTTCGCCCGGCCTTGCGGCAATGGCTGCCGCCGTAAGCTTCGCCAATCTTCTCAGCGGCGAAGCCTACGGCATCGAGACTTCCCTGCCATGGGGGATCAGCCTGTGGGGGGCGCAGCGACACCCAATTCAAATTTACTTCGCGCTGGCATTCATAGGCATTCTTGTCGTTTTATGGCGATGGCAGGATCGCCCCAACCCAGCAGGAATGCTATGCCAATGGTTTCTCATATTTTCAGGCATGACTATCTTGCTGATCGAGCCTCTGCGGGCTGATAGCCCACTTGTGTTAAACGACATTCGCGCGCCGCAAGTCATTGCGCTTGTTTTGGTTTTGGCAGCAATGGGCGGATTTGCGCTCCGCGCGCCGTCTCGCGCTGAGGTATCGCCGCCGTAGTTTCACGCGCGCGGTGCGCTATAATCAGCGAGACCTTGTTGGCCATGAGGAAACCCACTTATGCAACGACAGTTATCCATGCTGCAATCGACGCTGGACATTCCCTACATTCGCCGGACAAGGCGCAATCATGGGTTAGAGCATGCCACCATCCATATGCTATCCCAGCGCGTTCAGGGATTGAAGATGGCAGGACGTTCCGACTCCGGCGGATTCTGGCTGTGGGGGGATGTGGGCCTTGAGGAAGTAGAATCTTCCGTCAACCGCGCCCTCACCCGGATGCGAGCAGGCGAGCACGGGTTGGCGATCCACCCCAACTGCGGGACGAATTTTGTGACTATCGCCGCGCTGGGGTCAGTCGCCGTGCTGGTCGCGCTGATTGGCTCTGAGCGCGAGAAGCACGGCAAGCTCAACCGCCTGCCGCTCGTCGCCACCGGGATTCTGTTCGCTGCCATCCTCGGACAACCGCTGGGAACTCAGATTCAGGAACACGTCACAACACTGGGCGACCCCGGCGATCTGGAAGTAGTTCAAGTCCGCCAATCCAAACAGGGCGGACTGACCGCGCACCGCGTCACGACACGCTCAAGTTAATCCTCAGCATGGCTAAAACGCAGGCAGTCTCCCGGCTAGACCTTCCGTATACCAATCTGCTGCTTACCGGCTTTCTCGGCGTCGGCAAGACAACCATTGGCCGTCACATTGCCAGACAGGTTGGCGCCGATTTTTTTGATCTGGATGAGGAGATCGAGCTACGGGAACTGATGAGCATCTCCAAAGTGCGAGAAGTGTATGGAGACAATCGGCTCAAGGTCCTTGAAAACGATTACTGCCGACAGGCCGCCCTGATGCGTCGCGCTGTGCTGGTCATACCGGGGGGGGCGCTGCTCGATCTGCGCAACTATGGCATGTTATCCGATGTCAGCCGGGTGGCATGCCTGACCTGCGAGCTAGGCGAGGCCCTGCGCCGCCTGCATATGGGCAGCGAACAACAATATCGGGATGTGACAATCCGGCGGCGGATGATGAGCCGTCTCCGCCGTGAATACGAGATCGTCAACGATCCCCGGCTGATTCAACTGGACACCACGCATCTGACTATCGAAGAGGAAACGCGCCTGCTGGTAGATTACTGGATCAGCGGCGAACCAGAAGGGCCATTATTTCATCAAGGCCCGCCCCCGCGCATCCGCCCGCCTGCCCGCTCTCCGATGGGGCTATCGTCCAAGCGAGAGCAGGGGTAGCGTTCAACTGCTGCTGATCTGGAATTGATTGTTGTCTGGCGTGGTTGTCCCCACCGCTTTGACGGTCTGAATATCCGGGAAGAATTGGCGCACAGTCCCTTCGACCCAGCCGTGCAGCGTGTTGGGCGACAAAACGCACCCGACACACGCGCCGCCCATTTCAACGGTCAGATTATTGTCATCAAATTCGACTAGCTTGACCCAGCCCCCATGATATTGCTCGATATAGGCGCTGAGAAAGTCGATCAAGCCCTTCATGCGGGTTTGATCATCGGCGGTCGTGTCCGGGGTGAATTGTGGCAGAAGGCTCATGGTTTTATCCTCATCGGTCAATACGGCAACCCAACTTTTGTCCTCTTATTCTAGCACCTTACACAAAACCAGCCGCATGGCGGATAGCGGATCCCCTTGCAGGGGTTCAGCAGATGGCAGATAGCCGATGGCTGATTGACACCGAAGCGTTCCATTGGGCTCATGATTATTCAGTTTGTGTTTGCCCACGAATGAGCGAATCGCTCGATGGGGCGCGTCAGGGCGGTTGGTCGCCGCGCGTGGGCGCGACCTTGCGTGGTTCGCCATCAAGATCATGATCGATGGCGAGCGTATCATCCCCTCTGTCGTCTTTCGCCAGCGCCTGCCACAAACTTCATGATGAAGCCGAGCGATCTTGCGCTGGACATGCCTCAGACGAACAACGCTTTATGGCGCGGGGATGGCCTGCGCGCTTGTCAACAATCTCCTTCCGCCAGCGACACGCCTCTGACAGCGATGGACAGCCAGAACAGGCGCATGACACCAGCGGGCAGCGAAGCGATTATCCCCGAACAGCGAGCGCAGGCGAGCGATGGACAGCCACAACCTGTGGGCCGCCCGCCGAGCCGGGGCAACCAGCAAGGCTGCAATAAAATATGAAACTGTCAAACAACGGCATTTGGCATTTGACATTTGAGATTTGACATTTCAAAGGCCAAAGGCGGGCGACTGCAAGTCGCCCCTTGTATATTAAGGAAAGGGTGTATTCTCTGTGGATTGCACCCGGTCAAGCAGGGGAAGAGGGGAACCTGTGTCGCCCCTTAGGCCATCAGAGCCTGTCGCGTAGATCAGGCCCTCTTCCCCTAGTAGTTAGTCATTGTGAATATGAAGTATAAGGGTAAACTTGGGGCATTTGCAAAATGGAGATCGCAATGCCCAAGAAACTGTACATCGTTGATCTGACAGACGAAGAACGGGAAACCCTGATTG
>Ga0210377_10003118_pt1 | contig 14273 bp, 12 predicted proteins | sample PLM4_65_b1redo_FD_155480 | JGI IMG/M metagenome (GOLD analysis project Ga0210377, IMG submission 155480) | Groundwater sediment microbial communities from an aquifer in East River, Colorado, USA - PLM4_65_b1 redo | ecosystem: Environmental > Terrestrial > Soil > Riparian zone | place: USA: East...
CCACGGTGGTCAAGGTGTCATAGTGGACGCTGATCATGGGGACACCGAGTTCGCGCGCCCGGCTGATGATGATCTCGTTGGGCATCTGGTCGCCGGTCAGCACCAGGCACTTGGTGGAGGTCTCCAGAGCCGCCAGCTGGATGTCCGCCCGGTGCCCACCGGTGATGACCGCCTTGTTAGGGAGCTTCCGGAAGTAGCCGAGGGCGGCGTCCACGTCCATGGCACCGACGCTGAACCGCTCCACAAATTCGTCCAGACGGTCCTGGCCGCAAATCACCTTGCCATCCAGGATCTCCACCATCTGCCGGACCGTGACGGCGTCGAGGACGCGGTCCAAGGGGAGCACGCCCAGCATTTCGATGCCCTTGGCCACAAGGAAGGGGACGACCATCTGCTCCACCTCGGGCAGGCTCTGCGGGGTCACGCGGTTCAGGACCACCCCCAAGAGGTGATCCCCCAGTACTTCCTTGGCGGTCAGGATGCAGTCCAGGCACACTTCGTTGAGGTAGGGATCGATGAGGAGGACCGACGCCCGGAACTCCTTGGCCAGCCGGGTCCCCGAGATCCCGAGGAACGCCCCATCGGCGAGCGAGCCAGCCCCGCCGATCAGGGTGATGTCCTTGCCGGCCGAGATCGTCTCGTAGGCCTGCTGGATCTTGGAGCGAAGATCAGACACCTCGCCGCGCAGCCCCCGGGCCACGAGGTCCTGTGTCATGACCACGGGACAGATCTGCTCCAGCGGCTCTGCCAGTTGCAGGATGTCTTTGAGAAACTGGGCATCCGCGTCCACGACTTTGCCGTCGATCGTGATCGGCAGTTTCCCCAGGGGCTTCAGGTAGCCAACCTTGTACCCGCACTGCTTGAGGGCCAGGCCCAGCCCCACGGTGATCATGGTCTTCCCAGAATTGCCGGCCGTCGAACCGATGAACAACGTTTGCATGCTCCGTCTCCCTTCTCGCACTCAGGCCACAGGTCGTTTTGGAATACCCTCACTCGCCGGTGGGCGTGGCATCACGGGGTCAACCCCAGCCGGGCGTCGATCGCCACCGCCCCCTCTCCTTCGGGCTTGACGAGCAAGGGGTTCACATCCATCTCCAGGACCTCGGGGAAGTCCACGCAGAGCTGCGACAACCGGCACAGGGCATCCACGACGGCGTTGAGATCCGACGGCTTCTCGCCGCGCACGCCCCGCAGCAGCGGGAAGGAACGGATCTCGCGGATCATGGCCTCGGCCTCGTCAGGGCCGACGGGGGCAACCCGGAACGCGACGTCTTTCAGGACCTCGACGTAGATCCCGCCCAGCCCGAACATCAGGAGCGGCCCGAACGAGGGATCCCGGGTCATGCCCAGGATGACCTCTTTCCCGCCCACGACCATTTCCTGGACGGCGACCCCCTGGATGGCCGCGGTCGGGAAGAACCGGCGCACGCTGATATCGATGGCCGCGAACCCTTCGGCCACCGCGTCGGCATCCTGAAGGTTCAGCCGGACGCCGCCCACGTCGGTCTTGTGCAGGATGTCGGGTGACACGATCTTCAGGGCCACCGGAAACCCCATCTTCCGGGCCGCTTCCACCGCCTCGTCCACGGTCCGCGCCAGCACGTTCTGTGGGAGGCGCAGACCGTAGGCGGCGATGACCTCGCGAGCCTCGCGCTCTCCCAACGTCGTCCGCCCCGCCCGGTGCGCCTCCAGGACCATGAGCGCCACGCGGCCCTTGTCCACGCTGAACTCGCGCGGCGGCGCCGGCGTGTGCTCCTGCCACTCCCGGTAACGCACCATGGCCTCGAAGGTCCGAACGGCCGGTTCCGGGTACGGGTACTGGGGGATACCATAGTTGCGCAGGATCACGCGGGCCTGGGCCACGCTCACCTCGCCCATGAAGGCGGTGAAGAACGGCTTCCCGGTCTGTTTCGCTGTCTGGCCGACGACCTCGGCGAACTTGTCGTTCTCCGTCATGGCCTGCGGCGTGGTGAGGGCCAGCACCCCGTCCACGTTCGGGTCGGCCGCCACGGCCTCCAGGGCCGCCTGGTACCGATCCTCTTTGGCGTCCCCGATGACGTCCACGGGATTGTACAGCGCGGCCGTGGGCGGCAGGGCCGCGCGCAGCCGCTCCACCGTCTCGGGCAGGAGCGTCGCCATTTTCACCGTGGAACGCTCGACGGCGTCAGCCGCGATGATTCCCGGCCCGCCGGCGTTGGTGACGATGCACATCCGCGGCCCCTTGGGCAACGGCTGGGTAGCGAAGGCCCGGGCGAAGTTGAACAGCTCCTCGATGCTCTCCGCCCGGATGACCCCCGACTGCCGGAAGGCGGCGCTGAAGGCCTTCTCGGAGCCGGCCAGCGTCCCGGTGTGTGACGATGCGGCGCGGGCCCCGGCCGCGGTCCCGCCCGACTTCACGATGATGAGGGGCTTGATCTTGCTCGCGGCGTAGGCCGCCTGCATGAACCGCTGCCCGTTCTCCACGCCCTCGATATAGCCGATGATGACGCGAGTCTCGGGGTCCGCCGCCAGGGCCTCTATGAAGTCCACCTCGGACGTGTCTGCCTTGTTTCCCAGGCTGATGAACTTGGAGAATCCCACGTCGTTGCCGATGGCCCAGTCCAGGATCGCCGTGCACAGCGCCCCCGACTGAGAGAAAAAGGCGATCTCGCCGACGGGGGGCATGCCGGCCGCGAAGGTCGCATTCAGGCGGCTCTTGGTATCGATGATCCCCAGGCAGTTGGGCCCGACGACCCGGATCCCCAGCTCGCGGACGCGCGCCCGCAGGGCTTTCTCGATCTCGGCCCCCTCGCCGCCCACCTCCTTGAAGCCGGCCGAGATCACCACGGCTGATCTGATGCCTCTGGCCGCGCATGCCTCCAGGGTGGGGATGCACACCTTCGGCGGAATGACCAAGACCGCCAGGTCGGCCCCGTCCGGGACTTGGGCGAGACCCGGATAGCACTTCAGTCCGCGAATCTCAGTCGCCTTCGGGTTCACGGGGTAGATCGCGCCGGGAAAGCCTGCCTTGACGAGGTTGTCCACAATACTGAAGCCGACCTTCCCCTCCTCCCGGGAGGCCCCGATCACCACCACGGCGTTGGGCTTGAAGAATGTGTCGAGCATGGTGTCCTCTCTTGACCTGCGGGAAATGTGCTCGTGAAACTCGAACCGGGCTGCCTGCCCGGCTCAGTTCTTGCCGTCGCTCCCTCGGCCTCCGGCTTCCTCGTTCCTGTTTCCAGATGCGGCCGCCCTCGCCACCAGCCTCGCCCACACGGCATCCACGGAGGCCTGGATGGCGGCAACCTCGTCGGTGCTCACGTGCTGGAACCGGCCCTGGGGTTCCAGGTACCGCGCCACCGGCGCGCCGTCCCGGTGGATGACCGTGATGCGCACCCGCTCCCCGTCCTCGATCTCCACCAGGGGGAAGACGCGCGTCTCTACCGCCAGGCGGGCCAGCTGCAACGTCTGCTGGGGCAGGATCCGCCAACCAGGAGGGCAGGGGGACAGGATGTGAAGGAACCGCGTCCCCCCGAGGGCGCGGGCCCGGCGCACCTTGGCCAGCAGATCCTCGGGGTGTGCCACCGACGCCGTGGCCGCGTAGGGGATGCGATGCGCCGCCATGATCTCCAGGATGGCCTTCTTGGGCCGACGGTTCCCCCGCGGCAGCGGCGTCGTCATGGTCCAGGCTCCCCAGGGCGTCGCCGAACTCCGCTGGATGCCGGTGTTCATGTAGGCCTCGTTGTCGTAGCAGACGTACAGGAGGTCATCCCCGCGCTCTGCCGCCCCGGAGAGTGCCTGCAGCCCTATATCGAAAGTCCCGCCGTCTCCCGCCCACGCGACCACGGTAGCACGGATGCCCCGGACGGCAAAGGCCGCACCGACCCCGGCGGCGGTAGAGGCCCCCGTCTCGAAGGCCGCATGTAGGAACGGTACGCCGACGGCCGACGCATACCAGGGGCCGTTGATGACCGACCAGCAGCAGGCCGGGACGACCAGAACCGTCTCCGGCCCCAGCCCCTTGAGGACCAGGCGCATGGCCAGCGCGGCACCACAGCCCTGACAGGCCAGGTGGCCCGGGCTCACGTACTCCTCGCGAGGGATGGCCGTCTTCTGCCTCACCTGATCCATCTTATCCGACACGGCTCCGGTTCGAAATTCGAAGTCCGAGATTCGACATTCGACATTCGCTCTCACGCCCGCAGGCCGAGCCATCTCGGCCCGAGGGTGGGCGGCCTTTCGGCCTCCGCCTGCCGGCACGCCTCCACCAGTGCGGCCGGTGTCACGTCCCGCCCGCCCACGCCGGCAATGAAGCTCCGCATCTCGGGGTGAAGGTCGCGGGCCGCCAGCGCCGCCCACAGCTCCGAGGCCAGAATCCCGCCGCTGCCGAGGGAAATGTTCCGATCCAGGATCACCAGCGTGCGCGCGGCGCCCACCAGATTGGCCACCGCGTCACCCGGAAATGGCCGGAAGACTCGCACCCGCACCACGCCGGCCGCGATCCCCGCCTCGCGCAGCTCGTCCACTGCCGCCTCGGCCGTGGTGGCGATGGTCCCCATGGTCACCAGCAGGATCTCGGCATCCTCAGCGCGATAGCTGTCCACCAGGCCATAGCCACGGCCCGTCAGCGCGCGGAATTCTTCGCCCGCCTTGGGGATCAGGCGAAGCGCCTCATCCATGGCTCTCTGGGCCGCGTGGCGGATTTCCATGAAAACGTCCGGGCCGGCCAATCCCCCGAACGCGCGGGGTCGCGCCGGGTCCAGGCAGAGTGGCGGTCGGTAGGGCGGCAGGAATGTATCCACCAAGGCCTGGTCGGGAATATCCACCGGCTCGGAGGTGTGGGAGAGCAGAAAGGCATCCAGGCACAACATGCTGGGCAGCCCCACCTGCTCCGAGACCTTGTAGGCCAAGAGTACCGAGTCGAGGACCTCCTGATTGGATTGGCAGTAGACCTGCATCCACCCGGTGTCGCGCTGGGCCAGGCTGTCGGTTTGATCGGCATAGATAGTCCACGGGGGCGCCAGGGCGCGGTTCACGTTGACCAGGACGATGGGCAGGCGGCCCGCCCCTGCCCAGTGGAGCAACTCGTGCATCAGGGCCAACCCCTGGGAGGAGGTGGCAGTGAACGCCCGGACGCCGGCCTGGCTGGCCCCGATACACGCAGCCATGGCCGAGTGCTCCGATTCGACCTCCAGGAAGCGGGCCCGCAGGCGGCCTTCGGCGCAGAACTCGGCCAGCTTCTCCACGATCTGGGTCTGCGGCGTGATAGGGTAGGCTGATACCACCTCGACCCGGGCCAAGAGCGCGCCGTAGGACGCCGCGTGATTTCCTTCCAAGACCAGTTTCATGGCTGACGGTATCCCTTGCTCCGAGGGTGCGTAGCCCGCGTCACGGGACAACGCTCAGAGGGTCAAGCCGATCCCCGGCTGGCTGCCGTTTCCACGGCGATGGCGCCTCGCGGGCACTCCGCCACGCAGAGCAGGCAGCCCTTGCAATGATCCAGGTCCACCCGGTACTGGACCCCGTCGGCCAGGGTGGCGCAATCCGGGCAGGCGAGCCAGCACCGGTCGCATTGCGTGCAGGTGCCACACGAGAGGCAGCGGCGCGCCTCCGCCAGGGCCACCCGATCCGGGAGGCCCTCTACCACCTCGCCGAAATCGACCAGGCGGGAAACCGCGGCGCGTTCGTGCCGCCGGGCTCGCGGGACCTCCTCGAACCAGGGCAGGCGCATGGCCTCGAGCGGGACCGGGGAGGGTGGCGCCGGGACCACCGGGGGCTCCCGCAATCTGAGCCAACGGTCGATCCAGGTCGCGGCGAGCCGGCCGGAGCCGATCGCATCTGCCACCGTGCGTCGCAGCCCGGCCAGGTCGCCCCCCAGAAAGACAGGGGGATGTGCCGAGCCATCCCAGACAGCTTTAGGCGAAAGTGTTGGGGGCAGGACGGCAGAGTCCACATCCTCCCCCACCGCGGTGATGACACCATCCACCTCGACGATGGCAGTCGCCCCGGAGACCGGCTCGGGCCGCGGCCGGCCCGAGGCATCGGGGGAGCCCAGGCGCATGGACTGACAGGTGATCCGGAGACCCCCCCCAACCTGCTCGGCCGCTATGGGGACCTCCAGGAAACGGAAGCGCACCCCCTCCGCCTCCGCCTCGGCCGCCTCGTCGGCGAAGGCTGGCATCTCGGTGCCCGTGCGACGATAGATCACCGTCACCTCGCTCCCCAGGCGCCGGGCGCTCCGGGCCACATCCATCGCGGTGTTTCCGCCACCGATGACCGCCAGGCGCTTCCCCAAGTCGGGCGCATGGCCGCCGTTCACGGCGGCCAGCAGCGCCAGGCCGGAGCGCATGGCCTCCCGCGGCAGACCGGGAATCTCCAGGGACCGTTCGCGCCCCGCCCCGGTGGCGAGGAACACGGCGGAGTATCCTGTCAGGTCATCCCATCCAAGCTCCTGGCCGAAGTGCACACCTAGCTTGAACCGGACTCCGGCGGCCTCCACTCGCGCGATCTCACGATCCAGCACCGCCCGGGGCAGCCGGTAGGCCGGGATTCCGCTGCGCAATACACCGCCAGCGTCCCTCGAAGCCTCGATGACCGTGGGCCCATACCCCAGCCGCGCGAGGTGGTAAGCACAGCTCAGCCCGGCGGGTCCCGCGCCGATGATGGCCACCTCGCACCGCGCCCCCCTCGCAGGGGGCGCCAGGGGCGCGGGCGTGCCGTGGTCCGCCAGGAATCGCTCCAGGTCCCGAATCGCCACCGCGCCTTCCAGGCCGGCGCGATGACACCCCCCCTCGCAGAACTGGGGACACATCCGGCCGGTCACGCCGGGCAGGGGATTCATCCCGAGGAGCAGGGTCAGGGCCTCGTCCACCTCGCCTGCGGCGAGACGCTGCCAGATCCGGGGGCTGGACGCCCCAATGGGGCAGGCCGCGGTACAGGGCGCGAGCCCCTCCCGGTGGACCGGACTGACGTTTCGCCAGAGACCCGTCCGGTTGAAGGCCATGCTGCGAAGGGAGACCGCCTGACCTCCCGCTGGCAGCTCGATCTTGGGTGCCGATGGCGGCGCCGCTGGCAAGTGTCCGCGGGCCCGCCCGGTTCGCGCGCGGGCAAAGGCCTCGGCCGCGGCGGCCGCGTTCTGCGCCGCCTTGGCCGGGACGGCGGCGGCGATGGCGGCGCGCAGCGCAGGCAAGGAGACAACACCCGATGCTCGCGCGAAGGCACCCAGGATGGCGGTGTTCACAATGGGGGCGCTGGCTGAGCCCAGGCCGTGCCGGAGGGCGATTCCGTTAGCGTCGACCGCGGCCACCCGAAAGGCAAGGGGGATGGGGAGGGCAGCCGGGTCCAGGTCCGTGTTGACGACGACCCAGCCTTCCGAGGCGAGTCCCGTCAGCGTCGCGAGATCATCCAGGAGGGTCGGATCCAGGATGATCAGGGCATCGGGCTTCTCGACCTGACAGCGCAGGCGGATCGGCTTCAGATCGGCCCGCACAAACGCGGCAAGAGGAGCCCCCCGCCGCTCCACGCCGAATGCGGGGAACGCCTGGACATCCCACCCCTCGCGGAACAGGGCCTCGGCCAGGACCTTGGAGGCAATGACCCCGCCCTGGCCGCCCCGGCCATGGATGCGAATCTCTAGCATGCCTGTGCTTCCGCCTCCTACACACCGGGGCCGTGGACGCGAGACTACGATCGTCCCGCGTCCCGCCCGACCCGAGCATCTCTCGTTAGGAGGTCGCTGACAGGACGGTGTGGCCGCTGGCCTCCAGACTCTTCACCAGCGGGTCTACCTGCACCCCTTCCAGGCGGAAGATCAGGACCTTTGTCTGCTCACCGCGGTGGGTGGCCGTGGCGGTGACCACACTCACGATGTCTCCGCCCTGCTCCTGGATGATCCGACATACCTCCAGGAAAGCTCCGGGTCGATCCTCCAGGACCAGTTCCAACCGCGTCTGCTCCTGCTGGATTCCCATCACCTCCACGAAGGCGCTGAGGATGTCGGTTTCCGTGATGATCCCGACGAGGCGCTCCCCCTCCAGCACCGGCAAGCCGCCGATCTTGTGCTGCAGCATCAGGCGCGCCGCCTCCTCGATGGGGGTCGTGGGGGTGACGGTGAATACCTTCTTGGTCATGATCTCCCGGATCTTGACCTTCTCCAGGAGGTAGTGCAGTTCATGGATCTCCAGGCTGGTGGCCGGTGAGGGCGAGGTCTGGCGAATGTCCCGGTCGGTGACAATACCCACCAGCCGGTTCCCCTCCGCCACCGGTAGATGTCGGATCCCTTTCTGACGGATGAGGGTCATGGCGTGCCGGAAGGAATCCTCCGGCGAGATCGTAACCGGATCCCGCTTCATCCGTTTTTCGACCAGCATCGCCCTCCTCCTCGGCCCCTCCCGCCCGCAGCGAACCACCGCGGACGGGCGACCCGACGCCCGGCCAGCCCCGCCTTGGCGGGGCTAGGCCGCGGCGCGAATACTGACGACCGGGCACGCCGCCATGCGCACGACCCGCTCCGCCGTGCTGCCCATGATCAAACGATCCAGGCCACTCAGACCCTGCGTCCCCATGACGATCAGGTCGACGTGATGTTCTCGGGCACAGCGGATGATCTGCCTGTACGGTCGCCCCGCCATCACCACCGTCTTGACACTGGGCAGGAAGCGGAGCGTGCCGCCGACCCGGCTTTGCAACACGTGCTCCGCGTCGCGCACCATCTCCTCGCGCAGGTGTTCCAGGGGTGGGTGAGGGATGTGCGAACACGTGATATCCAGGGGGTCGTAAATCACATGCAGCACCGTCAGGTCGGCACCGAACCGCTGGGCCAGGGCCCCCGCATACGCCAGGGCCTTTTCGGAGTGCTGGGAGAAATCCACCGGGCACAGGATGTGGCGCAAGCAGGGTGTCGACAGTTCCGGTTCTTGCGCTCGGGTTGCTGCCGTCTCCCCCCCCATCCCGGCCGCCGTTTCCGCCGGTGCCAGCGTCGTCGCTGGCGCCGGCAGCGCTGCGCGCAGCAAGAGGACCGGCACCGGTGCGGCGCGCAGAATGGCCTCGGCCACGCTGCCCAGCACCCAGCGCGGGAGCCCGCTGCGTCCGTGGGTCGACATGGCGATGAGGTCGGCACCCCGCGACTGGACGTGATCCAGGATCTCCTCGGCGACATGGCCGTACCGGACGGCCCGACTCACCCTGATCCTCTGGGCGGCCAGGCGCCGTTCGACGTCGGCCAGGTAGCCGTCCGCCTCCTCCACCGCGTGGACTTGCGCATCGGTCTGGTCCGCCCCGGGGAACGTGTGGGCCAGCGCCACCCGCAGCAGCATCACCTCTGCGGCGTGGAGCCTCGCCAGTTCCACCACCTCCGGCAGGATCGCCTCCGCCAGTGGAGAGCCATCCATGGGAACCAGAATGCGGGTGTACATCGGAACCCTCCCGCACGCAGCGCCTACGGCGTCTCGACCTTCAGCGACGGATGCTTGATCGTCAGCACCGGGCACGGCGCCTTGCGCACGACCTTCTCTGCCACGCTCCCCAGCAGGACGTGGGCCAGGCCGGTGCGGCCATGGGTGGCCATCACGATGAGATCAATGTCGTGCTTGGTGCCATAATCAAGGATCTCCCGATAGTCCACACCCAGCCGCACCTCGCGGTGGAAGATCAAAGCTCGCCCCTTCGCCCTTTCGACCTGCTGATCCATGGAGGCAGTCGCTTCCGCGACGAGGGATTCCACCATCTTCTGTGGATCGAAGTTCACCGCATAGGCCTCCGCCAGACGCGGAGGCGGCGCCACCACATGGAGCAGGTGCACCTCCGCGCCGAACTCCTGCGCGAAGGTCAGGGCGTAAGACCAGGCGTAATCCGCAGGTTCCGAGAAATCGGTGGGAAACAGGATCCGTCGGACCGACAGCATGGCGGCCCCTCCAGGCGGCGAGAGGTTTAGATCCATCAGACTGCCTGGCCTGCGCCGCTCCCGGCCAGGGCCGTCTGAATGGCGGCGATCAGCTCTGCCAGCTTCAGCGGCTTGCTGATGAAGGCCGCCGCCCCTAGTTCTAGCGCCCGGCTGTAGCTTCCCCAGTCGCCGAAGGCGGTGATGATGATCACGGGCAGTGTGGGATGACGCTCGCGGATCGATCGTAGGAGCTCCAAGCCCCCGTCCTCCGGCATCAACATGTCGGTCACGACGAGATCGAAGAGATGCCTGCAGAGCGAGGCCGTGGCCTCGCGGCCATCCGCCGCCACGGAAACCTGGTAGCCTTCCTTCTCCAGGACCTTCCGGAGGAGGTCCCGCATTTCCGAATCATCCTCGACAATCAGCAGGTGCGCGCTCATGGTCTCCATGCCCCCGCGTTCCCCCTCATCAAAATACCGCCAGCGATCCCCTATGACGCGGTTTGCAAAGCCAATGCCACGGGCAGGAGGATGCGGACTCACAGGCCTGCCCCTCACAAACATGACCGGGCAGCCCAAAGCCACGCAGAAACGACGGGTTTCATACCCCGCGGTCACTCCAGGCGCCCTGCAAGGCGATATGCAATTGCGACAGCAGCGGTCCCGCATATCCTGCTGTCTCAGTCATGTGAAAAACTGAGAAACTTTGTCTCAGCAGGCTTTCCGATCCGAAACGCCCAAAAAGCTGCGAAGAAAGACACGGGGGCGAATCAGGGTTGGGCTCCAAAAGGTTGGGGGCCTTCGAAGGGCGTGGCAGGGACGCACGAGTAAGAAAGCGACTAGGGGGTATCGGCAGGGGAGCGACGAGAATTCGCCGAGAAAAACCTCGATGCTGGAAATCAACCTACCTGATGCTCGCTGACTCCAGAGCCTCCAGGCTTACAGGCGGACCGACGCAGCGTGATCCCCCGCCGGCGGTTCCTCCGAACAACAGGCACGTGACCCGGGAGAGGCTCCTATGCGTGATCACAGGAGTCGTTTTCCCGGGATCATGCACCGGGTGCCGCGCCCACCAGGGCGAACCCCGCCTCTAGGGCGCGACGATTCAACTCCTCGGTACCCTTCGGGACCCGGGCCAGGACTGCTCGCTCGATGGCTTCGCGCGAGACGACCTTGGACAGGCCGGAGATGACCCCGAGGGAGACGATGTTGGCCACCATCGCCTTACCCACCGTATCCTTTGCGGTATCGATGATGGGAAGCCGGTGCACCGTGAACTCCCCGTTCGGCACGCTCGCGACCTTGGTCGAGTCCACCACCAGAATCCCTGAGGGCTTCAGGTCGTGGCCGTACTTGTCCGCGGCCGCCTGCGTCAAGGCCAGGAGCAAATCCACTGCCATGGCCTTGGGGTAATCGATCTCCTCGTCGCTGATGATGACCTCGGCCTTGCTGGCGCCGCCCCGCGACTCCGGTCCGTAGACCTGGGTCTGAGTTGCGTTCTTGCCGTCGTAGATAGCGGCTGCCTCGGCCAGGATCACGCCCGCCAGGACGATCCCTTGCCCACCCTCGCCACTCAGCCGGATTTCATAGCGATAACTCATGGGAAGTCCCTCTTTGCACGGAGGAAAGCAATGGCTACGCCGCCGTCCCCACCTTGGTCTGCATACGAGTCATGTGCTGCTCGTATGCCGCCACGTATTCGGGGCGGTCGGCCTGGTGGAGCAGACCGGTGATGATCTTTCCCTGGAGTTGCTCCGGCGTCATCCGCTCGGCCGCCTTGACGTTCACCGTGTTATCCTTCTCCCACTCCAGGAGTTCCACCAAACTGATCTTGTTGGGGCGACCGTAGTAGGTGTTGCAGTTCTCCAGCACCTCGATCAGGGAATAGCCCTTGTGCTTGATGCCGCCCTCGATCAAGCGGTCGAGCTGCTGGCTGTGGTAGGACGTGCCTCGGGCCACATAGGTGGCGCCGGCCGCGATGGCCAGCTTGCAGGCATCGAAGGGCGGATCGATGCTCCCGTGCCGGGCCGTGCTGGCCACCTTCCCGGTCGGCGTGGTGGGCGCAAGCTGCCCGCCCGTCATCCCGTAGGTCGCGTTATTGAACAGGAGCACCGTTAGGTCGATGTTCCGCCGGGCGGCATGGATGAAGTGGTTGCCACCGATGGCCAGGGCGTCGCCGTCCCCCGTGATCACGATGACGTTGAGGGAGGGCTTGGCCAGCTTGACCCCGGTGGCGAAGGCGATGGGCCGGCCGTGGGTCGTGTGCAACGTATTGAAATCCACGTAGCCCGTGAGCCGGCTGGAACAGCCGATGCCCGAGACCATGCAGATCTCGTCCTTCTGCAGGCCCACCCGGTCAATGGCCCGGAGCAGGCTTTTCATCACGATTCCGTCCCCGCAGCCCGGGCACCAGATGTGCGGGAACATCTCCAGCCGCAGGTACTTGTCGTAATCGAACACGTGTGTCCCTCCTCCGCGATGTACGTCAGCCTTTCGCCAATTCCTCGATCTTCGTCAGGATCTCATCCGGCGGGATCGGTTCCCCGGTCACCCGGTTCACCCGGTGAACGGGACAGCTGCCTCTCACCACCCGTTCGACCTCCAGGACGAGTTGCCCCAGGTTCATCTCCGGGACGATGATGTGGCGCACCTGCTTTGCGAGATCAGCCACCGGGCCCTCGCAGAAGGGCCAGATCGTCAGGGGCCGCAAGAGGCCGACCCGAATTCCCCGCGCGCGGGCCAAACGAATGGCCGCTTTGGCCGAGCGCGCCGAGGAACCGTAGGCCACGATGGCGAGATCGGCATCGTCCAGCAGCACCGTCTCATGCTTCAAGATGTCGCCAGCACCGAGTTCGATCTTCCGCATCAGGCGCCGCATCGTGGCATCCACCACGTCCGGACTGTCCTTGGGGAGGCCACGGGGATCGTGATACAGCCCGGTGACGTGATACCGGTAGCCCTCGCCGAAACTCGCCATGGGGGGTACACCGGTCGGCGTCTCGCCGAAGGGCAGGTACTGGTCCGGCGGGACCGTAGGCCGCGGCCGCTCCCACAAGGTGATCTCGGATTTGTCCGGCACGTCCACCCGCTCGCGCATGTGGGCGATGATCTCGTCCACCAGGAGACTGACCGGCATGCGGAAGCGCTCGGCGATGTTGAAGGCCCGGATGGTCTCGTCATAGACCTCGCGCACCGAGGCCGGCGCCAGCGCGACGGCCGGATGATCGCCGTGGGTCCCCCAGCGGGCCTGCATCACGTCCGACTGGGCCGGTGAGGTGGGCAGACCGGTGCTGGGTCCGCCCCGCATGACATCCACGATCACGCACGGGATCTCAGCCATGACGGCGTACCCGATACTCTCCTGCTTCAAGGAATAGCCGGGGCCGCTGGTGGCAGTCATCACCTTCGCCCCCGTCATGGCCGCCCCCAGGATGGCCCCCATGGCGGCGATCTCGTCCTCCATCTGGATAAAGCGGCCCCCGAGCTGGGGCAGGCGGACCGACATGTGCTCGGCGATCTCCGAGGAGGGGGAGATGGGGTACCCGGCGAAGAACCGACATCCGGCCGCGATGGCGGCCTCGGCGCAGGCCTCGTTACCTTGGAGCAGTTTAACCTTGCGGGACTTGCTCTGTGTGCTCACGCCCCCTCCCTGGCCGATCGAAGCGGCCAACGCCATCCATACCCCAGCGGCGCTGCCCTGCGTCCGCCGGCGGCTCGATCTGCCGATCTAGGCTTTGGACTTTCCGGGTTCCCCGTACACCACGATGGCAAAGTCAGGACAGAGTTGCTCGCACCGCAGGCACTTGGTGCAGGCCTCCAGGGCCTTGACCTCCACCTTGTCCATGCGGTTCATCGCCAGGACATCCTTGGGGCAGAATTCCACGCAGATGGTGCACCCCTTGCACCAGGCGTCGTTGATCTGAATGGTCACGCCCGTGCTGACATACGTCTTGGTCGCCGCTCGGGCCACTTCCAGCACATCTTCGCGGGTTCGCAACTTGGTCGTGGTGGCCATCAGGATTTCCCCCTCCCTTGGAGGTGCTGGTCGGCGCGGTCACACTCGTCTGCAGGGGTTGTCCGCTCAAGCAGCGGTTGCAGGATGCGCGCCTCCAGAAACAGGTGCTGGATCAGCCTGCCGATGAGCAGTTCGGCCTCGCGAAACCACTCGGGCGTGGACGGCGCCGTCTCCAGCTCGGCCAGGCGGGCGCCGAGGGCGGCGTGTTCTGCCAGGCAGAATCCCACGGGACCATCCGCCGCGGGCCCCCCGGCTACGAGTCGCGGAAACAGGCGGTCCTCCGCCTCCTCCACGTGCTGTGCCCACTGGGACGCCAGGTCGGCCAGCCCTCCGGTCAGGCTCGCCAGCCGCACCGCTCTTCCGGTCGCGGCCAGGGTTCTCAGCAGTGATTGAGTGTTCG
>Ga0210377_10003119_pt1 | contig 14272 bp, 11 predicted proteins | sample PLM4_65_b1redo_FD_155480 | JGI IMG/M metagenome (GOLD analysis project Ga0210377, IMG submission 155480) | Groundwater sediment microbial communities from an aquifer in East River, Colorado, USA - PLM4_65_b1 redo | ecosystem: Environmental > Terrestrial > Soil > Riparian zone | place: USA: East...
CGCGGGCGGCTCCTTCGCCGCCCCCGAGGGGGCGGTGACGGCACCGACCGCAAGCGCCTGCGCATTGGTGAACGTCAGGCTCATCTCCCACGTATAGACGCCCTGCAAGCCCTGCTCGCGGCCGAGGTTTCGGAAGACCGGCTCGGCGAAGAAGGGGCTCTTCTTCAGGTTCTCCAGGTAGGTTGCGACGGCGTTGGGCGACAGCGTCCGCCCCTTGAGAGACACCTGGTCTCCCGACACCGTGAGGTCCGACAGCCAGACGAGGTCGGGCAGCGCGCGGGAGATCTCGTCCATGAGCCGAACCGGCCCCTTCTGGTTGGTCTTCAAGTTGTTGATCAGCTGGATCTTCGCCTCGAGACTCGCCTTCTTGTCCTCGTAGCCCTTCACCTCGTCGATGATGGATTTCAACCGCGCGACCTCTTCCTGCGCGCGGGCGATCTCCTCGTCCAGACTCTTGCTTCGCGAGGTCAGGATGAGCGCCATGATTCCGATGTAGAGAAGCCCGGCAACGACGCCGCCGAGCAGAATCAGATTGTTGAGGCGCGCGCCGGACGGGAGAAAGGGCGACTTCTTCCGCGCCGCGGACGCCCGGGCCTCCGTCAGAAGGTTGATTCGGATCAAGCCGCTTCGTCTCCCACGTGGCGGACGGCGAGACCGACCGCGACCGCCAGGCTGGGCGCGTTCTCCGTCAACCACTCCGCCGAAACCGACGTCCCGGTGATGTCGATCTGGCGGAAGGGGTTCATGATCTCGACCGGCATCCCGAACCGCTCCTTCAGCTGGGTGTCGAAGTTGACGACCCGGGAGGACCCGCCGGCGAGCAGCAGCTGGTCGATCCGCTGAGTGGACGTGGTCGCCAGGAAGAAGTCGAACGTCTTCTGGAGCTCCTGGGCGAGGTCGTCGGTCACCGAACGGAGGATGGGAAAGATCTCGGAAACCGAGTGGTCACCGGCCCGCTCCCCCTTCTTCAGGGACTCGGCCTGGTCGAAGGAGAGCGACAGCTGCTTCTGGATCGCGTCGGTGTACTGGTTGCCGCCGAAGGAGATGTCGCGCCAGAAGATCGTGTTCGACCCCGAGAGGATGTTCACGTTCGTCACCGAGGCGCCGACGTTTACGAGGGCCACGACGTGGCCCGCCTCGACCGGGTAGTTCGCCTCGAAGGCGTTCTGCAGGGCGAAGGCGTCCACGTCGACGAGCACCGGGTTGCGCCCCGCCTGGGAGATCACGCTCGTGTAGTCGCCGATCTTGTCCTTCTTGACCGCCACGAGGAGGACATCCATGCTGTCCCCGACTCCCGACTCGAGGACGACGTAGTCCAGGTTGACGTCGTTGATGTCGAAGGGGACGTACTGCTCCGCCTCCCAGCGGATCGACTCGGACAGCTCCTCCGGGGACATCGAGGGAAGGCTGATCTTCTTGACGATGACCGAGTGGCCCGAAAGGGAGGTCCCGAAATCGGGATTGCGGACGTTGGCCGTCGAAACGAGGCGGTTGACGGTATCGACGACCAGCGAGGCATCCATGATCGCCCCGTCGACGATCGCCTCGGGAGAGAGGGTCTCCAGGCCCGATTTGGCGAGCCGGTACCCCCCGCCCTTGGCGTCCTTCAGCTCGACCAGCTTGATCGCTGACGAGCCGATGTCGAGCCCTACGAGGTTCTTCGACTTTCGGAACAACAAAACTTCGCCCCACCGAAAAAATTCATACGGTTGTGGGCTTTGACCTTGGGTTATTTCGGCTGCAGAGAAAAATAGCAGAAAGTTTTTCTCCCGTCAAGGTTTAGGGGCGCGTTGCGCCGGCTTCCGGTCGCCGGTTTCCAGCTGGAGGGAGCGGTCGAAGCGTCCGCGGAAGGTCGCGGCTTGGATCCGGAAACCCCCTGTTGTACGATGCCCCGTTTTTCGGCGGCAATCCGTTCGCTTGGACGAGGAGATCCGATGGCTCAACACTGTCACTTCTGCGGAAAGACCCCGATGACGGGGCGCAACGTCAGCCACGCGCACAACGTCACCAGCCGCAAGTGGCACTTGAACCTTCAGTTGGTGCGCGCGGTGATCGCGCCCGGTACGACGCGGAGAGTCCGAGCCTGTTCGCGATGCCTCCGCTCGGGGAAGGTGGTCAAGCCGGTCGCGCGGAAGGTCGCCGCCGGTTGAAGGGCTAGTCCCTTTCTCCGGCTTTCGGCACGTTGTATCTCCGGATCACTTCCCGGACTCCGGAGACCCCCTTCAACCGGCTCACGATCTTCTTCAAGTGCTTCAGGTCCGAGGTCTCGAGCGACACCGAGACGTAACCCGTCCGATCCTCCGCGGATCGCGCCTCGATCCGGCGGATGTTCGAGCCCTCGCCGGCGATCGCCTGGGTCAGGTCGGCGAGTAAACCCGGCCGATCGTCCGTGACCACGTCGATCTCGATCGCGTAGAACGCGCCCTTTTCTCGGGCCCACGCCACGTCGATCTGGCGCTCCGGGTCGTAGAGGAGGTTTCGAACGTTCGGACAGCTGTCGGAGTGCACCGAGACCCCGCGACCGCGGGTAATGTAGCCGATGATCTTCTCGCCCGGCACCGGGCTGCAGCACTTCGCGAGCGAGGCCAGGAGATCGTTGTGCCCGACGACGGTGATGTCCGGGGCGCCGAAGGGCAGGATCTTCCGGACCACGCGGGAGACCGCGGTCTCCGGCCGGGGAGTGTCCGGCCGGTCGAGCTGGTCCGCCGGGATCAGCCTCTCGAGCACGTTTCGCGGGGCGAGCTTCCCGTATCCGAGCGCGGCATACAGGTCTTCTAACCGGGAGAAGCCCCAGGTCGCCAGGTCGGCCGCCAGCTTTCCTTCCGACTCGAGCTTCTTCACGGACTTCCGGTACTTCTTGAGCTCCCGCTCGAGCAGCCGCCGGCCGAGCTCCACCGCCTGGTCCTTTTCCTGGGCCTGGATGTAGTGCCGGATCTTGTGGCGCGCCCGGCTCGTGGCGACGAACGACAGCCAGTCCCGCGAGGGCGTCTGGTTCGGGGCGGTCAGGATCTCGACGATGTCGCCGCTCGACAGCGTCGTGCGGAGGGGCACGAGCCTCCCGTTGACCCGCGCGCCGACGCAACGGTGGCCGACGTCGGTGTGCACCCGGAACGCAAAGTCGACCGGGGTCGCACCCCTCGGGAAGGCGAAGACCTCCCCCTTCGGGGTGAACGTGTAAACCTCGTCCGGGTACAGGTCGACTTTCAGCGAGGAGAGGAACTGCCGCGGATCGGAGACCTCGCTCTGCCAGTCGACGAGAGACCGGAGCCACTGGAAGCGCGCGTCGTCGGCGTGCGGGCCGAACTTGCCCTCCTTGTACTTCCAGTGAGCGGCGATCCCGCGCTCCGAGATCAGGTCCATCTCCCGGGTTCGGATCTGGATCTCGAACGGCTGCGCCGCTTCGCCCATGACGGTGGTGTGGAGCGACTGGTAGAAGTTCGGCTTGGGCATCGCGATGTAGTCCTTGATCCTTCCGGGCACCGGCCGCCACAGCTGGTGCACCAGGCCGAGCGCCGCGTAGCAGTCGTGCGTCTCGGGTGTGACGATCCGGAAGGCGAGGATGTCGTAGAGCTCCGCGGCGTCCACCTCGCGGCGGCGCATCTTCTCGGCGATCGAGTAGTAGCGCTTGACGCGCCCGGTGACCTCCCCCGCGATACCGGCCTCGGCGAGCTTCGAGGCCAGCCGCGCGCGGATCTTCTCGATCGTGGTCTGGGATCCCCGGATCTGCCGGTCGACATCCAGGGCGACCCGGGCGTACTCCTCCGGCTGGAGGTGCATGAAGGCGAGGTCCTCGAGCTCCCCTTTCACGAGGCCCATGCCGAGGCGGTTCGCGATCGGCGCGTAGATGTCGAGCGTCTCGCGGGCGATCTCGCGGCGCTTCTCGTCCGGGAGATACTGCAGCGTGCGCATGTTGTGGAGCCGGTCGGCGAGCTTGACGAGAACCACCCGCAGGTCCGAGACCATCGCGAGGATCATTTTTCGGAAGGTCTCCGCCTGCTCCTGCTCGCGCGAGACGTAGGAGAACTTCCCGATCTTCGTCAGGCCGTCCACGAGCTCGGCGACCTCCGGGCCGAATTGCTGGGCGATGGACGCCTTCGTCGTGAGCGTGTCTTCGAGGACGTCGTGCAGGAGGCCGACGACGATCGAGACGTCGTCCGCCTTCATCTCGGCGAGAATCGCGGCGACGTTCAACGGATGAATGAGGTAAGGCTCGCCGGAGCGCCGGACCTGTCCCCTGTGCTCGAGCGCCGAGAAGACGTAGGCACGCCGCAGCAGGTCCTGGTTCGACTGCGGGTTGTAGGCCTCGACGCGGTCGAGGATGTCCTCGAACCTGATCACGACGAGAGAGATTAACCCTTCCGGGAAGGGGCCGTTCCGCGTTCCGGCTCAGCGCCGCCCGGACTTCTTCTTCTTACTCGCGGCCGCCGGCGTCACGGGGGCCGCGGGCTTCGGCGCCGGCACCACCTGGAGCTTGCGCCGGCTGCGGAAATCCTTCCAGATGACGACGATCGCGGAGGCAACGTAGATCGACGAGTAGGTGCCGACGATGATCCCGATCATCAACGTGAGCGCGAAGGTGTTCAGCACCTCTCCACCCAGGAAGAAGAGCGCGACGACGACGAGCATCGTCGCCCCGGAAGTCAGGACCGTCCGGGAAAGCGTCTGGTTGATCGAGCGGTTGATGACCGATTCGAGCGACTCTTTCCTGGGCGTGCGCTGGTTCTCCCGGACCCGGTCATAGACGACGACGGTGTCGTTCACGGAATACCCGACGAGGGTGAGCAGCGCCGCCACGACGACGAGGTTGAACTCGCGCCCGAAAAGGGCGAGCAGGCCGATGGTGATGAGCGTGTCGTGGATGAGGGCGACGACGGCTCCCACGCCGAAGGGGAGCGACCGGAAGCGGATCGCGATGTAGGCGAGCATTCCCGCGATCGACCAGAAGACCGCGAGCACCGCCTTCTTGCGCAGGTCGGCGCCGACCTGGGGGCCGACGTTCTCCGCGGAGAGGAGAACGAACGGACCGGGGTACGCGTTCGCCTTGAGCCACTGGCGGACCGGCGCCGAGATCTCCGGGATCCGGTCGAAGTCCGCGGCGGAACGGAAGATCCCGGCCTCCGAGCGAAAGGCGATGATCCTTTCCGCGATCCGGCCGTAGTAGTCCTTGGCGGTGACGTCCGGGCGCCCGAAGACGTGGTCGGGGTCGGCCGCGACCAACCGCGCGGCAAGCGTGTCCCTCCCCTCCCGGTTGAGATCGAGCTTCGAGGCGTCCTCCGCGGGCGCGAGCAACCCGGACCGCAGCGCGTTCTGCACGTCGTGGGAGACGTCCCGTCCCTCCTGCCTCTGCTGCTGGACGCGGATCAGGACCTCGTTCTTCGAGGGCTCCTCGTAGCGCTGAATTCCGGTGTCGCCGAGTTTCGCGGAGTCGAGGATCTTCCGGATGCGATCGAGGTCGGTACGCTGCGCAAAACGCACCGCGATCTGCGTCCCGCCGGCGAAGTCGATTCCGAACTTGAGCCCCTTCTGGACGAAGATCGCGAACAGGCCGACGGCGATGAAAAGCCACGAGGCGCCGATCGCGTGCCACTTGTACTTGAGGAAGTTGATGCTGGTCTGACGGAACAGTTCCATACGGTCCCCTTAGATCGAGAGGGCGTCGATGTGCTGCCGCCGCCCGTACATCAGCTCGAAGATCGTGTGCGACACGAAGACGGCCGTGAAGACCGAAATCAGAAGACCGAGGATCAGCGTCACGGCGAATCCCTTCACCGGACCGGTTCCGAACTGGAAGAGGAAAATCGCCGAAATGATGACGGTCAGGTGCGTGTCGATGATGGTGGCGAACGCCTTGGAAAAACCGTTGTCGATCGCCGTTTTCGGCGCCCGGCCGGCCCGCAGCTCCTCGCGGATGCGCTCGAAGATGAGCACGTTCGAGTCGACCGCCATGCCGATCGTCAGGATGAAGCCGGCGATCCCGGGCAGCGTGAGCGTCGCGCCGAAGAGGGCCATCGCCCCGAGCAGCATGACCGCGTTCAGGATCAGCGCGAGCACGGCGTTCAGCCCGGAGAGCCGGTAGTAGAAGACGACCGCCGCGAAAACGAAGAGAGCGCCCGCGATCGAGGCGGTCACTCCCTTGCGGATCGAGTCGAGGCCGAGCGACGGCCCCACCGTGCGCTCCTCGAGATAGGTCAGCCCCGCGGGCAGCGCGCCGGCGCGCAGGACGAGCGCGAGGTCGTTCGCCTCCTCCGGGGTGAAGCTGCCGCTGATCTCCCCCTGGTCGTGGATCCGCTCGTTGATCGTCGGGGAGGACTTCACGCGGTGGTCGAGAATGATCGCGAGCTGCTTGCCGACGTTCTCGCCGGTCGCCTTCGCAAACTTCTCGGCGCCGGCGGCGTTCAGAAAGAAGGAGACGGCGTTACCGCCGAGCTGCCGCTGCGTCGGCCGGGCGTTCTTCAGGTCGCGGCCCGTGATGACCGCCGTCTTCCCGACGAGGTACCAGATCTGCTCTCTCTGGCCGGCCGAGACGGCGCCCTCGACGAGCTCGAGGTTCGGCGGCACCTGGCCGGCGGTGGACGCGAGCAGCGACGCCCGGTCGGAGGAGGGTCCCGCGACGACCAGCTTCAATTCGAGGAAGGCGGTGCTCTTGATCAGGTCCTTGACCCGCTTGGGGTCGTCGATCCCCGGAAGCTGCACGAGGATGCGATCCTTCCCCTGCCGTGCGATGAGCGGCTCGGCGACGCCGAACTCGTCGATCCGGTTCCGAATGGTCTCCACGGCCTGCGAGACGGAGTTGTCCTCGATCTGCCGCAGCGCGAGGTCCTTGATCGTGAAGATCCACTTGCCGCCGGCCGTCGAGACCGACCAGTCGGGAAGGAATCGCTTGACCGTCTCCTCGAGCTTGCGCTCGTCGGTCGCCGGCGTGACCGCGACCGCGAAGGACCGCTCGTTGGGAAGCTCGACCGGCCCGAGAGTGAGCCCCTGCTCGCGCCCCTGGGTCTGCAGCTGCTCGGCCGCGTCGTCCCGCTCCGCCTTCACGGCGTCGATGGTGTTCACCTGGAGAACCAGATGGATTCCGCCGCGCAGGTCGAGGCCGAGCTTGACTCCTTTCTTGAGAGCGTCGGTGAGCGAAGGCTTGCCGGCGCCGATCCACTCCCTCCGCGCGTTGGCGTAACCCATGGCCACGTAACCCGCGATCATGCCGGCCACCACCAGAACGATGAGAAGCAACCGCCAGCGAACCCGTTTGGACAAGGCTTCCTCCTGAAAAAAGAACCGTGGAGTTTAACGGAACCGGGTCTCAGCTGTCAGCTGTGGCTGTCAGCTGCCGGAGGCCGGAGTTGCCGCGGCCTCCGGCTCGTTCGCCGGCCCGGCGACGGCGCTTCGCAGGACCTTGATCTTCACGGTGTCGCTGATCTGAAGAATGACGGCCCCGTGCGTCTCGTCGAAGGCCGCGATTCGCCCGAAGATCCCCCCGCTCGTGACGACCTCGTCACCCCGCTTCAGCTGGGTGAGCATTTCCTGCTGTCTCTTCTGTTTCTTGCGCATCGGGGCGATCAGCAGGAAATAGAAGATGACGAAGATGAAGATCATCGGAAGGAACTGAATCAAGCCGCTTCCCGGCCTCGGGGCAGGAGCGGCCTGGAGCAGGTCCCACGTCGGCATGGTCATGACCGCCGGATCATATCGGAGGCTCACGGCTTGGAAAACCGCATCGGCCCCTTCCGTGGCGGCACACCGGCCCGGGCCGCGTTCGCCCGCTCCCAGAACCGGAGGAAGTTCTCACCGAGGACGCCCCGCACCTCCTCTTCCGAGTGGCCCCGGCGAAGGAGTTCCTCCGTGATCACCGGGAGCTTCGAGACGTCCTCCAGGCCTTCGGGCGGATCCTCGATGCCGTCGAAGTCCGTGCCCAGCCCGGCGGCGTCGAGCCCTCCCACCCGGAGGACGCGCTCGAGGTGGTCGACGACCGTCCGCCACGAGGCGCGCGGCACCTGGATCGTCTCGAGGAGCTTCGAGACCTCGGCATCGCGCTTCTTCGGGTCGCCCCGGTACTTCTCGGCGGCCTCCGCGAACTTCGGCATGAGCGCGGCCCTCTTCGCGACGAAAGCGTCGACGATCTTCTGGTCCACGAACATGGAGCTGATGTTCACCATGACGACCCCGCCCTTTGCCGCGATCGCCCGGATCTGTTCGTCGGTCAGGTTTCGCGGGATGTTCGACAGGGCCCGGCAAGAGGAGTGCGACGCGAACACCGGCGCGCGCGAGGTTTCCAGAACGTCGGCGATCGTGTCGTCGGAGACGTGGGAGACGTCCACGAGCATCCCGAGCCGGTTCATCTCCAGGACCACCTCGCGGCCGAAATCCGTCAGACCTCCGTGCACCGCGTACTTCTTCGGGTCGAAGTCCGGACTCCAGAACGAGCCCGAGGAGTCCGCCCACCCGTTCGTGTTCGTGTGGGTCAGCGTCATGTAGCGGACGCCCAGCCGGTGAAACGCGTCGAGCGCGCCGATCGAGTTCTCGATCGCGTGGCCGCCCTCGATCCCGATCAGAACCGCGATCTTTCCCCTTCGCTTCGCGTCGCGGATGCCGGCCGGCGAGTCCGCGAATACGAAATCGGGGTGCCGCGAGGCGAGCTGCCGCACGAGCTCGATCGTCTCGAGCGCCTTCTTCGCCGACCCGCCGGAGTCGGCGTAAGCCGCCGGCACGTACGCCGCGAAGAAGGGCGCCGTCAGCCCCCCTTCCTTAATCCGGGGGATGTCGACGTGGCCGGTCGAGTTCCGGACGGACAGGTCCACCCAGCCCTTGTCCTCGAGCCGGTAGGGCACGTCCTCGTGGGTGTCGACGACGATCGCGCTCCCGTGAATCCGCATCGCGCGGGCGTGGAGGTCTTCGGCTTTCGGCGGCGGCGGCGCCGTCGCGATCGACACGAGCAGCATCGGAAACAGGGGGGCAATTCTCATGGCGCGAGAGGCTACCATCCGGGTCCCGGGGGTCGGAGGGGACAGCTCCCCCGACGCCTAATCGATCTTTCCCTCCGGTGGGGCGTCGATCGCGCCGAGCCGTCCCCGGGCGATCGCTTCCCGGATTTGTCTCATCCAGTCCAGGTAGAAGAAGACGTTGTGGATCGACAGCAGCATCGGCGCGGAGAAGTCGCCGAGCACGAAGAGGTGCCTCAGATACGCCCGGCTGTGACGGCGGCACACCGGGCACGCGCACTCCGCGTCGAGCGGCGCCAGGTCTTCCTGGAAACGCCGGTGCTTGATCGTGACCTCTCCCGTTCTCGTGTAGGCGTGCCCCATGCGCCCGTTCCGCGTGGGCAGGACGCAGTCGAAGAGGTCGACGCCGGCGCGGACCGACGCGAGCAGGTCCGCCGGAGTGCCGACTCCCATGAGGTAGCGCGGCTTTGCGTCCGGCAGGAGCGGTGCCGTGAAAGCCGTGATCCCGCGGATCGACTCCTTCGGCTCCCCCACCGCGACGCCGCCGATCGCGTGGCCGTCGAAGCGCAGGTCCACGAGCCGCGCCGCCGACTCGCGCCGCAGGTCTTCGTGCGTGCCGCCCTGCACGATCCCGAAGAGGAGTCCCTCTCCGCGCCAGCTCTCGCGCGACTGAGAAGCCCACGCCGTCGAGAGCCGGCACGCCTCTTCGATCTCGCGGCGCTCCGCGGGGAACGGCGGGCAGACGTCGAGCGTCATCGCGATGTCGACGCCGAACTCGGATTGGAGCTCCACGGCGAGCTCGGGCGTCAGGAAATGCCGGGTGCCGTCCTCGGGACTGCGGAACTCGACCCCTTCCTCGGTGACCCGGCGCCGGGACGAAAGGCTCATCACCTGGAAGCCGCCCGAGTCCGTCAGGATCGCGCGCCTCCAGCCGAGGAAGGCGTGGAGGCCGCCGGCCCGGCGGATGATCTCGCGGCCCGGCCGCGCCATCAGGTGATAGGTGTTTGCGAGAATCGCGCGGCAGTCCCACTCCTCGAGCCGATCGAACTCGACCCCCTTCACGGCGCCGCGCGTACCGACCGGAAGGAAGCACGGCGTTTCGAGCGGGGCGTGCGCGGACGCGAGGATGGCCGTCCGCGCGGCGGAAGAAGAGTCGCGGGCGAGAATCCGAAAGGCCGACTCAGCCACGGCGGCCCGAGCTTCCGGAAGGGATCGTTCGCCGCAAGAGCGCGGGATGTTAGCAGACGCGCAACCGCTCTTTTTCCGGTAGTTTGCGAAGGTTGCCCTTTCCCAATTCGCGTGCTAGGTTTGGCCGCCGTCAGCGGAGAGCGATGCCGGATCTCGGGAAAAAATTCGAGTGCTACAACTGCGGGACGAAGTTCTACAACCTCGGTCGCCCGGAGGCGGTGTGCCCGAAGTGCGGCGCAAACCAGAAGAATGCGAAGTCCGAGGACGCGCCGGTGGCCCCGCGGCCGCCGCGCCGCGTCGCGGTGATCATGGAGCCGCCCCCCGAGGGCAATCCGGACGAGTTCAGTGAGGAGCCCGCGCCGGTCGAAGACGACGAGCGCGGAGAGGACGAGGAGCTCGACGAGGACCAGATCGTCGAAGCGGACCACCCACCGCAAGAAGAAGAGTTCTGACGGACGGGCGGCCGCGCCGCGCGCCTACCTCGGCCTCGGATCCAACCTCGGAGATCGGCGGGCCCACCTCGAATCGGCTCTTCGCGAGATCGCGGCGTTCGCTCCGCTTCGAAAGGTCTCCTCTTTCTATCGGACGGAGCCGGTCGGTTTCCGCGAGCAGCCCGACTTCTGGAACGCGGCGGTCGAGATCGCCTGGAGCGGCACGCCCGGAGAGCTCCTTCGCGCGACCCGCCACGTGGAGCGTCGAGTCGGACGGACGCCGACGTTTGCGAACGGCCCCCGCGAGATCGACGTGGACATTCTCGACCTCGGCGGACGACTGCGGGACGGGCGCGATCCGATTCTGCCGCACCCCCGGCTCTGCGAGCGGCGCTTCGCCCTCGCCCCGCTGGCCGAGATCAGCCCGCAGTGGAAGGACCCCCGCTCGGGGCGCGCCGTCGCACAGCTTCTCGAGGCCCTCCCGAAGACGCCGCGGGTCCGCCGGCTCCCGTCCTCCCGCTCACGATCCGGTTTTCCACGCGAGTAGGTTCCTCTTCGCCTCGTCCTGGATGGCGAGATCCTCGACGAGATGGCCCGGGGCCGCCGCTTCCGCGACGATCTCCTTCTCGAGGCGAATCGCCTCCGCGCGCCCGGTAGGACCGTCGGCGGCGAGCGCTTCCGCCAGGAAGTGCCGGTTCACGAAGTTCTTCGGGGCCGTGCGCACCGCGAGCCGCAGGTTGCGGAGGCCCTCCGCCCGGGAGATCCACCCGGTGACGTAGGGAATCCGCGGCGCTCGCTGGTGGAGGCGGCCGAGGACTCGATAGCCGCCGCCCTCTTCGAAGTCCGGATCGAGCGCAACCACCGTCGCCGCCGCATCCCGGATCCGTGTCGCCGCGCCGTCCCGGGCGCCGCGCAACCTGCCCGCCAGAAGCCCCCACTCGCCCCAGGCGACCGCAGTCCAGAAGTACGCCGGCGCCGCGTCCGGGTCCCGCGCGAGGGCGGCCGCGAGCCGCTCCCGGGAAGCCGAGTTGGGGAGCGGTCCGCCCGGGGCGCGGCGGCGCACGATCGCGACCGCTTCATCGCCGGCGGCGCGGGCCCTCTCGTAGAGAGCGAGCTGCGCATCTTTATCGAGTCCGGTGAGTTTGCCCTTGAAGAAGAGCGCGCGCGCGAGCTTCCACCGCGACTCGCCGTTCTCGGACGCCTCTCCCGCCTTCTCGTAGCCCGCGATCGCTTCCGAGATCCGGAGAGGGCTCGCTCGCGAGCCGACCCGCCCCTCGTCCCGGCGGGACCAGGCCCGGTCCGCCGCGACGAGCACGGGGTCCGGTCCCACGAGCAGCGTGTCGCGGACGTCCGGCGTCACCACCGTTTGCGCTCCCGCGGCGAACGCGGCCGCGAGGAGAACTGCCGCGAGGACCGACCGGTCAGGCGCCGCCGGCCTCGAAGGATGCCCGAGCCTCCGGCGTTCTCGCGATCAACCCACCGCCGATCACGACGTCGCCCCGGTAGAAGACGCACGACTGGCCGGGCGCCACCGCGCGCACCGGACGGTCGAAGACGACGCGGGCGGTTCCATCGACGCGCGGGTGAACCGTGGCCGGAACCTCCGGCGCGCGGTGCCGCACCCGGACTTCGGCGCGAAACGGCGAGCGGGGAGATTCCCCCGAAGGAAACCGAAGGGACGAGACCTCGGTTTCCGAAGTCTCGAGCTCGAGCGCGCCGCCCACGACGACCCTGTTCGCTTCCGGATCGATCGAGATCACGTAGAGGCGGTCCGCCGCCGAAACTCGCAGACCCCGCCGCTGCCCGACCGTGAACCGGAAGTGTCCCGCGTGCGTACCGAGGCGCTCGCCCCGGGCGTTTTCGACCACTCCGGGAAGAGCCGGCAACGGGAGGCCCAGCCCCGGCGCCGCGGCCTCGACGAACTCTCCCGCGCGCGTTCCAGCCGGCACGAAGCAGATCTCCTGGCTCTCCTCCTTGTCGGCGGTCGGCAAGCCGGCGCGCCGGGCGTGGGCCCGGACCTCCGCTTTCGTGAGCGCCCCGACCGGGAACCGCGCCGCGGCGAGCTGGTCCGGCGCGAGGTCGTAGAGGAAGTAGGACTGGTCCTTCGCGGGATCGAGCCCCTTCTTGAGGACGAACCGTCCGGTTGCCTCGTCCGATTCGGCCCGCGCGTAGTGGCCCGTCGCAACGGCAGCGCATCCCATCGCACGCGCCCGGTCCCAGAGCGTCGCGAACTTCACCCGGGAATTGCACGCCGAGCACGGAATCGGAGTTTCCCCCGCGAGGTAGGACGCCACGAAAGGACGGACGACGTCCCGGCGGAACTCTTCCTCGAGGTTCACGACGTAGTGCGGGATGTCGAGGGCCCAGGCGACCCGGCGCGCGTCGGAGAGATCGTCGAGCGTGCAGCAGCGCCCGGTGCGGCCCGACTCGGAGGAGTGGTCCCACAGCTGCATCGACAGTCCGACGACCTCGAGGCCCTGCTCCTTCAGGAGAAGAGCCGCGACGGAAGAGTCGACCCCTCCGGACATGGCCACCGCGACGCGCATCGATGCGATTCTACGGCGTGCGCGCGAGAGCCGTGGTGCTCCGCGCGTCGCGCGCCGCGGCCACCGCGCCCGGGAGCATCGCGAGCACGCGATCGATCTCGTCGGGCGTGTTCCATCGCGACAGGGAGAATCGCACCGCGCCCCGCGCCTCTTCCCGGGAGTAACCCAGGGCGAGGATCGCCGGAGAGGGAGCGAGCGTCCCGCTCGAGCAGGCGCTGCCGACGGAGACCGCGACCCCCTCGAGGTCCAGCCGGATCAGGAGCGCCTCGCCGGAGAGCCCGCCGAAGAGGATCGTCGTCGTGTTGGGCAGCCGCGGCGCGACTCCGCCGGCGACGCGCGTCTCCGGGATCGTCGCGAGGATTCCGCTCTCGAGGCGGTCGCGCAGGGCGGCGATCCGGCCCGCTTCCGGGAGACGCTCGCGGGCGAGCCGGGCGGCGACGCCGAAGCCCACGATTCCGGCGGTGTTCTCGGTCCCGCCCCGGATCTTCTTCTCCTGACCCCCGCCGGGAGTGTGCGCGCGGAGAGGAAAACCGCGCCGCACGTAGAGCGCGCCGACCCCCTTCGGGCCGTGAAGCTTGTGGGCCGAGATCGAGAGGAGGTCCACGTCCCAGCCCGGCGCGTCTACCGGGATCCGCCCCGCGGCCTGGACGGCGTCGCAGTGGAAGGGCACGTTCCGGGCGCGCAGGGTCCGGGCGATCTCGGACACCGGGAAGACCGCCCCGAATTCGTTGTTGGCCGCCATGACCGACGCGAGCCGGGTCCCGGAAGGCGACGCCTCGAGGATCCGCTCCGGATCGATCGCCCCCGACGGTTCCGGGTCGACCGCCACGGCCCCGGCTCCGGACTCCCCGGCGAGCCGGGAGACGGGCTCGCGCACAGACGGGTGCTCGACCGCCGACGTGACGACCCGCCCGGTCTCGCGGGATCCCCCGAAGATCGCGAGAGCGTTCGCCTCGGTCCCTCCCGAGGTGAAGAAGATTTCCTCCGCGCGTGCGCCGACCAGCCGGGCGACGTCGTCGCGCGCCTCCTCGATCGCCCGCCGCGCCCGGCGTCCATCGGAATGGACGGACGACGGATTTCCGTACAGGTCCAGCGCGACGGTGATCGCCGCGCGGACGTCCGGATCCAACGGAGTGGATGCGTTGTTGTCGAGGTAGATCACGGAAGTTACTCT
>Ga0210377_10003120_pt1 | contig 14270 bp, 11 predicted proteins | sample PLM4_65_b1redo_FD_155480 | JGI IMG/M metagenome (GOLD analysis project Ga0210377, IMG submission 155480) | Groundwater sediment microbial communities from an aquifer in East River, Colorado, USA - PLM4_65_b1 redo | ecosystem: Environmental > Terrestrial > Soil > Riparian zone | place: USA: East...
TGGCGATCGACACCAGCTCCGGCTGGCGCTCCAAGGCAAGACCTCCGAACGCGAGGTCCTCTACCCGGATCTGGGCAGCTCGCTCTGGCCGATGATCGGCGCGCTTGCGGCGGCGGTCGCAGCCGTCGGCGCCGGCGTCTTCTTCTTCCTGCTGTGGGCGCGCGCGAGCGTGGGCCGGCTCGAAGTCGTGAGCGGCCCGACCGCGGGAACGGTCGTGAAGCTGCACGCGGGAAAGACGCGCATCGGCGCCTGCGAGGACAATGACCTGGTCATCGATACGGCGACGATCTCGCGCTATCACGCGGAGATCATCGCCCAGGGCCGGAAGGTCGAGATCGAGGACCTGCACTCGACCAACGGCACGTTCGTGAACGGCGGAGCCGTGCAGCGGCGACAGGCCATCCGCCCGGGCGATCTCATCGCCGTCGCGGACGTCGAGCTGCGCTTCGAGCGCTAGCGCCCCTCAACGGTCGAGGAGCGGGCGGCCATCCAGGGCGCGCAGCCCGTAGATCCGCGCGCGATCGGAGCCGCGCAGTGCGACGATCGGTGTGAGTCCAACGGCGACGAGCGACTCCGCCTCGCGATCGGAGAGCGCCTCTTCGGCAGGCCCCCACGCTGGAATCCCCGCCGCTGCAGAGCCCGCGTACACAGGCAGATCCTCGAGCTCCAGGAAATCGGGCAGCGCGCGCGTGCCGCCGGTCTGCGTCACGCAGCGCGCGAGCGCGCGACCCGCGGCGAGCGCTCCGCTGCACCAGACGAATGAGCTCGCCGTCGGTTGGCCCTGCAGCTCCTCGAATGGGAACGACTCGATCGGCGCGGTGTCTGCGCCGTAGGGGAGGCGCGCGAGCACGCGCGGGTGACAGAGCCCGATCGGGATCGCGATCTCGCCCGCCCGGAAGCTCTGCCAGTCGCTGCCGCGAAGCTCAGCGGCGTCGAGCCCTGCGGAGTCGACCGAGGCGAGCACGCCGCCGACGCCGGCACGCCGCGCAAGCTGCGCAAGCGCCTGGAGCTCGGCGAGACCGGCCTGGTCAGCGCGGACCGCCTGCGCGGCGATCAGGAACGACGCCCCGGAGATCGCCGCGCCCGCGAGCTCGAGCTCCGCAAGCGGGGCGTGCACTGCGCGAATGCGAACGCGGTCCGGGTCGGGCGCCGCGCGAGCGAGCGCGCGCAGGCCGAGGCAGAGCGCTTCCAGACGACGCAGCTCCGCGTGGCCGAGAAGCTGGCGGAGACGCGCGCCGAGCTCGAGATCCAGAGCGGCGCGGCGACGCTCCGTCGCGGCGTGATCGCTGCGATCGGCCGCCGCGTCACCGAGCGAGCGCGCGAGCCGCCTGACCGGATCGGTGTCGGACCGCCGCGAGGGGCCGAGCAGATCATCGAGCAGCGCGCGATCCGACGCCGGAGCGCGAACGCCGCGCGTCTCGACAGCGATCGGCGCGCTCGCGAGGTCGAGAACGGCGCCCGCCTCCACGGCAAGCGCGGCCGCTCGGCGCGGATCGCTCGCCTCCGCGCGGGCCTCGAGCAGCGCCGACAGGCCGAACACGCGGGCGCACAACGCATCCGGGTGTAGCTGCGCCGCGCTCGACAGATCGAGCGTTCCGCAGAACGGAAAGCCGAGCTCGAGCCGCGGCTCGAACGCGTGCAGGAACGACTCCTGGCTATCGATGTCGATCTCGGTCGCGAGCGCCCGCGACTTGTGCAGCGACGCGAAGTCGCCGAGGACGGCGATCGTGAAGGTCGGCGCGGCCGGCACACGCGCAGCAGATCACGCCGAGTGCACCTCGAGCAAGGCCGCGCGCCTCTCGTCGCAGCCGTGCGCGTGCGCCACTCTGCAGCCAGCCAGGAGGGATCGTCGCAGCATGGCAACAGGATCCGAGACATGCCTGCTCCACCGCGACCGACCGGCGGCCGGCGCGATCGGCGGGTGCAGCTACTGCGCGAGCTGCCGGCAGGAGATCGCCGCGGTAGCGGGGAGATCGGCGCACACCGTCACGCCGCGCGATTGCTTCGCGGCCGCGCTTCCCGGCGGCGGCTGGCGCGCCCTCGCGGGCTCCGGCGCCGCCCACTGGGTCGCGCACGAGCTCGGCATTCGGTCGGCTTCCGCTCAGTCGGGCTGTGCGGCCGGCTTCGCGGTGCGCCGCGCGGAGCTGCTGCTCGGGCGGCGCGAGATCGTGCGTGAGCTGCCGCTGCCGCGCGATCTCTGGGTCGATCTCTACGACGAGGGCTGCGGTCTGGTTGTCGCGGCGGGGCGCTCGGCGTCGAACGAGGTCCTGATCTCGATCCGCGGTCTCGTCGACGCGCGCGGGCTGACGGGAGCCTTGGATTTCTACCGCGACCTGCACGGCCGGGGGCGCTTCTTTCGCTGATTTCCAGCCGGCCCGCTGCGCAGCGCGCAACGGTCCGTCGCTGCGCAACGGAGAGATCATGCGGCGGAATGACTGCGGTCCAAGTTGCTGGATCTGCGAAGGGAGTCTCCACTTCGCGGACTCGACACGGGCCACGCGAGGGCGCGTTTCCAGTCTTGACTCCGGCTCCAATCCGGTGGTCTACTGGCCACCGAAAGCGAAACGGACCCGATCACTTCGAGCAGCCAGTGGTGGCTCGACGGTGGAGCGGTCGACGTTAGCGCGAGTGCTGATATGGCTGATCTGGAACCGCTGCTCGCCGCGATCAGGGATGACTCCCCGACGGGAGTCGATCTGCGCAACGCTTCTGGCGATGTGACGTTCGACAAGATCAAGAGCCTGCGCAGCTCGGTGTCCTCCGAGGAAGATCCCGAAGGTAAGGGGCGCGAGGCCGACTGGAAGGGCGTAGCGCGCGAATGCACGGCGGCGCTGAGCTCGAAGAGCAAGGATCTCGAGCTCGCGACGTCGCTGACGGACGCGTGGGCGCGTCTCGAGGGCTTCGCCGGCCTGCGGAACGGGATTCGACTCGCCGTCGCGCTCTGCGACCGCTTCTGGGACGGTCTTCATCCCGGAAATGACGGCGGGAATATCGATCTCGACGCTCGCGCGATGCCGCTGAACCGCCTCGGTGGCGCGGTGCAATCCGCCTCTGCGTGTGTGTTGTTCACCGCATCGGACCCACGTGAGCCGTCCCGAACGCGGTCATTCTGCTGGAGTGACTTCCAGAACTCGGCGCTGGTCGACGCGCGCGTGACTGGCCCGAACAGCTCATCCGCCGATGGCTTGCTGCGGCTCGGCTTCGTAACCGGAGAGGAGTGGCTCTCACGGATCAAGGCCGTCGATCCCGCGCACCTGCGAGGCGTTCTCGGCCTGATCGAAGAATGCCAGGCTGCGCTCGGCGACCTGCGCGCGCTCGTCGAGAAGCGCTTCAGCGAGGATCCGTCGCCAAACCTGATCCCGATCGCAGACGTCCTGGCCGAAATCCACGAGCACGTGTCGAAGCAGTTGCCGGCCACCGTCGGGGACGAGGAAGTCTCCGCGGACGGAGAGGTCGCAGGCTCCGCCGATCTCGCGCACGCGCGCACGGCCGAGCGACCCGGCGGTCCGCCGGCGAACCGCGACGAGGCGCTTCGCCGCCTCGACCAGGTTGCGGACTACTTCCGCACGCACGAGCCACAGAGCCCGATCGGTCACCTCGTGGCGCGTGCGGCCCGCTGGGGTCGCATGCCACTCGAGGAGCTGTTGAAAGAAGTCATTTCGGACGAGAGCGCGTTGGCGAAAATCTGGGACACGCTGGGTCTCCGACCGAGCTAGCGTGATCCGACGCCTGCCGCCAGAAATCACAGGGAGAGTCGCAAATGGCTGAGAGTGTCTTCGATCGCAAGGCGAGAGTCCGGCCGCCACGAGTCCACATCACGTACGAAGTCGAGACGGGTGGGGCGCTGGTATTGAAGGAACTGCCCTTCGTCCTCGGCGTGCTCTCCGACCTCTCGGGTCAGCCGAAGGATCCGCTCGCGAAGCTGAAGGATCGCAAGTTCGAGGACATCGATCGCGACAACTTCAACGACGTGCTGAAGCGCATGAAGCCCCGTCTCGCGCTGCGCGTGGACAACACGCTGAAGGACGACGGCAGCGAGCTGGCGGTCGAGCTGAACTTCCAGAAGCTCGATGACTTCCGGCCGGAGAACGTGGTTCGCCAGGTCGAGCCGCTCAACAAGCTGCTCGACGTGCGCAACCAGCTGAAGGATCTGCTCGGCCGGCTCGAGGGCAACGATCGGCTCGAGGAGCTGCTCGGGGCCGTGACCGACAACGATGCCGTGCGCGAGAAGCTGCGCGACGTGCTCGGCGCCAAGCCGCCGACCGGCGGCGAGACCGGAGGGGAGAGCTGACCATGGCCGCCGCCAAGGAACAAGCCAAGAAGGTAAGAGTCGAGGAGCTCGAGACACTCGAAGCGGGTGACTTGCTCGGGCAGATGATCGACACCGGTATCAGGCCGACGGACGACACCGCGCGCGGCCGTGCCAAGGACCTGATCAAGAACTTCGTCGAGCAGCTGCTCGATCCCGGAACCGTGGTCGACAAGAACGTGGTGCGCACGATCAATGCGCGCATCGCGGCGATCGACGAGGTGCTCTCGCGACAGGTCGACAAGATCCTGCACCACGCCGACTTCCAGCGCCTCGAAGCGTCGTGGCGGGGCCTGCACCAGCTCGTGATGGGTTCGGAGACGTCCGAGACGCTGAAGATCAAGGTCTTCAACGTCAGCAAGAAGGACCTGCAGAAGGACTTCTCGTCGGCGGCCGAGTTCACCGAGAGCGCACTGTGGAAGAAGATCTACGAGTTCGAGTTCGGCACCTACGGCGGCGATCCATTCGGCGCGCTCGTCGGAGACTACGAGTTCGACAAGGGACCGCAGGACGTGGCGCTGCTCACGAGCGTCTCCGAGGTCGCGGCGGCGGCGCACGCGCCGTTCATCGCGGGCGTCGCGCCGAAGATGTTCGGTATGGACAGCTTCACGCAGATGCCCGACCCGCGCGACATCGCGAAGATCTTCGACAAGAGCAACCCGGAGAACATCAAGTGGCTGTCGTTCCGTGACTCGGAGGACTCCCGCTTCGTGTCGCTGACGCTGCCCCACGTGCTGCGGCGCCTGCCGTACGACTCCGAAGGGAATCCGGTCGAGGACTTCCACTACGAGGAAGACGTTTCGAGCGCGCACGAAGAGTACCTCTGGGGGAATCCCGCGTTCGACTACGCGAACCGGCTCACCGCGGCGTTCGCGAAGCACCACTGGTGCGTCACGATCCGCGGCCCCGAGGGCGGCGGCCTCGTCGAGGGCCTGCCGATCCACGTGTTCAAGTCGCGCGAGGGAGAAGTCGGCTCGAAGTGCCCGACGGAGGTGCTGATCCCCGACACGCGCGAGAAGGAGCTCTCCGACCTCGGCTTCATCGGGCTCCTGAACTGCAAGAACACGGACTATGCGGCGTTCTTCGGCGGAAATTCCGTGCAGCGCCCCAAGAAGTACGACACGAAGGAGGCGACGGCGAACGCGAAGCTCTCCAGTCAGATCCCCTACCTGATGGCGACCTCGCGGATCGCGCACTACCTGAAGTCGATCTGCCGCGACAAGATCGGCTCCTTCATGTCGCGTGACGAGTGTCAGGAGTTCCTGAGCCGCTGGATCAGCCAGTACGTCCTGCTGTCGGATTCTGCGAGTCAGTCCGAAAAGGCGGCGCGGCCATTGCGCGAAGCCCGGATCGACGTCGTGGATGACAAGGCCAAGCCCGGGTGTTACAAGGCGATCGCCTATTTGAAGCCGCACTTCCAGCTCGACGAGCTCGGAGTGAGTCTCCGCCTGGTGGCGGACCTGCCGGCCTCCGCGAAGTAGTGACTAACAACTGACAACTGACGAGGATCAGAAAGGAAGGTCATGGGCTACATCTATCTGAAGATCAAAGAGATCCCGGGCGAAGCGACGGATCAGGCTCACAAGGACGAGATCGAGCTCGGAAGCTTCTCGCACGGTGTCTCGATGGCCATCGGCCCGCGCACCACGGCGGGATCGGGGCCGATCGGAACGTCGAGCCATGGAGACATCTCGGTCAGCAAGGTCGTCGACATTTCGACGCCCAAGATCATGGAAGCCGTCTGCAAAGGGACGACGTTTCCCGAAGCCGTGATCACCGTCAGCAAAGCCGGCGGGAAGGGCAAGGACGTCATCTACCTCACGTACACGATGAACAACGTGATCATCAGCAACGCGCAGCTTTCCGCTGCGGACGGCGCTGGCCTCGCGCAGGAGAGCCTCTCGCTCAACTACTCGAAGATCAAGTGGGAGTACAACTCGACGGATCCCAAGGATGGCTCCGTCAAGGGTACGGTCCCGTTCACGTTCGACCTCGAGATCAACAAACACACCTGATCGCCGGACGCAGACGCCGCTCTGCGTGACGCGCCGGAGAGGGATCGCCTCTCCGGCGCGTACGGAGTCCACTCACATGACCCCCCAGGAGCTTCTCGCGGCTGGAGAGATCGCGCAGGCGATCTCGACCCAGGGAGCTCTGCTGCGCGCGCGACCGACCGACCGCGATGCGCGCTGGTTCCTCTTTGTGCTCCTGTGCTACGGAGGCGAGTACGACCGCGCGATCCTGCAGCTCGACGCCCTCGCGCTGCAGAATGCCGAGTTCGGCATGGGCTCGGTCGTGTATCGCTCGCTCGTGATAGCCGAGGCGGAGCGTGCGGCGGTGCTCTCGCGCGCGGGGAACCCGCTCCTGCCCGCAGATTCGCCGGCGCACGTGGAGGCGCGGCTCGAAGCGCTGCGCGCCCTCCGGGCCGGCCAGGCAAGCGAAGCTCGCGCCGCTCTCGAGCGAGCCGAGCGCGCGCGACCGGCGCTCGAAGGGAAGCTCGACGGGGAGCCGTTCGCGGATCTGCTCGACTCCGACGAGCTGCTCGGTCCCGTGCTCGAGGTGCTCGCCGGGGGCCACTATCTGTGGCTGCCGCTCGAGCGCGTGCGCACGCTCCAGATCCGCGCGCCGAAGCACCAGCTCGAGCTGCTCTGGTTGCCGGCGGAGCTCGAGGATGTCGCCGGAGAGACGGCCACGGTGCACCTGCCCGCGCTCTACTTCGGCTCGGCCGCCGCGGATGATGCGCGACTGCGCGCGGGCCAGATGACGGAGTGGCGCGACCAGGACGGGCTCGTCGTGCGCGGATTCGGCCAGAAAGTGCTGCTCGCTCGGCGCGGCGGAGAAGAGCGTGAGATCGCGCTGCGCGAGCTGCGCACGCTCGAGATCTCGCCGTCGGCACCGAGCGAGGGCCGTAATGGCTAGCGGTCGCAAAGAGGCGTTTCTCCGCGCCTCGTTGCTCGATCGCCTGATGCTCCCGCCGGGCTCGAGCCGCGGCGGAAGCCAGCTCGTGATCGGCGTGCGCGAGCTGCGCGAATCCGTCGCGCGGGATCTGGATTGGCTGCTCAACAGCAAGCGCTTTCTCGACACCGACCTCGACGGCCTGAAAGAGGTGCGCACGTCGCTTTTGAACTACGGCATGCCGGACTTCTCTCCGTCGTCGTGGCGCAACGATCGCGAGCTCTCGTCGATCGCCCGGACGATCGAGGAGCTGCTGCGCCGCTTCGAGCCGCGGCTGCGTCCCGGCAGCATCAAGGTCACCGCGCAGAAGCCGACCGAGGTCGATGACATGCGGCCGCACTTCCGCATCGACGCGGTCCTGCACGTGGACCCGGTGAGCGAGCCGGTGTCCTTCGACACCGACGTCGACTTCGAGGCGAGCCGCATTTCGGTGCGAGGCGAAGGCTGATGGCTGCGCGCGACGAGCTGCTCTTCTACTACGAGCGCGAGCTCGACTTCGTGCGCAATCTCTCCGCCGATTTCGCGCAGCGCTACCCGGAGGTCGCCGGGCGCCTCGAGCTCGACGCGACCAAGAGCGGCGATCCGCACGTGGAGCGCCTGATCGAGGCCTTCGCGCTGCTGACGGCGCGCATCCGGATGCGCCTCGACGACGACTTCGGTGAGATCAACGATGCGCTGCTCGGCATTCTGTACCCGCACTTCCTGTCGCCGATCCCGTCGCTGTCGATCGCGCAGCTCCACGCCGATCCCGATGCCGCCAAGGCCAAGGGGGGTCTGCCGGTCGACCGCGGGACGCTGCTCTTCAGCAAGTCGAGCGGCGGCGTTCGCTGCCGCTTTCGGACCGCGTTCCCGGTTGCGCTCTGGCCGCTCGAGGTCGAGAGCACGGAGCTGCTCACGGCGACCGCACTGGGGGTACCCTTGCCCGCGGAGGCGCGTGCCGCACTGCGCATCCGGCTGCGGACGCAAGGCGGCGCGACCTTCGGCGAGCTCGGCGTCGACCGGCTGCGCTTCTTCATCGATCTCGCGGGAACCCCGGGCCACCGGATCCACGAGCTCTTGCTGCGAGATCCCGTCGGCCTCGCGGTCCAGGCCCGGCCCGGCAGCCCCGCGCGAATGCTCGGTCCCGCGGCGATCCGCCCGGTCGGCTACGCACTCGACGAGGGTCTGCTCACCTACCCGGCGGAGTCGTTTCTCGGCTACCGACTGCTTCAGGAGTACTTCGCGTTCCCGGACAAGTTCATGTTCGTCGATCTGATCGGCCTCGACGGCGTGGCGCCCGACGAAGCGGACACGCTCGATGTCTCGGTCCTTCTCCGACCGTCCGTCGCCGACATCGACGCGCGCGTGCGTCCGGAGCATCTCAAGCTCGGCTGCACGCCGATCGCGAACCTGTTCGAGATGGGCATCGATCCGATCCAGATCACGGAAACGTCGGTCGAGTACCCGGTCGTGCCCGATATCCGCAGCCCGCGCTCGTTCGAGGTGCACTCGATCCGCAGCGCCGCGCTGGCGGAGCGAGGCGCCGCGCGCGTGCGGCCATGCGAGCCCATCTTCACGCTCCGTCACGGCGCCGACCCGGGCGAGGGCGTGTACTGGTACGCGTCGCGCCGGACGGCGATCCGCAAGGACGACTCGGGCACGGACGTCTTCGTCTCGCTCGTCGACGAGCGGCTCCATCGGCTCGAGAAGCCGCCGGGCGACGTGCTCCACATCGAAGCCCTGTGCACCAATCGCAATCTCCCGGCACAGCTCACCTTCGGCGATCCGAAAGGCGACTTCGACGTGCAGGGCCGGCCGGGCGTGCGCCGGGTGATCGCGCTGCGCAAGCCGACCGATCCGCTGCGCGCACCGCTCTCGGGAGCGGCGCGTTGGCGGTTGGTCTCGCACCTGGCGCTGAATCACCTCTCGCTCTCCGGCACCGAGGCGCAGCCGAAGCAGCAGGAGCGCGCGCTCGAAGCGCTGCGCGAGATCCTGAAGCTCTACGATTTCGTCGACCAGCAGAGCACGCGACAGCGCATCGCAGGCCTGGTCGGGCTGCGCACGCGGCCGCTCGTGCGCCGCATCGGCACGGGGATGAACGGCGGCTTCGCGCGCGGCACCGAGGTCGAGCTCACGTTCGATCCCGATCAGTTCACCGGCACGGGGGCGTTCCTGCTCGCCTCGGTGCTCGAGGTCTTTCTCGGGCTCTACACGTCCGCGAACTCGTTCACCCAGACTGTCGCGCGCACACGGCAGGGAGAGGGAGTACTGAAGCGATGGCCACCCAGGGCCGGAGAGACGCCCCTTCTCTGAGGGAGCTTCTGGTCGAGAACATCGAGCGTTTCGAGTTCGCGCAGGCACTGCGCCTGCTCGAGCGGTCGATGCCCGAGCGCGCGCCGGTCGGCGGCGACCACGCCCTCGACGAGGAGGTCGTTCGCTTCCGCTCCGATCTCTCGCCCGTATTTCCGCGCAGCGACCTGCGCGCGTTCGAGCCGGGCACAGAAGGACACCCGCCGCACGTCACCGTGAACTTCATGGGCGTTGCCACGCCTGCGAGCTACGGCTCGCTGCCACAGCGCTACGCCGAGGAAATCCGCAGCCTCGTGCGCGACAAGAACACGGCGCTGCGCGACTTCCTCGATCTGTTCAACCACCGCCTGGTCTCGCTCTTCTTCCGGGCGCGCGCGCTGCACATGCCGGCGCTGCAGATCGAGCGAGGCAGCGACAATCCGTTCGAGCGCGCGCTCGCGGCCGTGCTCGGAATCGCAACGGCCGGCCTCGCTGGTCGACTCGCGCTCCCGGACCGCGCACTGCTCGCGCGCGCGGGCCTGCTCGCGCGCCGGCCCGTACCCGCGATCGTGCTGGAGGCGCTGCTCGAGAGCACGTTCGGGCTCGAGGTCGACGTTCTGGAGTTCCAGCCCAGACGCTACGCGATGACGCCGGACGACGAGAACCGGCTCGGCCGCGCGAACTGTCGCCTCGGCGACGACCTGTTCCTGGGTCGGGAGATCACGCTCGCCGACGCGCGCATCCGCTTGCGCGCCGGACCGCTGGATCGCGCGCGCTTCGAAGGGCTTTTGCCGGGCGCGCTCGAGCACCGGCAGTTCGTCGAGCTCGTGCGCTTCGCGACCGGCGACGGGCTCGACTTCGATCTGCAGCTCGTGCTGCGCGCGGACGAAGTGCCGAGCCTCTGCCTCGGCGGCGACGAGGTCGCCGTCGGTCGACTGGGCTGGAGCTCCTGGCTCGCGACCGACGCGCGCACGGAGCCGGCCGATGACGCTGTCTTCACGCCTGGCGCGCTGCAGGCCTTCGCCTCGGAGGTGAGATTGTGAGTCTGGACCTGAAGTCACTGATCAGCCGACTGAACCCGACGACCCGAAGGGCGCTCGAAGGCGCGGCGGGGCTCTGCCTCTCGCGCACGCACTACGACGTCGAGCTCGAGCACTGGCTCGCCAAGCTGCTCGAGGATTCCTCCGGCGACCTGCCGCGCATCTTGCGCCACTTCAGCATCGCGCCCGATCGCTTCGCGCTCGATCTCGATCGCGCGCTCGACCGGCTGAAGTCCGGAAACAGCCGCCAGCCCGTGCTCTCGCCGACCATCGAGCTGCTCGCGCGCGAGGGCTGGGTGCAGTCGTCGATCAACTTCTCCGAAGCGCGCGTTCGCTCGGGGACGATCCTGCTCGCAGCGCTCTCCGACCCGAGGCTGCGCCGCCAGCTCGTCGACATGCACGGCGACGTGCGCAACATCAACGTCGAGGAGCTGCAGTCGAAGCTGCTCGAGATCGTCGACGGATCGTCGGAAGACGCCGAGTCCGCGGCGATTTCGAGCGGGCCGGAGCGCGAGCTCGCGCAGCCGGGCGCGCGCGCGGGCGGCGGGAAGACGCCTGCGCTCGATCAGTTCACCGTCGATCTCACCGCCAGTGCACGCGAAGGCCGCATCGACCCTGTGCTCGGCCGCGATCACGAGATCCGCCAGATCATCGACATCCTGCTGCGCCGGCGACAGAACAATCCGATCCTCACCGGAGAGGCGGGCGTCGGGAAGACCGCAGTGGTCGAGGGCTTCGCGCTGCGCATCGCGCAAGGAGATGTGCCCGAGCCGCTGCGCAACGTGTCGCTGCGCAGCCTCGACATGGGACTCCTGCAGGCCGGCGCGGGCGTGAAGGGCGAGTTCGAGAACCGCCTGAAGCAGGTGATCGAGGAGGTGCGCGGGTCGGCCACGCCGATCATCCTGTTCATCGACGAGGCGCACACGATGATCGGCGCGGGCGGGGCGGAAGGCCAGAACGACGCCGCAAACCTGCTCAAGCCCGCGCTCGCGCGCGGCGAGCTGCGCACGATCGCAGCCACGACCTGGGCGGAGTACAAGAAGTACTTCGAGAAGGACGCGGCGCTGTCGCGGCGCTTCCAGGTGATCAAGGTCGAGGAGCCGTCGATCGACGCCGGCGTGCAGATGATGCGCGGCATCACCGCGATGCTCGAGCGCCACCATCGCGTGCGCATCCTCGACGAAGCGGTCGTCGAATCCGTCCGGCTTTCGAGCCGCTACATCCCGGCGCGACAGCTTCCCGACAAGTCGGTGAGCGTGCTCGACACCGCCTGCGCGCGCGTCGCGATCGGCCAGCAGGCGATCCCCGCGGCGATCGAGGATCTGCGGCGGCGCATCGAGAGCCTCGACCGCGAAGAGGGAATCCTGGTGCGCGAGACCGCGGTCGGGGTCGACCACACCGAGCGGATCAGCAGTGCGCGCGAGGCGCGCGCGCAGGCGAAGGCGGAGCTCGCCGGGCTCGAGGCGCGCTGGGAGAAGGAGAAGGCGCTCGTCGCGGAGATCCACGACATCCGCGCGAAGCTCGAGGGCGGGGGCGAGGGCGCTCCGCCGCTAGACGACGCGGAACGCGAGAGCCTGCGCGGCGAGCACGATCGCAAGCGCGCGGAGCTGGTCGCACTGCAGGGCGAGCTGCCGCTGGTCCTCACCGACGTCGACGCGCAGGCCGTGGCCGAGGTGATCTCGGGCTGGACCGGCATTCCGATCGGCAAGATGGTCGCCGACGAGATTCGCACGGTGCTGCGACTCGGAGACATCCTGGGCGAGCGCGTGATCGGGCAGGGCCACGCGCTGGAGGCGATCGCGCGGCGCATCCGCACGTCGCGCGCGCAGCTCGACAACCCGTCGCGCCCGATCGGCGTGTTCATGCTCGCGGGACCGAGCGGCGTCGGCAAGACGGAGACCGCGATGGCGCTCGCCGACACGCTCTACGGCGGCGAGCGCAACTCCGTCATCATCAACATGTCGGAGTACCAGGAGGCGCACACCGTCTCGAGCCTGAAGGGCTCGCCGCCCGGCTACGTGGGCTACGGCGAAGGAGGGGTCCTGACCGAGGCCGTGCGCCGGCGGCCGCACTCGGTCGTTCTGCTCGACGAGGTCGAGAAGGCGCACCCCGACGTGATGGAGCTCTTCTTCCAGGTCTTCGACAAGGGCGTGCTCGAGGACGGCGAGGGCCGTGAGATCGACTTCAAGAACACGGTGATCCTGCTGACCTCGAACGTCGGCTCGGATCTGATCATGAGCCTTTGCGCCGATCCCGAGACTCGCCCCGAGTCGGAAGCGCTCGCCCAGGCGATCCGCCCCGAGCTCTTGAAGCAGTTCCCCGCGGCGCTGCTCGGGAGACTGGTCGTCGTGCCGTACTTCCCGATCTCGCCCGAGATGATGGTGCAGATCATCCGGCTGCAGCTCGGCCGCATCCAGAAGCGCTTCCGCGAGAACCACGCCGCGGAGCTCGTCTGCGGCGAGGAGATCGTCTCGGCCGTGCTCGCGCGCTGCACCGAAGCCGAGAGCGGCGCGCGCGCGGTCGACCGCATCCTCACGCACTCGCTCTTGCCGCAGATGTCGTCCGAGGTGCTCTCGCGCATGGCCACGGGCGAGCCGTTCACCCGCATCGAGGTTGGCCTCGACCCGGGCGGGGACTTCCGCTTCACGGTCGCGTAGGCTGGAGCCGACGATGGCGTACACGCAGGCAGACCGCATGTGTCAGGTGAAGTCGCCGCTCGGAGACGACGTGCTCCTGCTGGCCGAGATGACGGCGCACGAGTCGATCTCGGGGCCGTTCGTCTACGAGCTGCAGCTCCTCTCCGAGACGGACGACATCGACTTCGCCGCGGTGATCGGCAAGCCGCTCGCCGTGCACCTGAAGGCCGCGAACGACAAGGAACGCTGGTATCACGGGATCGTCTCCCGCTTCGCGCAGGGACCGTCACAGGGGCGTTTCGCGTCGTACAGCGCCGAGGTCGTGCCGTGGATCTGGCTGCTGCGCCGACGCGCGGGCTGCCGCATCTTCAAGCCGAAGCCCGCGCCCGACATCATCCGGGAGCTCCTCGCCGAGACCGATTTCGGCGACGTCGAGTTCCAGCTCGTGGGTGAGTTTCCCGAGCGCGAGTACTGCGTGCAGTACCGCGAAACCGACTTGAACTTCATCTCGCGTCTCGCGGAAGAGGAGGGCATCGCCTACTTCTTCAAGCACTCCGAGAAGCAACACACACTCGTGTTCTTCAACTCGCCGAGCGGCAATGCCCCGTGTCCCGGCCAGGCCACCGTCGCGTACGCCAAGGCGATCGACGAGAACGTGCTGGGCGGATCGATTCACGGCTTCCGTGTCGAGCGCGAGCTGGCCTCCGGCAAGTACGCGCTGACCGACTACAACTTCGAGGATCCGGCGATGAGCCTGCTCGCCACGACCTCGAGCTCGACGTCGCTCGGCGGCAACGAGAAGTTCGAGATCTACGACCATCCCGGCGAGTATCTCAAGCTCTCGGAAGGCGAGCGTCGCGTGAAGCTTCGGATGCAAGCCGAGGAAGCCGCCGCGATCAGCATCCGCGGCCAGAGCGATTGCGCGGCGTTCGTGCCCGGCTACCGCTTCACGCTGGTGGGTCACCCCCGCGACGCCTACAACGAAAGCTATCTGATCACCGAAGTCCGTCACCACGTGAGTCAGGACGTCGGCGATGCAGGCACCGAGAGCACGTACATGAA
>Ga0210377_10003121_pt1 | contig 14269 bp, 14 predicted proteins | sample PLM4_65_b1redo_FD_155480 | JGI IMG/M metagenome (GOLD analysis project Ga0210377, IMG submission 155480) | Groundwater sediment microbial communities from an aquifer in East River, Colorado, USA - PLM4_65_b1 redo | ecosystem: Environmental > Terrestrial > Soil > Riparian zone | place: USA: East...
AAAGCACAGCGATTGGAAGGCTCGCGATCAGGCAGGCTGCCATCAGCGAGCCCCAGTAGTAGACGTCGCCACGGACGAGGTAGATCGGGACCCCCACCCCGACCGTCTGGTGGGCCGCCGAGGAGATGAACGTCAGGGCGTAGACGAACTCCTGGGTGACGAGGGTGAAAGTGAAGATCACGACCGTCAGGATCCCGGACAGCGAGATCGGGATGACGAGCTTCAGGAAGGCCTGGAACCGGGTCAGCCCGTCCACCATGGCCGCGTCCTCGAGCTCGGGAGGAATCGACTTGAAAAAGCCCATGAGCAGCCAGATCGAGAAGGGGATCGTGAAGCTCGGGTAGACGACGATGACCGCCCAGAGCGTGTCCTGGAGATGGAGCCAGGCGACGATGCGCGAGAGCGGGATGAAGAGGAGCGTCGGCGGCACGAGATACGTCAGGAAGATCCCGATTCCGATCCGGCCTCCCCACCGTCCGGTCAGCCGCGCGAGCGCGTACGCGGCCGGCAGGGCCAGGAGGAGAGTGATGCCGACGACGACCAGCCCGGCGAAGACGGTGTTGCCGAGCCAGCGGAGGAAGAGCGTCTCGGAGAGGAGAAGCCGGAGGTGCTCGAGCGTCGGCTTCTGGTTGAAGATGAACGGATTGTTCCGGAGATCGTAGAGGTCGCCGGTGCGCTTGAAGCTCGTGATGAGCATCCAATAGAACGGGAAGGCGAGCAGGATGGAGAAGACGGCCAGCACCGTCCAGTGAACCGTGCGGAACGCCAGTTGCCGCGCGCGGACGCCTGCCATCACACCACTTCCGCGCGGTGCGCCGAGCGAAGCATCAGCCAGGCCACCGCGACGAGCAGCGGCACGAGGAAGATCGAGATCGCCGCCCCCTCGGCGAGATCGCCGCCCAGAATTCCGGTGAAGAACGCCATCGAAGGCAGCACCTGCGTCGTGTCGTAAGGCCCACCGCGGGTCAGGATGTAGATCACGGTCATGTCGGTGAACGTGAAGATCACCCCGAACAGAACCGCCACGTTCATGATCGGCAGCATCATCGGGATCTCGATCTGGAACATCCTTCGGAAGAAGCCCGCCCCGTCCACCGCCGCAGCCTCGGGGATGTCTCTCGGGATCGCCGTCCAGCCGGCCAGGATGATGACCGTCGCGAACGGAAGCATGTGCCAGGTGTGGACGAGGATGACCGACATCATGGCGAGCTTGGGCTCGCCGAGCCACATCGGCGCCGAGTAGGCCTTGACGAGATGCAACCGGACGAGAACCCAGTTGATGACGCTGTAGAGCGAATCGAGGATCCACTTCCAGCCGATCGAGCCGATCGAGACCGGCGCCACCCACGGCAGAAGGATCAGGAACCGCACGAACCGCCGTCCGCGGAAGGGGTTCTTCAAGACGAGCGCGAGAAGGGTCGCGCCGATCAGGACGAGGACCTGAGAGGAGACGGTGAAGACGAACGAGTTCCGAAGCGACCGGAGGAAAGTCGGATTCTGAAGCACGGACGCGAAGTTCTTTACGCCCACGAAGTGGTAACCCACGCTTCCCACCTTGACGTCGCCCACGCTGTAGAGAAATGCGAGGACGAAGGGCACGCCGACCAGGGCGACGACGTAGAGGACGGCCGGCAGGAACATCGCCGGCCCGAGCCATCGCTGCCGGACTCCGCTCATGCGAGCGCCCGGGGCTCCGTCCGCGTTCCCTTCTCCCGGTCGAAGAATTTCAGGTCCTTGTTCGCCACCGCGAAGTCGTGGACCGTGTCGGGCGCGAAGCGTGCGGCGAGAGTCGAGGACATCCGCGCCACGGATTTCTTGCCGTCGAACGGGCCGCCCTCGAGGACGCCGTAAAGGATCCGCTCGGCTCCCAGGTACTCCTCGTGTTTCATGCGGAACGCGAGCCGCAGGACGGGCTCCTCGCGCGGCAGCGCGGCCGCCGGGTAGAGGTGCTCCGGACGGAATCCGGCGATGACGTTGGAGGTCTCGATGAGATTCATGGGAGGGGAGCCGAGGAAGGTCGCGACGAAGGTGTCCTTCGGCTCGTCGTAAACGTCCGCGGGTGTGCCGATCTGCCGCACGGCGCCCTGATTCATCACCACGACGCGGTCTCCCATGGCCATCGCTTCGACCTGGTCGTGGGTGACGTAGATCGTGGTCGTCCCGATCTTCTTCTGAAACTGCTCGAGCTCCTCGCGCGCCGAGGCTCGAAGCTTGGCGTCGAGGTTGGAGAGGGGCTCGTCGAGCAGGAACAGCGAGGGCTCGCGCACGATGGCGCGAGCCAGCGCGACGCGCTGACGCTCCCCTCCGGAAAGCTCCCGCGGCTTGCGGCCGAGCAGCCGCCCGATCCCGAGGAGGTCCGCGGCCCACTGCGCCTTCTTGCGCCGCTCCTCCTTCGCCATGCGCCGCGCCTTCAAAGGGAACTCGATGTTGCCGAGCACGGTCAAATGCGGATAGAGCGCATAGCTCTGGAACACCATGGCGATCCGCCGCTGCCGCGGGGTCAGGTCATTGACGAGGATGCCCCCGATCCAGATCTCGCCCGAAGTCGGTTCCTCCAGGCCGGCGATCATGCGCAGCAGCGTCGTCTTGCCCGACCCGGAGGGGCCGAGGAGGACGAGGAATTCGCCCTCCCGGCTCTCCAGGTCCACGTCGACGACGGCTCCGACCTGTCCTTTGGCGAAGAGCTTGGTCAGACCTCGTGTCTGAACGACGGCCATATCCGGCGCGGCACCTCGGCCTCTACTTCCACTTGTCGAAAATCCGCCGCACCTCTTTGTCCGCAACTCTCGCGGCATCCTCCGGGCTCATCTCGTCGCGGGCGGCCTTTCCGAACATCGTCGGCAGCACGAACGTGTTGAAGACCTCGTCGATCGCCGCGGTCGCGTAGCCCGGATAACCCACGTTGGTCGCCCAGTCGAGAACGTTCCCGAGCACCTTGTACTTGTCGGGCGGCGATCCCTTGGGATCGTTGGAAATCTGCTGCTTCAGATCGGGGACCGTCTGCGGGAAACACGGGAAGTTGTAGAACTCGCTCGCCTTGAACGCCGCTCCGAAGTTGTCGATGTAATCGACCAGGAACTTCTTGGCGCCCTCCTTGTTTTCCGCGAAGTCCCAGATGACGTAGCAATCCATGACGTGCTCGGCGGCGATTCGCCGGACCGGCCCCTTCAGTGCCGGGCTGACCCAGATCTTCGATGACATGTCCGGGTTGTCTTTTTCCGCCGTCCGCGTCACCGAGATCGCGTTGCACACGAAAGAGAGCTTTCCGGCCAGGATTCCCCGATTGTTCGAGGAGGGGTCCCAGCTGAAGACCTCGGCCGTCTCGGTCTCCTTGTAGAGGGCGCGGACGTACTTGATCGCCTCGATCGTCTGCTTCGAATAGAGCGTGACGTTGCCCTTCGCGTCCTGCTCCGCGCCGCCGAAGGACCAGAGGACGGCGCGCATCGCCATGTTGGTATCGAGCTCCTGGGACAGGCCGACGCCGACCGGGTTGCCGAACTGATCTTTGATCTTCTTGCCGCCGACGCGGAGATCCTCCCAGGTGTCCGGGCCGTTGGGGAAGCCGACCTGTTCCCAGAGGTCCTTGCGGTAGTTCCCGGGATCGGGGACGTAGGAGTCCGAAAAGGCAAAGTACTTTTTCGTCTTCGGGTTGTAGGTCGATCGCTCCGCGAGCGGGATCTTCTTCCCGTGCTTCTTCTCGACCTCCTGATAGATCTCGCCGTGGTCGATGACCTGCTTCTCGTAGGCGGCGGGCGGAGAGAGGAACATGAAGAGGTCGTGCCCCTTCCTGGCGGCGACCTCCGCCGCTGCCCGGGCGTTGACCTCTCCGATCGCGATGTGATCGACGATCACCTCGGTGTCGTTCTTCGATCCCCACTCCTTGGTGTAGACGCCGTCGAACCACTTGTCGTATCCGGGCACGAAGTGGCTCCACTGGACGATCTTCAGCGTCTTGCCGGCCGCGCGCGCCCTGTCGGGAAAGAGAAATGCGTGGCCGCCGACGGCGAGAGCGCTGGCGGCCCCGAGCTTGGCGAACTGTCTCCGCGTGAGACCGCGATCGCGTTTCTTCGACATGGTCACCTCCTGTTTATCGAGTCGGTGTGTTCTCTCAACACGTTGTTCACTGACTGAGTCGTCCATCCGGGCTTCCATCGAGGAGGCTGGTGGTGTCTGACGTCATCAACCGTTGAGGAGGACCCGGATGGACATCCACAAGAATGGCCTTCGTCTGCAAAACGTCTTTGCCGGCGCTCGGCGCTCTCGGCGGCGGGGCGCGGCGGGAGTGGAATCGCTCGAAGCGATCGACCGCGCTCTCGGCGCTGGCGATCCGACTTTCGCTGCATTGTGCCGTGGCCGCGAGTCTTTCAGAGTTTCGGGGTATGTCAAGCGGAAACCCGGTGGACTGAAAGGCGGCCTCTTCCAGCTTCGGGCCCGCTCTCGCACCCCGCGAACGGCCACCCGAGGCTCCGACTGCACCGGTTTCTCTGAAGAATCGCTGAAGGACCGGATCAGGAAAAGAAGGCGGACTCATCGGATCAACTCCATGAAGAGCTCCGCGGCCACGTCGCGAAGATCGGCGCGATCGCACTCGTCGGTCGTCGCCGCGCTCAAAGCGCAGTGCGAAGAGAAGGAAACCTGGGAAAGGGTCCTAGACCCGCTCGCGCTGAGCGCCACCGGGCGGGGGCCCGAACGCCTCGACTTCGCCCGGCCGGCGAAGCATCTTGTCGACGTCGGCGAGATGCATCGACTCCTCGGTGATGAGCCGCCGCGCGTACTCCTCCAGCATGATCTCGCGGCCCGCGACCAGGTCGAGCAGTCTCTGGTAGAGCGCGAGCCCCTCCCGCTCGTTCTCGAGCGCCTCTCGCAGGATGTCTCCGACGTCGTGGCGATGCGTCTCGAGAAGCCTGCCGATCGAGAGGGACGGATGCTCGCCCAGGAGCGTGATCATCTCGCCGGCCTGCTGGGCATGCCCGATGCATTCGATCGCCTGCTCCCGAAGCCACGCGACAATCGGGATCCGCGTGTATCCGAAGACCATGAAGGAACAGTGGGTGTAACGCACGACCCCGGCGAGCTCGGCCTCCAGAATCCGGTTCAGGACGTCGACGACCGATTTTTTGTCGAAGTTCTCTCCCACGGGCGACTCTCCTTGTCAGTGTCCTCAGATCCGACCAGGGATTCTATCCGCGCCACCGTTCTCCAGAAAAAAAATGCGCTCCCGCCCGACCGAGCGGCTAAAATCCCAATACGTTGAAGCAACCCGAGGGCGTTCTGGACGGCCGGACTCTCGGCCGGCTTGATCGCTGGCGGAACGCGCGGGCCCTTTTCATCCGACCCGAGGGGGGCGAGGTGGAGAGAGCGGTGGCCCTGACGTTCGGTCGGCGGTGGATGCGCGCTCAGGTCTATGGTCGGGCGCGGCGCCTCCTTCTCGAAAGCGATGCCGAGGTCTTCCTCGGAAATCTGCACGATCGGCTGGGGCCTCTCGCGGACCGGGTCCGGGTCGCTCCCGATGACCCGGGCCTGACGAAGTGGGATGTGCTCGGCAACCTGACGCCGCTTCCCCGGGCGAGGACCGAAGTGCGCTCGCTCTGGCTGGCGGACCTGCTGCGTCACGGCGACTTCTACGCCAAGTTCCAGCCGATCGCGAGTCTCCGCACGGGCGACGTGATCGGCTACGAAGGGCTCCTCCGCGCCCGCGCCGAGTCCGCCAATCATCCTTCCGCCGAGATGTTCCCGGCCGCTCGCGCGCTGCGCGTCGAGCGCGCGTTCGAAACTCTCTCGTGGGCCTGCATCGTCGAATCGGCCGATCGTCTCCCTCCGGAGAGTCGAGTGTTCGTCAACGTCAACCCGCAGCTTCTCGCCGTCGAGCCCGACGGCCTGTCCGACCTGTGGCGCGCGATCGACGCGTCGTCGCTATCGGCGTCGCGGGTGATCCTCGATCTCGTGGAAGTCGAGAACGTCGCATCCCTCGACTCTCTCTCCCGCGCGGTTGCTCACGCGCGCGATCGGGGAGCGCAGGTCGCTCTCGACGACGTCACGTCGCCCTACCGGACCATTCAGTGTTGCGAGGCGTTCCACCCGGAGTGGGTCAAGGTGGACTGGGAGATCACGAGGGGAGTCGCGAGGGACTCCCGCCGGCGCTCCATCTTGAAGTCTCTCGGCCGGCTGGCGCGTCACTTCTCCTTCGGCCTGATCGCGGAAGGCGTCGAGACCGCCGAGGATCTGGAGGTCTGTGCCGCCTCGGGGGTGGTGGCGGCGCAGGGATATTTCATCGGCCGCCCCGCGCCGAACCCGACCCCCCCGGAATCGGCTTTCCGCCGCTGGGTCGAGGCCCGCAAGGAAGCGCGGAGACCGATCGAAGGCGACCGGAACGGCAACGGCGCGGAAGACGAAGAGCGAGCCTCCTGATCCGGGCGGCGGGACGGGCCCGCCCGGCAGTTCCGCCTCTCTCTCCTCCGTCCGCCTCGACGTGTGGCTCCACGTCGCGTGCGTCTTTCCCACCCGTTCCCGGGCAAAGGCCGCCTGCGAAGGGGGAAAGATCGACGTCAACGGGGCCCGCGCGAAGCCGCACCGGGAAATCCGACCGGGCGATCGAATCGCGATCACGACCGGAGGCGGCCGGCGGCGCTCGCTCGTCGTCAAGGGGCTCGCCGACCGGTCGATTCCAAAAGCGCAGGCCCGCAGCCTCTACGACGACGTCACTCCGCCGCCGACCCCGGAAGAGATCGAGATCCGCAAGATGGAACGAATCTTCGCGCCGGCCGCGGCCGCCGGCCGCCCGGACCGACGCGAGAGACGCGAGCGCCGGCGCCGGAAGGGGTGGTGAGCGGTAGACTTTCCCCATGGACTTCGATCTCGTCTGCCCCTGCTGCGGCGCGAAGCTGAAAGTCGATCCGGAACTGAAGGCGATCATCGCCCACCAGGCGCCGAAGGTTGCCCGCAAGTTCGAGTCGGTCGACGACGCGATCGAGGGACTGAAGACCCACGACGTCGAACGCGAAAAGAAGTTCGCCGCTTCGGTCGAGGCGGAGAAGTCGAAGAAGGACGTCCTGAACCGCAAGTTCGAAGAGCTCTTCGAAAAGGCCAAGACGGACACCTCCAAGCCGATCCGGGACATCGATCTGGACTGACCGCGGAGAGCGTGTTCTCGATCGCCGTCCTCGGCTCGAGCCGCGCCGCCGAAGACAGCCCCGACTACCGGCACGCCCTCGAAATCGGGCGGGAAATCGCGCGGCGCGGCGGGCGGGTCGTTTGCGGCGGGTACGGCGGCGTCATGGAAGCCGCGAGCCGCGGCGCGGCGGAAACCGGGGGCGCGGTTCTCGGCGTTCTGTTCTCCGGCGGCGATCCGAACCGCTGGGTGTCGGAAATCTCACGCGAGACCGACCTCGCCGCGCGACTGCGCCGCCTGCGCGACGAGTCGTCGGCCGCGATTTTCCTGCCGAAGGGGCTCGGCACGCTGCTCGAGATCGCCTGGATGGCGGAGTCGATCGCCAAGGCGCACATTCCGCCGCGCCCGCTCGTTTTTCTCGGGACCTTCTGGAGGCGCACCGTCGCGCTCGCGGTCAGCGAGGCGGCGGGTTCGGGCGCGGAAAAGCTCGCCAGCTCAATCCATTTCGTTTCGACCGCAGAGGAAGCGGTCGCCCGGGTCTATCTCCGGTAGGCCATCTCCCGGAGCAGAGCGATCCGCTTCGCGATCGGCGGATGGGTGGCGAAGAGCTCCGCGAGCCCGCCTTCCCGCTCGTTGACCGCGCGCCCGCGGGGATCGGCGATGCAGAGGTGTGCCACCCCCTGCTTTATCGAAGGCGTGGGCGCGACGGCGGCATCGATCTTCTCGAGCGCCGATGCCAGCGCGAGCGGGTTGCGGGTGAGCTCCGAGCCCGAGGCGTCCGCCAGGTACTCGCGCTCGCGGGAGACCGCCATGGCGACCAGCCGTGCGATCAGGGGCGCCAGGACGAGCGAGAACATCCAGAGGACGAAGAAGACGAGGAGCACGATGCCTCCGCCTCCGCGGCCCCGACTCGAGCGGCGCCGGCCTCCGCCCCAGCCGATGCCGCGCCGCCCCCAGTCGGAAATGAGCAGGACGGAGCCGACCAGCGCCGCGACGACCGTCATCAGCCGGACGTCGTAGTTCTTCACGTGCGCCATCTCGTGGGACACGACCGCCTGGAGCTCGTCCCGGTCGAGGGCGTCGAGGAGTCCCGCCGTCACGGCAACGGAAGAGTGTTCAGGTCCGGTGCCGGTGGCGAACGCGTTCGGGTCGGAATCCGGAATCAGGTAGACCGCGGGCTTCGGAATGCCTCCGGCGATCGACATCTCCTCGACGACGTTGTCGAGAACGCGCTGCCGCGGGTCGGCGGGGTCGATCGGGACGGCATTCGCGGAGTCGAGCACGGCCTGATCTCCGGCCTTCAACGCCCACAGCGACGAACCGGCCCCGAAGAGCAGAGCCCCGAGCGTGGCGATCGGGAAGCCCGGTCCCGCGCCGGATCCATACAGGAAGAGGTCGCCGCCGATCCCGAGGAACACCAGGAACGCGACGAAGCCGGTCAGGATGGCCGCCGTGCGGCGGAGGTTGCGCTTCTGCTGTTCGAAGAGATTCGTGGCGGTCAACGACGCGGACCTTCCGCCGCCCGGTATTACTGCGGCCGGATGTTCAAGTCGACCTTCGGCACCTCGCGCTCCGTCGGCTCGGTGATCTGGAAGAGCTCCACCGGCTGGAACTTGAACGCCTGCGCGATCAGGTTGTCCGGGAACACGTTCTGGGCCGTGTTGAAGCGCGTCGCGACGTCGTTGTAGTACTGCCGCGCGAAACCGACCTTGTTCTCGGTCGAGGTGAGCTCTTCCATGAGCGCTCGGACGCTCTCGTTCGCCTTCAGGTTCGGGTAGTTCTCGGCGAGCGCGAAGAGGCGCGAGAGCGTCTGGGTGAGGACGTTCTCCTTCTCGGCCGTATCGGCGACCCCGCGCGCCGCGACGGCGCTGTTGCGCGCCGCGATCACCTTCTCGAGGGTGTCCTGCTCGAACTGCATCTCGCCCCGGACCGCGGCGATCAGGTTGGGGATCAGGTCGTGCCGGCGCTTCAGCTGGACGTCGATCTGCTTCCAGGCGTTCGCCACCTGGTACTTGAGCGAGATGAGGTTGTTGTAGCGCCAGATCGCCCAGATCGCGGCAAAGACCGCGATCAGGACGAGAAAGAGGAAACAACCGCCGATTGCGCCCATGTTGCTCTACGCTCCCTGACTCTTTCTACGATTTTCCGTCATCGAGGTTTGCGCCTTTCGCTCAGGCGTTCAATCCCTGCCGCAACTCGCGCGACAGGATCTCGACGGCGGAGCGCTTGCCCGCCGTCATCCTTTCGCGCCAGAGACCTTCCGTCTCGAAACGGCGGTCGCCGATGGACTCGGCCCAGGGCCGCAGCGCCGCGTCGAGCTCGCCCGCCGACCACACGTCGCCGCCGCGCTTGCGGATCATGGAGATCACGTAGGGGACGACCCGGATGAAGGCGCGCAGCGCCGGTGAGCTCTTGATCGAGTACTTGCGGCCGTGGAAGGCGGTCGGAAAAGCGCGGGCTGCGGCCTTGAAGTAGTTCAGGAAGAAGCGGCGCGAGTTTTCCCGGAACTCGCGCGAGACGCGTCCCCCCGCGGCGTCCATCGCGGCGAACACGTCGCGCAGCTCGTCCGCGAGCGAGGCCTGTGTGACGCTGCCGCGTCCGATGCCGAGCACCTTGATCTGGCCGCGCAGCGGCGAGCCGTCGTCCTCGTTGAGCGTCCGAATCACGTCGTGGGCCGCGGCCAGGTTCTCGTCCCGGTAGAGCCGGCGGCCCGAGAGCGAGATCAGGTGCGAAGGGTTCAGCTTCGTGTGCTTGCTGTTGATGGTGACGAAGAGCTCGACGACCTGGTCTGCCGTCAGGTTGTCGAAGACGACCGCGGGTACCTGAAAGTCCTTCAGGTTGTGCTTCTCGGCCAGCTGGTGGAGCGCCAGGAGTCGATGCTGGCCGTCCAGCGCGCGCAGGATTCCCGACTCCTCCGGGAGCTTCAGCGTTCCGGAGTCTCCCCGGCCGCCGGAAGGGGAGAACTCCAGCCGCCGGTCCGAAACGAGGAGGACGCTTCCGGGGATCGCGGGGAGGCTCCCCGAGTCGGCGCACTGGAGGTAGTACGCGACGAGCTCGTCGATCTTCTTGCGGATGATCGGCCTCTGATAGGCGTGCTCGGAGGCGGAAATTCTCCTTTCGAGAATTTCCCAGTTTACCCGCGCGCTCACGGCCTGGCGCGCGTGGCCGCGGGTCGTCTGGGCGGCCGGACCGAAGGAGAGCACCTCGAAACCGACGAGGGACTGCAGGTCCGCCCCGGAGAGGAGAGCCTCGTAGAAGTTGACCCCGAACTGGTTCAGCCGCAGAGAGGGAACCGAGAGCATTCCATATCCTCCTCTGCCGCCCTCCGGCTAAGTCCCGCCGTCGGAACGGCTTGGAACGGCCGCTCCCGTCACGAGGTTTCGCGCGTCCGTGGCGCGGATTATATGCAATGCCGTTTCGGGGCCCGCCGGAGGTTCTCCGCGGCGAAGGCGGAGCGATCAGGAACCCGGTGATCTGCCCCAGTCGCCGTTCTGCGCGATCTCCTGGGCGACGCGCTCGGCTCCGGCGAGGATGCCTCGCAACTCGTTGGTCAGGTACTTTTCGAGCTCGGCGATGGATTCGGAGCCGGCGACCGGGACCGAGCACTCCACGTGCGATCGGCCGAGCGAAGCGAAGAAGGGGGAGGGTCGCCGCGTCCAGTCCGATTCGTTGCGGCGGTGCTTGACCATGAGGAAGGCGGCGAGCCGCCGCTCGTTCCACGGTTCGACGAGGCGCCAGCTGAAATTCGCCCTCGAGCCCTTGTGCTGGATGTCGGGTTTCTCGTCGGCGAGAGCAATCGACATGGTAGCTTTTTGAAGATACCATCGGGCCCGATTCGTCAGCCACCCATGTTGAAGACCGTCCTTTGCGGCCTCGTTGCCGGCCTGCTGGGGTTGGGCTCCGCCGCCGCGGCGGGGCAGCCGGAGACGGACGTCTACTCGTCCCACCTCATGGTCGACCAGGAGGTGACCGTGAGCGCGCGGATCACCGGGGTAATCGAGAAGATCAACGTCGACCGGGGAAGCGCCGTCAAAAAGGGGCAGTCTCTCGCGACCCTCGAGCTCCAGGAGTTCGAGCAGGGAGTCCGTGAAGCCCGGGAGGACATGCAGCTCCGGAAGATTGAGCTGGAGCGGGCCCGGGCTCTTTCGGCCGGAAACATCATGAGCAAGGCGGAGCTCGACGAGAAGCGGGCGCGCTACGCGGTTGCGTTCGCGGCCTGGGAGAAGGCGAGGGCGATCCGGGACTACGCCTTCATACGGGCGCCCTTCTCCGGAGTCGTCACCGAAAAGTTCGCCCGGGTGGGCCAGAAGGTGATCGACAACCAGAACGTGCCCCTCTTCAAGATCACCGCCTTCGAGCCGCTGCTCGCCCGGGTTTACCTGCCCGAAGAGCGCCTCATGAGCATCCGTCGCGGAGACCGCGTCGACGTCGTTCCGGAGAAGTTTCCGAAGGCGCGGACGACCGGAGTCGTGCAGTACATCAGCCCGACCGTGGACGCGGCCAGCGGGACGTTCCAGGTCATCGTCCAGGTGAAGCGCGACGCCGCGCAGCCCGTCCTGCGACCGGGCCTGGCGGTGAAAGTGCTCTTCAACAACGCCGGTCGATCGTGAGGGTATGACCGAGAAGCCGACTCGACCTTCCCGGCGACTCCGCTCGACACTCGATCGCGTCCTGGTCCACGACATCAAGAACATGGGGTTTCGGCTGCAGCTCCTGCTGTCGAACCTCGAGGAGAACTACGGCAACCCCGAATTCAAGCGGTCCGTCGAAGAGCTGCTTCGGTCGACCGTCGATCGGATCGACGGAATCGTGGATCGCTTCTCCATGGCCGACGAGCCGGTCCTCATCAAGGTGGCTCTCGATCTGAACGGGATCGTCCGGGAGGTGGCCGAAGGCGAGACGCGTCGGGGCCTGCGGGTGCCGCCGGCGGTGCCCGGCCGGCGAACCCTGTCGCTCGCGCTGGGCGCGATTCCCGAGATCTGGGGCGATCCGTACTACCTGACCGACGCCCTGAAGAGCCTGATCGAGAATGCGCTGGAGGCGGTTCCGCCGGAAGGGCGCGTGCTCGTCCGCACGTTCCGGGACGAATCGGCCCGGCGCCCGCGCGTCGTCGTGGAGATCATCGACAACGGGACCGGGATGTCTCCCGAGTTCGTCCGGGATCGCCTCTTCAAGCCCTTTCAGACGACCAAGCCGGACGGCGTCGGCCTCGGTCTGGCGACCGCGAGTCAGCTCGTCCAGCTTCACGACGGCAAGTTCAACGTCATGACGAGGGCGGGGGGCGGGACCGTGGTCCGGGTGAGCTTCCCGGCCGTTGCCGCGCCCTCGGTCAGCCCACCACCGGTCGAGCCGCCGCCGCCGTCACCGCCGGAGACCGGTTGACGCCGGCGCCGGGCACGCTCGGCACGGTCGTGATCGTCGAAGACGACCCGATTCTTCTCGATCAACTCACCTGGTCCCTGAAAGGCCACTTCGAGGTTTCGAGCGCCAGCGACGCGGAGCGGGCGCGGCCGCTCTGCGACACGGATCCCGACCTCTATCTGTTCGACCTCCGGCTTCCGCCATCCGGCGAGATCGAGGAGGGCCTGAACCTCCTGAAATCCGTCCGGCAGCGAAATCCGGACGCCACGGTGGTCATGATGTCCGGCGAGAAGGACCGGCAGGCCATCCTGCGGTCGATCGAGCTCGGCGCCTTCGACTTCTTTCGCAAGCCGGTCGATCCCGCCGAGCTCCTGGTGATTCTGAAGCGCGCGCTGGAGCGCCGGAGGCTGGTCGCGGAGAACTGCGCGCTCCGGGAGCGTTCCCGGGAGGAATCGGAAAGCTTCGATCAGCTGGTCGGCGCGAGCGCCGGCATGCGACGTCTCTTTCGCGAGATCGAGAAGATCGCCCCTTCCGACGCTACGGTTCTTCTCGTGGGCGAGAGCGGGACAGGCAAGGAGCTCGTCGCTCACTCGATCCACGCCCGAAGTACCCGACGGGAACGGCCCTTCGTTGCAGTCAACGCGTCGGCGCTACCGGAATCCCTGGCCGAGTCGGAGCTTTTTGGTCACGAAAAGGGCGCGTTCACCGGTGCCGTGGCCTCCCGGCCCGGGCGCTTCGAGCTCGCCCACGGCGGAACTCTTTTCCTGGACGAGATCGGAACGCTTTCGCTCCCGATCCAGTCGAAGCTCCTGCGCGTGCTCGAGTCCCATGAGGTCGAGAGGGTGGGGGGCCGACGGAGCATTCCCGTAAACTTCCGCCTGATCTCGGCCACGAATGAGGACCTGGAGGGCAAGGTGGCGGCCGGGACGTTCCGCGAGGACCTCTTCTATCGAATCAACGCGGTGCCGATCCGGATTCCGCCCCTGCGCGACCGGCCCGACGACATTCCGCTGCTGGCGGAACACTTCGTCTCCAAGTTCGCGAGCCGGCACGGCCGGGGGCCGAAGAGACTCTCGGCCCAGGTTCTGGATCGATTTCGCGAGCATCCCTGGAAGGGAAACGTGCGTGAGCTGGAGCACGTCGTCGAGAACCTGATTCTCTTTTCGGAAGGCGACGAGATCGGCGAGGAAGACCTGCCGCGGGTGCTGCGCGCCTCCGCGGCGGGAAAGCCGGCTGTCGCCCCGCATTTCGCGGAGGCGGTCGAGGAGTTCGAGCGCCGGCTGCTGACGGACGCCATCCGCGACGCCGGGGGCGTCAAGGCGGAGGCGGCCCGGCGCCTGGGTCTCGACGGCAACCAGATCAAGTATCTCTGCCGGAAATACCAGCTCTAGCCCGACTCCTCGCGGTCAGGTGAAAAAGTCATCGGGGGCGGGAAAATTCACCGGCTCCCTCGGGCGCGTTCTCGCCGGTCCTCCGACGAGATTTACCGCATCCAACTCGCCCGAAAGAACTTATCGACCCAGGTGGATCGCCGCCGCGGGTGGCCTCACCTTTGCGATGTGATACGGCAAAACCACTCAAACAGGACAGCGAAAGGAGCAACGAATGTCGAAGGAAGTCCGGATTCAGTTGACGGCCGCCCAGAAGGCCAAAATCAAGGCCGCCACGGGCAAGACGATGGCTGAGATCCGGGTCGCCCGATTGGGCAAGAACCTTGCGGTCTCGCCGGCCACGACCATCAGCGCCCAGGACCTGAACGCCCAGGACCTGAACGCCCAGGACCTGAACGCGCAGGACTTG
>Ga0210377_10003122_pt1 | contig 14262 bp, 16 predicted proteins | sample PLM4_65_b1redo_FD_155480 | JGI IMG/M metagenome (GOLD analysis project Ga0210377, IMG submission 155480) | Groundwater sediment microbial communities from an aquifer in East River, Colorado, USA - PLM4_65_b1 redo | ecosystem: Environmental > Terrestrial > Soil > Riparian zone | place: USA: East...
GATCTATCTCGTGACCGGCGTGGAGTTCGGTGGCGAGGCGGATCGCTCGGGCACGACCGTGGTCTTCCACGCGAACGTGATCCTGCGCGCGGCGGGCGACTGGGAGACCGACGGCTTCGAGGTCGGCGAGGGCCTCGTGATCGCGCTCGCGGGCGCGGGCGTGGACGGCGGCAACGTGGTCTTCGCCTCCAGCGACACCCAGCTCTACACGACCAACCCGTTCACGGCGGCGGTCACCCGCGACACGAACGCGACGGTCAAGGGCCGCGCGCTTCTGACCCGTGGCGCCGGCTCCTGGGCCACCAATGGCTTCGCGCTCGGGAAGCTCCTGTACCTGCAGGACACCGCGGGCGTGACGAGCGGCTCGCTCACGGTGGACTTCGAGTCCGTGGGCAAGACCGCGACGCGCGGCTCGGGCTCCTTCGTCGACGACGGTTTCGTGGTCGGCGACTACGTGACGATCGCGGGCGCGGCCGACGCGGGGAACAACGGCGTGAAGCTCGTGACGGCCGTCGAGGCGCTCGTGCTGACGTTCGGCGAAGCGACGATCGCGGACGAGACGGCCGACGCGGGCGTGACGTTCGTGCAGTACCGCGCGAACGACGGGTACTACCGCATCAAGAAGGTCGTGAGCACCACGGTCCTCGAAGTGCAGGATACGATCTCGCCCGAGACGGCCACCGCCTCGGTCGACGCGATCCTGGTCAACGAGAAGGCCGCGTGATGATCGACGCCGGGCACGTGTTCTTCGGCGCGACCGCGTGGGTCGCTGCCTACATCCTCACCTTCCTGATCTGAGAGGGCACCCATGAACGCCAACGATTTCTTCTTCGAGGTTGCCCGCGGTTCGCGCAAGGGCATGTCCCGCGTCGTCCTCTGCGGGCTCAATGCAGACGTCGACGCGGCTGAGGACGTGTGGGATGTCGGCGGCGACGTGCCCGCGTTCAACGTGACGGGCTTCGCGCTCGAGATCGTTTCGGACGATGCAGACGATGCCCCGGCGGACACGGGCGCACTCACCATCACGATCAAAGGCGTGACGATCGCGGGCGTGTACCAAGAGGCCACCGTCGCAACAAACGGCGTCACGCCGGTCGCGGTTCCCGGCACCTGGGGTTTCGTGAACAGCGCCGGGGTCGCCACGGCGGGCACGTCTCAGGGGAACGAGGGCACCATCCTGGTGCGCATCCCGGCGGGCGCGACGAAGTGCCAGATCGCTCCGCTCCACAGCATCAGCGACGGTGCGTTCTACTACGTGCCGGTGGGCTATCGCTTCATCCTGGAGAGCCTCAACTTCTGGTCGACCACGGCAGGTACCACAACCATCGGTATCGGCCGCGTACGTGGCGGCGTGTTCACCTACCAAGCGCACATGGCGATGACGAACGCGGCCATCCAGCCGGCGTTCCAGTCGATGATCCAGTACCTCGGCGGCGACCTCGTGAAGGTGCGCGTATCGGCGGTGAGCGCGGCCAGCCAAGTCGTCGGCGCGACCCTGCGCGGCGTTCTCCTGGACTCGACGGCAGTCTGATGGCACGTTTCAAGTCCAAGAAACGCAGCGTCTCCGTCGGTCTCGCTGTGGTTCTGGCGTTCGCGTGGCTCGTCATGGGCATTGGCGCCGGCGCGGCCGCGTGGAGCATCTACGCCCCGAGCGCTCCGGCGTGCCGGCCCCTGCAGGGTGTTGGCTTCGCGTGGCAGCAGCCCGATGGCATCCACCTGTACACGGTCGACATCTGCGAGGGGAACATCTTGCGCATGACGCCGAAGAGCACGGTCCCTGAGAAGGATGAGCCCGTGTTCCCCAATCAGAGCGGAGACCCGCGGGTCGACATCTGATGTCGGCACGGCGCGGCATGCCGAGCTACGACAAGGTGACGGCGCCCGAGAAGACGAAGCCGCACGGCGTCGAGTCGATCCCAGCGGTCTTCGATCGCAACCTCATTCCCCTGGAGAACGGCAAGTACCTTCTCCGGCCGGGACACCAGAACAAGATGAAGTACCCACCGACTCCGAAGAAGCAGCGCTTGCGCGATCAGCTCGCGGTAGCGTGGGCTGGCCGGGGTGATCAGGACCGAGCGCTACAGCTCGCGGCGTTCGCGATCGGTGGCGAGATCACCGACATCCCCGAGTACGCCAAGGAATCGCTCGCGACGCTCACCGCGTTCGTGTTCGCGATGCGCGCGGTCGGCGGATCCGTCGAGCACTTCCGCGAGATCGGTGACCGCATCGACCCGAAGCCCAAGCGCATCGAGATCGAGGGCGTGACGGGCGCGCGGCGCGGCGGCGGTGGAAATGACCCTGAGAGCGCGGCCGCAGCGAGCGACTACTACGCGGCCCTGAGCGGCGCGGTGATCGACGTTTCGTACACCAAGGAAGAAGACGGGGACGACCTCAGCTTCCTCGACTGAAAGGGAACCGCATGAGCGGCGACCGTGCTCGGCCGACGGACTGGCTGAATCCCGACTACACCGACGTGTTCCGTGAGCGAACGGCGCGCCACCAGCGCATCAAGGCCGACGACGCATGGGACAAGGTCTGGGCGCACTACAAGAAGGGCAACTACAGCCAGTTCATCGAAGACTGGATGTTCACGTACGACCCGCGCAACGTCAACCGCGGGCTGCCCGCCTACGTCCCTTTCATCCTGTTCGAGCACCAGCGGGTGTTCGTGGACTGGATGACCGAGCGCTACCGCGCGCGGAAGGGTGGACTCGTCGAGAAGTCACGTGACATGGGCGCCTCGTGGGTCGCACTCGCGTGGGCTGTGTGCCTTTGGCTGTTCGAGGATGGCGTCAAGATTTCCGTCGGCTCGCGCAAGGAAGCGCTGGTCGACACGCTCGGCGATCCCGACTCCCTCATGGAGAAGGTCCGCATTCTGATCCGCGAGCTCCCCGAAGAGCTGCAGCCGCTCGGCTGGAACGAAAACGCCTACGCGCGCCACATGAAGATCATCAACCCGGAGAATGGGTCGATCATCACTGGCGAAGCTGGCGACCAGATCGGCCGCGGCGGTCGCTCGTCGGTCTACCTGCTCGACGAGGCTGCGTTCATCGAGAACCCCGAGCGCTGCGAAGCGGCGCTCTCGCAGAACACGGACTGCCGCTTCGACATCTCGACTCCGAACGGCGTCGGCAACCCCTTCTTCATGAAGCGGCACGGCGGCGCTGTCGACATCTTCACCTTCCACTGGACCAAGGATCCGCGCAAGGACGCGGCCTGGTACGCGAAGCAATGCGCCACGCTCGACCCGCGCGTACTGGCGCAGGAAGTCGATCTCGACTACGAGTCCTCTGGCGACGACACCGTCGTCATGTCGAAGTGGGTTCGAGCTTCGCTCCTGCTGCGCAAGCGGCTCGAAGGCACGGATGAGTGGCGGGTGCTCGAAGCGAAACACCGCGGTAGCGGGATTGGCGGGCTCGACGTCGGCGGCGGCCGGTCGTTCTCGGTCTTCATCCCGCGGCTCGGACCGATCATCTACAAGTCCGTATCGTGGAAGCAAGACGACTCGATCAACACCGCGGGCCGCGCGGCCGAGCACGCCAACAAGACGGGCTGCTCGATCATCAAGTACGACTCGGTCGGCGTCGGCAAGGGCGTCCTCTCTGCGTTCAAGCGGATGACGCGGCCGCACACGCAAGCTGTGAACACCGGGTCGAAGACGACGTTCCGCAAATGGCCGGACGGCAAGCTCTCCCGCGACAAGTTCGTGAACCTGAAAGCCGAAATCTGGTGGACCGTCCGCGAGCGTCTGCAGAAGACATTCGAGCACTGGATGGCCCTCGAAGGGCAGGGCGGCCAGCTCTACAAGCTCGACGAACTTCTGTTCCTCGCCGACGATCCCAAGGTCAACGGCCAGCTCCCGCTCCCGGGGTATACCTACCTCGACAGCGGCAAGATCCAGATCGAGCGGAAGACTCGCATGCAAGCGCGCGGTGTGGCGTCCCCGGACCACGCAGACGCACTCGTGCTGTCGCTCGCTCCACCACCCGCTCGCGCTAAGGCGGGCCTGACGACAGGTTGGTACTGATGCCGATCAACACAGAGCACCCCGAGTACGCAAAGCGCACGCCCGACTGGACGATCATGCGCGACACGTACGAGGGTGAGCGCACGATCAAGGACAAGGCGTTCGCGTATCTCCCGGCCACTGGCGGGATGATCGAGGACGGCGCCCTGATCGGTAAGGAGCCCGGGCTCGAGGCGTACTTGGCGTACCGCCTGCGCGCGGTGTTCCCAGACGCAGTCGAGGACGCGACGAAGATCCTGGTCGGCGCCATGCACCGCAAGCCGGCGAAGATCGAGCTGCCTCCGCAGCTCGAAGACATGCGCCTGCTCGCGACGCGCAGCGGCGATACCCTGGAGGGTCTGCTCCGCAAGATCAACGAAGAGCAGCTCCTCGCGGGTCGCGTAGGTCTGCTCGTCGACGTGACACCTTCTCGCGACGTGCCGCACATCGTGCCGTATTCGGCCGAGTCGATCATCAACTGGGACGACCAGAACCCCGACTTGTTCGGGCTCGACCAGCTACAACTCGTCGTCGTCAAGGAAGAGATCCAGCGGCGCATCGACGTATTCGAGTGGGAGCAGGTCACGCAGTATCGCGCGTGCATGCTGGAGCAGCAATTCGAGAACGGCCAGCCGGTCGACGGCCCGCGCCAGTACACGACCTTCACCGAGACCGATGGCACCGTGAACGTGCAGACGGACGCGATCGTCCCGACGTTCAAGGGCCGCGCGCTCGAAAAGGTGCCCTTCGTCTTCATTGGCTCCAACGACCTGACGGTCACGCCGGACGACATCCCGCTGCTCGGGCTTGCGCGCTTCGCGCTCGTCGCGTACCGCGGCGAAGCCGACTACCGCCAGACCCTGTTCATGCTGGGCCAGGACACGCTGGTCACGATCGGCGAAGAGGGTGAGGAAGAGGGCGAGCCGGCGAAGCGAACGCGCACAGGCGCCGGCGCGAAGATCAGCATGCCCGCGGCCCCGGGCGCGGACGCGAAGTTCATCGGCATCAACCGCGACGGCATCAGCGAACAGCGCATCGCGCTGCAGAACGATCACACGCGCCTGCGCGAGATGGGTTCACGCCTGCTCGAGCCGCGAAGCGGCCAAGCCGAGTCGGGCGAGGCGCTCAAGGTTCGCGTCGCCGCGCAGACGAGCACCCTTCTGCAGATCGCGATGACTGCGGCGGCCGGCCTAGAGCAGATCCTCAAGGTCTGCGCCGAGTGGGTCGGTGCGGATCCGTCGGTCGTCAAGGTCATTCCAAACCTGGATTTCGCGGAGACCAAGGCGCGCCCGAGCGATCTGCGCGACCTGATGGACGCACGCGAGCGCGGTGTCCCGCTCAGCATGGAGTCGATCCATGCGTGGGCGAAGCAGAATGGTTTCACCGACGCCGAGTTCGAGGTCGAGGTGGCGAAGATCAAGACGGAACAGGAGCTGATGAAGATCCTCGTTCCCGAGCCGCCCAAGCCGGCACCCGGAGCGCCTGGCGCTCCCGGCGCTCCCGGCGCGCCCGGCGAGAAAGAGTCCGATACCCCGGCGGAATGATCTGCCGGGTAGCACCATGAGGTGAGCAACGTGGCAAAGTTCAAGGCTGTGTACGAGTCCGAAGACGATCTGCCCGATTCGATCGACCCCCGCGAGCTTTACGTCGAGCGCGACGGCAAGTTCGTGCTCGATGCCGACGGCGTGAAGACGCAGGTCGACATCGACAAGCTGCAGAATGCGCTCAAGAAAGAGCGAGACGACCACCGCGGCACGAAGTCGAAGGTGAAGTCGTATGGTGACCTCACCCCCGAGGCGATCACCGAGATGCAGGACGAGTTGGAAGAGCTTCGCGCGGCTCCGGGCCAAAAGGGCCGGCCGAGCGAGGAGACGATCAACAAGCTGGTCGAAGCCCGCGTCGCGAAGGAAAAGCGTGAGCTGGAGAAGCAGCTCAAGCTCAAGACCGACGAGAACGTGGCGCTGACCGGCGAGGTCACGGAGCTGCGCGGCAAGGACAAGAAGCGCCGGCTCAAGGACACGATCACCGACCTGACGCGCGGCGAGAAGGGTCTCAAGATCCGCCCCGAAGCGCTGGAAGACGCGGAGTTGTACGCCGAGCGCATCTTCGACGAGAACGAGGACGGCCAGTTCGTGACCAAGGAAGGCGTGGGCGTGGAGCCCGGCCAGTCGCCGCGCGAGCTGTTCGTCGGGATCCAGACCGACGGCAAACGGCCGCACTGGTTCCAGGAGACGCAGGGCGCGGGCGCGGGTGGCAACGGCAAGGGCGGCGGTGGCAAGCACACCGGTCCGAACCCGTTCGACAAGAAGACGTTCAACATCACGGTCGCGAGCGGAATGATGAAGGCCGATCCCATCCAGGCACGGCGCCTCATCAACGCGGCCGAGGATTCGTCGCTCGCGAAGACCGTGTTCGCAGCGTCCCTCAAGTAAGGAGCAGCCGTGCCCATTGTGGAAGCCGACATCAAGTACCGCCTGTCAGGCGGCGCAGCAAACGCAGACGTCAACGCATCTCTCGGCGGCGCTAAGTCGTCCGTCGAGGTCGTGGACGCCACGCTGCACAACCTGTTCGACATCGTGGCCGGTGACGAAGCCGCGGTCGGTGACATCGAGTACCGCTGCATCTACATCCACAACGGGCACGGCTCCCTCTCCCTCCAGGGCGCAAAGGTCTGGATCGAAACGAACACCCCGAGCACCGACTCTGCGTTTGCAATCGCACTCGCGGGCGAAGGTCTGAACGGCACGGCCGAGACCATCGTGAACGAGAACACCGCGCCCTCGGGCGAGTCATTCTCGGCGCCGGCCGACAAGGCGAGTGGCCTCTCGCTCGGCAACGTCCCGTTCGGACAGCACTACGCAATCTGGTTGCGACGCACCGTCACCGCAGCCGCGGCTGCATTTGCGTCCGACGGCGCGACCATCCGCGTCGAAGGCGACACGGCAGCCTAATGAAACCCGTCAGCTCCACTCGGCTCGAGCGTTGGCTCGGCGCCGAGAACGTCGCATCGTTGTCGAAGGCGCACGGGCGGTTCTACGCCCCGATCGCGCTCGCGGGCGTACCAGGGGCGGTCTACGCCATGCCCGACGGCGACTTCGCGGGCGATCTCCGTGCAGGCTGGGAGATGACGGGCTTCGACTACGTCGAAGATTTCGGCCGGCGCATGCGGCGCGCATGGCGCCAGACCGTGCGAAAATCGCAGAACACGACCTACGCGGGATTCTCGAGCCTGTCCGACCTGATCTCCGAAGCGACGGCGGGCAAGCGGCGCGAGTTCACGTTCTACACGGCGAGCACAGGCGCGGTCCTGAGTGCATCGTTTTCGTTCTGGGCGCAGCAGGGGCTTCCGCCTCCGGGCGCGGCGGGCTCCGCCGCTCCAGGTGGTCGCGCGCCGACGGATGCGACCACAGGTGCGTTTCCGTTCGTCAATCCGACTGGCGGCGATACCCAGCACTTCATCAACAGCTCCGTGATCACGACCGTCGCGGGCAACAATCTGTTGATGTACGATCGGATCTTCGACGTCGCGAAGACGATGGCTTCCACGGCCAACGAGTCCGTGACGGGCGTGCCGACGCGCTACCAGTCGAACACCCCCGGCGATGCGGACTATGCTGGCGGAAACTTCCTGTTCATCGAGACTGGCACGGTACTCGCGAACACAGGGCACAACTGGGGCGTGGCCGGCGGCTCGAACGAATGCCTCTACCGAAATCAGGCCGGCACGGACAACCAGATCATGCCGGTACTCGCGGGCATCGCGGCCAGCGCGGCGAACCGTCTGGATATGCCCCTCAGCCGCTGGTTCGCCCCGCTCGCGGCGGGCGACTTCGGAATTGCGGATCTTGCGCAGATGCGTTGCTCGGCGAGCGTCGCGACCGGCACGATCAACTTCGTGATCGGCCACCCTCTCGTGTGGATTCCCTGTCCGGTCGTCAACATGGTGTGCCAGACCGACGGGCTCAATACGGCGCTGAACCTGACACGAATCTTCGACGATGCGTGCATCGCCTTCTTGGAAGTCATGAAGGTCTCGACGTCGGCCACGGTCTACACGGGCCAGTTCACCACCGTTGCGGGGTAAGTGATGCGCAACGCGCCTGTCCATTCAGGTCGTCTCGAACGCTGGTTGGGTGCAGAGGCCATCGAGCGCGTATCGTTCGCGATGAAGGACTTCTACGCCCCCATCGCCCTCAAGGGCGTGCCGGGGCGAGTGTACGTGGCGCCCGGCGGCGACTTCTACGGCGATCTTCGCGCGGGCTGGGAGATGTCCGCGGCGGATCGCTTGTTCGACATTGCGCAGCGTCTCAAGCGCGGCATGCGGCGAGTAAACGCTCAACAGGGTTCGCAGCTCAATGCGGGTTTCGCTTCGCTTGCAGCGTTGCTCAGCGAAGCGCGCGGCGGACAGCTCCACGTCATCCCGTACAACAAAGTCGGCCACACGCACGTAGGCAACGCGACGCACACTCAGTTCTACGTCGCCGGAAGTCCCACAGCAAACGCGGGCGCATCGCCGGCCCCCGGTGGCGACGCGTGCAACAGCGCGACTCAAGGGGCTGCGCCGTTCGACAACGCGGCGAGCGGAAACACCCAACATCTCTTGTCCGTGGAGTTCAACGGGGCCGGCAACCAAACGCTGTTTTCGTACATGCTTTACGACCGCATCTTCCAGGTTGCGAAGACGATGAACAGCAACGCGACAGAGTCCGTGACCGGCGTACCGACGCGCTACCAGTCGAACACACGTGGCGATCCCGACTTCGCGGGCGGCAATTTCCTCTTCATCGAAGTGCGCACCTCGCTGGCGGCGGGCGCGCACAACCACGACGTCGTGCAGTATCGCAACCAAGCGGGCACAGATGCGCAGAGTGCGCCTTCGATGGCGGGAATCTCGGCGTGTGTAGCGAACCGACTCGATCACCCGCTCAATCGCTGGTTCATGCCGTTGGCTGCGGGCGATGATGGGATCGCGGATCTGCACCAGATGCAGTACACCACGTCCTTGATTGCGACAGGCTCCATGGCCTACTCCATCGGCCATCCTCTCGCGTGGGTTCCTTCGGTCGTCGGAAACATGGCGTGTCAGCTCGACGGGTTGAACACGTCGTTCAACCTCGTTCGCATCTTCGACGATGCCTGCCTTGCGACCTTGTCGGTCATCGTTTCCTCGGTCAACTCTGTAGCGGCGAACATGCTGATCAACACCGTCGAAGGCTGAGCTGATGTTCACTTCTGGAACGAGCATCAATCAGGTCTTCACGACCCAGTGGGTGACGACGTACTACGGGCATGATCCGAGTTACGTTCTTGATCTCGACGCCAATCCGCTTTCGGCTGTCGGCCGCAGTCTCGGGCTCGTGTGGGACATCAACCAGCTCGCGGGCCGTTCGCTCGAGCTCGTGTGGGACATCAACCAGCTCGCCGGCCGGTCGGTCGAGCTCGTGTGGGACATCAACCAGCTCGCGGGCCGGTCGCTCGGGCTCGAATGGGATATCAACCAGCTTGCGGGCAAGAGCCTGGAGCTGCAATGGGACATCAACCAGCTCGCTGGACGCGACTTGTCTCTTCTCTGGAACATCAACCAGCTCGCTGGTCGCGATCTCGAGTTGGTGTGGAACATCAACCAGCTCGCGGGACGCGACCTACAGCTCGTGTGGAACATCAACCAGCTCGCGGGACGCGACCTGGAGATGCTCTGGAACATGACCGGCTCGGTCGGGCGCAGTCTGTACCTGCGCTGGCGCATCGGTCTCACTCGCGCGAATAGCGCGCAGGATGTAGCGGCGCGCGGCGGGAACACGCTGGTCGTCACCGATCGTGATGGACAACTGATCGTATCGGGAGCTCTGACGGTGACGACCCCCGCAGGTCGAATCCTGATCGTTCCCTCACGGGAGAACTAATGGCCTCGATCTCGCGCTACCGCGGCGACACCGCGGTCGATCGCTTCACCGTCAAGGACTCGGACGGCGCCGTGATCAACATCACGAGCTACACGTTCCTGCTGACGGTGGACGAGAAGAAGAACCCAGCCAACACGGCCACCCAAGTTTTCCAGATCGCGGGCACGATCATCGACGCGGCGAATGGCATCGTCGAGTTCGAGCCCACGACCGGCAACGCGAACCAAGATCCCGGCACGTACTGGTACGACGTCCAGATGATCGACCCCGATGGGTTGATCACCACGTTGGCGAAGGACGAGTACATTTTCGTGCAGGACATCACGAAGTAACCGCAGCCCTGGCGGCATCGCGGACCTACGCAGCCGAGTGATTCGGCGCTTTCCCAAAACCCGCCCCTAGATGGGGCACAAGGAGACTGACAATGGCTCTTGTCGATGTCGCCGCGGTGATCGTTCCTTCGGAATTCACCGCGTACACACAGGTTCTCACGGCCACGAAGTCCAACTTCGTGCAGTCGGGCGTCATGGCGACGAACGAGTTGTTCGACGCGCTTCTGGCCGGTGGCGGAGCCACCTTCCACATGCCGTTCTGGAACGATCTCGCGGACACCGAGGCGAACGTGTCGAAGGACGTGGTCGCCGACGTGATCGGCGGAACGCTCTCGACGGCGGACGCCGTGCCCCTGGCGATCACCACGGGCAAGGAAATCGCCATCCGCATGTCGCGCAACCAGTCGTGGTCCGCGGCGGATCTCGCGGGCGACCTCGCCGGCAGCGATCCGATGGCGGCCATCGCCAACCGCGTGTCCAGCTACTGGGCGCGCCAGATCCAGCTCAGCGTGCTGGCGGTGATCAAGGGTGTCCTCGCGGACAACGCCGCGAACGACTCCGGCGACATGATCAACGACGTCCACACGGCGGGCACCGTGACGGATGCGGAGCGGTTCTCGGCCGAGGCCATGCTGGACACGATCCAGACCATGGGCGACAGCGGCGAGGATCTCATGGCGGTCGCGGTCCACAGCGTGGTCTACACGCGGATGAAGAAGCTCAACCTGATCGACTTCATCCCGGACTCCGAGGGCCGCGTGAGCATTCCGACCTACCTGGGTCGGCGTGTGATCGTGGACGACGCGCTCGTGGGCGTGACGGACACCAACCCGACCTACGTGACGTACCTCTTCGGTGCGGGTTCGCTGGCGTACGGGTCGGGCAGCGCGAAGGTGCCGACCGAGGTGTCGCGCTACGCTCTGGCCGGCAAGGGCGGAGGCCAGGAGGTTCTCACCTCCCGCGTCGAGCAGCTCATCCATCCGCGCGGGTTCAAGTTCATCGGTTCGCCGACGGACGACAGCCCGACCAACGCCGAGTTCGCGACGTCGACGTCGTGGGACCGCGTGTGGGAGCGGAAGAAGATCCGCATCGCCTCGCTTCGCACGAACGGCTGATCGTGCGCGGGGGCGCTCCTTACGGAGCGCCCCCGCTTTTCTCTCCGCTGCGCAATGACGCGCTGCGTACTCCATGAGGAGCTTCCGATCATGAGCGACAACCTGGATTTCTTGGACGCGGCGCCCCCGACCCCGACCGTCACAGAACCGAACGTGCCCGCCACGACCGATGTGGTGAAGGCCGAGGCGAACGTGTCGACCGACGCGCCCGCGCTCGAAACCGTCGAATCGAAGCCCGAAGACCGCGTGAAGGACGCTCAGAAGGTAGTCGATGCGGCGAACGCGAATCTCAAGGACGCGCAGTCCTTGCTGCAGAAGGCCATCAAGGACGCCGAGAAAGCGGATGCCGAGATTCCGCTGCACGTGCGAAACGCTCACTCGAAGATGCTCGACCAGCAGAATCGCGACCGGCACAACGAGGCGCTCAAGAAGGTCGCGGTGGCCGGCGTCGACGTCAAGCGCTTGGTCTCGGATCTCGGGCGCCCGCGCCCGCGCAAGATCGTGCCCCCTGTCTTCAAGCCCTGAATCGGGAGTAGTCCATGCCCCTCTCCAGTAGCGACCTGATCGTCGAAGACGGCACTGTGGTAGCGGACGCAAACGCGTACGTCACGATCGCCTTCGTCGACAGCTACCACGAGCTTCGCGCCAACGTGGAATGGACGAATGCCACCAAGGCGAAGAAGGTCGCTGCGATCGTGCAGGCCACCGACTACACGGACTCGCGCTGGCGCTTCGTCGGCACTCGTGCCGACGAGGACCAGACGCTCGAATGGCCGCGTGACGATGCAACGGACGCGAATGGCAACGACCAAGAGGACAACGTCCCGCTGGTCGTGAAGCAGACCGTGGCCGAGTACGCGCTGCGCGCCATCACGGCTCCGCTGATGCCGGACCCGACCGTGGACGAAGAGAACGGCAAGTTCATCATCTACAAGCGCGAGAAGGTCGGACCGCTCGAAGAGGAGACCCGGTTCTCCGAGTACCGCGGCCGCTCCACGTTGCGCCCCTACCCGACCGCGGACCGGCGCCTGGCCATGAGTGGCCTCGTCCTCACGGGCGGCGGCCGTGTGATGCGCGCCTGATGGCCGACTTCGCGGCTCTCGCTCTGCGCCTGATCACGAAGAACGGGCGCGACATCTCTCTACGCTTCCAGAGCGGAACCACGCCGATCGACGGGACGAAACCCTGGCTCGGTGATACGCCCGCGACGACGGACGTCGCTACGGTTGGCGTCTTCGTGGATCCGAAGGCGACGGACTTTCTGGCGCGCGTCAGCGCGGTCTCGCGCCTCGTGCTCTCCCCGGTCGAAACGGAACGCGTTCGCGTTCTGATCCCGGGCACCATCACCACAGAGCCGAACATGACGATGAAGGTCGTGGATGGCGACAAGGTCTGGGGCATCGCATCCGTGTCGAGCGTCAAGCCCGGCAATGATGTTGCCCTGTGGATCTTGGAGCTGGTCAACTGATGGCCGTCAACACCATGGCCGAAGCCCGCGACGTGCTCAGCGGGATCGTGCAAGACACGTGGGACGACACCACGTCGATTCCGCTGCTCTACGACAACATTCAGGGCGACCGGCCCGAGACGCCCGGCCCGTTCGGTCGCATGGTTGTTCGTCACTTCGACGGAGAGATCGCAGCGCTGGGGTCGAGTCGACACCGCGCCTTCGGCATCCTCTTCGTGCAACTGTTCACCCCGTCTGGTGCGGGGACCGCTGGGCTTGACGTGCTCGCCGACGCGCTCGTCAAGGCCCTCGTCTCGGCGAGTCCTGGGGACTTGCAGGGCGTTCGTCTCCGCAGCATCGGCGCAACAGAGCTCGGCATCGACCCATCGGACCGGTTGTACCATCAGGTCAACGTGTCCGCGCAATTCGATTACGACACCAACACCACTTCCTGAGTAGGAGTACACGACCATGTCCGATACGAACCGAGTGGGTCTTGCCGCTGTCCGCGAGACGGTCTTCGGCACCACGCCCAGCAACCCGGCCTTCTTCGAGATCGCGAGCACGGGCCAGCCCAATCTGGGTCTCGCCCCGTCCACGGTTGTGTCCAACCTGCTCCGCGACGACCGTCAGGTGTCCGACCTGATCCTGGTCGGCGGCGAGGCGGGCGGCGAGGCGAACAGCGAGTTGGCCTTCGGCCTGCACGACGAGCTGCTCGAGTCGGCGTTCTTCTCGGCGTGGCAGACGCGCTACGCGAAGCGCAACGATCGCGGCGCCACTCAGGTGACGGCCGTGGCGGCAGCGACCGACGACTACACGGTCACGCTCGGCGTGACCACAGGCTCGATCACGGTGGACTTCGCCGCGGCGGGTGACACGGTGACGCGCGCCACGGGCTCGTTCGTGACGGACGGCTTCGAGGCCGGCGACACGGTGATCATCTCTGGTGCGGTGGACGGCGGCAACAACGCGCAGTTCCTCGTCAAGACGGTGACGGCTCTCGTGCTGACGCTCGAGAACGGCGTGGTGGACGAGACGGCGGATGCGGGCGTGACCATTTCGGTCTGTGCGCGCGTCGGTTCGATCATCCGCGCCGAGGGCTTCACGACCGCCGCGAACAACGGCTACTTCGTGGTCGCGGCCGGCACCACGGCGACGACGATCGTGACCCCCGCGGGTCGCGCCGACGAGACGCCTCCTGCCACCGCGCAGATCCACCTCGTCGGCTATCAGGCCGCGTCGGCGGACATCGTGGCGACCGCGAGCGGCTTCACCTCGACGCTGTTCGACTTCGCCAACCTCAAGCTCGCGGCGGGCGACTGGCTGCGCATCACGGGCACCGGTGGCACGTGGCCGGCGGCCAACATCGGCTGGGGTCGTATCGCCTCCGTCGCGACCAACGCGGTCGTGTGGGAGACGGCGCCGACCGGCTGGACCACGGATCCCGGCACGAGCGTGG
>Ga0210377_10003123_pt1 | contig 14257 bp, 10 predicted proteins | sample PLM4_65_b1redo_FD_155480 | JGI IMG/M metagenome (GOLD analysis project Ga0210377, IMG submission 155480) | Groundwater sediment microbial communities from an aquifer in East River, Colorado, USA - PLM4_65_b1 redo | ecosystem: Environmental > Terrestrial > Soil > Riparian zone | place: USA: East...
CCAGGCGCGGCGGACCTTCGGCAGTCACCCGCTCTGGCTCGCCATCGCCGACGGCAAGCTCAGCGGCGAGCAGCTGAAGCTCTTCGCCATCCAGTTCTTCCTGCAGGTGCGCGAGTTTCCGCGCGCCGTGAGTGCGATGCACGCCAACTGTCCGTTCCCCAAGGAGCGCATGGAGCTCGCGGAGAGCGTCTATGAGGAGGAGACGGGGCGGCTGTCCGGCTGCAACCAGCCCCACCCGGAGCTCTTCATCCGCTTCGGCGAGGCCGTCGGCCTGAAGCGAGCGGAGCTGGTCGAGGGCCACCCCCTTCCGGCGACCCGCGCGCTCATCGACTGGTTCGAGCTGTCGACCAAGCAGCGCTCGTTCATCGAGGCGGCGGCCGCGATCAACCTGGCCGCGGAGGGCCAGGTTCCGGGCGCGTTCGGGCCGATGGCGCGCCGGCTCCAGGAGAACTACGGGCTGAGCCGCGAGGCGGTGGAGTTCTGGGACATCCACGAGATGGCCGACGCGGAGCACAGCGAGGTGGGTGACAACATCGTCGTCCGCCACGCCACCGACGCCGCGATCCAGGCGCGCGTGCGCGACGCGCTGCAACACTCGCTCGACGCCTGGTGGCAGTTCTTCGACGGGATCCAGGCGGCGATCTGAAGCGCGTCGCGCCCGAAGTTCCTCGGACGGCTCCGGTTACGCGAGGCGGCGGAAGCGCAGCGGCAGGTCGTTCAGGCCGCGGATCAAGAAGCTTGGCGCGTAGCTGAGCGCGCTCGCATCCACCAGCCGAAGGTCGCCCAGGCGTGCGAGCAGCCGCTCGAAGCTGATGCGCGCCTCGGCGCGCGCGAGATTCGCTCCGACACAGAAGTGCGCGCCGTGACCGAAGGCGATGTTGCGGCGGGCGTTCGGGCGCTTCGCGTCGAAGCGGTCGCCGTCCTTGAAGACGCGCGGGTCGCGGTTGGCGGCGCCGTTCATCGCCATCAGGATGGACCCCATCGGGATGTCGACGCTGGCGAGCTGGGTGTCGCGCAGGGCCAGACGGAAGGGGCCCTTGATGGGGGTCTCGAAGCGCAGGCACTCCTCGATGAAGTTCCGGATCGCCTCGGGATCGGCTCGCAGCTCGTCGGCGAGGACGGGCTGCTCGGCAAGGATGCGCATTCCGGTGCCGAGCAGGCGCGCCGTGGTCTCCTGCCCGGCCGCGAACAGGACGAAGGCGAGGCTCACCAGGTCCTTCACCGCGGGGAGATCTCCATCGGGGAATCGAGCGGTGGCCAGCTGGCTCATCACGTCGTCGCCCGGCGAGGCGCGACGCTCCTCGATGTAGCGGGTGAAGTAGGGATACAGGTGCAAGAACACCTGGTCGCCGGTGACCTTGCCCTCGCTGACGCTGGCCACCGGCTTCCCCAGCCAGCCGCGGAACGTCTCGTGGTGTTCGCGCGGAACGCCCAGCAAGTCGGCGATCACGAGCAGGGTGAAGGGCCCCGCGTAGGCAGCGCAGAACTCGGCCTCGCCGCGGTCGGCGAACTCGTCGATCAGCCGGTCGGCGAGGCTCCACATGAACTCCTCGTTCTCCTTGAGGCGGTTCGGCGTGAAGAGCTTGTTGAGCAGCGCCCGCTGTCGGGTGTGCCTGGGAGGGTCGAGGGTGGGCAGCAGGTCGCTCAGGGGAATCTCGGCGCGTCGGCGCTCGATGACGTTCGCGAGGCTCTCTCCCTCGGCGCGCTCCGGCAGCTTCGTGAACGGGCCGAGCGGCGCGGCGATCGACGAGAAGGACTCGAGATCCGCGTACACCGCGAGGATCTCCTCGAGGCCGGAGACCATGAAGACGCCATGGTGGGGCTCGCGCACCACCGGACCGAGCTTGCGCAGCTCGGCGTAATAGGGATTCGGATCCTGGATGAGCTGGGGGTCGCTGAAGAAATTCTTTTCGAAGGCGTTCATCGCAAGTTCTCTCCCATCTCGGCGACCCCGGCCATGATCGCCACTCGCGGCGGGTAGATCAAGCGCCTGGCGGGCTTTACAGCAGACAAGCGACTTCCCCGACGGCTGCTTAGAATCGGATTCGGGATCGTTTGCCTGGCTCACGAGACACAGGGAGGAAACGCCGTGGCGCTCTTCGACATCGCGATTCGCGGGGGCATCCTCGTCGACGGGCGCCGGATGCCGCGCGTACGCGCGGACGTGGGGATCAAGGACGGGAAGATCGCCGAGATCGGCGCCGTGCGCGCTTCCGACGCGGATCGCGTGCTCGATGCGTCGGGCATGATCGTCGCCCCGGGATTCATCGATCTCCACACCCACTACGACGCGCAGATCTTCTGGGATCCGTACTGCTCCATGGCGGGCTGGCATGGCGTGACGTCGCTCGTCGCGTGCAACTGCGGCTTCGGATTCGCGCCGATGCGCAAAGCAGACCGCGAGCGGGCCATGCTCTCGATGACGCGGGTCGAATCGATTCCCCTGGCGGCGATGAGGGTGGGGCTGCCATGGACCTGGGAGAGCTTCCCCGAGATGCTCGCGGCGATTGCAGCGCTTCCGAAGGCCGTGAGCTTCGCCGCCCTGCTTCCGCTCTGCCCGCTGCTCACCTATGTGCTCGGTGCCGAACGAGCCAAGGCGGGCGTCCTACCAACGGACCGGGAGCACGCCGAGCTGCGGCGGCTGCTGCGCGAGGCCATGCAGGCCGGTGCGGCGGGGTGGTCCGCGCAGCGCATGGAGGAGGGTTCCGGCGCCGATCAGCAGAAGGACTTCGACGGCTCGCCCATGGTGAGCGACGTCATGCACAAGGAGACCTGCTACGAGCTGGCGAAGGAGCTCGGCACCTTCAGCCGGGGCTTCATCGAGCTCACGCCCGCCTGCAAGGGCGGCGGCACGACGGCGTTCTGCGAAGAGGTCGCCAAGGCAGCCATGCGGCCCGTGCTGTTCAACGCAGTCATCGCCTTCGAACACTACCCCGACGTGCACAAGAGGCAGCTTCGCTGGCTCGAGCGCTGTCGGGAACGAGGACTTCCCATCTACGGCCAGGGCTTTACCACGGATGCGGGACACACCTTCTCGTTCGAGGATTGGAACCTGTACGACGAGATGCCGGCGTGGCGCGAGGCCACGACCGGAAGCGTCGCCGAGCGGCTCGCGAAGCTCTCGGATCCGGAGCGACGACCGGCGCTGCGCGACTCGAAGCCGTACCTCTCTGGAGCGTTCGAGGACATCGTCATCGCGGAGGGCTTCAGCCCCGCGACGCAGAAGTGGAAGGACTGGCAGATCCGCGACATCGCGGAGCAGCAGGGCAAGCATCCGGTCGACACGCTTCTCGACCTCGCCTGCGCAGACGATCTCGAGACCGTCTTCTTCAGCGTATCGCTGACGGATACCCACGATGGCTACCGGGAAGTCATGACCGATCCCTCGGTCCTGCCCGGCGTGTCCGATGGCGGTGCTCACGTGCGCTTCCTCACGGCTGGGCGCTACCCGACGGAGACGATCATCCGAGCGGCTCGTGAAGGCGACGTGATGTCGCTCGAAGACGTGCATGCAAAGCTCTCGGCTCTACCCGCGTACGTGGCGGGATTCCGGGACCGCGGCACGATCGAGGTGGGCAAGGCAGCCGACATCGTGGTGTACGACTTCGAGAACCTCGCGGTGCTTCCGGTCGAGAAGCTCGAGGACCAGCCCGGCGGCGAGTGGCGGCGCGTGCAGCGCGCCAAGGGCTACCGCTTCATCCTGGTCAATGGCGAGGTGACGATCCAGGAAGACAAGGAGCTCGGCCGTCATTCAGGGCAGATGCTCAAATGATCGACTTCTATTGCGTTGCGCCCAGCCGTTCTACGGCGAGCTGGCGAAGGGCGCTGGTTTTGATTTTGTCGCTGCCCGTCATCGCGAGCTCGTCCTCGCGTAGGAACAGAACCCGCCGCGGCACCTTGTAGCTGGCTAGCCGCTGCTTGGCGTAGTCGCGGATCGCCGTCTCCTCGATCACGGTGCCATCGTGCAGGACGATGCAAGACACCACCATCTCGCCCAGCGTCTCGTGCGGCACGCCCACCGTCTGGATCCGCTTGACCCCTGGATGGGTCGCGAGCAACTCGTCGATCTCCAGGGGCGAGACGTTGGCGCCGCCGGTCTTGATGACGTCCGTCAGGCGACCCTCCCAGAACAGCCGCCCGGCCGCGTCGAGATAGCCGCCGTCGCCGGTGTGGAAGAAGCCCTCCGCGTCCAGCGTCTCGTCGCGCGGCACGCCCACGTAGCCCAGCATCAAGGTCGGGCCTTTCACGGCGATCTCGCCGCGCGCCCCGCGCGGCAGCACGGCGCCAGTCAGGGGATCGACGATCTTCAGGGTATTCCCCGGCAGGGGTTCGCCATGGCTGCTGCCTCTCACGTCTGACGGCGTGGAGTTCGGAAACGACGTATTGATCGTCAGCGTCTCGGTCGTGCCGTAAGAGGGCGGCAGCTGCCACGCCGTCTTGACGGTTGGATGCCGCGCCAGGGGCGTGCTGTCGTCGACCTGGCGCAAGCAGCTCAGATCGACCGTCTTCCAATTGGGCGCCTCCTCCAGCGCCGCCCATTGATGCGGCCACGCGAAGGGCATGGTCACCCGCTCTGTCTGCATCAACTCGAGCGCCTCTTCGGCCTGAAACGTCGGCTGCAACACGATCGTTCCGCCGGCCGTGAGGGTGCTGCCGATCACCATGGAGAAGTTGCCCGACCAGAAGAAGCCGTTGGCCGTCCAGCTGCGGACATCGTTTTCCACGCCCATCAGGCGACGAAAGCGCCACCATTGGATCGCGACCGCCCGCTGGGAATGCAGGATGCCTTTGGGCTTGCTGGTCGTTCCGGACGAGAAGAACAGCGCGCCGACATCGGCGGGCGTCACCGTCGCTGCCCTGGCCGCGACCAGCGCAGGCGGCGTCGCGCTGCCACGGCGGAGGAAGTCGGGCCAGGGCTCGATCGCTCCTTTTTCAGCGGATGCCTTCGTCGGTTCGATCATCACGAGGCGGCGCAGGAACGGGAAGCGGGTCGACAGGAGCCGCCCGGGCTCGGCAGCCTGGATCGCAGGCTCGAGCTCGCTCAGGATGGCGGCGCAGTCCTTTTTCACGATGCGCCGCTCGAAGAGAAGGATCGAGACGCTGGACGCGGCGAGCAGATGCTCCAGCTCCGGCGGCGTCGAGAACGTGTTGAGCGGCACGATCACGCCGCCCGCGAGCGCCGTTCCGAACGCGGCCGCCAGATGCTCGGGCCGGTTCGTCATCAGGATGCCGATGCGGCTGTCCTTGCCAACTCCGCAGGCGATCAGCGCGCGCGCCACCTCGAGCGAGCGCTCCCACAAGGTCGCATAGGTCCAGCGCTCGACGCCGCTCCCCGTGCGCCAGACCAACGCTTCGCGCTCGGCGAAACGGCCCGTGACCTCCCGGAAATAACCCGGGATGCTAAGGGCTCCGAGCCCGGGCTCCGCGCTCAGCGGTATGCCGCGAACGATCGACGCCTGGTCGGACCTCTGCGGGCTTGCCTTCGCGTCCATGGCTCCACGTCTTTTCGATCGAGTTCGCGCGCGCTCAGGCCGGCAGCTCCACCTCGAGGGTTGCATCGACCAGGGCAGCGCCATCCTGGTTGGTCAGCTTTGCCTGGACCGTGACCGTCGGCGTCCCGAAGGCCGATTGCTCGGTCTTCGCGGAAACTTCAGCCTCGAAGTAGGTGACGTCGCCCTCGAACGCGGGCGCGCGGAACTGGGCCTTGGAGTGACGGATGTAGCCGTCGTTGCCGGCCCAGAAGCCCACGTAGTCGTTGGTCCAGGCGCCCATCGTCGCGCCATAGCCATACGCCCGGAACATTCCGATCTCGCCGGCACGCTCGCTGTCGACGTGGCCGCGGGAGGGCCCCTCGAACAGCCCGTCGCGCATGCGCGGGTCGATCTTGGCCCCTTCCTCGTCGAAGCCGAACCCCTCGATCCATCCCGAATCCTGTGTGGTCCACGGATCCTTCACGCCCTCCGGGATCACCCAGTGCCATGTGCCCCAGGCATCGAACATGAAGGCGCGATATTCGCAGGTGAAGCTCGCGATCGAGTGCGGGCCGATCACGCGTCGTGGCAGCTTGTCTCCGACGTCGACGTCCTCGAAATGCGGCGAGACGCCGAGCCGGTTGGACATCAGCCACTCATGCCGCACCTTGGCGATCTGCTTGAGCTCATCCCGCGTCCAGCGACGAATCGGCTCGAGTTGATTGGCATAGAAGCCGCGCTTTTCGGCCTCCGCCGCGAGATATCGGATCGAGGTCGACCGCTCTTTGGCCACGGGCACGCCGTGCTGGTTGGTATGCATGGTGTCGCCCGACGAAAACATGGTCGGGCCGGCGAACTTGGTGTCGGCCACCTTGTAGCCGTGGAAGCGCCGCTGCTGAGACAGCCGGTCGCCTGGCTTGATGCGAGGGCCGTAGAACCACCATTCCTCGCCGCCGAAAATCAGGTGAGAGCCCGGGATGCGCCCGACGCAGGCCGGGTGGACGCCATGGCCGTAATCCATGCATACGATGAAGGATTGCGGCGCGACGATGCCGCCGAATTTCGACCTCCTGGCGAACTCCTGGTCCCAGTGGATCGGGTTGGGATAATCCATCGCGTGCACCCAGCGGCGGATATCCGTGGCGGAGCAGGGCTCCCAGAGCTGGCCGCCGCCGACGAGCTGACCGACCCGGGGATCGACGTCGCTCAGATCGAGCTGCACCGGGCTCTGCTTCGTAGACCGATTCGACAACTTCGCTTCCTCCGTCAGCGGCGACGACTCAAGACTTGCTCGACCCGGAACCCTCGCTGGCGAACGGCGTCGAAAACGCGGTGGCCATCTGCTTCATGATGTCGCCGATCGTGCAATAGCCGCGCGCGTAGTCGGAGGGCTGCTTGCCGCCGCCGCCGACGCGTGGGGTGAGGTCGACGTGCTTCGCCTGGGCGCGCAGGGCGCCGACAGTGCACTTCTCCTTCGCGATGTGCCTGAAGGGGTCGTACTGGAAGTTCCGGGTGGCGTTGCGCCAGGTCATCTTGTGGATCTCGTCCTCGGGAACGCCGGCGAGGGAGGCCCACAGCGTCTCGGGCGCCTTCGGCCAGGTCGAGTCGGAGTGCGGGTAGTCGCACTCCCAGGTGATGGTGTCGATGCCGACCAGGTCGCGGTTGCGCACGCCTGCCGCGTCGTCGATGAAGCAGGTGATCACGTGCTCGCGGAAGACGTCGCTCGGTTTCTTGCCATTGGGGAAGCCGTGCAACGTCCAGCGGTGGTGGTGGCTGTGCACGTAATCGATGCGCTCCAGGAAGTACGGGATCCAACCGATCCCGCCCTCGGACAGCGCGACCTTGAGCGTCGGGAACTTCGAGAAGATCGACGAGAAGACGAGCTCCGTGGCGCAGTTGAACAGCGTGATGGGCGTGCTCGCGATCATGATCTCGACCGGGGCCGACGCGTCCTGCAGGTTCATGCCCGTGCCCGAGCCGATGTGGATGCAGACGACCGTGCCCTCGTCGGCGCAGGCCTTCCAGAACGGATCCCAGTGCTCGCTGTGCAGGCTCGGATAGCCGAGCCCGCCGGGAGCATCGGCGAAGGTGATGGCGTGGCAGCCCTTCCTGGCGACCCGCCGCACCTCGCGGCCCATCTCCTCGGTGTCCCACATGGGCGGGATCGCCAGCGGGATGAAGCGGCCGGGGTACCTGCCGCACCAGTCGTCGATGTGCCAGTCGTTGTAGGCGCGCAGCATGGCGATGGCGAGCTCGGGATTGCCGGCCTTGGCCTGGCGGCCGAAGAGCTCGCCGACGAAGCCCGGCACCGTGGGGAAGCAGAGCGAGCCGAGCACGCCATTGGCGTTCATGTCGCCGATGCGCGCGTCGATGTCGTAGCAACCGGGCCGCAGCTGCGAGAGCGCCGTCGGCTCCATCCCATATTCCTCGGGACGCCGGCCCGCCACGGCGTTCAGCCCGACGTTGGGTATCTGCTGCCCCTCGAACACCCAGACGTCGCTGCCGTCCTGCTTGTGGACCAGCCACGGCGCGCGATCCTTCCACTTTGCGTGGAGGTGCCGGTCCCACATGTCGGGAGGCTCGCAGACGTGGTCGTCGACGCTCACCAGGATCATGTCGTTCATCTGCATGGCTGGCTCCCCAAGGCCCCCGGAGGGGCGGTTCGATTCCATCAGCGCCGGGGCAGTCCCAGGACGCGCTGCGCGATGATGTTGCGCTGGATCTCGGAGGCGCCCGCCGAGATCGTTCCGCCGTAGCTCTGCAGATAGCGCTTCAGCCAGGGCATCTCGCCGCCGCCTTCGACCTCGCCCGTGCCGTGAAACTCGACTTCGAGTCCGTCGACGCCCTGCGCTTCGGTCGCGACGCGCGCGGCGCGCTGTGCGACCTCGGAGCCGAAGAGCTTGAGCACCGAGTGCTCGGGGGAGCCCTCGCCCTTGGCGAACTTCGCGAAGCCCTGGTAGCCCATGAACCAGATCGCCTGCGCGTCGACGTAGAGGGACGCCAGCTCGTCGCGGAACGTCGCGCTCTCGCCGATGCGGCGCCCGTCGGGCCCCGGCTCGCGCGCCATCCGGAGCATGCGCTCGAGCATTCCGTCGAGCCGCGCGGCGCTCGAGAGCCACATCATCCCGCGCTCGTGCGCCAGCGAGCCCGTCGAGATCGACCACCCCTGGTTGAGCGGGCCGACGAGGTGGTCGCGCGGCACGACCACGCCGTCGAAGAAGACCTCGTTGAAGTCTTCGCGATCGCGGTCGATGAGATCGGGCAGCGGACGCGTGGTGACGCCCTTCGCCTTCATGTCGATGATCAGCACGCTGATGCCGCGGTGCTTGGGGGCATCGGGATCGGTGCGCACGAAGCAGAAGCAGTAATCCGCGTGGTGCGCGCCCGAGGTCCAGATCTTCTGTCCGCTCACCACGAACTGGTCGTCGTGCACCTCGGCGCGCGTCGAGAGAGCCGCGAGATCGCTGCCGGCGCCGGGCTCGCTCATGCCCAGGCACCAGGCGATCTCGGCGCGCAGCGTCGGCACCAGGTACCTCTGCTTCAGGAACTCGCTGCCGTAATCGAAGATCGAGGGGGCGATGATGTCCAGTCCCTGGGGGTTGTTGCTGCGCCACGCCGAGATCTTCGCCATCTCCTCGTGGTAGACGAGCTGCTGCACTGGCGGCAGGTTCCGGCCGCCGAGCTCGGGCGGCCAGCCCGGCACCAGCAGACCGGCATCGAAGAGCTCGCGCTGCCAGCGCCGCGACCAGCCCGTGAGGTGCGCGGAGCTGGTCGTGGGCTCGGCGCGCATCTCCTCCGCGCTCGGGCGATGGGCGGCGAGCCAGGCGCGCAGCTCGGCGCGGAACTTCTCGGTGTCGGCGTCGTAATGGAGCTGCATTTCAGATTTCCAGGAGATCGGCGATGCGCTGGCGGTGCCGAGCGCCCGTGCCGAACAGCGCCTCGAGCGTCTTGGCGCGCTTGACGAAGAGCTGCACGTCACTTTCCCACGTGTAGCCCATGCCGCCGTGGATCTGGATGCCCTCCTTGCAGACGAGGCGCTGGCAGTCGCTCGCCGCCGCCTTCGCCATCGACGCGGCGAGACTGCGGCGCGGATCGTCCTCGGCCAGTGCCATCATCGCGAAGTAGCCGGTGGCGCGGGCCTTCTCGACCTGCACGAACATGTCGGCGCACTTGTGCTGGATGGCCTGGAAGGCGCCGATCGGCTGGTCGAACTGGCGCCGGTTCTTGGCGTGCTCGACCGTGATCTCCAGCAGGCTCTGGCAGGTGCCCACGCACTCGAGCGCGGCGGCGACCGTGGCGCGCTCGAGCGCCCTGCCCAGCGCGCGGGCGCCGGCACCAGGGGTGCCGAGCACGCGCTCGGATTCGACGCGCACGCCGTCGAAGCGCAGGTGGGCGAGCGGGCGGCTCGCATCGAACGCAACCACCCGGCGTGCCTTGGCGGCTCCCTGTGGGACCACGAAGAGCGCCACACCGTCGCCGGCATCGACACGGGCTGCCACCGCGATCTCGTCCGCGACGTCGCCGTCGAGCACGTACCGGCGCTCCCCCTCCAGGATCCAGGCGGCGCCATCGCGGCGCGCGCGCAGACTCTCTCCAGCCGCATGCTCCGCGGCCCGGCCGTGGTCGATCGCGAGCGCGCCGCTCAGCTCGCCGGCCCCTGCTGGCGCTGCAAAGCGCTCGAGCTGGTCGGGAGCGCCGGCCTCGCACACGAGCGGCAGGAACTGCGCAGTGGTGGCCAGGAACGGGCCCGGCGCGATGCGGCAGCCGTGCTGCTCGATCACCAGGCCGAGCGCCGTAAAGCCCAGCGCGAGGCCGCCGAGGGTCTCGGGCAGGTCGATCGAAGTCCAGCCGAGCTCGCGCGCGCTCTTCCAGGGCTGCTCGGGCGCGCTGCCGTTCTCGACGATGTCGCGCACCAGCGCGGTCGGGCACTCGGTCGCGAGCACGGACCGCACGGAGTCGATCAGCTCCTGCTGTTCCGGCGTGATCTCGAAGTCCATGCGCCCCTCAGGCTCAGCGGGTTCGCGTTCGCGATTCGATTCCGAGCATGCCTCGCGCCACGAGCAGGATTTCGCGCTTGTGCTTCTCGAGCTCGGCCCGGCTCCAGGGATCGAAGGGCATGTCGAGTGTGAGCCAGGGCATCGCGGCGAAGTGGAACACCGTGGTTGCGCCCATCAGGCTGATGAACCGATGCGGGTCGGTCAGCGGCTTCATCTCGCCCGAAGCCATCCCCTCGTCGATCACCGCCCGGAACCACTCGACGGGGGCTCTGCCCGCGCGCATGAACGGCGATGCCACGCCCGGCTGGGCGTTCGCGGCCTCGCGCAGGATCAGGCGCGCGACGCTGGGACGTCGCGCCACGTAGTCGATCCAGCCGGTCAGCGATGCCTCGAGTCGCTCGGCCGCGCTGCCGTGGCTCGGCAGGGCGACCATCGCGCCAGCGAAAACCTCGTCGAGCACCGCGGCGTAGAGCTCCTCTTTGTCGCCGAAGTAGTAGAAGATCGCGGCACGCCGGATGCCCACGTCGGCAGCGATGTCCTCGAGCCGCGCGGCCTCGAATCCGCGCTCGGCGAAGTGACGCTCCGCGGCGGCTAGAATCTCGGCGCGGGTCTGGTGGCCACTGCTGCGGTGGCGCACGGGCTTGGTCGCGGCGGAATTGCTGGACATTACGGTTGCTATTCTACTGGCCCGCAAGTAAAGTAATCAAGTGCCAAGCGCGACCTAGGAGGTAGCCAGCGATGGCCCTGAGCCCGAACCAGCGAATCATCTCGGCCGACGATCACATGGACGTGCACGTGCTCCCTCCCTCGCTCTTCCAGGAGCGGCTGCCGAAGGAGCATCGCGAGGCCGGGCCCCGGGTGATCGAGACGGCCGACGGTCCCTTCTGGCAGGCGGAGGGCCGGCTCATCTCCCCGAGCGGCCGCAAGGCCGCCGGCTACATCCGCTCCGAGGACCACGGCTTCCGTCCGGGTCAGCCGGAGACGCGCCTCCAGGACATGGACCGGGACGGTGTCTACGCGCAGATCATCTACAGCCCGATGACGACCCAGCTCCAGATCCAGAACCCGGAGCTGCGCGCCGCCTGCCTGCGCGCCTACAACGACTGGGCGGCGGAGTTCAACAAGGTGGAGCCGAGCCGGCTGCTGCTCCTCGCGCACCTGCCGTCGCACGACCCGAAGGCTGCGCGCGACGAGCTCGAGCGCGTGACGCGCCTCGGACACCGCGGTGCGATCCTCGGCCAGCAGGAGGCCCCGGAGCCGATCTTCGACGATTCCTGGCGGGGCTTCTGGGACACCGCGAACGAGATCGGCAGCACCATCCACGCCCACCTCGGCCCTTCGCCGCGCAGCCTGCAGATGCGCCTCGGGTCCTGGCGCATGCCGGCCACGGTGGCGATCATCCCGATGCAGCTCGACGAGGCGCTGGTCGGCATGGTCATGTCGGGCATGCTCGAGCTGCGTCCCCGCGTGAAGTTCGTGCTCGGCGAGGGGGGCCTCGGCTGGGTTCCCTACGTGATCGAGCGTATGGACCACGAGCACCACAAGTACTACGACAAGACCAAGGACCACCGCCTCTCGATGCTCCCGAGCGAGATCTTCCGGCGCCAGGTCTACGCGACCTACGAGGACGAGAACCTCGGCGTCCGGCTCATCCCCGAGATCGGAGCCGACAACGTGATGTGGGCCTCGGACTACCCGCACGGCGACAGCACCTGGCCGAACTCCCGCAAGGCGCTGGCGGACTCGCCGCTCGCGGCCCTCGGCGACGACGTGCTTCGCAAGGTGATCTGTGACAACGCGGCGCGCGTCTACGGGATCTCGTAGCGCGCGGTCCGTACTCGGGCGCGCTCTCGAGGCCGCCGTGGTCGCAGCAAGAGGATTCCAAGGGTGACTTACAAGGCCATCTCAGCCGATTCGCACATCGTCGAGCCTCCCCACCTTTGGGAGAAGTGGCTCCCGGCGGAGCTTCGAAAGTTCGCTCCGAAGCTGGTCAAGGATCATGACGGCGGAGACGCGTGGCAATACGGGGAAGGACTGGCGCCAGCGCCGATCGGGCTGGTGGCGGTCAGGCGCGGCCGCAAGTACACCGATCCCGACTACAAGTGGACCGGCCTGCGAATCGACCAGGTGAACCAGGGCGCGTTCTACGGCGAGCCGCGGCTCAAGGAACAGGACGAGGACGGTGTCGACGCTGAAGTGATCTACGCACCCGTCCGCGCGGCCATGCACTTCATGTCTCCGGGCAATGACGAGATCGCGTCGGCCGGTGTTCAGGCCTACAACAACTGGCTGCACCGGGAGTTTTGCGCGGTTGCTCCGGAGCGCCTGGTGGGCCTCGCGCTGATTCCGAACGTCGGGATCGAGGGCTCGCTCTCGGAGCTGCGCCGAACGAAGGCGATGGGCATGCGAGGCTGCACCATCATGGCGTGGCCCTCTGGCGGCATGAATCTCTCGCGCAACGATGATCCGTTCTGGGCCGAGGCGGAGAAGCTCGGGGTGCCCGTTTCGATTCACGTGCGCCTGTCGGGCAAGGAAGGCCTCAAGGGCGCCATCGCCGCCTCCGCGCTCGCCAGCAAGGACGCAGCGCCGCTCAACCCGCTGGTCATCATGTCGACCACAGCGGTGCAGGATGCCCCGAAGCTGATGACCGAGATGGTCTTCAGCGGGATGTTCGACCGCTTTCCCAGGCTCCAGATCGTATTCGGCGAAGTCAACGTGGGCTGGGTGCCGCTGGTGCTCGAAATGATGGACGATCACTACAACCGTGACAGGATCTGGACCAAGACCGAGCTCGAGCGCATGCCGAGCACCTACTGGAAGACGAACTTCGCCGCAACCTTCATCATCGACAAGTTCGGGATCCGCAATCGCGACCTGATCGGGGCGGAGACCATCCTCTGGTCTACCGACTACCCGCACCACCGCTGCGACTGGCTGGAATCCCAGCGCATCATCAAGGAGCACATGCAGGGGGTGCCCGCGAACGAGGCGGCCGCGATGTGCGCAGGCAACGCGGCGCGAATCTACGGGCTTGCCGGTCGGTAGCGCCCGGCTACGTCTCGATCTCGCGCCGGGCTCGCCTAGTGGTGGTTCATCAGATCGACGACGGTGGTGGCGCTCCGACCGAGCAGGACGCGCCCCACCACCCGCATGTGCTCGCGCCAGTGGGCCTCGGCCTCGGCCGCCTTGCCGGCTTCGATGAGCGACACCAGTCGCTCCTGCGAGCGGATGCTCTGGCGGCGGGTCGCCTCGTCGCGAGCCGACCCGGTCTTGCTGAACGCTCTCACCGCCCGATCGACGATCTCCTTCAACATCTCCGCGACGACGGTCAGGGTTCGATTGCCGGCCAACGCGAGGAGGCGCTCGTGAAATCGCGCATTGGCGGGAGCGAAGGCTTCGGGATCCATGATCACCCGCACCTCGTCGTCGATCACCTGCCGCAGCTCCGCTACCGCCGATCGCCGCGATCGCAGCGATGCAACCACGCGAACCGCGGCCGGCTCTAGCAGGGTTCGCGCCTCGTAGACGTCCGCCAGGGACACGTTGCGCGCTTGCAGCACCAACGCCGCCGTACGGGCCGTCATTCGCTCGTCGGGCTGGTGAACGACGACGCCACCGAGCGTGCCCCGCATCACGGTGATCAGACCTTCCGCCTCGAGGATGCGGAGCGCCTCGCGGAGCGACGGCCTCGACACCCCGAACCGCTCCACCAGGTCGGGCTCGTGGCCGAGCGAATCCCCCTCGCCGAGCCTGCCGGACACGATGAGCCAGCGCAGCTCGTCGGCGATC
>Ga0210377_10003124_pt1 | contig 14257 bp, 13 predicted proteins | sample PLM4_65_b1redo_FD_155480 | JGI IMG/M metagenome (GOLD analysis project Ga0210377, IMG submission 155480) | Groundwater sediment microbial communities from an aquifer in East River, Colorado, USA - PLM4_65_b1 redo | ecosystem: Environmental > Terrestrial > Soil > Riparian zone | place: USA: East...
AATGTCTTATGGTATAGTATTGTTAATAATCCATGTCAGAAACCATACTCATCGTCGAAGATGAACTCGCTTTGCGAGAAACCCTCAGCTACAACCTCAAAAAGGACGGCTTCACCGTCGAAGCTGTTGGTGACGGACGCACCGCGCTTGAGTCCGCCCGCAAGCTGAAGCCCGATCTTATCCTGCTCGATATCATGCTCCCGGAATTGGATGGCTTCGAGGTGGCGCGCATCCTGCGCAAGGAAATGTCCACGCCCATCCTCATGCTCACGGCGCGCGATGATGAGATCGACCGCGTCGTCGGTCTCGAAGTGGGCGCGGACGATTACCTGACCAAACCCTTCTCCATGCGTGAATTGATGGCGCGCGTCAAAGCCCAACTGCGCCGCTCGCGTTTATTCCGTGAAGAACTCAGCAAATCAGAACCAGCACAAAAACAACAGGAGAAACTGAAGTTTGGGAATCTCGTCGTCAATATCACGCGCCGCGAAGTAACACTGGACGGTGAACCGATCCAGCTCAAGCCGCAGGAATACGAACTGCTCCTTTTCTTTGCCGAGCACAAAGGACAGATGCTCTCGCGCGAATTCATCCTTGAACGCGTCTGGGGCTGGGATTTCATCGGCGACAGCCGCACTGTGGATGTCCACGTGCGCTGGCTTCGCCAAAAGATCGAAGAGGACGCGAGCGACCCGAAACGTATTATCACTGTGCGAGGCGGAGGATATCGGTTTGAGGGTTGAGGCGATTTACGATTTTTGATTTTGGATTTACGATTGAAAAGCAATACCATGGATTACACTGATTTTCACAGATTTGTTTTAAAAAAATTCGTGCCCGTAAGGTAAATCCGCGGTTGAGATTTTATGAATTACCCCTTCGTTTTCATCATCATTGCTCTCACCATCGCCGCGTGGTTTGCGTGGCGATATTACAAATTGCGCCGCGAGGTGGATGCATTTGCCAGCCGCGCGCGGAATCAAGATACCGGCACCAATATCAAAGAACTCGACAATCTTTCCAGTGCGACCACATCCCTTGTTTCAACATTTAATGTTCAACGTTCAACGTTGGACACAGAACGCGCACGCCTCGCCACCGTCCTTGATCAGATCACCGATGGCGTATTAATTGCTGATTCACTAGGCATCATTCAGTTTGCAAATCCTGCTGCGGGCATATTATTTCAGACAACCGAGCCAATTAATCGAAGTGTTGCAGAAGTTGTCCGCAACCACCAGCTTGTTGAGGCGTGGCGGCGTTGCCAGCAGACACGCCAGATGCAAAGCGAGTCCGTTGAACTGCCCACGCGCCACCAATATCTGCAACTCGTCGTCATCCCAGACCAACATTCGAGCGGAAGCCTCTTGCTCGTACAGGATCTCACCCGCCTGCGCCGACTCGAAACGGTGCGGCGCGATTTCATCAGCAACCTCTCGCACGAACTCCGCACACCGCTCGCATCCCTTAAAGCCCTGACCGAAACCCTTCAAGACGGCGCGCTGGATGACCCGCCCGCGGCACGTCGATTCATTGACCAGATCCAGGTGGAGACCGACGCGCTGACCCAAATGGTGACTGAATTATTGGAGCTTTCGCGCATCGAATCCGGTCGCCTCTCTCTGGACCTCAAGCCTGTCGCGCCATACGAACTGCTTGACTCTGCTTCCATGCGGATGAAACTCCAGGCCGAGCGGGCGGGATTGAGTCTGCGCATGGACTGCGCGGAGGATCTGCCCAAGGTCAAGATCGATTCGCAGAGATTGGAACAGGTGTTGGTGAACTTAATCCATAACGCGGTCAAGTTCACGCGTTCGGGGGGAGAGGTGGTCCTTTTAGCGGAGGCAATTGAAGGCTTCGTCCGATTCGCTGTGCGGGATTCGGGGATCGGGATCCCATTGGAGGACGTCCCACGCATCTTCGAAAGATTCTATCGAGTCGATAAATCCAGGGCTGGGAGTGGGACAGGCTTGGGCTTGTCCATCGCGAAACATATTGTGGAGGCACACGGGGGAAGGATCTGGGCGGAAAGCATCGAAGGACAGGGAAGCACGTTCTATTTCACCATCCCCAGGGATGTGCTGCCATAGGGTGGTTGATAATAAAGATTCTTCCATGAACGACTGGTGGATGATGTTCCTCGATGAAAATCGAGTCAAAACCGGCTTTTCATATTTGTTTTGAGTTGGCAAACTCGCTGTAAAGCACGGATTTTCGAGTCCATGCTATCCTATGGGCATGGAAATATTCTTGGTCGTGACAGTCACTGCAATGATAATAGTGGTTATCCTCGATACAGAGCAGAAACGCCGAGCCTCCCTGTGCCAGCAGGAAAAGGTGACCAGGCGAGACTTGTCACACTAAGAAACGTTTCATTCTCTCCTCCGCACAAGAGTCCGGTCTCCTCCCGGGCTCTTGTGCCATTTAACGACAATGGACCCTGCGGGTTTTGAAACCCCAGGGTCTACATATTTAACAAGACGTTAACCGGTTATTCTTTTGCCCTTAAAGGGAGGTTGTTATTATCTCTGTGTATAAAACATAGGAGAAAAATAGAAATGACCAAAACTGTTCGTTCGTTATTGTTCGTATTCGTCCTGGCCAGCCTCGTGCTCGCCGCATGCGGAACGTCCTCTTCAGAGGGTGGCACACCCGCTACAGAGGCTCCCGCTGTTGAGCCCACCACCGCTTTGCCGGCTGAACCGACCACTGCTCCCGTCGAAGACCCGATGGCATTGTACATGCCCGATGCCGCGACCGGTGACTTTGTTGCCGCCGGTTCCTCCACCGTCTTTCCTCTCTACGAGCGCATGAAACAGCGCTTCGAAGAAGAAGGCTACATTGGCAATAACACCTATGACAGCGTTGGCACGGGTGGCGGTTTCGAGCGCTTCTGCAAGACCGGTGAAACTGATGTTGCTGGCGCTTCCCGCGCCATCAAAGATAGCGAAGCAGAACTCTGTGCAGCCATTGGACGCGAGCCCTTGGAATTCCGCGTTGGAACCGATGCCTTGTCGGTGGTCGTCAGCAAGGAAAACAACTTCCTCAAAGATGTGACAAAGGATGAACTCGCCGCCATCTTCTCCACTGCTGTAACATGGCAGGATGTCCGCGCCGAGTGGCCCGCTGAGCCGATCCTGCGTTATGTCCCCGGAACCGATTCTGGCACATTTGATTACTTCGTGGAAGCCATCATGGCGCCCGCCAACCTGAATGCTGACGGCAAGGCTGATATCGCCCTTGGTGAAGAAGCCTTCCTGAAAGCCGCCAACCTCAACCAGAGCGAAGATGACAATGTCCTCGTCCAGGGTGTGGAAGGTTCACCCTACGCCATTGGTTTCTTCGGCTTTGCTTATTACATTGAGAATGCTGACAAGCTAAATGTTCTTTCCGTGGGCGGCATTGCCCCAACCGCTGAAACCGCAGAATCCGGTGAATACCCGATATCACGCCCGCTCTTCATCTACAGCGATGCGAAGATCATGCAGGAGAAACCACAGGTTGCCGCGTTCATCTACTTCTTCCTGACCCAGGTGAACAACGAGATCGACAGCGTTGGTTACTTCCCTGCCAGTCAGGCTGCTCTTGATGAAGCCCTCGCTACCTGGGCTTCCGCAACGGAATGAAGTAAGTCTTTTAGAAAAAACTGTTCCACCAGCAATGACCTTCCCTCTCCGAAATGAAGGGGGAAGGTATATTGCTGAATAAAGGAAGTCATTATTTTGAATCATAATCGTGGAGAAAATCAACCATGAGTGTTCCAAAGAACGGGGCGGATGGGTTCAGACCCAAGGAAAACCTGAAACGTAAACCGCGTTTGGGTGAAACGGTCATTCAAGGACTATTGTTCTTTAGTGGTTTCGTATCGATATTCGTAACCATAGGCATCGTCTATGAGCTAGGCAAGGAAGCGTTGTTATTCTTCCGAAACCCGGCGGTCACCCTGGTGGAGTTCTTCACAGGTACACAATGGCAACCCACCATCGAAGAGTTCGGCATCCTCCCCCTCGTTACAGCCACATTGACAACCACTGTGTTTGCGATGCTGATCGCCATTCCGCTTGGGCTGGCTGTGGCAATTTACCTGAGCGAATATGCAACCCCGCGCACCCGCAGTACTCTCAAGCCAGTGTTGGAAGTGTTGGCAGGCATCCCGACCATTGTCTACGGATACTTTGCCCTCACCTTCATGACTCCGCTGTTGCGCACCATCTTCGGATCTGATGTGGTGGATATTTACAACACCGGTTCGGCTGGACTTGTGATGGGCATCCTCATCCTGCCACTGATCACATCGATGACGGAGGATGCCTTGAGCGCCGTGCCACGCTCTCTGCGCGAAGCATCCTATGGGTTGGGTGCGACCAAATTTGAAACGGCTGTTCAGATCGTTTTGCCTGCTGCCCTCTCCGGCGTGACCGCCGCCATCATCGTGGGACTCTCGCGCGCCATCGGCGAGACCATGATCGTCGCTCTCGCGGCAGGAGCCGGCCCGAACCTGACGTTGAATCCCTTCAAAAGCGCAGAAACGATGACCGGTCACATCGTACGCATAGCAGGCGGTGACCTGAGTTACGACTCCATCGATTATGACAGCATCTTCGCCATTGGTTTGCTTTTATTCTTTATTACCCTTACCTTGAACATCATCAGCCAGCAGATCGTGCGGCGTTTCCGTGAGGTATACGAATGAACAAAGCCGCTCCCATCCACCCGGAATTCGCACAGAACCTGGATGCTCGTCATCGCAATGGAACGATCTGGCACCTGGTCATCCAGGCGTCCACGATCGTCGGCATTATTGCCCTGATCGCCATGTTGTTGAACATCATTAACGGCGCACTCGGATATGTCGCCTACGAGGGTCGAGTCGATCCGGCTACACTCTCCGTCGATGGCGTTACCATCGAACAACAAAGCAAGGATCAACTCATTGCCCTGTTACAGGGCAAACTTTCCAAAGGCGCATACAACAAGCTCGACACAGAAAAGCCGTTCGCAGAGCGTCCCAGAAGTGAGATTTACCAACTTATCCTTGAACGTGTCGTCCGGATTGAGGTGGTGGATAATTGGAACCTGTGGCAATCCCTGACGCAGGCTGACCAGATCAAGGCGAACGTTGCACAGGATTATCCCAACGCAGATCTGAAATTCGTCTCCTGGCTGACAAGCGATTTTGTCACGCGCCCACAATCCAGTGAGCCCGTCACCGCCGGCATCCGCACTGCCATCCTCGGCTCGTTATGGACGATCCTGTTCACCATCCTAATCGCCTTCCCCATGGGTGTGGGTGCAGCGATCTATCTGGAAGAATACGCCACGGACAACTGGTTCAACCGCATCATTCAGACGAACATCAACAACCTCGCCGGTGTCCCATCCATCGTGTATGGGATGTTGGGACTGGCGATCTTCGTGCGGACTTTGGAACCCATCACCAGCGGTGCTCTGTTCGGATTTGTGGAAGATGCCACCACCGCCAACGGACGAACCGTCCTCGCTGCGGGACTCACCCTGGGCCTGCTCGTGCTTCCGATCATCATTATCAACTCCCAGGAGGCGATCCGCGCCGTGCCGCGTTCGCTCCGCAATGCAAGTTTCGGTGTCGGCGCCACCAAATGGCAGACAGTTTGGTCACATGTCCTTCCGAACGCCATGCCCGGCATCCTCACCGGGACCATCCTCGCCGTCTCCCGCGCCATCGGTGAAACGGCGCCTCTCGTGGTGGTCGGTGCATCCACCGCTATTAATTTTGACCCCACGTCGCCTTTTTCAAAGTTCACAACTTTGCCCATTCAAATCTATCAATGGACTGCCCGTCCGCAGGATGAATTCCGGGCGCTTGCCGCAGCATCCATCCTCGTGCTCCTGGTACTTTTGCTCAGCCTGAATGCATCTGCCATCCTGTTACGGAATCGCTTCAGCAGGAGATTCTAAGCATGACCACAAACAACTCTGATCCAAAATACATCCTCGAAACCCGCGAACTCGACATCTTCTACGGAAGTTTTAAAGCCGTCACGGGAGTCAATATGAAGATCGAGCAGAACAAGATTACCGCCATCATCGGTCCCTCCGGGTGTGGCAAATCCACACTCTTACGTGCCTTTAACCGTATGAACGAACTGTATGCCGGAACTTCCATCAAGGGACAGGTCACCTTCAATGGTGAAGACATCTACGCCCGTGATGTGGATCCGGTGGAAGTCCGCTACCGAATAGGCATGGTGTTCCAAAAGCCCAACCCATTCCCCAAGAGCATCTACGAGAACATTGCCTGGACCGCGCGCATCCACGGCTATAAAGGCAAAATGGATGAGTTGGTCGAGGGTGCTCTACGTCAAGCCGCGCTGTGGGATGAGGTCAAAGACAAATTGCATCAATCCGGTTTATCCCTCTCCGGCGGGCAACAACAACGCCTGTGCATTGCACGCGCCATCTCGATCAAACCAGAGGTCATTCTCATGGATGAACCCGCCTCCGCCCTGGACCCGATTGCCACGCTCAAGATCGAAGAGTTGATGCAGGAACTCAAAAAGAATTACACCATCGTCATCGTCACCCACAACATGCAGCAAGCTGCCCGGGCCTCGGACTATACCGCCATGATGATGCTCTCAGGGGATGGAGAACGATCCGGCACTGTGATCGAATTCGACGCGACGAACCGCATCTTCACCAATCCCAAAGACAAACGGACCGAAGATTACGTCACCGGTCGTTTCGGTTAGTGTGTATAATTACTGAATAGCATCGAGAGGTACTTATGGTAAGGAAAACTTTTGAATCTGAAATTCAGCAGGTAAAGGATGATGTGCTCATTCTGGGCAGCATGGTGGAGAAGGCTTTACTTGATTCAGTGGAAGCTCTCAAGAAACGCGACATCAAAGCCGCTGAAAAGATCTTTTTGGAAGACAGAGAGATCAACACAAAGCGCTTTGAGATCGAGAACCACCTGATGGTATTGATCGCTACACAACAACCGATGGCACACGACCTGCGCCTGCTGGCTTCCACCATGGAGATCATCTCCGAACTGGAACGCATGGGCGATTACGCCAAGGGCATTTCCAACATCAACATTCGGATGGGGGATGCGCCTCTCCTCAAGCCTCTGATCGATGTGCCTCGAATGGCTCAGAAGGGCGCCGACATGTTGCACCGCTCCCTGACCGCTTTCGTCAATGAAGATGTCGAGACCGCCAGATCACTTCCCATAGAAGATGATGAAGTGGATGCCCTCTACAACCAGATCTACCGCGAACTGATGACCTTCATTATCGCCGACCCCAAGGTGATCGAGCGCGCCAACTGGCTGCTGTGGGTGGCACACAACCTGGAACGTTTTGCCGACCGTGTGACGAACATCTGTGAACGCACCATTTTCATTGCGACAGGTGAAATGGCTGAGATCAAATCCACGGATGATGAGTTCTGGAAACAACAAAAACAGGATAAGTAATACATAAATCCGCCGATATGTCGGCGGATTTTTTATACCTTTGATCTGTACATACTACCCCATTTTCCCCGTGATATAAGCTTCCGTCAATTCCTGTTTGGGTTTCGTGAACATGATCTCTGTAGGGGAAAATTCGACCAGTTCGCCCAGCCAGAACAATCCTGTATAGTCAGAAACACGTCCCGCCTGTTGCATGTTGTGAGTCACAATGACGATCGTATAGTCCTTCTTCAATTCTGCGATCAGTTCCTCGACGCGCATGGTAGCGATTGGGTCGAGCGCTGAAGTGGACTCGTCCATCAGGATCACTTCGGGTTGCACGGCAACGACGCGGGCGATGCACAGTCTCTGCTGTTGCCCGAGCGAAAGACCCAACGCATCGGATTTCAGATCATCCTTTACTTCATCCCACAATGCCGCGGCGCGCAGGGATGTTTCCACCACTTCATTCAGGTTCACATCCATGCCCATCACGCGCGGACCGAATGCCACGTTGTCAAAAATGGATTGTGGGAACGGGTTCGGCTTCTGGAACACCATGCCCACCCTCTGCCTGAGCGTGACCACATCCATGTCGCCATCGTAGATGTTCTTGCCGTTCAAAAGGATCTTCCCATCCACGCGAGTATCGGCGATCGTGTCATTCATGCGGTTCAGGCAGCGCAGAAAAGTGGATTTTCCACATCCCGAGGGTCCGATGAGCGCCGTCACTTTGCGCGTCTGTATCTCAAGGTTGATGTTCGACAGGGATTTTTTGGGACCGTAATAAAAATCAAGTTCTTGAATGGAAAACGCAGACTGTGCTTCAGACATGAGCCGATTTTATCATGTCAATGACATGCCGAATACTTTCGACTATAATTCCACGCAATGAAAAGATCCGGTCTGATAATTTTCACACTGCTTGTTCTCATAATTACAGCATCATGCGGTCCCGATTCATCTTCGGAGGCCGCATCTGATTCTTCAGCGGCATATATCGAGAACAAAGGCTCGGATACCATTGTCAACCTGGCGCTGGCGTGGGCCGAAAAATATCAAGGCGACCACCCGGAAGTCCGTATATCGGTAACAGGCGGAGGGTCCGGAACGGGGATCGCCTCCCTCGTCAACGGGACCGTGGATATCGCCAATGCGTCCCGTCAGATCAAACAGGAAGAGATTGATCAGGCGAAGTCCAATGGTGTTGACCCTCTTGAACATATCATTGCCCGTGATGCCATCGCGGTCATCGTGAATCCTGAAAATCCGGTGAATGAATTAACGCTGCAACAAATCTCCGATATCTACAGTGGCAAGATCACCAACTGGCAGGAAGTCGGAGGGGATGACCGCCCCGTCGTGCGTCTTTCGCGCGAGACCAACTCGGGCACACATGTTTATTTCCTCGAGACCGTTCTGCGCCTGGGGAGCAAGGAAGATAAAACGCTGTTTTCCATGGATACACTTTTGCTTCCATCCTCCGAGGGCATTATCGCTGAAGTGAGACAGAACCCGAACGCGATCGGCTACGATGGACTTGGGTATGTGCCCGATGATCTCAAGATGATCGCCATTGCAGAGGAGGCGGGCGGCGCATATGTGTTGCCGTCCATTCCCACCGTGAACGACAAGACTTATCCTATCGCGCGCGACCTGTACATGTACACCAATGGCGAACCGATCGGCACCGTGAAGGAATATCTCGATTGGATCCTTTCGAGTGAAGCACAGCAGATCGTTGCTGATCTTGGGTTTGTACCTGTTAAATAATTTCCTTGCGAGCGCAGCGAAGCAATCTCCCTTTAATGAGGAGATTGCTTTGTCAGGAAAAGCACCTTCCTCGCAACGATATAGTGGAGCATAATGGAAAAATCTTTAACCTGGCGCGAATTTATCATCACCCGACTGATTCAAACATCGGGATATTCAGCCATCGTTTTCGTGGCGCTGATCTTTTTCTTCCTGATCCGCGAAGGCATCCCCACGCTCGGCGAAGTGGACATGTCATCCCTTTTCAATCTTCGGTGGTATCCCATCGAAGATTATTTTGGAATCCTGCCGCTCCTCACCGGTTCGCTGATCGTTACGGTTGGGGCAGGTCTCATCGCGGTCCCATTTGGGATCGGTACCGCGGTCTATATTTCAGAGATCGCGCCGCGTTGGATGCGTGAGATCCTCAAGCCTCTCGTGGAATTGCTCGGCGGACTTCCCTCCGTCGTGTTGGGATTTCTTGGGATCCTCGTCCTCTCGCCATTCATCCGCGTCTTTCTGGACCTTCCAACGGGTCTGACCGCCCTGACCGGTTCCATCCTCCTCGGCGGGATCGCGGTGCCTACCGTTGTGTCGGTGGCGGAGGATGCACTCGATGCCGTGCCGCGTGCCTATCGTGAAGGTGCCTGGGCGCTGGGTGCCACGCGCTGGCAAACCATCTGGCGCGTGACCCTACCAGCCGCGAAATCAGGTGTGTTGACCGCGGTCATGCTGGGCGTGGGTCGCGCCATCGGTGAAACGATGACCGTGATGATGGTCACCGGCAATGCTCCGGTGCTGGCGCTCAAACTCGGCAGTCTCTTCTCCCCCGTCCGCACCATGACCGCCACCATCGCGGCAGAGATGGGAGAAGTTGCGAACGGAAGCACGCATTATCATGTGCTGTTCTTCATCGGCATGGTCCTGTTCCTGATCTCGCTGGGAGTGAACATCGCGGCATCATCGGTGGTCTTCCGCGCCAAGAAACGCGCCGAGAGGATCTTGTCGTAACCATGAAATACATCTTCGCCCGCAACCGGCATCTCGTCCAACGCATCGGCTTTACATCCATCACTCTGGTAGCATTTGCCACCGTGATCCCCATCGTCGCCACTGTCATCTACATTCTGATCAAAGGCGGTCCCGCCATTTCACTGGAATTCCTATCGGGTTTCCCGCACGATGGGATGCGCGCGGGCGGCATTCTTCCCGCCATCATCGGCACACTTTATCTCACACTTGGAACCGCGATCTTTTCCGTTCCGTTAGGCATTGCGGCGGCGATCTATCTCTCCGAATACGCAGCGGATACACCTCTCACACGCACGATCCGCATTGCCATCATCAATCTGGCAGGCATCCCATCTGTAGTGTATGGATTGTTCGGCTTGGGGCTTTTTGTGCTCTTCCTCAAATTCGGCACATCCATCCTGGCGGCATCGCTCACTCTTTCGATCATGACTCTGCCGGTCATCATCAGCACCGCGGAAGAGTCTCTACGTTCCGTGCCACAAGCCTTCCGCACAGTGAGCATTTCGCTGGGTGCGACTCGCTGGCAGACCATCCGCCGCATCGTGTTGAAAGAAGCGCTGCCCGGCATTCTCACCGGCGTCATCCTCGGTCTCGAACGCGCCGCAGGTGAGACCGCACCCATCCTGTTCACGGGTGCGGCGTTCTTCCTGCCGCGTCTCCCCGGCTCACCGTTCGACGCAACGATGGCATTGCCCTATCATCTCTTCGTCATCTCTACACAAGTCCCTGAAATGCCGATCAAGATCCAATACGGCACGGCGCTGGTGTTGCTTTTCTTTGTGCTCACCATGAATCTCATCGCAACGGTCATCCGCTCACGAGCGAGGGCAAAACGACAATGGTAGATAAGATCGTTATTGAGAATCTCTCGCTCCAATATTCCGATGGAACCGAGTCCCTGCGCGGCGTCAGCCTGGGAATCCATCAGAACGCGGTAACAGTCCTCTTCGGTCCGGCAGGAGGCGGCAAGTCCACTTTGTTGCGTTGCCTGAATCGCCTCAACGACCTCACCGAGGTCAAAGCTTCTTCGGGTCGGATCATGATCGACGGTGAAAACATTCTTGATCCCAGTATCGATGTCATTGCCCTGCGACGCAAAGTGGGCATGGTCTTTGCCCGTCCGGTCGTTTTGCCACTGAGCATCCGCGAAAACTTGACTTATGGATTGGAACTCGCGGGTGAGAAGCGCCGCGCCAAACTGGATGAAGCAGTCGAACGAAGCCTGAAGCTGGCTGCCATTTGGGAGGAGGTCCATGACCGGTTGGATGATCCTGCCATAGCCCTCTCGGGCGGGCAACAGCAACGCATCTGCCTTGCGCGTGTGCTGGCGCTTCAACCCGAGATCATCCTGCTCGACGAACCGACCTCCGGTCTCGACCCGATCTCCACTGGCAAAGTGGAAGCGGCATTGGTCGAACTCAAAAAGGAGTACACGATCATCCTCGTGCCCCACTCCGTGCAACAGGCGGCACGCACCGCCGATCATGCCGCGTTCTTTTTGCAGGGCGAACTCATCGAATACGGCGAAGGTAAATCCCTTTTCACTGCACCTAAACAAAAACGGACTGAGGATTACGTCACAGGCAGGTTTGGGTAAATAAACCGACAGATGGGCCAGGATGGTCTCTTATGGAATTATATAGAGATATTACATTATCTATTAAGCATAATAAAAGCCTGCGGGTATTTCCATACTTTTTCATCCCGGCATTGAACAATTTTTATTTTTTAAAAACAGACCTTGGCTTCTTGAAGCCAGTATTGGAAACCTGGAAACATGAAGGCTATGTCAAGTTTATGTCCAGGGAAATGGAGGTCATGATCGAGTTTGACTCTCCTGCCTGGATCGGGATCTGCCTTGGGAAATCCCAAACTCGCCGGAAAATCTATCTCGACGATCTTCTTGAGAAATTGGATATTCCCTTCGACACGACGATCCTGAAGATTCGGAAAACGGATGATCTGGAAAATCTTGAATCGCAAATCAATGCTGGCTTTCAAAAATCAAGCGGTGTTATTAAAGTTCATTGGGACAGGATTTTTGAGCATGTGAAAGGCATTCCTGTAAATTCCTGATGGCAAGGTCTTTCGAGGTGCACGTTGGGTCATTACTTGGGAGTCACCAAATCATCGAATGGAGAAATATCCCATGAACAATCCCTATGACATCTTATTTGAGACGGTTCGGATCGGTCCTGTGACAGCTCCGAACCGTTTTTATCAGGTGCCGCACTGCAACGGATTCGGTCACCGCATGCCGCAGGGACTCGCTGCCATGCGCGGGATGAAAGCCGAGGGCGGCTGGGGTGTGGTCTGCACAGAGGAGACCGAGATCCATCATTCGAGTGATTTGTCTCCTTATTTTGAAGGGCGGATTTGGAGCGATGATGATATCCCCGCGCTGGCATTAATGACGGAAGCAGTTCACAAACACGGCGCGCTGGCGGGAATCGAACTTTCCTATAACGGAATCGACGCGTCGAATTTATATACACGCGTGCCGTCACTGGCACCGCGCTCGATGGGAACGATCGGCGGCTCAGGCTATGAACCCGTGCAAACCCGCCGCATGGACAAGGAGGATATTCGCAATGTGCGTAAATGGCATCGCGAGGCGGCGTTGCGCGCCAAACGGGCAGGCTTCGACATTGTTTATTGCTACGCGGCGCACGGCATGACGGCGGCGATCCAATTCATTTTGAAACGTTACAACGACCGCACGGATGAATACGGCGGCTCGCTGGAAAACCGCGTGCGTTTCTTGCGTGAGATCATTGAAGATACCAAGGATGCCGTGGGCGACAAGTGCGCGGTAGCGGTGAGGTTTGCGGTGGACGAATTGCTTGGTGACGACGGCATCACCCATCAAGGCGAAGCTTATGATGTGGTGGCAATGCTGGCAGAGTTACCTGATCTGTGGGATGTGAACGTCAGCGGCTGGAGCAATGATTCAGTCACATCACGTTTTGGGAAAGAGGGACACCAGGAGAAATATATCTCATTCGTCAAACAGTTGACCACGAAACCGGTCGTCGGGGTCGGAAGATACACAACGCCCGATTCGATGGTCTCTGCGATCCAGCGCGGTGTGATGGACATGATCGGTGCGGCTAGACCATCCATTGCCGACCCGTTTTTGCCGAACAAGATCAAAGAGGGACGCATCGAAGATATCCGCGAGTGCATCGGCTGTAATATTTGCGTGACCGGTGATACGCGCTATGTGCCGATCCGCTGTACGCAGAACCCAACGATGGGCGAGGAATGGCGGCGCGACTGGCATCCTGAAATTATTTCACCAAAGAAAAGCGACAAGGAAGTGATGGTCATCGGCGCGGGACCAGCAGGACTGGAGGCGGCGCGGGCGTTGGGTCAGCGCGGGTATGAGGTGACGTTGCTCGACGCGAGCAAAGAACTCGGCGGACGCGTATTGCGCGAATCAGCATTACCAGGCTTAAACGAATGGCGGCGCGTCCTCGATTGGCGCATGACGCAACTCAAGAAGATGAAGAATGTTGCCATGTATCCCTCCAGCCCGATGACAGCCGAGGATATCCTCGAATCGGGCGCGCAGAACATCATCCTTGCCACCGGCGCGACCTGGCGACGCGATGGTGCGGGGCGCACTTTATGGAAACCAATTCCGGGGCATGACTTGGAGAATATCTTTACCCCCGATGACGTGATGGACAACAAACTCCCGACAGGAAATGTTGTCATCTATGATGATGACCATTACTATATGGGGGGCGTGTTGGCTGAACTGCTTGCAGAGCAGGGATGCAAGGTCTCTCTTGTCACGCCCGCGCCAATGGTCTCGTATTGGTCACAGTTCACGCTGGAGCAGGAACGCATCCAGGCAAAGTTGATGAAACTCGGCGTGAAGTTATATACGCGGACCGTGCTGAGTGAGATTCAAAAAGATTCCGTGAGATTATCGAATACGGTTTCGGGGGAAGAAGTTGAATTACTGCGCAATGGCGTTGTGCTGGTGAGTGACAGAACACCAAATGATGAGTTGTATCTTGCCCT
>Ga0210377_10003125_pt1 | contig 14255 bp, 9 predicted proteins | sample PLM4_65_b1redo_FD_155480 | JGI IMG/M metagenome (GOLD analysis project Ga0210377, IMG submission 155480) | Groundwater sediment microbial communities from an aquifer in East River, Colorado, USA - PLM4_65_b1 redo | ecosystem: Environmental > Terrestrial > Soil > Riparian zone | place: USA: East...
GAGCGCGAGTACGACCTGAACCTGATCTCGACGGCTCCCACCGTGCGCTACCGGGTGGTGCTGCTGTCGGGCGAGACCCACGAGATCGAGAGCCCGGCAGCGCTGCCGCCGCCGGCGGAGATCCGTCAGATCGAGGAGCCCATGGTGCTCGCCACCATCCACGTGCCGCCGGAGCACGTGGGGGGCGTGCTCGCACTGTGCCAGGATCGCCGTGGCACGCAGCGCGACATGGCGCACCACGGCTCGCGCGTGCAGGTGCGCTACGAGCTGCCGCTCTCCGAGATCGTTCTCGACTTCCACGACCGCATCAAGAGCATCACGCGGGGCTACGGCTCCTTCGACTACGAGTTCTTGGGCTACCAGCCCGCCGACCTCGTCAAGCTCGACGTGCTCGTGAACGGCGATCCGGTCGATGCGCTCTCGCTGATCGTGCACCGGGACAAGGCGTATGCACGTGGCACCGAGCTCGTGCGCAAGCTCAAGGAGTTCATTCCACGCCAGATGTACGAGGTCGCGCTCCAAGCGGCAATCGGCGCTCGCGTGATCGCGCGCACCACGGTGAAGGCGCTGCGCAAGAATGTGACCGCGAAGTGTTACGGCGGGGACATCAGCCGCAAGCGCAAGCTGCTGGAGCGGCAAAAGGAGGGCAAGCGTCGCATGAAGCGCGTCGGCTCGGTCGAGATCCCGCAGGAGGCATTTCTGGCGGCGCTCAAGCTGGGGGATTCGTGAGCTCGTCAGCGGCCCGCAAGCGCAAGGGGGAGGAGCACGCGCGGGCGCCCGAGGAGTCCGCGCCGCAGCCGGCGGGCGGCGTGTGGGAGCAGATCAGCACGCTGCTCATCGCGGTGGTGATCGCCCTGGCCATTCGCGCCTTCGTGGTCGAGCCCTACCGGATCCCGTCGGGCTCCATGCTCCCGACGCTGCTGGTCGGAGACCACCTGTTCGTGAACAAGTTCATCTACGGCGTCAAGCTGCCCTTCAGCGATCTGCGTTCGCCGGGCATCCGGGAGCCCGGGCGCGGCGATGTCGTCGTCTTCACGGTCGCGCAGCACGGCCAGCAGACCTTCCCGGCCGATTTGCGGCCGGACCTGCCGCGCGAGGAGTTCGTCAAGCGGATCATCGGTCTGCCGGGCGATCGCATCGCCTTCCGCTCGGGCCGCGTCTTCGTGAACGGCGAGCCGATCGAGCCGCGAGCCCTCGGCGAGGCGTTCGTCGACGATGCCGGGAATCCCCTCGACGTGAGCGAGGTGACGCTCGGCGAGCACTCCTTCCACATCCTCGACGATCCGAACGTGGCGTTCCCGAGCCCGGTGGAGACGGTCACCATCGAGCCGGGGCGCTACTTCATGTTGGGCGACAACCGCGATCATTCCAAGGACAGCCGGTTCTGGGGCAGCGTGAGGCTGGCGGAGATCAAGGGGCCCGCCTTCATCTTGTATTGGTCCTGGGATTTCAACGGCAGCTGGGCCGAGCTGCTGAATCCGCTCAGGCTGTTCGAGCTCCTGACGCAGAAGATGCGCTGGGATCGGATCGGGGAGAGGGTGCGCTAGCCGGATTTGACGTCCGCGGTCGGCGCTTGTACTTTGCCACCCGCGATCAAGTTTCTTTTAATTCCGTCCCGTGAGGCGGAGAAAGCTCGAACGTGGCGCAGGAGACTCCCCCGCCTAGCGGCAGGCCCCTGACGCGCGGATCCGATCCCGCGCCGGCCGGCCGCACGCTCCTCGACGATACCGCCATCACGCGAGCGCTGACGCGCATCGCCCACGAGATTCTGGAGCGCAACGAGGACGCGTCGCGCCTCTATCTCGTCGCCATTCCGAACGGCGGCGTGCCGCTCGCGCGCCGGCTGGCAGCCAACCTCTCGCAGATCGCCGACGTCCAGGTGCCGGTGGGCGTGCTCGACACCACACTCTACCGCGACGACCTCATGCTCACCGGCGAGCGGCCGCTGCTGCGCGCGACGGAGATGCCTTCCGCGGTGGACGAGCGCGTGGTCGTGCTCGTCGACGACGTCGTGAAGACCGGCCGCACGATTCGCGCCGCGATGGACGCCCTGATGGATTTCGGGCGGCCGCGGATGGTCCAGGTGGTGGGCCTGATCGACCGCGGGCACCGCGAGCTTCCGATCAAGCTCGACTACGTCGGCAAGAACGTTCCGACGAGCCCGCGCGAAAACGTCTGCTTGCGCGGTCGGGATGGGGGTCTGGAGGGGCCGCTCGAGGTCGCGCTGTTGCCGGCCGACCCACGGGGGGATGCATGATCGGTTCGGATCTGCTCGGCATCGAGAATCTCGAGCGCAGCGACATCGAGCGCATCCTCCACACCGCCGTCCACATGCGCGAAGTCGGCGAGCGAGAGGTCAAGAAGGTTCCAACCCTGCGCGGCCGAACGATCGTGAATCTGTTCTTCGAGTCGTCGACGCGGACCCGGGCGAGCTTCGAAATCGCGGGGAAACGTCTCTCGGCCGACGTCGTGAACTTCTCGCCGTCGACGTCCAGCATGAGGAAGGCCGAGAGCATCCTGGATACCGCGCGCACGCTCGACGCGATGGACCCCGACGCCGTGATCGTCCGTCACGAGGTCTCCGGCGTGCCCAAGTGCATCGCCGACGTGCTCGATGCGCCCGTCATCAACGCGGGGGATGGCGCGCACGAGCACCCGACGCAGGCGCTGCTCGACCTGTTCACCGTCCAGCAGGAGAAGGGCCGGATCGACGGCCTGACCGTGACGATCGTGGGCGACATCCTGCACTCGCGCGTCGCGCGATCGAACATCTACGGCTTCCTCAAGATGGGGGCGGAGGTGCGCGTCGCGGCGCCGCCGCCGATGATCCCGCCGGCCATCGAGGAGCTCGGCGTCAAGTCCTATACCTCGCTGCGTGAGGCCCTCGACGGCGCCGACGTGGTGATGGCGCTGCGCATCCAGAGCGAGCGACTGGCGGGCTCCTACTTTCCGAGCGTGCGCGAGTACGCCGCCACGTTCGGCCTCGACCGCAGCAAGCTGCACTACGCCAAGGAGGACGCGATCGTGATGCACCCGGGCCCGGTGAATCGCGGCGTCGAGCTCGCCCACGATCTCGCGGACCACCGCCCCAGCGTGATTCTCGACCAGGTGCGCAACGGTGTCGCGATCCGCATGGCGGTGCTCTACCTGTACGCCGGCCGCAAGCGCGAGCGCGGCCAGTCTCGGAGCGCCTCGTGAACCGGATTCTGCTGCGCGGCGGCCGCCTGCTCGACCCCGCGTCCGGTCGCGACGAACGCAGCGACGTGCTGCTCGAGGACGGCGTGGTGAAGGCGTCTGGCGCGGGGCTCGCCGCCTCGGGCGCGCAGGTGATCGACGCAGCGGGTTGCTGGATCGCGCCCGGCTTCGTCGACCTGCACTGCCATCTGCGCGAGCCCGGCCAGGAGTACAAGGAGGACATCGCTTCGGGCGGCCGCGCAGCCGTGGCGGGCGGCTTCACCTCGGTCGCCTGCATGGCCAACACGCACCCCGTGAACGACGACCCGGCGATGACGGACTACATCCTGGATCGCGCGCGCCAGGACTCGCCGGCGCGCGTGCTGCCGATCGCCGCGGCGACGCGCGGCCTCGAGGGCAAGGTGATGACCGAGATGGTCACGCTGGTCGCCGCCGGGGCCGTGGCCTTCTCCGACGACGGCAAAACGATCATGGACAGCGGCGTGATGCGCCGCGTGCTCCAGTACTCCCGGCTCGTCGACGTTCCGGTGATCGTCCACTGCGAGGACCGCACGCTCGTCGCGGACGGCGTCGTGAACGAGGGGCCGGTGTCGACGCGGCTCGGCCTGCCGGGGAATCCCGCCGTCGCCGAGGAGGTGCACATCGCGCGCGACCTGCTGCTCGCGGAAGCGACGGGCGCACGCCTGCACGTGGCCCATGTCTCGACGGCGGGCGGTGTCGCCATGATCCGGCGTGCGCGCGAGCGGGGCATCTGTGTCACCGCCGAGGTGACGCCACATCATTTGATGCTCACGGACGCCGCGGCGCTGGGCTTCGATACGAACACCAAGGTGGCGCCGCCGCTGCGCTCCGATGCCGACCGCAAGGCGTGCCGCGAGGGCCTCGTCGACGGCACCCTCGACGCGATTGCGACCGATCACGCCCCCCACGCGGTCCACGAGAAGGATCTCGAATTCACGCAGGCGCCGCCGGGCATGATCGGCTTCGAGACGGCCCTCGCCCTGGTGCTCGACCTGGTCCGCCAGGGCGAGCTCACGCCGCTCGAGCTGGTGCGACGACTCTCGACGAACCCCGCGCGCATCCTGCACCGCCCCGGCGGCAGCCTCGCGCCGGGCGCGCCTGCCGACGTGGTCGTCGTCGATCCCGAGCGGCGCTGGACCTACGACCCGGCCAAGGGCTACTCGAAGAGCCGCAATTCGCCCTGGGCGGGGCAGACCCTCACGGGCCGCGCGCGGCTCACCTTCGTGGCGGGGCGTCTGGTGTATGACGTCGAGCGCGGCGTGGTGGCGCCGTGATCGCGACCCCGCCTCCCGCGCGACTCGTGCTCGCCGACGGGACCGTCTACCGCGGCACCGCCTTCGGCGCCCGCGCCGTGGGCGTCGGCGAGGTGTGCTTCAACACCAGCCTCACGGGCTACCAGGAGATCCTCAGCGATCCTTCGTACGCCGGTCAGATCGTGGTGATGACCTACACGCAGATCGGAAACGTCGGCGTGAATGCCGACGACGACGAGTCGGAGCGCCCGCGCCTCGAGGGCTTCGTCGTGAAGGAGGTCTTCGAGCAGCCGAGCAGCTGGCGCGCGCAGGAATCGCTTCCGGCGTTTCTCGAGCGCTGCGCCGTGCCCGGCATCGCGGGCATCGACACGCGCGCGCTCGTGCGCCGCATCCGTGAGGGCGGTGCGCAGATCGGCGTGCTCTCGAGCGATCCGGCGCAGCAGGACGAAGCCGTGCTGGTCCGGCGCGCGCGCAGCGCAGCGTCCCTCGACGGGCGAGACCTCGCCGCCGAGGTGAGCTGCGCGGCGCCCTACGCCTGGACGCAGGGGGTGTGGCGCGGCATCGAAGGCCAGGTTCCGCGACTGCAGCGTCCGGAGCCCCGCTATCGGGTCGTCGCCTACGACTTCGGCATCAAGCGCAACATCCTGCGCCGGCTGGTCGAGCAGGGCTTCGACGTGACGGTGGTGCCGGTTTCGACCACGGCGGAGCAGGCGCTCGCGCATCGGCCGGACGGGATCTTCCTGTCCAACGGCCCGGGCGATCCGGCCGCCGTGGCGGGGATCCGGGAGCAGGTGCGAAAGCTCGCTGAGAGCCAGCCGATCTTCGGGATCTGTCTCGGGCACCAGATCCTCGGTCTCGCGCTCGGCGGCAAGACAGTGAAGCTCAAGTTCGGTCACCACGGCGGCAACCAGCCCGGCCAGGACCTCGCCACCAAGAAGGTGGCGATCTGCGCCGAGAATCACGGCTACGCGGTCGACGCCCCGTCGCTCGCCGCGGCCGGCGAGCCCGTCGAAATCACCCACGTGAACCTGAACGACGGAACCGTCGAAGGGCTCGCTCACCGGACGCGGCCGATCTTCTCGGTGCAGTACCACCCCGAAGCCTCGCCAGGGCCCCACGACGCCACCTACTTTTTTGCGCGTTTCCGCGAGATGGTGCGCCGCCACAAGGCGGGAGAAAGAGTGACGGGGGCGCAGATCGCGGCTGGCACCCTGGACACGAAAGATTGAGCCCGTGCCCAAGCGCAAGGACATCCACACGATCCTGGTGATCGGCTCGGGGCCGATCGTGATCGGCCAGGGCTGCGAGTTCGACTACTCCGGCACGCAGGGCTGCAAGTCGCTGCGCGAGGAGGGCTACCGGGTCGTTCTCGTCAATTCCAACCCGGCGACGATCATGACCGATCCGGGTGTCGCGGATCGCACCTACGTCGAGCCAATGACCGTCGAGAGCCTCGAGAAGGTGATCGCGTGCGAGAAGCCCGACGTGCTGCTGCCCACGCTCGGGGGGCAGACGGCGCTGAACCTCGCCGTCGATCTCGCCGAGCGTGGGGTGCTCGCCGCGCACGGCGTGGGTCTGATCGGCGCGAACCTCGCGGCGATCCACAAGGCCGAAGACCGCGATCAGTTCCGGATCGCCATGCAGCGCATCGGGCTCTCGCTTCCGCGCTCGGGCGTCGCGACCTCGCTCGCGCAGGCGCGGCGCATCGTAAAGGACACCGGCATCCCGGCGATCATCCGGCCGAGCTTCACCCTCGGCGGAACCGGCGGCAGCGTCGCCTTCGTCGATTCCGAGTTCGATCGCCTCGTCGAGTGGGCGCTGCGCCAGTCGCCGCGCCACCAGTGCCTGATCGAGGAGAGCGTGCTCGGCTGGAAGGAGTTCGAGCTCGAGGTGATGCGCGACCACAAGGACAACGTGGTCATCATCTGCTCGATCGAGAACTTCGATCCGATGGGCGTCCATACCGGCGACTCGATCACGGTGGCGCCGGCCCAGACCCTCACGGACCGCGAGTACCAGGAGATGCGCGATGCGGCCGTGGCGATCATCCGCGAGATCGGCGTCGATACGGGCGGCTCGAACATCCAGTTCGCCGTGAATCCACGCGACGGCAAGCTCGTGGTGATCGAGATGAACCCGCGCGTCTCGCGCTCCTCGGCGCTCGCGTCCAAGGCCACCGGCTTCCCGATCGCGAAGATCGCCGCGAAGCTCGCGGTTGGCTACACGCTCGATGAGATCCGCAACGACATCACGCGTGTGACGCCCGCGAGCTTCGAGCCATCGATCGACTACGTCGTGACGAAGGTTCCGCGCTTCACGTTCGAGAAGTTTCCGGGTGTCGACAACGCGCTCACGACCCAGATGAAGTCGGTGGGCGAGGTGATGGCGATCGGGCGCACCTTCAAGGAGAGCTTGCAGAAGGCGATCCGCTCGCTCGAGATCGGACATGCGGGCTTCGAGCCGCCGGCTCTGCCCGAGGGCCCCGAAGGCGAGCGCGCGCTGTGGGCGCAGATCGACGTGCCGCGTCCGGGCCGGCTGTGGGCGATCGCCGAGGTGCTGCGCCGCGGCGGCTCCGTCGAGGAGCTGCACGCCCGTTCGGCGATCGACCCCTGGTTCCTGCGCAACATCGCAGAGATCGTGGCGCAGGAGCAGCGGCTCGCGGCGCTGCCCGTGGCCGAGCGGCCTGCGTGGCTGCGCCCCGCCAAGCAGGCGGGCTTCTCCGATCGCCGCCTGGCGGCGCTCTGGAGCGCGAGCGAAGACGACGTGCGCGCGCTGCGCCACACGCACGGCGTGCTGCCGGTCTACAAGCGCGTCGACACCTGTGCGGCCGAGTTCGAGGCCTTCACGCCCTACCTGTACTCGACCTACGAGGACGAGTGCGAGGCGCGGCCCACCCAGGCGAACAAGGTGATGATCCTCGGGGGTGGCCCGAACCGCATCGGCCAGGGCATCGAGTTCGACTACTGCTGTGTGCACGCCTCGTTCGCGCTGCGCGAGGCGGGCTTCGAGACGATCATGGTGAACTGCAATCCCGAGACCGTCTCGACGGACTACGACACGAGCGACAGGCTCTATTTCGAGCCGCTCACGCTCGAGGACGTGCTCGCGATCGTCGAGAAGGAAAAGCCTCTCGGATTGATCGTACAGTTCGGCGGGCAGACGCCGTTGCGGCTCGCGCTGGCGCTCGAGCGCGCGGGTGCGCCGATCCTCGGAACCTCGCCGGACTCGATCGATCGCGCCGAGGACCGCGAGCGCTTCGACGTGGTGCTCGAGAAGCTCGGGTTGCGCCGGCCGCCCGGCGGCGTCGCGCGCAGCACTCAGGAGGCGGAGAAGGTGGCGGTGCGCGTCGGCTACCCGGTGCTGGTACGGCCTTCCTACGTGCTCGGCGGCCGCGCCATGGAGATCGTGCACGACGTGAACGCGCTGCGCGCCTACATGCGCTACGCGGTCAAGGCCTCGCCCGAGCACCCGGTGCTGGTCGACCGCTTCCTGGCCGACGCCACAGAAGTGGACGTCGACGCGATCAGCGACGGGGAGCGGGTGGTGATCGGCGGCATCATGGAGCACATCGAGCAGGCGGGGATCCACTCGGGGGATAGCGCCTGCTCGATCCCGCCGTACTCGCTCACCAAGACCGTGATCGACGAGATCCTCGAGTCGACCCGGCGACTCGCGCTCGAGCTCGGCGTCAAGGGGCTGATGAACGTGCAGTACGCGGTGAAGGACGGCGCCGTGTACGTGATCGAGGTGAATCCGCGCGCCTCGCGCACCGTGCCCTTCGTCTCCAAGGCCATCGGCCTCCCGCTCGCGAAGCTCGGCGCGCTCGTGATGGTGGGCAAGACGCTCGAGGAGCTCGGCTTCACCCAGGAAATCTGGCCGCGCCACTTCTCGGTGAAGGAAGCCGTGTTTCCGTTCTTGAAGTTTCCGGGCGCCGATACTTTGTTGGGCCCCGAGATGAAGAGTACGGGCGAGGTGATGGGCATCGATTCCGACTTCGGACGCGCCTACGCGAAGGCGCAGATCGAGGCGGGCAACAGCCTGCCCGCGGCGGGTACGGTGCTGGTCTCCGTGCGGCTCGAGGACCGAGCGGGCATCTGCGACGGCGTGCGCGAGCTCGCCAGCCACGGCTTCAAGGTGCTGGCGACGCCGGGGACGGCCGAGGCGCTGCGCCAGCTCGGGGTCGCGGCCGAGTCGGTCCCGAAGGTGGGGCAGGGCACACCCGACGTGGTGCAGCGCATCGAGGCGGGCGACGTGGATCTCGTCATCAACACGGTGGGGCCGGAGGCGGCCGGCGTGCGCGACTCGGCCTCGATCCGCCGCGCGGCGCTGCTGCGCAATCTGCCCTACTTCACGACGCTCGCCGGCGCCCGCGCCGCCGTCGGCGCCATCCGCGCGCTACAGCTCGAATCGATCGGCGTGCGCGCGCTACAGGACATTCATCCGACGTAGCGGCTACGCCCTCGGCGCCACGCAGCCCCGCTCGCGGCGACGAGCGCGAGCACGAGCGCCACGCGGCCTGCCGGCGAAGTCGTGGTGACGGCAGGAGTCGGCGCGCAGCCGGCGATCTCGTCGTGCGCCAGCGTCTGGATCTGCGCCATTTCGTCGAGCAGCGGCTGGTAGTTCGACGTCACCATGAAGATGCCGTAGTAGCCGAGATCGAGGTCGATCCACGGCGTGAAGCCGAAGGCGCCGGGGCTCGAGACGCGCACAGGCTCGCCCTGCGCCGCGACGAGGTTCCGCCAGGCGCCGAGTCCATAGCGAAGCCCCTCGAAGCCCACCGGCGCGAAGACGATCGGGACCCCGAACGTCTGGTCCTGCCAGAGCTCGGCGACGGCCGCCTCGGAGAGGATGCGTGCGCCGCGGAACCAGCCCTTTGCGAGCAGCATCTCGAGCAGGCGGCCATAGTCGTCCAGCGAGCTGCGCGCGCCACCGGCGATGCGCGGGTTGTCGGTCGCTCCGAAGCCGTCGTAGTCCGTGTGCGTCATGCCGAGCGGGCCGGCGAGCCTTTGAGCGAAGAGCACGTCCCAGAGCCGGCCATCCGTTACCTCGGCGACCCGCCCGCCGACCTGCATCGAGAGGCCGCCATAGGCGAACTGCGTGCCGGGTGGCGCGGCGAGCGCGATGCAGCACGCGATCTCGTCCGCCGCCTGCGCGAGCGTGATCGTCGTGTCCGCGAGCACCGGGTGGTTGGTGCCTCCCGGCAGGCCCGAGGTGTGCGAGAACATCTGGCGCAGCGTCATCAGGCCCTTGGCGCCGGTAAAGACGGGCAGGCTCGCCGAGACGGGCGCATCGAGATCGAGCGCGGCGGCATCGACGAGCGTCATCAGGGTTGCGGCTGAGAGCAGCTTCGTGGCGGAGGCGATCGGCACCACGGTCTGCGCCGAATAAGACCCGAAGTAGCGCTCGTAGAGCACCTGCTCGCCCTTGGCGAGGCGCAGCGCCACCCCCGGGATCTGGGGATTGGCAGCGAGCAGGCTCTCGACGACCTCGCTGATCGGCGTGAAGTCGCAGGTTTGCGCAGGCGCCGCGCTCGCTGCGAGAGCGGACGCCGCGAGAGTCGCCGCGAGCCGGGCGGCCCGCTGGTGTGCGAGCACGTCGTACCTCCGGCTCCGGGCCCGCGAACAGGCCGATTCCCCGTCGAACCCGGCAGCTCGCGCAAAGTTTCGCGGGCTGGACGCGTCGCGAAGCTAACCGGTCCCGGGGGCTCGCGCCGCGGGCCGCCCTGCAGCGCGACCCCGGAGCCGCGTCCGCGGTAGACTGCGCGCGTGGGTGCGAGCCCCTTCGATGCTGCGCTCGCCGCCGTGCTGCGGCCGCTCGAGTTCGCGGCGCGCGACGATTTCGCGCACCTGGAACGGGTGCAGGGGCTCGCGCAGGCAGTCGCGGCGGCGGCGGCGCGCGCGCTCGAGCTCGCGATTCCAAGGGACGCCCGCGCGGCGCTCGAGAAGACCGCGCTCGCCTTCGCGGCCCCGATCGAGGGCGCCGCGCTCGTCAGCGCCATCGAACGCGCGCGGGCGCGGCTCGCGCCCTTCGCGGATCCGGCCTGGTGCGAGGCCGCTCTCGCGGGTTCGCCGGCGGTGCTGCCGGGGGTCGGACCCAAGCGCGCCGAGACGCTCGCCCGGCGCGGCCTCGCGAGCGTGAGCGATCTCCTCTTCCATCTGCCGGCGCGCTGGGACGACCGCCGCTCGCTCGTCCGCGTCGCGGACCTCGAGGTCGGGCGTCGCGCGAGCTTCGTTGCAAAGGTGCTCGTGTGCGACTTCGTCGCGCAGCGGCCGCGGGCGGGCGGCCGCGGGCGCGGGGGCCGCAGCTTCGAGGCGGTCGTCGGCGACGAAAATGGAGTGGTGACACTGAAATGGTTCCGCGGCGGTGAGGCGATCGCGAAGCTCGTGCACAAGAATGGCTTGCTGCTCGTTGCGGGAGACGTCACGCGCTACCGCTTCTCGAAGCAGCTGCTGCATCCGGAGATCGAGGTGCTCGACGACGCCGATGGCGCCGGCGCCGAACGCGAGACGCTGCGCAGCATCACGCCGGATTATGCGACGCCCGAAGGCGTGCACCCGCGCGCGCTGCGGCGGGCCGTCCAGCACGCGGTCGAGCACTACGTCGACCTCATGGCCGCCCACCTGCCGGCGACACTGGTTCGGGAGCTCGCGCTGCCGGAGCCTGCGCAGGCGCTTCGTGAGCTCCACCAGCCGGCGCTCGACGCCGATCTCGCGGCGCTGCGCGGCGGCACGACTGCCGCGCACGCGCGGCTCGTGCTCGAAGAGCTCTATCTGCTCGAGCTGGGCCTGGCGCTGCGCCGCGAAGGCCGGGCACGCGATGCGGCGATCGCGATCCGCGGCGCCGGGCGCCGCGCGAGCGCGACCATCGCGAGCCTGCCCTTTCCGCTCACGCGTGCGCAATCCCGGGTCTGGGGGGAGGTGGGCGCCGATCTCGCGCGTCCGCACCCGATGCAGCGCCTGCTCGAGGGAGACGTCGGCAGTGGCAAGACCGTGATCGCACTGCTCGCAGCGGTCGCGGTGGCGGAGGCCGGCTGCCAGACGGCGCTGATGGCGCCGACGGAGCTTCTCGCGGAGCAGCACGAGCGCACGCTGCGGCGGCTCGTCGCGCCGAGCACACGGGCCGCTCCCCTTCGCATCGCGCTGCTCACGGCCTCCGTCCCGCGCGCCGTCGCCGAACAGGTGCGTGCGCAGCTCGCGGCCGGCGAGCTGGACCTCGTCGTGGGCACGCACGCGCTGGTGCAGGAGGCCGTCGCGTTCCACCGTCTCGCGCTCGTCGTGATCGACGAGCAGCATCGCTTCGGCGTGCGCCAGCGGGCGGCGCTGGCCCGCAAGGCCGAGAAGGATCTGACGCCTCACGCGCTGGTGATGACCGCGACGCCGATTCCGCGCACGCTCGCGCTCACCCTCTACGGCGACCTCGATCTCTCGATCCTCGACGAGCTGCCGCCGGGACGACGTCCCGTGCGAACGCTGCTGTTCCGGGAGGGCCAGGGGGCGCGCGTGGCGGAGCTCGTGCGCGAGACGATCAGCCGCGGCGAACAAGTGTATGTCGTGTATCCCCTGGTCGAGGAGTCGGAGAAGAGCGATCTGCGCGCCGCGAGCGAATCTGCTGAGAAGCTCGCGCGCGCTTTCCCGCAGGCCCGCGTCGATCTCGTGCACGGCCGTCTCGACGCCGCGGCGCGCGCCGGTGCAATGACGCGCTTCGAAAGCGGCGAGACGCACGTGCTGGTCTCGACGACCGTGATCGAGGTCGGGGTCGACGTCGCGAATGCGACGCTGATGGTGATCGAGCACGCCGAGCGCTTCGGCCTCGCGCAGCTTCACCAGCTGCGCGGGCGGGTCGGCCGCGGCGAACGCCCCGGCACCTGCGCGCTCGTCTCGCGCGGTGGCGGCGCGGGCAGCGAGGCGCGGCTGGCCGCGCTGCTCGAGACACACGATGGTTTCGCAATCGCGGAGGCCGACCTGAAACTGCGCGGGCCGGGCGAGTTCCTCGGCACGCGCCAGCACGGATATCTTCCGGACCTGCGCGTCGCGGATCTGGTGCGCGACGTGAAGCGGGTCGCGCAGGCGCGCGAGGCCGCCCTCGAGACGGTGCGGCGAGATCCCGGGCTGCGCCGCGCGCCCGAGCTGCTGCGTGCGGTGGAAGCGCGCTGGGGCGAGCGGCTCGCGCTCGCGGACGTGGGCTGACGCGTTCTCTCAACGGCGCTCGTCTGCCGCTCGCTGCGCGCCCGCTTGACGAACCGACCGGGCTGGTCTACACGATCCGTCATGTCGATCGTGCGCAACGGACTCGCGAACCCGCTCACCGGCCTCCTCCTTCGAGGGGCGGGAGAGGGGGCTCGGGACCGCTAGCGGATCGCCAGAGCGCAAGGGCAACCCTCTCCCGCCGAGCCGGCTGGAGGGGGTTTCGTGTCTCTGGACCTGCGCGAGATCCCGTGAAGCGCTGCCCGCTCCAGCCGCCGCCCGGCCCAAGGAGCGAGCCATGTCCGAGAAGGTGATCGTCTTCGATACCACCCTGCGTGACGGGGAGCAGGCCGCTGGCGTTTGCTTCAGCCGGCGCGACAAGCTCGAGATCGCCGAGCATCTGGCTGCGATGCGCGTCGACGTGATCGAAGCCGGGTTCCCGGCGGCGTCGCCGGGCGAGCTCGACGCCGTCGCGGCAGTGGCGCGCCAGGTGAGCGGCGCGAGCGTCTGCGCGCTCGCGCGCGCCGTCGCGGGCGACGTCGACGCCGCCGGACACGCCCTGCGCGGCGCGCGCCGCCCGCGCATCCACGTGTTCGTGAACAGCAGCGAGATCCACCTCGCGCAGCAGCTGCGCAAGACCCGCGCGGACGTGCTCCAGATGGCGCGCGCGGCGGTCACCCGCGCGCGTCGCTACACGGACGACATCGAATTCAGCCCGATGGACGCGACGCGCTCCGATCCGGATTTCCTGGCCGAGATCGTGCAGGTCGCGCTCGAGGCGGGCGCTACCACGATCAACGTTCCCGACACGGTCGGCTTCATCCTGCCGGACCGGCTCGCGGCGCTGGTGTGCGGACTGCGCGAGCGCGCGCCCCAGCTCGCGGAAGCCGTGCTCTCGTTCCACGGTCAGGACGACCTGGGGCTCGCGACCGCGAATTGTCTCGCGGCCGTGAGCGCCGGCGTGCGTCAGGTCGAGCTCGCCGTGAATGGCATCGGTGAGCGCGCCGGCAACGCGGCCTTCGAGGAGGTGGTGATGGCGCTCGTCGTCCATGGCGAAGCGCTGGGTGTGCACACGGACGTCGACACGTCGGGGATCTGCGAGCTCTCACGCCTGGTCGCGGAGCGCAGCGGGATTGCCGTCCCGCCGAACAAGCCGATCGTGGGCCGCAATGCCTTCCGGCACGCGTCGGGTATCCATCAGGACGGCGTGATCAAGTGTCGCGAGACCTACGAGGTGCTCGACCCCCAGTCGATCGGCCATCCGACCGGCAGCCAGATCGTGCTCGGCAAGCTCTCCGGTCGCGCGGGCTTCGCCGCGCGTGTCCGGGCGCTCCGCATCGATCTGCCGGGGGATGCCTTCTCGCGCGCCTTCGAGCGCTTCCAGCGCTTCGCCGACGAGCGTCGCGAGGTGCGCGACGAGGATCTGCGCAGGCTGTGTGCGGAGCTGGGCTGCCCGGCGCCGGACGCCTAGCAAGCGAAGCGCGCAGCGAGGCGCAGCCGAGCGAAGTGGGAGGCGCGGGCTATGCCCGCGCCGGGACCCAAAGGCAAGCCAAGCGCGCAGCGAGGCGCAGCCGAGCGAAGTCCACGAACTAGATCGGATCGC
>Ga0210377_10003126_pt1 | contig 14251 bp, 7 predicted proteins | sample PLM4_65_b1redo_FD_155480 | JGI IMG/M metagenome (GOLD analysis project Ga0210377, IMG submission 155480) | Groundwater sediment microbial communities from an aquifer in East River, Colorado, USA - PLM4_65_b1 redo | ecosystem: Environmental > Terrestrial > Soil > Riparian zone | place: USA: East...
CGGGTCGCGACGCGATCGAGCTGGGCCAGCGCGGTGCGGTGCAGCTCGGAATCGAATTCGGGCGAGTCGGTCATCAATCAGGCTCCTTGGGCAGGCTCCTTGCCCGGGTCGGCGGTCCGGTGCAGGCGCAGGACGGCGAGGGAGCGGCCTTCGAGCATGTACGGCTCGCCGGTGCGCCCGGACGGGCGCTCGGCGTCGCCGTCCCAGTCGCGCGTGTCGAGCACCGGATCCCAGCTCACGCGCGTCTCGTGGGCGGGGAGCACGAAGGGCACCGGCTCGTGGTGGGCGTTGAGCAGGATCAGGAAGGTGTCGCCGATGATGGGCTCGCCCAGGTCGTCCACCTCCTCGATGGCATCGCCGGCCAGCCGCAGCCCCAGGCAGCGGCTGAAGCTGTTCTGCCACTCCTCGTCGGTCATCTCGTGGCCGTCGGGGCGGAACCAGGCGAGATCCTTCACCGCCGAGCCGTGGATGCGGCGGCCGTGGAAGAACATGCGCCGGTGGAAGACCGGGTTGGCGTGCTTGAGGCGGATGAGGCGCCGCGTGAACTCGATCAGGCGCCGTCCGGTCTCGGAGGGCGGCCAGTGGAACCACGACAGCTCCGTGTCCTGGCAATAGGCGTTGTTGTTGCCCCGCTGGGTGCGCCCCATCTCGTCGCCGCCCCCCAGCATGGGGATGCCCTGGGACAGGAACAGGGTGGCCAGGAAATTCCGCATCTGCCGCTCGCGGAGCGCGGTGACCTTGGGATCGTCGGTGGGCCCCTCGATCCCGCAGTTCCAGGAGCTGTTGTCGTCGGTCCCGTCCCGATTGTTCTCGCCGTTGGCCAGGTTGTGCTTGTCGTTGTAGGACACGAGGTCGGCGAGGGTGAAGCCGTCGTGGGCGGTGACGAAGTTGACGCTCGCGTAGGGCCGTCGCCCGCCCATCTCGTAGAGATCGCTGGAGCCGGTGAGGCGGTAGCCGAGCTCCGCCACCTGGCCCTCGTCGCCCTTCCAGTAGCGGCGGATGGTGTCGCGGTACTTCCCGTTCCACTCCGTCCACCCCACCGGGAAATTCCCCACCTGGTAGCCGCCCTGGCCCAGGTCCCAGGGCTCGGCGATGAGCTTGACCTGCGAGATCACCGGATCCTGGTGGATGACGTCGAAGAAGGCGGAGAGCCGGTCCACGTCGTGCAGCTCGCGGGCCAGCGCGGCCGCGAGGTCGAAGCGGAAGCCGTCCACGTGCATCTCGATCACCCAGTAGCGCAGGCTGTCCATCATGAGCTGGATCGTGCGCGGGTGCCGCATGTTGAGCGTGTTACCGGTCCCGGTGTAGTCCACGTAGAAGCGCGGGTCCTCGGGGGACAGGCGGTAGTAGGCCGCGTTGTCGATACCGCGGAAGCAGAGCGTCGGCCCCAGGTGGTTGCCCTCCGCGGTGTGGTTGTACACCACGTCGAGGATCACCTCGATGCCCGCCCGGTGCAGTCGCTTCACCATGCCCTTGAACTCGTCGACCTGCTGGCCCCGGTACCCCGAGGAGGAGAAGCGCGAGTCGGGGCAGAAGAAGCCGATCGAGTTGTAGCCCCAGTAGTTGGTGAAGCCCCGGTCCGCCTGGTACTTCTCGGTGACCGAGTGATGGATGGGCAGCAGCTCGACCGCGGTGACGCCCAGCTCGGTCAGGTGCCGCACCGCCGCGTCGCAGGCGAGGCCCGCGTAGGTGCCGCGCAGCTCGGGCGCCACCCCGGGATGGAGCTTGGTGAAGCCCTTGACGTGGACCTCGTAGATGACGGTCCGCGACCAGCGGGTGAGCGGCGGCCGGTCGCCCTCCCAGTCGAACGTCCCATCCACTACCACGCTCTTGGGTAGGTACGGCCCGGTGTCGCGGTCGTTGGGCTTGCCCTCTGCCGTGGGATCGCCGACGCGGTGGCCGAAGAAGGCGTCGTGCCACTCGAGCGTGCCCGCGATCGCCTTCGCGTAGGGGTCGAGCAGCGCCTTGGCCGGGTTGAAGCGGTGGCCCTGGGCGGGCTCGTAGGGGCCGTTCACCCGGTACGCGTAGAGCGCGCCGGGGCGGATCCCCGGCACGTAGACGTGCCAGACCTGGTCGGTGCGCTGCTCGAGCCGGATCTGCCGAAGCTCCTTGCCCGGATCGCGCTCGTCGAAGAAACAGAGCGCCACCGCGGTGGCGTGCTCGCTGAAGAGGGCGAAGTTGACGCCGGCGCCGTCCCAGGTGGCGCCGAGCGGGTACGGCCGGCCCGGGCGGGTGCGGGGAGCCTCGGCCATGGGGGGGCGCCTCAGGCCGGGGTCAGCCAGACGGCGCCGAGCGGCGGCAGGGTGAGCACCACGGAGTGCGGCTGCCCGTGCCAGGGGACCGGCTCGCTCGCCACGCCGCCGCCGTTGCCCACGTCGCCGCCGCCGTAGACGGAGGCGTCGGAGTTGATGACCTCGCGATAGAAGCCGGGGCGGGGGACGCCGACCCGGTAGCCCCGCCGCGCGACCGGGGTGAAGTTGCACGCGCAGAGGAGCAGCCGCTCCCGGTTCCGGGAGAAGCGGCAGAACGTCACGATGCTCTGCTCCCAGTCGCTGCAGTCCATCCACTGGAAGCCCGCCGGCTCGAAGTCGACTTCGTAAAGAGACGGCTCGTTCAGGTAGACGCGGTTCAGGTCCTTCACCAGCCGCTGGACGCCGCGGTGGTACGGGCCCATGTCGAGCAGCGACCAGTCGAGTGCCCGGTCGTGGCTCCACTCGTCGGACTGGCCGAACTCGCCCCCCATGAAGAGGAGCTTCTTCCCCGGATAGGCCCACATGAAGGCGTAGAGCAGGCGCAGGTTCGCGAAGCGCTGCCAGTCGTCGCCGGGCATCTTGCGGGCCAGCGAGCGCTTGCCGTAGACCACCTCATCGTGGGAGAGCGGCAGGACGAAATTCTCCGTCCACGCGTAGAGGAGGCCGAAGGTGAGCTGGTTGTGGTGGTACTTCCGGTGCACCGGCGCGTGCTGCATGAACTCGAGGATGTCGTGCATCCAGCCCATGTTCCACTTGAAGCCGAAGCCGAGGCCGCCCAGGTGGACCGGCCGCGAGACCTGGGGCCAGGCGGTCGATTCCTCGGCGATGGTGGAGGCCCCGGGCTGGCCTCCGTAGACCACCTCGTTCAGCTTCTTCAGGAAGGCGAGCGCCTCCAGGTTCTCGCGGCCGCCGTACTCGTTGGGCACCCACTCGCCGGCCTTCCGAGAGTAATCCCGATAGATCATCGAGGCGACCGCGTCCACGCGCAGGCCGTCGATGTGGTAGCGCTCGAGCCAGAAGACCGCGTTGGCGATCAGGAAGTTGGCGACCTCGCGGCGGCCGAAGTTGAACACGCGGGTGCCCCAGTCGGGGTGGTCACGCAGGTTCGGGTCGTCGTGCTCGTAGAGGTGGGTGCCGTCGAAGAAGGCGAGCCCGTGGGCGTCCTTGGGGAAGTGCGCGGGCACCCAGTCCATGATGACCCCGATGCCGCGGCGGTGGAGCGTGTCCACGAACCCCATGAAGTCGGCGGGGGTGCCGTAGCGCCGGGTCGGCGCGTAGTAGCCCAGCGTCTGGTAGCCCCAGGAGGCGTAGTAGGGATGCTCGGTGATCGGCAGGAGCTCCACGTGGGTGAAGCCCATCTCGCTCACGTAGTCGGCGAGCTGCTCGGCGAGCTCCCGGTAGCTCGGGAGCGTGCCGGGCTCGGATCGCCGCCACGAGCCCAGGTGCACCTCGTACACCGACATGGGGCGGTGGAGCGCGTTGCGCCGCTTGCGCTCGTCCATCCACTCCGCGTCGCCCCAGGTGAAGCCGTTGAGATCGGCGACCGCGGCGGCGGTGCGCGGCTCGTCCGCCTCGAAGGCGAAGGCCACCGGGTCCGTCTTCAGCGCGAGCAGCCCGCCGTCCCGCCCGATGATCTCGTACTTGTAGCGGGCGCCCAGCGGCACGCCCGGCACGAAGATCTCCCAGATGCCGTTGCCGGGGTGCAGGCGCATGGGCTGGGTGCGCCCGTCCCAGCCGTTCCAGTCGCCGACCACGCTGACCCGTCGCGCGTTGGGCGCCCACACCGCGAAGCGCACGCCTTCCACCTCTTCGTGGCGGAGCGAGTGGGCCCCGAGGCGCTCGAAGAGGCGGAAGTGCGTGCCCTCGCCGAGCAGGTGCAGGTCGTAGCCGCTCAAGGTGGGCGGGAACCGGTAGGGATCCTCGATCTCGCTCACGCGGCCCTGATCGTCCACGAGACGGAGGCGGTAGACCAGAGGCCGCGGCCGGCCCGGCAGTTCGCCCTCCCAGAGGCCGCCCGGATGGGCCGAGCGCAGCGGGGTGATCGAGCCGTCCGGTAGGAGCACCGCGGCGGCGCGGGCCGCGGGCAGGAAGGCTCGTACGCTGACCGTGCCGTCGCGTCCGGGGTGGGGACCCAGCACTCCGAAGGGGTCGCCGTGCTGGCCGGCGACGATGGCGTCCATGACGTCGGGAGGAAGCGGCGTGAGGGGCATCGGTTGGTCGGTCCTGCGCCACTCGCCTGAAACCGCGCGAGCGGTGTCGTCTAGAACGAGCGAATCAGTCGCTCGACGCGCTCGTCGTGGCTCTGGAATGGGTCCTTGCAGAGAATGGTCTCGCGCTCCGGATCGTTGAGCTTGAGATAGACCCAGTCCACTCGGTAGTCCTTGCCCTTGAGGTTGGCCTGGCGGATGAATTCGCCCCGCAGCCGGGCCCGCGTGGTCTGCGGGGGCACGTGCTTGGCGCGCTCGATGGACTCATCGTCGGTGATGCGGTCCACCAGGTCGCGGCGTACCAGACTGAAGTAGAGCCCTTTGTCGGGCCGGATGTCGTGGTACTGGAGGTCCATGAGCGAGACCTTGGGGTCCCGCCAGGACAGTCGGTTCTTCTCCATGTAGGCCTGGATGAGCTGCTGCTTGATCACCCAGTCCACCTCGCGGTTGAGCTGCATCGGGTCCTCCGCGAGCTGCTCGATCACGTAGGTCCACCGCGCGAGCACGTCCCGGGTGACCGGGTCGGCGTCGATGGACTGGACGTAGCGGGTGGCGTGCTCGAGGTACTCCATCTGGAGCTGCAGCGGGGTGATGGCCCGCCCGTCCTTCAAGCGGATCGTCTCGCGCAGCGTCGGGTCGTGGCTGATGTCCCGGATGGCCTGGACCGGGGACTGCAGGCTGTAGTCCCGGTCGAAGTGGCCGTCCTCGATCATGTCCAGGATGAGCGCGGTCGTGCCCACCTTGAGGTAGGTCGCGACCTCGGACATGTTGGAGTCGCCCACGATGACGTGCAGGCGGCGGTACTTCTCGGCGTCCGCGTGCGGCTCGTCCCGGGTATTGATGATGGAGCGGGAGGAGGTGGTCGCGCCCGAGATCTCCTGGCAGATGTGCTGGGCCCGCTGCGAGAGGCAGTAGTGGAAGCCCCGCGGGGTCTGCAGCACCTTGCCGGCCCCCGCGAAGATCTGCCGGGTCACGAAGAACGGGATCAGCCCCTCGGCCAGCCGCTGGAACGACACGTCGCGGCTCACCAGGTAGTTCTCGTGGCAGCCGTAGGAGTTCCCCGCGGAGTCGGTGTTGTTCTTGAAGAGCAGGATGTGGCCGGAGATGCCGTCCTCGCGGAGCCGCTTCTCGGCCTGGTGCAGGAGGTCCTCCACGATGCGCTCGCCCGCCTTGTCGTGGATCACCAGATCGGTGATGTCGTCGCACTCGGGGGTGGCGTACTCGGGGTGGAAGCCGGTGTCGAGATAGAGCCGGGCCCCGTTCTCCAGGAACACGTTGGCGTTGCGGGCGCCCGGGATGACCTTCTCGAAGAGGTACCGCGCCACGTTGTCGGGGGACAGGCGACGCTGGCCGTTCAGGGTGCACGTGAGGCCGTACTCGTTTTCGAGGCCGAAGATCCGGCGCTTCATGTGACCCTCAGGGTAACAGGGGAGCGGCCGGGGGGCAAGGATTGGCGTCGAAGGGGGGCCTTTCCGACGTCTAAGAGGCGGCCCCCTCCGTCCCCGTCTCGGTGAGGAGCTGGTGCAGGGCTTCGGCGGGAATGCGCCGGAACTTGCGGCGCTCCTTGGTGCGGTCGAGGACGGCCACCTCGAGGTCCCGCTCGGTGAGGGTCTTGTTCTGGGTGACCATCAGGGCCCGGACGCCCAGGCGCAGGGCCGCGGCCACGTCCAGGTTCTCCTGAAAATTGTCCTTCAGATACCGCCGGATCTCCTCGGACTGGCCGCCCATGGCCGCGTAGTTCTTCTCGTCCTCGATCGTACCGTCGTAGAGGATGTGGTAGATCTCGTTCTTGGTGCCGTTGGCGTCGCCCACCTCCACGACCAGCACCTCGATCTCGAACGGCTTGATGTCCTGGGTGAAGATGTTGCCGAGGGCCTGCGAGTAGGCGTTGGCGAGCGACTTGGCGCTGACGTCGCCGCGGCTATAGGAGTAGCCCTTGACGTCGGCGTGCCGCACCCCGGCCACCCGCATGTTCTCGAACTCGTTGTACTTGCCCACCCCCGCGAAAGCGATGCGGTCGTAGATCTCCGAGATCTTGTGGAGCAGGGTCGAAGGATTCTCGGCCACCAGCAGGATGCCGTCCCGGTACTCGATCGTGACGATGGCCCGGCCGCGGGAGATGCCCTTGCGGGCATACTCCGCCTTGTCCTTCATCATCTGCTCGGGCGAGACGTAGTACGGCAGCGGCATCAGATTCCCCGCGGGCTAGAGACGGTTGCGGTCATTGAGGATGGCCTCGCAGTGGCGCCGGATCTCGTCCTCGGGCGCGTCCGCGAACCCCGAGCGCGTGATGGTCTTCACCGACGGCAGGATCCCGCGCAACAGGTCGGGCCCGCCGGTGCCGAGGTCCTCGTCGGCCGCGTCGATCAGCGCCTCGATGGCGATCCGGAGCGCTTCCTCGCGATTCATGTCGCGCCGGAAGCGCTTCTTGAGCGAGTCGCGCGCGTCCTTGCCGCCCGAGCCCTGGGCGAAGTAGTCGGTCTCCTCGTAGCGGCCGCCGGTGACGTCGTACTTGAACAGCCGCCCCACGCCCGCCCGCTCGTCGAAGCCCGCGAAGATCGGTACCACCACCAGGCCCTGCATGGCCATCGGCAGGTTCATGCGGATCATCTGGCCGAGCTTGTTGGCCTTGCCGTCGAGGGAGAGGTTCTCGCCCTCCACCTTCTCGTAGTGCTCGAGCTCGGTCTGGAAGAGGCGGGCCATCTCCATGGCGGGGCCGGCCGCGCCCGCGATGCCGACTCCGGAGAGATCGTCGGCCTTGAAGATCTTCTCGATGCGCCGGTGGGCTACCTGGTAGCCCTCGCTCGCCTGCCGATCGCCCGCCATGAGGACCCCGTCGCGGTAGCGGAGGGCGAGCACGGTGGTGCCGTGGGGCACCGCGGGGGTCGCGCTCTCCGCGCGCGCCGGCTCGGTCGGGCCGGGCAGCAGGTGGGGGGCGGCGCGATGCAGGATCTCGGCGAAGCTCGAAGTCGAGTAGTCGAAGAAGGCCTGCTTCCAGCGCTCGGGATCGAGCATCCTAGAAGTCGCCGCTCGGTTTGCCGAGGTTGCGGAGCAGGTCGCCCGCGGTGGCCGACTCCTCGAAGAGCTGGCGCACGTGGGCTTCGGTGCCCCGGAGCGGCTCCAGCATGAAGATCTTCTTGAGCGGGCCCTCCTTGAGGTCGAAGATCACCGAGTCCCAGGAGGCGGAGACGACCTCGTCGGCGTACTTCTGCAGGCACATCCCGCGGAAGTAGGCGCGGGTGTCCTTGGGCGGGTCGTAGATCGCCTTGGTCACCTCGTCCTCGGTGGTGAGGCGCTCGACCGCGTCGGCCTCCTCGAGCTTGTAGTAGAGCCCTTTGCCGGGACGGATGTCGTGGTACTGGAGGTCGATCATGGCCACCCGCGAGTCCGACCACTCGCAGCCGTGCTTGGCCATGTAGTTCTCGATGAGCTGACGCTTGATCACCCAGTCGAGCTCGCGGCCGAGGCTCATGGGGTCCACCGCGAGCCGGTCCAGTACCGAGCCCCACCGCGCCATCACATCGTCCACCCACGGCTCGTGCTCCCGCTCGCGGTAGTAGCGGTGGGCCAGGTCGAGGAACTCGCGCTGGAGGTCGACCGCGGTCAGGGCGCGGCCGTCCTTGAGCCGCATCGTCTCGCGGCAGCCCAGGTCGCGGGAGACACGCCGGTAGGAGACGACCGGGCTGTCCAGGCTGAGATCGCGGTCGATGAAGTCGTCCTCGATCATGCTGAGCACGATGGCCATCGTGCCGCACTTGAGGTAGGTGGAGACCTCGCTCATGTTGGCGTCGCCCACGATCACGTGCAGGCGACGATACTTCTCGGGGTCGGCGTGCGGCTCGTCCCGGGTGTTGATGATGGGCCGGCTGTGCATGGTCTCCAGCCCCACCTCGGTCTCCAGGAAGTCGGCGCGCTGGGAGACCTGGAACTCGCAGAACTCGGTGTTGTTCTCGGCCCCCACCTTGCCCGCGCCGGTGAAGACCTGGCGGCTCACGAAGAAGGGGAGCAGGTACTGGACGATCCGCGCGAAGGGCACCTTGCGGTCCATCAGGTAGTTTTCGTGGGTGCCGTAAGCGTTGCCCTTCCGGTCGGAGTTGTCCTTGTGGATGATGATCCGCTGCTCGGGAGGCGAGACGGCCTCGGCGCGGGCGCGCGCCAGGTCGAGAATCCGCTCGCCCGCCCGGTCCCAGATCACGCAGTCGCGCGGGTTGGTCGTCTCCGGGGAGGAATACTCCGGATGCGCGTGGTCCACGTAGAAGCGCGCGCCGTTGGAGAGGATCAGGTTGATGAGGCGCGACTCCTCCTTGGACGGAACCTCCTTGTCCTCCATGTACTCGAAGCCGCGCGCGTCGCGCAGCGGGCTCTCCGCCTCGTAGTCCCAGCGGATCCGGGAGGAGCGATAGGTCTCGTAGGAGTTGATCAGCAGCAGCGAGGAAAGGATCGGATTGAAGTCCGGCTGGTTCTTGACCGTGATGCCGTACTCGGTCTCGATCCCCATCACCTTCGGAATCGCCATTGACGTCCCCGGATGCTCGATCGCGCTGGGCGGTTGAAAGACACACGGCGGGGGGGAGCCCAGCGCTCCCCCCCGCCGCAGGGCCTACAGGTACTGGCCGGTATTGATCACGCGCTCGACGGCGCGCTGCTTTTCCTTCGCCTCGCCCATCAGCGGCTTCACGTACACGATGCGCTCGCCCTTCTTGCCCGCGATCTTCGCCCAATCGTCCGGATTCGTCGTGTTGGGCAGGTCCTCGTTCTCCTTGAACTCCTCGCGCACCGCGTTCAGCAGGTCCTCGACCTTGATGCCCTTCTCGCTCAGCTGGATGTAGCGCTTCAGCGCCAGCTTCTTGGCCCGCCGCACCACCGACTCGATCATGGCGCCGGAGGAGAAGTCCTTGAAGTACAGGACCTCCTTGTCCCCGTTGGCGTAGGTGACCTCCAGGAAGCGGTTCTCCTCCTCGAGGCTGTACATCTCCTCGATCGTGGCCGCGATCATCCGGTCGACCGCCGCCTGCGCGTCGCCGCCGTTCTCGCGGATCTCCGACTCGTGGATCGGCAGCTCGGTCGTCATGTACTTGTTGAAGATGTCGGCCGCCCCCGCCTGATCGGGCCGCTCGATCTTGATCTTCACGTCCAGCCGGCCCGGCCGCAGGATGGCCGGGTCGATCAGGTCCTGCCGGTTGGAGGCACCGATCACGATGACGTTCTTCAGGTGCTCGACCCCGTCGATCTCGGCCAGGAGCTGCGGCACGATCGTGGTTTCCACGTCCGAGGAGATGCCCGAGCCGCGGGTGCGGAAGAGCGCGTCCATCTCGTCGAAGAACACCACCACCGGCACGTCCTCGGCCGCCTTCTCGCGGGCCTTGATGAAGATCTCGCGGATCTTCCGCTCGGTCTCGCCCACGTACTTGTTGAGCAGCTCGGGGCCCTTGATGTTGAGGAAGAAGCCCTTCACCTTCTCGCCGCGCTTCTCCGAGATGCGCGCGGCGAGGTTGTTGGCCACCGCCTTCGCGATCATCGTCTTGCCGCAGCCCGGAGGGCCGTAGAGCAGCACGCCCTTCGGCGGGGCGAGGTGATGCTCGCGGTAGTAGTCGGCGTAGAGATACGGCAGCTCGACCGCGTCCTTGATGGTCTCGATCTGGCCGGCGAGCCCGCCGATGTCCTCGTAGCTGATGTCGGGCACCTCTTCCAGCGTGAGGTCCTCGACCTCGCTCTTGGGCAGCTTCTCGAGCAGGTAGCCGCTCTTGGCGTCGATGAGCAGGTGGTCACCGATCTTGAGCTTCGCCGAGCGCAGCGGCTCCGCGATGATGCCGACGCGGTCCTCGTCCGCCCGCTGGGTGACGATGGCGCGCTCCTCGTCGAGGACCTCCTTCAGGATCACCACTTCGCCCTGGATCTCGTAGCCCGCGGTCTCCACCACGTTGAGGCCCTCGTTCAGGATCAGCTCCTGACCGGGCTTGATGTCTTCGGCCTTGATCGAGGGGTGCAGGTTGACCTTCACCTTGCGGCCCTGCGACAGGATGTTGACGGTGCCGTCCTCGTTGACCGAGAGATAGACCCCATACGTCGAGGGGGGCGCGCAGAGCTTGTCCACCTCTTCCTTCAGCGAGGTGATCTGCTCCCGGGCCTCGTAGAGCGCGTTGACGAGCTTCTCGTTCTGGTTGAACGCCTGCACGAGCTGGCGGTTGGCCTCGCGCAGCTTGTTCTCGAGGATCATGAACTCCTTGGGCGCGTCCTCGAGCTTCTTGCGCAGCCGCCCGGTCTCGGTCTCGAGCGAACGGATGTAGGCCTGGAGGTCCTGGACCTGGACCTCGTACTCGGTGAGACGCCGCCGGTAGTTCGAGTCGGTCATGGGGAGGAATTTCGAGAGGCCCTTCATCCCTTCGGACGCGGGCTCTCGGCTAGGATTGCCCTTCTTGTCGAACTCCTTCATGTTCGCCCATTTCCTTTCCGGGTGAACCATCGGGCACTTCCAGCGCTTCGTCGCGCGCTCCGCCCAAGCCTCCGAAAGGTGACCTCAGTATAGGAGCCCGTTTCGCGTTAAGTCAAGCGAATTGGCCTCATTTTGCTCTCGGGAGCCATTGATTTCATTTCACTTTCTCCGATTCCCGGTGTGGCGATCACCTATCGCTCTCACCGTCTAAACCCTGGCTCACCCGAGCCGGTTCCGGATCGCTCCCGACGGGCCTGATTAAAGACGAAGCACGTTCGATGCCACTCGCGCGGCCCGCTGGCCACGCCGATTCCCGCGATTTTCGAGCGGAGGGTGGCCGCTCGTGTCTGCACGAGGGCCCATCAGATAATCACCGGCGCGGAAAGTGGCTACACATCGCGCAGCGGCCGGATTCCGTCGTATAACACGGTCATGTCGAGCGTGTGCGGGCGCATCGGGATCACGGTGGCCATCGTCCTCACGCTGGCGGGTGGGGCCTGGGCGCAGGGCGGCGTCCTCCGCGTCGGGCTCCCGTCGGTTCCGACCTCGCTCGACCCCGCCACCGCGCTCGAAGGGCCAGTTTCCGTCATCGCGCGGCAAATCTTCGACACCCTGGTGCAGTATCGCGACGTCACCAGCGATATCGAGCCCGGGCTGGCCGCCCAGTGGTCGGTATCACGCGACGGCCTCCTGTGGACCTTCCGGCTGCGCGAGGGCGTGCGCTTTCACGACGGTACCGCGCTGACCGCCCCGCAAGTGGTGGAGAGCCTCGACCGGGTCATCCAGCCCAACGCGGCCCATGCGCCCCACCCCAACGTGGCCGCGCCGCAGCTTGTCCGGGGCACACCGGGGGTCGTCAAGGAGATCCGCGCGGTGGACGCGCGGACCGTCCAGATCAGCCTCCTGCTGCCCTACGCGCCCCTGCCCGCGGTGCTGGCCCATCCCGCCTTCTCGATCGTGCTGGCCAGCAGCGTGGGGCAGCGCTGGGTCGGCACCGGACCCTTCGCGCTCACCGAGGCGAGTCTGGGGCGGGTGGTGGTGGACGCGAATCCGGGCTACTGGGGCGGGCCGCCCCGCTCCACGCGGCTGGTCTTCCTGGACGCCGGCGATGATGCCCGTGGCGAGGAGATGCTGGAGGCGAAGGCGGTCGACGTGCTCCTCACCTCCGCCGCGCCCTCCCGGTCCGCCGGCACACAGTCGATCCCGAGCTGGCGCATCGGGTACCTCGCGCTGGAGACGGAGCGCGAGCCCTTCAGCCGGCTCAAGGCGCGCCAGGCGGTGGCGGCGGCGCTCGATCCGGGCCTGCTCGCCCCCGCGGTCGCGCCGGTCGGGGTCCCGCTGCTCTCCTTCCTGCCCCTCGGGGTCTGGAGTCGTCGCGACGGCTCGCCCGTGCTCGAGGCGAACCCGGCGAACGCCAAGCGCCTGCTGACGGAGGCGGGCTTCCCGCGGGGTACGTCGGCCGGGCTGCTGATCGGCGACGGCGACAAGCGCCTGGACCAATCGCGGGTGGCCGAGGCGATTCGCGCCTCGCTGGCCGCCGCCGGCATCTCCGTGCCCATCCAGGTCGAGGCGCCGGAGGCGGCGCTCCAGCTGGCCCGTACCGGTCAGCATCAGATGGCGCTGCTCGAGGCCCGCGTGGAGGCGGGCGATCCGCACTTCCTGCTCTACCCGCTCACGAGCAGCGAGGGAGCGAGCAAGGGGCCCACCGCGCTGAACATGTCCTTCTATCGCAACCGCACCCTCGACGACCTGCTCATCCGGGCCAGCCAGGTGTCCTTTCGGCCCGAGCGGCTGCGGCTCTACGGGCGCGCTCAGGCCACGCTGGCCGAAGAGGTGCCATGGGTGCCGCTCTACGTGCGGCTGCACTGGGCGGCGACCCGCATGGAGGTGCGCAGCCTGCGCCTGCACCCGAGCGGCAATCCCCGCTTCGACCGCGTCTGGATCGACGCGCCGCCCCCAGCAGCGGCGCCCGTGCCGGGCCCCGGGCGATGAAAGGCCTCCGCCTCCTGCCGCTGCTGTGCCTCCTCCTGGCGGCCGGGCCGGTGAGCGCCCAGGACGGCAGGCCGGCGGGCACGCTGAGGGGCGTCTTCATCTCCGACCCGCCGACGCTCGATCCCGCCCAGGCCACGGACACCACCTCCTCGGCGGTCGTGCGGCAGCTCTTCGACACGCTGGTGGAGCTGGACGAGCGGTTGCAGCCGGGGCCGGGCCTGGCCGAGCGCTGGACGGTCTCGGCCGACCACCGCGTCTACACCTTCGTGCTCCGCCCCGGCGTGAAGTTCCACAACGGCCGGGTCATGCGGGCGGCCGACGTGAAGTTCTCCTTCGAGCGCGCCTCGCGCGGCAAGCGGCCCTGGGTGTTCGAGAAGATCGCGGGGGCGCCCGCCTTCATCAAGGGCGGGGCGGCGGAGATCCCGGGCGTGCGCGTCGTGGACGAGCGGACCGTCGAGCTGACGCTCGAGAAGCCCTTTGCCCCGTTCCTCCACCTGATCGCCTACGACGCGGCGTCCATCGTGCCGCGCGAGGAGGCCGAGCGTCTCGGCACGGCCTTCGCGAACCGCCCGGTGGGGACCGGCGCATTTCGCCTGAAGGAGTGGCGGCGCGACGACCGCGTGGTGCTGGAGGCCTTCACCGACCACTTCCGGGGTGCGCCCCACCTGGAGCGGGTGGTGTTCCGCATCATCCCGGCCGAGATCACCCGCTTCAACGACTACAAGGCCGGCAACCTCGACGTCAGCGACATCCCGACCGGCCACTGCCGGGCCGTGAAGGCCGATCCCGCGCTCCGCGCGCAGGTAGCGATCTGGCCGACCCTGGGCACCCACGCGGTGCGCTTCAACGTGGAGAAGCCGCCGTTCAACGATCGCCGGATGCGCCTGGCCGTCGCGCACGCCATCGATCCCGCCGCGGTCGTACAGGGGCTCCTCGAGGGGTGCGTCACCGCGGGCAAGGGCATCCTGCCCCCCGCGCTGCCGGGCTACCACGCGGGCGTCACCGCGCCCGGCCTCGATCGCGCCCGCGCCCGGCAACTCCTAGCCGAGGCGGGATTCCCGGGCGGCCGGGGGCTGCCGCCCATCACCTATCATTTCAACACGAGCGATCTGAACCAGCGCGTCGCCGAGCTGCTGCAGGCGCAGCTCCGGGAGGTGGGGATCACGCTCGAGCTGCGGCGGCTCGACTGGGCCGCCCACCTCAAGGTCGTGGACGAGGGTGCGGTGACGATGTTCCGCCAGGGCTGGATCGCCGACTATCCGGATCCGGAGAACTTCCTGACCGTCCTGTTCCACTCCCGGAACGTCGGCGCGGCGGGGAATACCTCTCGCTACCGCAGCCCGGAGCTCGACCGTCTCTTCGACCAG
>Ga0210377_10003127_pt1 | contig 14251 bp, 27 predicted proteins | sample PLM4_65_b1redo_FD_155480 | JGI IMG/M metagenome (GOLD analysis project Ga0210377, IMG submission 155480) | Groundwater sediment microbial communities from an aquifer in East River, Colorado, USA - PLM4_65_b1 redo | ecosystem: Environmental > Terrestrial > Soil > Riparian zone | place: USA: East...
TTAGTTTCAATAGCAATACCGTCATCCCCATTACCAGAGTATCTATACACATATCCAGCAGCGGTATCACCAATCAACAAATCTCCAAAACTGGTTAGTGCAAAGCAGTTAGCATTAAAACCCTTCCAAGTTGTTATTGCCATGTAATGCCGCGCATCCAAACACAGCTGTCTATCTGCAAAGGATATAATACCTCTCCGTTCCAATGGGTGCATTCCCATTACAGCAGCTTCTTTTTCAGCATTAGTGAGTGTTCCAAGATAAGTAGTGTGCGTTTCAGGAAAAGCTGTTACGCCAGTTAAATTGAAAGTATATAAATTATCTCTGCCTAATACCACCCCTATATCTAATAGAGCATCCGGTCCCATACATCCAACAAATTGAGATATAGGATTTACTTGCACCGAAATGTCGTCTCGGGAAGTACCATACAACGCCCATGCCGTGTCATGCTTGAAAAGAACCATGCCCCCGACCAAAGGAGCCATATTAACTAACTCGTCACCATCATCTGAGCGAACAGTGATCGCATCAAGAGCATTCCAGCTGTCAGGGTTTTCGTTTCCACTGAAACGCAAATAACCTGTTGCTTCGTCAATGAGCCATAATTTGCCGCCATAAAACTTGACTACTTTCGATTTCGGCGGCGTACCCCCAACATCTGTGCATGTTGTGCCGTCAAAGTAAAAGAAGTTATCCACTCCGTTTGTAAGAAATAACTTGTCTTTCCAAACAACAGATCGCAATTTAGCTGCATTAACCGTTTTAATGGCCGTGCCGAAAGTTGAAAACTGAGCTGTTTCATTCCATGATTTTGCATACAACGAAGTGCCAAACTGAGCTACTAAGTAATGCGTGCCATTAACTTTAGTATATGTATGCAAAGAAGTAATGCCTGCGCTACCCAGCGAGGTTGTATTAACTTTGGTTTTTCCGTCCCTTGTCTGCAACACACCTTCTGTCGTTATCACACAGTTCTGCGCTAATGCCACCTGATTAGCTGCAATCAGTTCTTGAACAATTTGTAAGTTCTCGCCCCCGCTAAAGTCTCTCTTTGACCGCATAAGCCACGGATTTTCTTTAAAATCAAAAGGTAAACCAAACATTTTATTTACCCCTTATATATCCGTGCGTATTATCAACTTGCGGAAGAGGGCGTTTACTTATCTCCCATACCTCCAAAAGAGTGATCTCCACGTTATCAAGTTGATAAGACATTGCTGCTCTAACGTCCATGTCATACTCATAATAAAAGTCCAAACAAGCGCGAAGAAAAATATTATTAAATTTAGTGGGCCATACAGTTGCCGCCGTTGAATCTACTATGGTTGTTGGTTGCTTAATGTATTTAAGCGTTACAGTTCCAGAAGCAGCCGGATAGAAAGTAATTTTTTCTGAATCAATTGCATATCTTGTTGGATTACCTGCTCTGTCTAATCCGGCTGCTATATATTCTTCTTCTTCTGATAATTCATCATTTGCGTCCAAAAAAAATGTAGAGTTCTGTTTGGTGCAAATAAGTTTTTCAAAGTCGGAAGGCAAGGTAATTTGATTATCTGCCACAACAAGAGTGGAATCAGTTTTCTCCAAGCAACTCCATCCCACAGAACTAATACTTAATTTTGTTGAAACGTGATTCAGCCATAGCAATAGCAACAGCCTAAGCCCACTGTCTTGATTAGGAATAACAGAAATCGCGTTGTCTAATAATTCTTTACCAGTGAGCATCGCCATGATAATTCCCCTGCCCTTATGCGTTTAATTCGTCAATAAGCAAGTTAAGCTGTATTCTCATTGCATTAACGAGAGCAATTAATTCGTCCCTGTGCGCCGCAGTGTCATATGCCCCGGCTGTTGCGCCAGTTCCACCGGCAGGAGCCGCAGTAGCAAACCTTGTGCATTTGCCTTTAAACATCCTTAAATTTAAGCCACCCATTTTCTTCTCCAAATAAGACGGGGGCAGTTTTACCCACCCCCATCAGTGTTTTACTCAGTTAAACAATTAGCCAAGAAGCCTTGAACCAAGATCAGCATAGATATTTTTCACACCATACAAAATATCCAGACGAATGATGTCCTGATATGCGTCGATGTCAAAGTCTTTAACCACGGTGATCGACAAGTCTTCATGACTTTCTTGTGCTTTGAATGCCGCGCCGTCAGGCAGTTCCAGAGGAACCATTACGAGAGCGAGAGCATTTTTGTGGAATGCCATGTTTGCAGCATGAGCCGCAAGCGTGACAACCGCGCCACTGTCTGTCGGATAGCCAGTAACGTTCTGGTAAGGACCAGAAGTAATAATGGCAGGACTAATCAACAGTTCGCCAGCACCAGTGGTTTTATCGGCGGTTACAGCAAACGACATCAGGTAGCCAAGGCTCTGTTTGTTAACCGGGTTAACAGCGTTGCAACCCGCAAACGTAACGATGTCACCAACAACGTGCGTGCCTGAACCAGTTTTGAGAGTAACACTACCGTTTGCGCCTTCTGTAGCTCCGTCCACAAAATATCCAGACGCTGTGCCAGGGGTGTGATTCAAAACGTTCTGGTCTTCAAAAATAGCAAAACCAGCAACTTCATTCAACACGCCACCGCTAAGAATGCTTTCCACTCGGTTCGGAGCAAAAACACCTTTCAGTCCATCGGCCATAGCCCAATGACCGGCAGGATTCAAAACGAGAGTACGCGGTTTATTAGGAATTGCGAACTCACTCATTTTTTGTGCCACACCACCTAATGCAGCAAATGTAGCAGGAGTTGTTCCGGCAGTACCGCTGTAAAGGTTGAAACCTTTATACAAGGCACACAGATCGGAATCCACAATGTTTGCCAGCGCAATTGCCGCCGGGGTAACATATCTTGCGCTGTATTCCTCGATAGAAAGAGTAAGGTCTTTCATTGAGAATGTCCAAGATACGTGTTTCTGTTTATTGATAGTGATCGAAGTAGTTGACTCTGTGACATCCTGATTAACACGTGTTGCACCATCAGAAGCAACAAATTTAACAGGTTTGCGAATGCTGACTGTTTCGCCAACTTTCACGAATTCTTTTTTATAGTCTCTGTAGACCAAGTTGCCCATTACAAGATTGTTGCGAAGCTGCATGAGAGCTTCTTTCGCAATCATCGTAGGCGTGATGATAGTATTGCTGACTGGCATTTTCTATGTCCTTGTTATTTCTTTTTGCTTCTGGCCGCTATGTACTCAGCCATAGTTCCTGTTTCGGCAATTTCTGCCAATGTTTTCTCTTTTGCTCCTGCATTACCACCGGAACTGACCACCGCGATCTTTCCGGCTTCTTTTTTCTTTCTCTCCCCTTCAAGAACAGGGAGAATGTCATCGTGAAACACCTTATCCGCAAAACTGATCGCGCTGATGAACTCGCGCTTAACCATTAACTCTGCGAATGCACGCCCCTTAATCGGGTTGGCCTCAAAGTATTTCGCAATCTCCTTACCGGCATCTTCCCACATTTCCTTCGGGTACTTCATTTTATCCCGGTAAAATTCAGCTGCCGATTCCATATCAGTTCGATCTTTTGCAGCCGTCGCCCTCGCCGCTTCTCGCTGCTGCTGCTCAGTCTGGAACTTGGTCCTTTTTTCCTCATTGGCCTTCACAAATTCGATATACTGCGTCAATCTGTGTTTTGCCAACTCCGCTTCAAAGGAGCGTCCCTCTTCTTCAAGCAGCGTGATTTCCGCTCTGGCGTTTGTTACAACATTACTGACTTGTTCCAGAGTAAGATCAACAAAAGGTCTTTTCTGTTCTTCCAAAGCCGCCCTTGTCTCAGCAAACTCTTTTTCCACTTTAGCAGCACGCTCGTTAGCTTCACGCGCAGCTTTCAATGCTTCCTGCACCCTTGTTTCAGCATCGACTTTAAGTGATTCTTTTTTCTCTTCTGCTTCTTCTGTCTTTACTTCTGTTACTTTCTTCTCTTCTGCTTCTTCTGTTTTTACTTCTGTTACTTCCTTCTCTTCATGTACTATAAGAGCGTTATCTTCTGCTCCTTCAACGCCTTTATCAGATAGCTCCGAGACTATCTCTTCCCCGGCTACGTTACCGGCTTTCGGCTCTGTTACTGACATTTATCTACTCCTGTCCTAAAAAGTATTTTGCTACCTTTCGCAACCAGACAATAAGAAAATTTACATTCTTGCTGCCTGCAACTTGTTTTACATCAACTTCCCGGTTCCTGCTGTAAAATTCCCAAAAGTCGAATGAATCACGCCCACCCTGTAGTTTGATATAAATATCTGATACTACATCGGGAATTTTCTCAGTAAGAACACTTCGCGTTATCTTAACTCTCTGATACTCTTCCAGAGACTCACAGCCGTCATACGCTCTCTGCGATTTCTCTGATGCTTCTAAAAGACTATCTCCCAGCTGTAACAGGAACTCTTTCAATAACGCATTATCGCCCACGTTGACCACCTTCGCTCATTGCCTCTGCCGCCCTCCCCTGCGTCATATCAGGAGGCCCGGCTTTCGGCTGGTTATGCTGCTGCTCGTTAAAGGACGCTTTAAGCTTGGCATCAATCCCGCCAGTCCCGGCCATGAGGTTTTTTGCAATGATTGCCTGCAACTCAGGAGGCAACTCGGACCATGTAGCAGTGACAGACAGGCTTGTTTTATTATCCGGCTGCTCCGGCGCGGGCTTGCCTATGAATTGATCTGGTTTAAAACCACTTAACACACTTAATTCCCGGTACATTTTTACAGCATCCTGCGACACGCCATTAACTTTGCCCCAATCAAACAACTGAATGCCAAACTGCGCTTTCTGCTGCCGTGGCACACTCCCCAAACCAGCATTCACACTTACATCAACATCCAAATCCAACTGTCGGAAATCAACTTCACCCCCAACCATAGGAGGCTGCATACCAGCTTTCTGCGCTGCAATACGCAAGATCGTGCTGTCTGTCTCAAAAGCAAACAGTAATTCAGCAATCAACCGCAACAACGGCTTGAAGAATGTTTCATTCCTGACCATTATTTGCACAGACTGCTTATCATTCTGTTGTCCAGCGGCCATTTGCGTCGCGCCCAACGTCTTCGTTGTACCTCTTGGAACAACCATTGGGCTTTCCATGCCTACTGGAACCAGCTCGTTCATGTCCTGATTGATAGTTTCAGCTGAGCGCATGGCTGTCAACACACTAAAATCATCTTCCAGCTTCTCGTATTCGCCCTTGGTTGCTCTGAATACCCGGTTATTCAGCAGATCATCAATCTTGAGCCGTGATGTTGGCTCAACCCTATATCTCCCTTGAACAGCAATCTTTGTAGCATCGTTAATATTATTACGATGATCTATCCACTCGTCTTCTATCGGAGCCAGTGTTTCAGGCAACCCTCGCCCCACGTTCTCCCACAGTTTCAGTTTTGTAGTTCCCAACACAACAGGAAGTTTATTCACCTTGCGGCCATTGAAGAAAATGTCATCTGAGAAAACAAAACCCTTGCTTAACTCCTTTTCTCCTTTAACGCTGAAATGAACTTTCCATCTATTGTCAATTTTTTTAAAGTAGAGATAAACTGGAATGCTGTTTAGATCGCCCATATCATACTGATCTGCGTCAGCAACCGTTGTTGTTGTCCCCCTATCAGGCACTTCTGGCGTTAATCCCCTGTATTCTTCCAGCTCTTTGTAGGAGATAGCATTAAAAATGCCCATTTTCTGCAAGTAGCAAAGCTCGTCTATGGATTTTGACACCACAACCAAGCAGGCATGGCCCAAATTCAGGTTGAGATAAGGAGCTTTAATGTCCCAAAAGAGGTTAACCCCTGGTTCAAGCTGATCTATCCAGAAAGTGTCCAGTGTGACTACCTCTTTTTCCACCGGCTCTTCTGACATATGGAACTTTTCGGGGTGTAACTGCATACCTGTCATATACACCCGCTCTGGAACTTCTTCGACAGTACCGTTATCATTCAGATAATGGAAACGTCTTTCAGTTTTCTTCTCGGTGTAGCTTTCCTTACGCCAAGACACCATCGCCGCTTCCAATCCATCACAAAAACCCGCCGTTAATGAAGAAGCGTGCCATGTAAAGAAAGGAAAAGTGTTATCGCACCTGTAATGGAAGTCTTCTGTCAACCACCTTGCTCGTTGATCTTCCAACTCCCCCCTTGAAAACTTGGCTGTGAAGGAGAGCGAATCGACATCGCTGTGATAATCCAGCAAAGCATGGTCTGTTGCCCGGTCAACGGCCGCTGTAGATTTGGTACTAGAGAGGCACGACAGATTTCTTTTTGATCTTTCGTCCCGATCTGCCAATTCCATCTGGTATCTGCGCCGATTATCAAGCATCGTGTCCCGCAGACTTATCCTTTTCATGCCAGCGCCGTTAAACCAACCGTTGAAATTCTCCTTAAATTCCCCAATTTCCGTCAAAATATCATTAACTTTACTCTTCTCTGCCATAACTACCTCTATTTATCGACAGTAAACGCCGCTCATGTCTGTTTCATAGGTACTGTCAAACTTGTTGAATGAAAATTTAGCCAGCATATCGTACAAATAAGCCAGAGCATCCAGTATATCAACATGAAAGAAAGGAAATTTTTCCATTTCAACTCTCAATGCTTCCATTATATAAACAGGAATTGTATCTACATAATGAATCTTACCATTATTCAAAGGCCACTGTAATGCAGCCTCGATACGAATGTGTTTCTTTCTGTTCCCCGGCCTCAGCAGAACCAGATTTCCATTTTCCTCTGACAACATCCTGCCATGAGCTTTAAGAGCGTTGACAATGTGCATTTCAGTTGTAGAAGTAGAAACTTTCTCCACGCCTAACTGATGAATAATTCCGTTCCTGAGATACATTCTAGCAATGGCATCTATCGCTTCGGAATGTTCCATTGGTCCACTTTCAAGGTCCAGAATGTAAATATCGCTTGCGCCAACATTATCCATAGCAGGCTTGACGCCAATTATAGGCAATGTCCAAGCATCACCGGAACTCTTATTTGTCGCATCATCCCCGGCCTGATCTATAACCATGAACTTCAGGATGTCAAACGGCACGTCTTGAGGACGCACTTTAACCAAATATTCGAATTTCAACTTTGCTTTTTCCTTTGGTGTTGGATTACACAAGAACTGCGTGTTATATGTCGCAGTATCCGACTTCAGCTCCGCGTGCCTTGCGTCCGACACCAGTATCGGCTTGCCGTCTTCTTTCCCGTTATCCGTACCAGGATGTAAGCTCAGGTAGTATAGAGGGTCACGATTCTCGTTTTTTTTCTCACGCAGATAAGCCAGTGGTCCGGCGTGATGGTAATGCGTTCCCCATATCCGATGTGTGCCGTCCTGCGTGCCAAGGTACTTCGACATTTCAAACTTGTGGATGGTCTTCCGCATCATGTCGATGTTCTCAACCAAGTCATCAGTTTCGATGTCGTCATACACCCGATCATCAAAGTGCCGTCCGACTGGCATTCCTTCCACCAGCCCCCACGCCTCGATTGTGGATTCCCGGCGAGATATGCTTTTCCTGCGCAGTATCAAACCATCATCCTCTGACCACTTCGGGGATTCGTTTTCGGGCCTCTGCCAGACTATATCTGGAAAGGCCGCTTTCAGGGCGTCTGAGTTTTCAAAGGTCTGCTTGACACCACGGAGCATGGTTTTAGCCAGCGGCCGGGCATAAGCGAAGAACGATATACACCGCTCTGGATTCTTCAGCACCTTCTGAATAACTTCCGCAATTGAAATAGTAGTTTTGTAATGCTCCCTTGCCCATATAGCCAGCGTATTGCTGATCGGCCAATGCTCAACTTCCTGACAGGCATTGACAATAAATGGCTGATTAGCATTAAGCAACTGCATGATAAAGTGAACTATGTAAAAAAGATCATCCAAAACCAAGTTACGAATGACAGAGATCGCTTTGTCCTTACGCTCATTAGCGTTGGTATTGACAACATCCCTGAAGATCGCTTCATAGTCATATTTATAAGTACACGTCGGATTCGCTATAAACGGTATCGGCATCTTTTGCCTCTATATCAGCATTGTAAATCCCTGCTTCTCTCTCCTGAAAATCCAAAAAATCCTCACAGATAACTTCACTATCAATACAACGCGCAACAACCATGTCAGGACAAGTAAGACATGGAGGTTTTTCACCGGGAATTGATTCTTGAATACGCCGCCATGATACAAGAAATTCCTCTTCTTCTCTTGTCATCGGATTCTGTATTTGAGCAATTACCCCGGCCAGAAAGCATGAAGACTTCAACATAGCGGTTACGTCATTCATATTCGCTTCTCCAATACCAAGCTTGACAGTCGCAATCATTTTCATTAAAAACTACTGCGTTGTGGCAGTTGCAATCAGGCTCATGATAAGACCCTTCAGCGCAAGCACCGCAATCACATTTTTTTACCCTTTCCATACAAAATCCTCGTTATCCTTAATTTTCTTGCGGAGGAAATAAGTCGCGGCAATGTAGTAGCATTCCCCCTATGATCTATGTCTTGCTTAACTTGAAAATTAATCTAGAAAGTAACTTTTGAACCTTCATACCATGCGGCTAAACATTCCTGCATGTAGTGATCGAATTCACCCGGCTTCCCACCAGGAAAGCCACTCTCTATCGTGATCGTCACGGTGTCCGTGTAGCTATTCAAACCAGCTACCCTCTCACCGGGATTCTCAATGTGATATGTGTAGACTTGCATTAAGTCACTTCCTGCTGCGCTTTAGCTGCTTCACAATGTTCCGTCAGCTTGTTGTCATACTCAGCCCACTGCATAGCAAATTTCGCAGCAGCAAAACGTTTGCGCATGTATTCTCGCGCGTAAGCCTTGTGCTCTTCTTTGTGAGCAGCAATATACTTGCGGTTCAACTCACGATGATAAGCCTTCCACTCTTCCAAGTTTTCCTCTTTTTTCTTTTTATCCCACGCGATACGTTCTGCTAAAGAAAAAGACATACGCTAACTCCTTGATTTTTTAGGATGTTAAATATACTAGTTCTTATTGAATCTGAGTTTACTTAAAAGTAAAACTCTCTTTTTATACACAATCAATTTCTAGTCTAGAAAGAGGTTTTTAAAGAAGGTGTGTGTAAAGGTCTGTTTAAAATTTGTGAGCGCAGCCAACTGCGAAGCCCCCAAACGTATACTCGAAGTGTCGAATGGTACACCCCCTATGATTTCAGGTACTTAGCATACCAGTCCTATCGTATTAAGAAGGGGCGTCTGAATTACCAGCACTATAGCTCTACTTCTAACTACCTAATACCATTACACTTTATACCATGCTTGCTTTCTACTGTAGTAAGGTCTGCAAACCCTTGCCAGTAGCGGTTCTGCTAACGGCATGGAAGAAATAGGTATGTTTGCCCCGGTCTTTCTTTAGATCAAGACAACCGACGCCGGACGAGTACCTCTTCGCCGCGCCTGCTTATTCTACTATCTACTCATTCTACTCAAAACTGTGTAGTTAAACTACTCACTTCTTTACTCGTTTGCCTTGACGTTTTCTCTTTTTGTCAAGCTCTTCAGCCTTTACAGTCAACTTTACACTGTCCACTGCTACTTCCACGACTGGTATGCTTTCGCATTCAATCACCTTTACATTGTCAAGTGGTATGGGAGCGTCGTTTAACGTTGTAAAGTTTACACAGCCAACCGCTGTAAAGTTTATGTTGTCAAGTTTGTATTGACTTAGATCAACAGGGAAGAAATCAAGATTAACATTAACTTGCACCTTCTTCTCTGCCGGGTAGTCGTCGCGTAGTTTCCAGGTTTGATCTAACGCCCTGAGCCTGACTCCTTCATCTTTACCCTTGAATACAAGCTTTGATAATTCCCCGGCACACTTTTCCCTTGTCAGGTCATTCTCTTCTAATATCTCTTTGAGTGCTTTCTGAATTGCTGGTTTGTGCATCATGGAACTGGCAATTTGACTTGCTACTTGTTTGCTTGGAACATCATAAGCATTCATTACAGCTTGCGTGGGTTTTGCCCCTTCTGCTACTGCTGTTATAAAGCCCTTCTCTTTGTCAGTCATTTTATCAAAAGTGGCTGTTTTGTTTGAAAGCATCGCTGTTAATCTTATATGCAACGCCTGTCTGGATATTCCAAGTTGCTCTGCTGTTTTATTCTTGTTGTTCTTATTGTCCAGCAGAGCGGCCAGAATCTCTTTCTCGGATACCGCTACTCTTTTCGACATATATATATTCCTTCGTTAGTTTAGTTATTCGTGCATGACATTTAGGACAAAGCCACCAGACATTCAGGGGTTGCGAATAATCAGGATGATATGCTAGAACAGGCCAGTCGCCGCATCTTTGACAAGGTTTTCTTTGCAGAATGCCGTCTTTAATAGCTTCTGCAACTATTTGATGGGCTTTAACCTTTTCAGGATTGTTTTTCTGCCATTTACTAGCACAATCTACTCTGTATTTCTTTTCATCGGAAAACAAGTATTTCACATTTTCCATAAATGCCCCTTTCCGAAACTAAATTTCTACCCTCCTAATATAACATGATAAATTCACCTAGTCAAGTTTTATTTAAGCAGGTTAACGCGGAAGCCCTTTTCACGCCCAACAAATTATTTATTATTCTCGTAATAATTTTTCTTGACACGGCATAAATAAGGTGTTATGGTTAACTCACGATCAGAGAAAACCAAAGATCAGATCAGTTGCTCTCGAAGGTTTCGCCATTAACCGGGAAATCCACAAATCAATAACCAGTGAACCGGGCAAACATAAACGTGACTCGTGAACCGCTGCAAGCTGGTAATGTTAACTGACTTAAACAACGTTAAGCATGTCCCCTTTACGGGGACCGCGCATTAAGCGCGTCCTATGAAGGTTACATATGACACTAGGCTGTTCCCTTGCCGTCATAGGCTACGGGGAATAATTAAGGGTAATGATGCTTACGTTGTTTTTTAGGTGTTTTTTAGAACAGACAGTAGAAAGGATTACATAATGACCGGCTTTAACTTTGGCAAGGCGACAGATCGGGATAAAGACATTTTGCTAAATCACTTCCTTTATAAAATGAGTTGGGAAACGAGACAGGAAATAATGAATGAGTATCCTTTGATCTATAACAGACTTTGTGAACGGGAGATCATGGGCGTTACTAATCTAATGAGGCCATAAGAATCTATGTCACACTGTAAAACAGAACTGTCTGTTCTAAAAAACACCTAAAGCATTTTTGACGCTATGAGAGTTAAGTGACTTAACGCAGTTTAACTAACACACAAAAGGGGGTGATCTTATGTTAACTAGTAAAAATTATGATGTCATAGTTAAAGCATTAGATTGTCCAGACTGGTATAGCCGTGAGCTTATTATTGCCCGGTTCTGTGATGTATTACTCGAAGACAATCCACTGTTTAACAAAGAGCAATTCAAAGCAGCTTGCAAAAAGTAACCAGTTAAATAAAAAAGGCGGTGATCTCTATGCTAAAGCATAACTTTTATCGGCTTGAATATGATGGAGGCTTTGGGCGTTATATCGGCGCGGCAAGCTGCCTCTCAGCGAGTGTAGTAATGTCAATAAGAGGTTTAGTAGCGCCGCATAATGCTATTAACAACGCCGGGGGTAACGTTGAATTCTGGTTTACGCAAGAAGGGATTAAAGAGATAGGTGTGCATTGTTACCGTGCCATGAAGCAAGATGTTGGACGGGAAAGCATAAGGGTTCGCAAAGCTAATATAATGGAAAGAAAGATTATTTATGAGGATGAATATCAAATTGCAGTGGTTTTATAAAAAGGGTGGTGAATGTTATGAAACCTCGAAGAGTAGTTTGTGAGAGAGGGGAATCTTGTTTTAATGTTGATTGTCCTTGTGCAAAAGAGCATGTTTATTCCCCTATTTGTGAGTTATTTTGTGATTCTTGCGGAAGTTATATCAAATGTATCAGCAAAAAGGTGGTGTAATAACAAATGTTAACAATCTTTTACATAATACTGGATTTAGCAATAGCAGCTACAGTTTATGTAGTAATGATGAAGTCACTAATCATGGAGGATAAATCAAATGACAGCATTACGCGCATTGCAAAGAGAAGCAGAAATTAGAGCAAGGGTACTTGGGCATGAGCTAGGAGAATGGAAAGATATTCCTTTGCTGGAACAGAGCGCAGCAATTTGCAAACACTGCGACAAAACAGCTTTTATTTCTACGCATAGTTTCATTATTCCTTTCCTGATTGGTTCTGCTACATGGATGAACTGTAATTAATTTGACTGTTGTTAGAGCGGTTTTGATTTAAGACCGTTCTATAGAGTAGTCAAAAAAGGGGGTGACAAACAATGGCAGATCAATTGGATAAGATGATTGCTTTTGAAGAAGGTGAACTAAGCTTTGATGAAACAGTGGAATTGTTTCAGGAGTTGATCGACAACGGTCTTGTGTGGCAGTTACAGGGATTCTATGGCCGCACAGCAATGTCTTTAATTGAGGGCGGTCACTGCTCAATTCAACATTTGGATAATGTTGATGCAAGCGATATTTACATTCTGGACCTTGAAAGTGGACCAACAGAAAGGAGTGCTAATGGTATATCGTATCTACACCGAAAATAAGAATAAAGAAGAAGTGGCTGATATAGTCGGGCAAATGTTTGATGGATTTACCATGTATGAAGGAACAGGATATTGGAACGGGAAACAAGAGGCGTCGTTGATTATCGAGATAGTAATAGACAACGAAAGTTCACGTATTGTGAACAGAACAGAAATAGATATAGTTGCTAGTGAAATTAAGGTCCACAATAATCAACAGGCTGTATTATGTCAGGAGATCGCAAACAATAACTGGATGGTATAAGGAGCTATTATAAAAAGAAGGTGATTCATCATGTTAAGAATTATAGGATTCATAGTGGTGTTTATAATATTTCTTTATCAAATATACAAAGATGTGTTCAAACAATCCTAACACAGTAAAGGAGATCACCATGTCAGCACTTCTTAGCTTTGTAGTAGCAAATGGTTTCATGGGAGCGTTGTTTGTGTTCGGCCTGGCAATAATCGTTGCCTTACAATTAGGCATCGTAGCATTCTTTGGTTTGGCTGTTGTCAGGGCGGCGCGGCGACCTGTATTAGCAAGTAAACGTTAATTTGAATATTCTTAAAGCGCCTTTTCCTTCAAGGGCGCTTCATAGAGTAGTCAAACAAGGGGGTGATGAAATTATGCGGCTTTACAGGGTTTATGATGCTATGGAGGATTATGTCGAGATTGTAGCAAGAACGGCGCAGCAGGCTTTCAAACTTGCGCGAAAGCTTCACGATTTTAAAGGTATCGGCGCACTCTTTATCAAAAAGGTGGTGACATAACAAATGAGATACTGGCGTGTATACAATGCAATGGGAAGTTTTGTGGATGTCCCGGCATGGAATGCGGAACAAGCTCCTAAAGTAGCATGGCGGAAGCATCGGTTGTTCGGTATTCGCGTGCAACCTATCGGTTATTGCAAAATGTAAGCGAGGTCATAATGACAAAAGAACTGCAACATGACAATCAAAGGGATTGGCCGTTGGAAGTTGGTCCTGATGGACCGCAAGACTTCGCCCGGCGACTTGCAAAAAGAAGCAGAGAGTTAAAACGCCTGGCAGACGCAAAGAAAAAAGAGGTGATGGGCCGTGTTAATGATACGGCAGGAAGCGATTGATTACTATAACAAATGGGCTGTATACTACAACAGCAAGTACAGACTGAATGAAAAAGGCGAGGCACTGAATGAAAATTACAAGCGCGTTGACAGTGAGTATGAGCCACGTGGAAGTTACGCACGAATCATCAGAGTGTGACCTTGATACAATTGTTGACCAATTCATCGTACCAATGCTAAAGGCAATGGGCTTTCACGCAGATACTATCTTATCACGTATAAACATAGCAGTTATGGAACAGCCTATAACAATAAAAGGGCTGAGAGGGGAATAATAATGACAATTGTGCTTAAACATTTTTGCAGAAGTGCGTATCAGGATGAAGTCTATGGAAAGAACATGCGATTGTTCAATTCCAGAGACAAGGACGGAAAACAAACAGGTTATCGTTGCACGGTTTGTGCAAAGGAGGATTAAATGGCAGGTAAAGCCATGAAACAGATTAGAAACGTTGCGCAAAATGCATACATGGACGGAATCAAGGCTTCTGTGAATCAGCAGATGGAATATCTTGTGCCACGCTATTTAATGGCCTTGCAGAATCTTTCCTTCTGGCATCGTTTGGGCTTCTGCTATGCCCTGTT
>Ga0210377_10003128_pt1 | contig 14249 bp, 11 predicted proteins | sample PLM4_65_b1redo_FD_155480 | JGI IMG/M metagenome (GOLD analysis project Ga0210377, IMG submission 155480) | Groundwater sediment microbial communities from an aquifer in East River, Colorado, USA - PLM4_65_b1 redo | ecosystem: Environmental > Terrestrial > Soil > Riparian zone | place: USA: East...
AACTCCTCGACCTCGTCGCCAATCGTGGCCCGGAGATCCGCCCAGGAGTGTAGAAGAACGGCGGGTGCAACGTCGCCCAGCTCCCGAAAGAGGCGATACATCGCCCTCGCGGTGACTGTCGCTTCGCGTGACAGGCGCAACGGGCGCAGGTGATGTCGCTCGATATCCGCGACGAGGGCGGTCGCGTGCTTTCCCAGGCGAAGCCGTTCGCAGAAGCGCATCAAGATAGGCAGCCCAGCCTCTTCGTGCCCAAGAAACCGTATGCGTCCATCCGGTTGCACGGTTCGGGTCTCCGGCTTGCCGAGGTCATGCAGCAGCCCGACCAGCTTGAGGACCGCCGCTTCGGTGACGCCGGCCTCGATCTCCCCTTCAAACCGCTCGTGCAACCAGACATGATCGTCGGGAAAGAATCGCCCAAGGTCAGCCAGCAGCAGTTCGACTGATCGAAGCGTCTCCAGTGAGTGTTCCCAGAGCGGAAGACGATGCGGCGGGCTGGCCGGGACCGCCTTGAGCGCCTCAGCCTCCGGGACCAGCACCTTCAGAAGCTGAAAAATGTCGAGGGACTCGATGGCTGGCGCGGCAGGGACCAACTCGATGATCCTGAACAGCTCCTCCCGCACGCGCTCTCCGGCTGCGATGGCGAGGAGTGGGGCGCGCTCGATGATCGCGAGCCGGGTTGCCTCCTCGATTGTGAAGTTGAGCTCGCCTGCCAGGCGGACGGCGCGCATCAGGCGGAGGGGGTCCTGATCGAAGGTTGATGGGGCAAGGGATCGAAGGCGCCGTCGCTTCAGATCATCCAGACCCCCCGACGGATCGATGACGGCCACGGCCGCGTTGCAGAGACCTGAATCGAGCCTTACGGCGAGGGCATTGACCGTGAAGTCACGCTCGGCCAAGTCTGCCTCGATGGTCTCTCCTTTCGGCCTGCTGATGTCGATCCGGATAAGCGTTCCATTGCGGTGGGCGAGTGCGCGCACAGTCTCCTGGTCAAGATGAAAGAGGGTCGCCCCAAGAACACCTGCGACGGCGCGGCCAAATGGCTCAGGTTCCCCCCAGACGACCAGATCGAGGTCAATCCGCCTGATCGGGTCGCGCCCAAGCAAGCGATCACGCAGGTAACCGCCTACCAGGTAGATGGGGCCTACGTGGGCCGCGAGCTCGCTGATGGTCCGAATGTAGGGATCGTTCCGCAGGGTGTCCGGAGAGAGGGTGGACGCCGGCCTCATCGAACAAAGGCGCAGAGCTTGGACAGGGGACAGGTGTGGCACAGGGGGGTGTGGGCCTTGCAGGTTTTCCGGCCGTGCTCCACAAGGTTCATGTGCATGGAATAGTAGAGGGCGGGTGGGACCATCGACTCCAGGAGGCTCTGGGCCCTTTCGGGCGTGGCCTTGTCGCCCACCAGCCCTAGGCGCTTGGTGACGCGATAGACATGCGTGTCAACGGGGAACGCCGGTTTGCCAAGCGAAAAGAGCAACACGCACGCGACGGTCTTTGGGCCGATCCCCTTGAAACGGGAGAGGTAGGCCTTCACCTCTTCGACGCTCAGGTCTCGAAGGAAACTCAGATCGAAATGGCCCTGCTCCCGATGGATCCGATCGAGGACCGCCTTGATCCGCGCGGCCTTGAGGTTGGCCAGGCCTCCCGAATCGATCGACTCGGCGACCTTGCGCACCGATGCGCGGTGCGCCTCTTCCCACGTGGGCATGACCTGGCGGAGCATTTGAAATGCTCGACGGCTGTTGATATCGCTTGTGTTCTGGGAAAGGATCGTGAGAATCAGTTCGTCGAGAGGATTGCCTCGCGTCTTGCGAGGTCCCTTCAGGCCGTAGGATCGTTCAAGGGCCGCATGAATTTTGGTGATGAGGGTCGTTGAGAGCATCTTGCCTCTCGTCTTCCCGGGGTGGGTCTGAGGTGGGTGAATGCAGGGTACGGGATCGATGGGCGAAAGTCAACGCCAAACTCTCACCAGAAAAATTTCCTTGCCATAACCGCCCCCTCGCCTCTATCATCAAAGAAGGTAACCGCGACCGGCGATTGTTCGCTGCTGCTGCCATGGTGTTGTGAGTGTCCGGCGCAAGGCAGAACGGTGGTTCCTCTGAATGGAGGCAGGGCAATGAGGATCACCGCGGAGATGAAGATCGATAATGTGGTGCGACAGTATCCGGAGACCGTCCAGGTCTTCAGTCGCTACGCCGTGGGCTGTTTGGGTTGCTCGGGGGCCGAGTTTGACGATATCGCCTACGGCGCCCAGGTCCACGGCGTGAACCTCGACCAGCTCCTTCTGGAGTTAAACGAAACCGTTTCCCTGAGAAACTGAATCCGAGCCTCGCGTGTTCAGAACCCTCAAACGGGACATCCAGGCTGCTCTGGATCGTGACCCAGCGGCCCGCAACGCCCTCGAAGTTTTCCTATGCTACCCGGGTCTTCACGCCCTCTACGTTCATCGCGTCGCCCACTGGCTCTGGAATCATCACCTGAAGACGCCCGCCCGCTTCATCTCGCACATCGGGCGATTCCTCACCGGCATTGAGATCCATCCGGGCGCAGTGATCGGCCGGGGCCTGTTCATCGATCACGGCATGGGGGTGGTCATCGGCGAGACCACGGAAATCGGCGAGAACGTGACCATCTATCAAGGCGTCACGCTGGGCGGTACGAGCCTTGAGAAAAAGAAGCGGCATCCGACGATCGGGAACAATGTCGTGATCGGCTCCGGTGCCAAGATACTCGGCCCGTTCAAGGTGGGGGATAATAGCCGAATCGGCTCCGGCTCTGTGGTGGTCAAGGAGGTCCCCCCAAACGCGGTGGTGGTTGGCGTGCCCGGACAGGTCACCTTTCGGGATGGCAAGCGGGTCCCCCAGGCGATCGACCTTGAGATGACCGATCTCCCCGACCCGGCAGCCCACGCCATCCGCTGCATCCTGGAGCGTCTGCAGGAATTGGAAAGGGAAGTTGAAACCCTCAGGAAGGATCTGCCCGCCCCGTCTCCCCCATTCGGACAATCCGCACGATACCGAGGTCCGAGAAACCCCTAACCGATTCTCTCTGAACCGACCTGAAAGAAATCTCGTCATTTTGGGGGCACACCGCGTGCCAGGCCAAGAAACGAGCATAGCAAGGCGCGGCCTCCGGGACCGCACCCACTTCGCGGGTACCCGGCGTACCTTCTCAGGTACGTCGCAGGGAGTGTCCCGGGGGCTGGCAACGCTGCTAGGCGAAGTTAATAGGACCGGCACTACGCCTCGATGACCTCATCGAGCAAGATAGGATGGATCACGAGGCCGGTGAGGAGCTTGGGGTAAAAGAACGTTGACTTGGGCGGCATCCGGAGGCCCGCGCCGGCCACTGCCTGTACCTCTGCGATCTCGGTCGGGTTGAGGAAGAAGGCAGCCCCCCACCTACCTTGTTGGACCATCCGGACAGCCTCGACGGCGTCGTGTGTGTAGACGAACGCGTCATCGGGAAGAGCGGCCTGCCCCTGACGGCGGAGCGGCCCCTCGATGAGAAGGGCATGCAGAATGGTCACGTCCAATCGTTTGTAGGCAGCCGGCTTCCCCTCCGCTACCTCGGCTTCCACAATCCGTTCGTCGGCCAAGGTCAAGACGTACGCACCCTCCCCACCAACATACAGTCCGAAACGGTGTATCCCCGAGCCGGTCGCCTGCAAGCGGCCCAGGAGGGCCGTCGCAGCGGCCTCCGGATCGAGGGGGAAAGCCATGCACTCGACACTGAACTGTTGGGACACCTGCGCCAGGTAGGCTGCCAGGCCGCCGCCTGGAAGGTCTCGGAGGAGTCGATGGATCGGGAGGATGACCAGGCCAGGATCGTCGGCACTTACCAGCGTCATCATGATGTAATTGTAAGGCCGTGTGTTCTTCGCTGAGTGATCTCCCCGATCCTTAGCCCTCATGAGGTCCCGGAATGCCAGCGCCGTCTCGTAACGATGATGCCCGTCGGCGATGAAGATCGGCGTTGACTCAAACGCATTCCGGACCTCTGCGATCAACTCGCGGTCGTGAAAGACCCAGACGCGATGTCTGATCCCGTCCCAGTCGCTGAGGTCAATCGTTGGATTGATCTTCTCCTCCGTAATGAATAACCGATCGACCTCGAGGAGAGGACCAGGATAAATCCCGAAGATCGGGCTCAAATTCGCATGACAGGACTGCATCAGGCGAAGGCGATCCTCCTTCGGCGCTGCCATCGTCCTCTCGTGCGGAAAGACGGTGCGACCTCCGAAGTCCTCGAGGCGAACCAAGGCGATCAGGCCGCGTCTCGTCAACTCCTCTCCGCCTGGCGCCTGAAACATCTGTTGGTACAGGTACATTGAAGGTGCCGGATCACGGATCAGGATCTTCTCGGCCTGCCATCGTCGGAAGTCGTCTCCCGCGCGACGATACCAGTTCCTTTCGGTGTCGTCTCCCTCACAGACCTCACCCAGGATCAGGCGGATCACATTCTGGTCGTGGCGGGCGTGAAAGGCCCGCTGACTATCCGGCGAAATGACATCGTAGGGCGGGGCCACGACCAGGCTTAGGTCTTTCACCAGTTCAGGGTTGTAGCGTAACCCCTTAAACGGTGCGATCAGCGCCATCGTTCCTCTCAGGCCCATCTATGAGCATCGTCCTCTTCGCGTGCCGGGACAAGAATTCGATGCAGATTCGTGGAACGGCAGTCGTCGTCTCGTGACTCCGCTCTTTCCTTCCGGCCCCCTATCACTATCACTCCCACAACCATTGTCAAGTCAAAACCTGTATGATAGCCTCCTCGCGTGATGGCCCGACGATCTCTCTTGGTCCCATTGCTGCTGGTTCAAGCCTGCGGAGCTGCTCGGCTTCGGGCCTTGCCCCACCAAGCCGCGCAGTCCGATCAGGGACAGCACGCCATCACGACACGGCTGGATGATGCGACCGTCACCGTCGAAGTGGAAGCGTGGCGCCATCGCCCCAGACGACTTGCCGATGACTATCTGCCGTTCCGGGTCGAGATTGTGAACCTGAGCCGCGCTCCCGTGATGCTCCAACCCGCCGAGGCACGCTTGCTCGATGACCACACCAGGGTTCACCGTCCTCTTCATCCTGGGGAGGTCGTCAGCCTCCTCTTGGAAGGTTGGGGCCTGCCGGCCCTGGTCCCGTCGATCGGATTCGAGGCCACTGGCCCGGAGCCGACCATCTTCGGCCTCGAATTGGGATTCCACTTCAACCGGGATCGCGACCTTCGCGATATCAGGCGACTGGCCTTTCCACCGGAAGCGATCCCTCCCGGCGGCCACGCCGAGGGCTTCATCTATTTCCCCAAACCGCCCCGGGACGCCCGCCGTCTCACTTTGCTCTTACCCTTGGATACGCCCTCCAGGCAGCATGAGCTCTTTTTCTCCTACGCCATCGACCATTGAGGGCCACAGCAGCGCTCCTGTTCGCCCTGACTTCAGCCCACCGGTGGGGCAAGATTAGGTTGAGTTCGGCCTGACCAACCATTCGCATCACAATCAAGCGGCGTGTCGTCTCAGCACCATCCGTCCTCTCAGTAGGAGGAGCAACATTGTCATTGCGAGCGACCAAATAAGCCGAAGCCCTGAGCGACGCGAAGGGGTGGCAATCTCACCACGCTCACCTGTGTGACTGCGAGATTGCTTCGGCTGACATAGTCAGCCTCGCAATGACCGGCCCTTCGATTCGACTCAGGACAGGTGAGGGGTCCCGCTCTCCTGCAATGACACACCATTTAACGCCATCGTACTCATCTATTCAGCGGTAAATCGGTAGGGGCGAGCAGGGGATCGTTGGAGGGGGTATTACACGAGGTCTTTATACAACCCGGGGCGGCGGTCCTGAAGGAACGGCCAGACCTCCCTAACGGCCTTCACCCATCGCGTGTCGATCTCGGCCAAGATCACCCCTTCGCTGGCGCCGCTCGGCTCCACCACGAAGTCGCCGTTGGGATCGGCGCAAAAGCTCTTTCCGTAGAAGGGAAGGTCATCCTGACCTTCCACACGATTCACCCGAAAGACAAAACACCCATTGCAAACCGCGTTGGCCACCATGGCCCGCTCCCACTTGGGGTGGGACGCCTCGACCGAGGCTGACATCGGCGCAAAGATCACCTCGGCTCCCATCAAGGCAAGTAGGCGGCTCCCCTCGGGAAAGAAATTATCCCAGGAGATCTGGACGCCGATCGCGCCGAACCTGGTGTGGAAGACGGGAAATCCCAGGTCTCCCGGCTGGAAGTAGAATCTCTCTTGATAATTCGGGAGCTGGGGGACGTGGTTTTTCCGGTACCGGCCGAGCAGGGTCCCGTCCGCGTCGAAAACGAGCGCTGTGCTGTAGTAGACAAGGCTGGTCGCGCGCTCGAAGACCGGGGCGACGACGGCAACCTCCCGCTCCCGCGCGAACGCCCCGATGGCCTCGCTCATCGCTCCAGGGACCGCCTCCGCCGTCGCGAGCTGCGACTGATCGGCCTGTCGAGGGAACCAGGGCCAGGCAAAGCACTCGGGAAAGCAGATGACCTTCGCCCCCCGCTCGGCCGCGATCCTCCCGAGCCCTATCGCCTTGTCCAGGTTGGCCCCTCGATCCGGGCCGCAGCCCATCTGGATCCCGGCGATCGTCAGCATCGTCTTCACCCCACCCTCTCTTCAGACCAACCGGTACAGCGGCCCCTCCTCCACCAGTCCTTCAAACGCCACCGAATCGCCGATCGCGGCCTCTCGGCCTATCGGCACCTTGAGGCGGGCCGTGACCCGCAGCCCCTCCTCCAGATCGATGACCGCGATGTCATACGGCTCCTGCCCCCTGAACCTGGCCGGCGGGATCCGGATCGTCGTAAATGATAGGAGCCGCCCTCGACCCGAGAGCGTCACCGACCGAAGGGTCGCCGCCCCACAGCGCCCACATGAGACATGAGGAGGGGCGGACAGGCTCTTGCAGGTGTCGCACTGAAAGGCCGAGAATTCGGCCATGCTTAACCTAGTGCCCCTCTAACTATGTTGCTCTAAGTCGCAAGGACTGTGCCGGGTCAAGAAACGAGCATAGCAAGGCGTGGACCCCAGGGCCGCACCCACTGCGCGGGTACCCGACGTACGTGTCAGGTACGTCGCAGGGAGTGCCCTGGGGGCCGGCAACGCCGCTAGGCGAAGTTAATTGGACCGGCACTAGCGCCGTTTGAGGATATGGACCGTGCTAACCGCCCCCGTTCCGCCGAGGTTTTGGGCAAGACCGATCTGAGCGTCCCGTACCTGATTGATCGCCTCGCCACGAAGCTGCCGGACGATCTCATAGATCTGGCCGATGCCGGTGGCGCCCACCGGATGTCCTTTGGCGAGCAACCCCCCGCTTGGGTTGATCGGAATCGAACCATCCAGCGCAGTCAGTCCCTGCTCCACCGCGAGGCCGCCCTTTCCCTTCTCGACGAATCCAAGATCCTCAGTGGCCGCGATCTCGGCGATGCTGAAGCAATCGTGCACCTCCGCCACGTCGATATCACTCGGGGAGACGCCGGCCCCTCGGTACGCCTCCCGCGCGGCGATGACCGTGGCCTCGAAGGTGGTCAGGTCCGTCATCTCAAACAGGGTCCCGGGTCCCATGGCGTGGCCCGACCCGATCACGTCGATCGGCCGGTCGGTGAATTCTCCCGCGATCTCACTCGCGCAAAGGACCGCGGCCGACGCGCCGTCGCTGATTGGCGGGCAGTCATACAGCCGAAGGGGATCGCAGATCAGGCGCGATTCCAGGACCTCGTCCAGGGTCACCGGCTTCTGAAAGTGGGCCTTCGGATTGGCGCTTCCGTTCCGCCGGTTCTTCACTGAAACCATCGCCACCTGCTCACGCGTCGTCCCGTGCTGGTACATATGGCGTCGCATGATGATCCCGAAGGTCCCCGGAAAGGTGAGGCCAAGTCGCATCTCCGACTCAGCATCGCCGGCCGAGGCCAGCGCTTCCGTCACCGTCGTCGTCTCCGACGACGTCATCTTTTCGGCGCCGGCGGTCAGCACGATATCGCAGATGCCCGAAGCGATCATCAGGACACCATGGCGGAACGCGATGCCTGACGAGGCGCATGCCCCTTCCACCTTCGTGCAGGGGATTTCCCTGAGGCCGAGACGGTAGGCAACCATCGGGGCCAGTGATCCCTGGTGAACCAAGGCCTCGGAGACGAAATTGCCCAGGTAGAAGGCCTCGACCCGCTCGTTCGGAACGCCGGCGTCGTTCAGGGCCTCCCGGCATGCTTGGACCGCCAGGTCAATGATGCCGATGCCGTTATGTTTCCCGAACGGCGTGCATCCGATCCCTACGACCGAGACGCCGCGCATCACGACTCCCTCCTTTCGCTCACCTCTGCCTTCTCCGTTGAGAGGAGAAGGGAAGGGCGAGGGAGGATCCAAAGGAGCCAGTACGGGGTGTTCGTGAGAACCCGGTGAGCAGGAAGGCCATGAGAACTCTGTTGGACATCAGCGGTGCTGGCTGAAATCAGGCGCCGCAACACTTCTTATACTTCCTGCCACTTCCGCAAGGGCAGGGATCGTTGCGGCCGATCTTCTTTCCGGCAATCTTAATGGGGGCCGTCGAAGCCGTCGGGCGGAGCGATCGCTCCGCAAGCCGGGGCTGCGACCGTGCTTCGGGTCGGCCGAGGATGTCGCCATCCCTGCCACCGGCCGATGGGGCCACCCGCGCCTCGTCCATGGGCCTGCCCTGAGCTGAGTCGAAGGGCCTGCCCTGAGCATCGTCGAAGGGGAAGGCATCGGCGGGAGCCACCTGCACCCTGTAGAGGTATTCGATGGTCTGCTGCCTGATTCGCTCGACCATCGCCTCGAACATCTCGAATCCCTCGCGCTTGTATTCGATGAGGGGGTCTTTCTGCCCATACCCCCGGAGCCCGATGCCTTCCTTAAGGTGGTCCATGGCCAAGAGGTGGTCTTTCCACTGGGAATCCACCACCTGCAACATGATCATCCGCTCCAGGTACCGGATCATCTCCGGCCCCAGCTTGGCCTCTCGCTCTTCGTAGGCCTTCAGGGCCCGCTCCTCGATGCTGTCGCGCAACAATGCCTGGGTCAGCGACGGCACCTCCTCTGCCGGCCAGGAGATCTCCAGGTCAAACTGACGCTTGACCGCCTCAGTAAGCCCCGCCAGGTCCCATTCCTCCGGATAGGTCTCCTCATTGGTGTACAGCGCCAACTGTCCATCAATCACCTCGCCCCGCATCTCCTGGAGAGTGTCCTTCAGGCTCTCGCCTTCCAGGATCTTGTTCCGCTCGCCGTAGATAATCTGGCGCTGCGTGTTCATCACGTCGTCGTACTCCAGGAGGTGTTTGCGGATCTCGAAGTTGTGGGCCTCCACCCGCTTCTGAGCCGTCTCGATCGCACGCGTGACCATGGTGTGCTCGATCGGCTCGCCCTCCTCCATCCCCAGCTTCTCCATGATCTTGCTGATCCGGTCGGACCCGAACAGGCGAAGGAGATCGTCCTCGAGAGAGAGGTAAAAGCGGGAGGAACCGGGGTCTCCCTGGCGGCCGGATCGCCCACGGAGCTGGTTGTCGATACGGCGGGCTTCGTGACGCTCGGTTGCAATGATATGCAGGCCGCCCGGGGCCACCACCTGTTGGTGTTCGGCCTCGGTCTGCCTTCGGACCACGGCCAACGCCGCGGCGTACGCATCCACATCCGCTGACATATCCAGAAGGCCATACCGCTGCATCTGCCGGACTTCTTCCAGCGTCCTGGCAAACTCGTGAGGCTCGGTCCCGCCCCCCGGCACGCTTTCCTGGCGGACCAGTTCAGCAGCAAGGAATTTGGGATTGCCGCCGAGCAGGATGTCGGTCCCGCGGCCCGCCATGTTGGTGGCGATCGTGACGGACTTGAGGCGACCCGCCTGAGCCACGATCTCCGCCTCCCGCTCATGGTGTTTGGCGTTCAGGACCTGGTGCGGTATGCCCTTTCGCTTCAGCAAGGCGGAGAGCTTCTCGTTCTTCTCGATCGAGGTCGTGCCGACCAGGACCGGCCGCCCCACCTTGTGCAGCTCGACGATCTCCTCCACCACGGCGTCGTACTTTTCGCGCTCCGTCTTGTAGACGACATCGGGGTAGCTCGTCCGGATCAATCGCCGGTTCGGTGGGATCACCATCACATCCAAGTTATAGATCTGAGCGAACTCGGCCGCCTCGGTGTCTGCCGTCCCTGTCATCCCGGCCAGCTTCTGATACATGCGGAAGTAGTTCTGGAATGTGATCGTGGCCAGGGTCTGATTCTCCCGCTCGATCTTAACCCGCTCTTTGGCCTCCACAGCCTGATGCAACCCGTCGCTCCACCGCCTCCCCGGCATCATCCGGCCCGTAAACTCATCGACGATCACGACCTCGCCGTCCTTCACCACATAGTCCACGTCTCTCTTAAAGAGGACATGGGCCTTCAGTCCCTGTTGGACATGATGAACGAAGTCTATGTTGGCGGGGTCGTAGAGATTCTTCACCCCCAGAAGATTCTCGACCTTGGCCACGCCACTCTCGGTAAGGGCGACCGACTTCGCCTTTTCGTCCACGACGTAGTCGCCGGAGCCTTGAGCTTCCGCCTCGTACAGCTTCCCGCCAACGATCGTGGCCCCCCGCTTCAGCCGTGGGATGATCCGGTCGATCTGGTAGTACTTCTCGGTCGATTCCTCCGCCGGACCGGAGATGATGAGCGGCGTTCGGGCCTCATCGATCAGGATCGAGTCCACCTCGTCCACGATGCCATAGTGCAGATCCCGCTGCACAAAGTCCGCTGCGGCGAACTTCATATTGTCGCGGAGGTAGTCAAAGCCGTATTCGTTGTTGGTCCCATAGGTGACGTCTGCCCCATAGGCAAGCTTTCGCGCCGCGTCGTCCATGTCATGCTGGATCAAGCCGACGGAGAGTCCCAGAAACCGGTAGATCCCACCCATCCACTGGCTGTCCCGCTTGGCCAGGTAGTCGTTCACCGTCACGACATGCACGCCCTTCCCTTCCAGAGCATTCAGGTAGACAGGCAGAGTTGCCACCAGGGTCTTTCCCTCTCCGGTCGCCATCTCGGCGATCTTCCCCTCGTGGAGGACAGCGCCCCCAAGGAGCTGGACGTCGAAGTGACGCATGTCAAGGACGCGGCGACCAGCCTCCCTGGCCACCGCGAAGACCTCAATGATCAGGTCGTCGAGTGTCGCCCCCCGGGCCAGCCGCTCCTTGAACTCAGCCGTCTTCTTGCGAAGGTCGTCGTCCGTGAGCGATTTCATTGCAGGTTCCAGCTCGTTGATGGCCACCACCATCGGCTGGATTCGCTTCAGCTCTCGCTCGTTCTTGGTCCCGACGACCTTGGACATCAGCTTCATGAACATCTTCGAGTGGTCTCCCCCTTATACTGGAACGATTTCCAGTGGATAGTACCATACAAGCGAGGGCGCTTCAACCCGAAAGGCCCGCACGCGGACGGTTTCTCTCGGCACCGTGCAAAGAAAAACCCCCGAAGGACCTCGTCCTTCGGGGGTCCACACCCCACAAACCGCTAGTGCCGTTCCAACTATCTCGCCCTACGTCCGGACTGTGCCGGGTCAAGAAACGAGCAAAGCAAGGCGCGGCTCACGGGGCCACACCCACTGCGCGGGTTCCCGGCGTACATTGCCAGGTACGTCGCAGGGAGTGCCCCGAGAGCCAGCAACGCCGCTAGGCGAAGTTTCTTGGACCGGCACCGGAGCGTTACTCAGCCGATTCCCCGTCGCCGAGGAATTTCACGGTGGCCGTATCGATCACGTACTTGCTCGGATCGACCGCCGCACCGCCCACCTGGATCTCATAGTGGAGGTGGGGCCCGGTCACGCGCCCCGTTGTCCCCAAGGAGGCGATCACGTCCCCCCTTCTGACCCGCTGTCCACGAGAGACCTTGTGCTGTTGCAAATGCGCATAGAAGGTGGAGATCTTGTGGCCGTGGTCGATGGAGACCACATTGCCGAACCCTCCGAGGGGACCGGCATAGGAGACGATACCCTCCGCAGGGGCGACGACAGGGGTCCCAACGCTATTCGAGATATCAACCCCCTCATGCATCTGCCGCTGGCCGGTAAAGGGGGATCGCCTATGGCCGAACCCGGCGGTCAGCCACCCTTTGACTGGCCAGATGGTGGGGGTGGCAGCCAGGATGCCCCGTTTGGCCTCGAGCTGGTCGATCAACTCCTGGAAGCTCTTGCTGCGGTCGTTCATTTCCCGGCTGAGGCGGTCCAGTTCCCCGGTCAGAGTGTCGGGCGATGGGGTCTGGTGAGCCACGGCCGCAGCCATCAGGGTCCCGGAACTCGGGGTATCCGCCCCGCCAACTCCAACGAACGAGCCTTCTCTCTCCTTCGCCTCCAGGCCGGCAGCCGTCCGCAAACGGGCGTCGAATTCGCGAAGCCCGGTCAATTCAGCCTCGAGACGATCGACCTTCCCCAACATGTGGCCCTGTTGGCTTGCCACCACCCTGAGCCGGCGCAGCTCCAACATGTGGCCGTTGAGGCTCACCGCCTGATAGATGAAGAACAGGAACGCCACGAACACCAGCGCGGCGGCGGCGGCGAGGGCGCCGAGCATGGATTTCGCGATGTGAAAGGTTCGTATCTGGGAACTGGCGTCGGGAACGAGGAGAACCGTGTAGAACTTCTTCGCCAACGATTTCTCTCCTTTCCTTTCCAAGATAGTTTCGGTGGCGGAAGACTCCACTTGGGACCCGGCGGAGCTATCACCTGCGGCGCTGATGCAGGCAATCGATGGGAAGCCACAACCCCGGCCGTCAAAAACCGTCGCGGCAATTTACCAGGAATGAGACGGAGGTGTCAAGCCTTTTCCGATTCGAAGCAATACAATATCTAGTGTAGCGATCCCAACATAACAACAAGCAGCGCGGTTCCGTGTTCCACGTGACAAGTTCCGGGTTCTCATTTAGAACTTCAAGCGTTTTTCAGACTCGGAACCCGGAACTGCTAAGCCGAACCTGGAGCTTTGTCAGGACCGGGACACAGCGCTTTGCAGAGTGATTTCCGAATAGAGAGGAATAGGCTTGCACTGACCTGGCGCGGGGGAGGCCTTTCGTGGGGGATCTTCATGGGGCTATCGGGAACCTCCTAGGCAGGCCCCCTCGCTCCACCAGGTCGATGAACGGCTCGACCACTCCCGGATCCCGCCAGCCGCGATCGACCTCATCCCGCAGGGCAGCGAGCGCGGCGGCCTGCGAGAGCGCCGGCTTGTACGGGCGCGCGGTCGTCAACGCGTCGAAGATGTCCACCACCTGGAGGATGCGCGCGGTGAGGGGGATTGCCTCGCCGGCGAGGCCGTCGGGATACCCCCCGCCGTCCCACCGTTCGTGATGATGGCGGATGATCGGCAGTACCAGTTTCAGCGATCGCAACGGAAGGCAGATCCGCTCGCCGATGACCGGGTGCTCGCGCATGATCGCCCACTCCGGCTTGGTGAGCCCGGCAGGTTTCAGGAGGATCGCGTCCGGAATCCCGATCTTCCCCAGGTCATGCAAGGCGCCCCCGCGGTCCAGGGCCGTCAGGTCGTCCGGCGGCAGGCCCAGCACCCGCCCCAGGGCAACCGAGTAGGCCGCGAGCCGCTCACAATGCCCCTGAGTGTACGGGTCTTTCGCCTCCACCGTCCGGCCCAGCGTCAACAACATCGTCTCGGCGTGCTCCAGCTCATCGGTAAAGGCCTTGAGCTTGAGCAGAGAGCGGGCGCGAGCCTTCAGCTCCGCGTGGCTGAACGGCTTGGTGAGGAAGTCATCGGCCCCTGCGTCGATCCCCAGGAGTTTGTCGGCTTCATCCCCCAGGGCGGTGATCAGGACGATCGGCACCAAGCGGGTCTCGGGGCGCGCCTTGAGCTGGCGGCAAACCGCATAGCCGTCCAGCGTCGGCATCATGATGTCCAGGAGGATCAGGTCCGGGGGCGCGGCGGCGACCTGCGCCAGGGCCTCCAGCCCGTTGGAGGCTGAGGCGACCTCATACCCTTCGGCCTGCATCAAGGAGCGCACCAGATCAACATTCTGCGGGATGTCGTCTACGATGAGGATCCGGGGCGGCTTCCCTGACGGCGTGGGGCTAGGCACGTCGGGGCCTCAGCGCTTCAGGAGGCGGGCGAGCGCAGGGGGAGCCAGATCGTGAAGGTGCTCCCTCGGCTCTCCCCCGCCGACTCGGCCCAGATCGTCCCGCCGTGTAGCTCGACGAGGCGCCTCGTCAGGGCGAGGCCGAGCCCGGTCCCCTGGGCCTGTGTGGTGAAGGTGTGCTCCA
>Ga0210377_10003129_pt1 | contig 14242 bp, 6 predicted proteins | sample PLM4_65_b1redo_FD_155480 | JGI IMG/M metagenome (GOLD analysis project Ga0210377, IMG submission 155480) | Groundwater sediment microbial communities from an aquifer in East River, Colorado, USA - PLM4_65_b1 redo | ecosystem: Environmental > Terrestrial > Soil > Riparian zone | place: USA: East...
ACGAGCAGATCCTCAAGTCGGAGATGACCTGGCCGATCTCGATCATCGTGCCGGCGCACAACGAGGCGCGCACCATCGTCGAGACCATCCGCTCGCTCCTCGGCGTCAACTACGGCGAGTTCGAGGTGATCGTCGTCAACGACGGCTCGACCGACGACACCCTGCGCAAGGTCGTGGCCACCTTCGATCTGAAGCGCACGGACCGGGTGTACCGCCGGACCCTCGCGACCTCCGACGTGCGCGGCATCTACGCCTCGCTCGAGATGCCGAACCTGGTGGTCGTCGACAAGATCCGCGGCGGCAAGGCCGACTCGCTCAACGCCGGCATCAACGTGTCGCGCTTCCCGCTCTACTGCTCGGTCGACGCCGACTCGATCATCGAGGACAACGCTCTTCTGCGCGTCGTCAAGCCGTTCATGGAGCATCCGGAGGAGATGATCGCCGCCGGCGGCATCGTGCGCATCGCCAACGGCTGCAGGGTGCGCGAAGGCCGCGTGGTCGAGATCGGCCTGCCCAACAGGATGCTGCCGATCTTTCAGGTGGTCGAGTACCTGCGCGCCTTCCTGTCGGGGCGCATCGGCTGGAGCACGATGCGGTCGCTCCTGATCATCTCGGGCGCCTTCGGCCTGTACCGCAAGGCGGAGGTGATCGCGGTGGGCGGCTACGACCGTTCGTCGCAGACCGAGGATCTCGAGCTGGTGCTCAAGCTGCACGATCACCTGCGCCGGCAGAAGCGGCGCTATCGCATCGTCTTCGTCCCCGACCCGGTCTGCTGGACCGAGGTGCCGTCGACCTTCCGGGTCCTGGCGCGGCAGCGCAACCGCTGGCACCGCGGCCTCGTCCAGAGCCTGTGGCGCCACCGCCGGATGATGTTCAACCCGAAGTACGGCGTCATCGGCTGGGTGGCGATGCCGTACTTCGTGCTCTTCGAGCTGTTCGGTCCGTTCGTCGAGGTGCTCGGCTACATCACCATCCCGCTGGCCTACCTGCTCGGGGTGCTGAACTTCGATTTCTTCCTGTTGTTCCTGATCTTCTCGATCATCTTCGGCATCTTCCTGTCGATCGCCGCCGTGCTGCTCGAGGAGATCTCCTTCCGCCGCTACCCGGGCTGGCAGCACCTGGCGATGCTGGTGCTCGGCGGCGTCCTCGAGAACTTCGGCTTCAGGCAGGTCCTGTCGCTGTTCAAAGTCAAAGCCTTCTGGGACTACCTGTGGCGGCGCAAGTCCTGGGGACGGATGGAGCGCGAGGGATTCCGGCAGGCGCCGGAGGCGGGCGCCGCCGGCGCCGCTTCCGGGACGCGGTCCTAACCGGGCACGAGCCGCCGGCGGATCTCCCCGACAAGGTAAAGCGACCCGCTCGCGACCACCAGGCCGCCGGGCCCGGCGCGGGCGCGGGCGCGCCCGAGCGCCGCGGCCGGATCGGTCTCGACCTCGACCGCGAACCCCGCCGCCGCCGCGAGGCGCGCCAGATCGGCGGGCGGCGTTCCACGTGCGACCGGAAGCCCCGTCACCACCGCCGTCTCCGCCGCCGGCCGGAGGATGGCGAGCATCTCGGCCGCCGGCTTGTCGCGCATCGCCGCGAACAGCAGCACGCGTCGCGGCCGGGCCGCCTGGTGGCGCAGGAGGTAGGCCGCGAGGATCGCGCAGCCGGCGGGGTTGTGGGCGCCGTCGAGCAGGAGATCCGGTCCATCGTCGCCGGGGGTGGCCGGCAGGAGCTCGAGCCGCCCCGGCCAGGCGGCGCGCGGCAGGCCGCGCGCGATGGCGCCGTCGTCGATCGCCGGGAACCCCCGCCCGCGGAGGATGCGCGCCAGCAGGACCGCCACGACGGCGTTGTCGACCTGGTGATCGCCGCGCAGCGCCAGGTCGAGGCGGGGGTAGAGCGCGCCGTCGGGCAGGCGGAGCCCGAACGAGGCCGGGTCGGACAAGGCCGCGCCGCCCGGGGTCAGCGCGCCGGCCGGGGTCACCGCGCCGGCCGGGGTCACCGCGCCGGCCGGGGTCACCGCGCCGGCCGGGGTGACCGCGCAGGCGGCGCTCTCGAGAAGCGGCGCCCCGGCCCGCGCCGCCTCGTCGCGGATCACCGCCAGCGCCACGGCATCCTGGCGGCCGATCACCGCCGGCACGCCGGGCTTCAGAATACCCGCCTTCTGCGCCGCGATCTCCGCCACGGTGCCGCCGAGCCACTGGGTGTGGTCGAGCGATACCGGCGTGATCGCGCAGGCGAGCGGCTGCGCGACATTCGTCGCATCGTAGCGGCCGCCCATGCCGATCTCGAGGATGGCGATCGGCACGCGTCGCCGGGCGAAGTGCAGCAGGGCGAGCGCCGTGGTGGCTTCGAAGTAGGTCGGGGTCGCGCCGCCGCCGCGGCGCAGCGCGTCGACCGCCATCGAAACCTCGGTGGTCAGCGCCGCCAGCGCGGCGACCGGGATCGGCTCGCCGCCGACCCGGATGCGCTCCTCGAAGCGCACGAGGTGCGGCGAGGTGTAGACGCCGGCGTGCACCCCGGCCTCGGCCAGGATCGACGCCAGGAAGGCGACCACCGAACCCTTGCCGTTGGTCCCGGCGACCAGGACCGACGGTCGATCGAGGTGCGGGTCGCCGAGGCGGGCGAGCAGGGCGGTGATCCGCTCCAGTCCCGGCTGGATGCCGAGCGACTCGAGGGAGTCGAGCCACCGGAGGGCTTCCGCGTGCGTCATGATCCGGCGATCTGCTCCAGCGTCCGGCCGCGGGTCTCCTCACCGTAGATCGCCACCGCGGCCGCACCCGCCAGGAGCACCGCGGTGAAGACGGTGAACACGGCGGCGAAGCCGCCGGCCCCCGCAGCCGCGCCGCCGGGCGCGGTCATCAGCCGGCCGACGACGAGAGGGGCGAGGATACCGCCGATCCTCCCGAACGCCGCCGCCGATCCCGTCCCGGTGCCGCGCACCCGGGTCGGGTAGAGCTCCGGGGTGTATCCGTACGTCACCCCCCAGGCGCCGAGGTTGAAGAACGACACCAGGCACCCCCAGAGCAGAAGATCGCCGGTCCCCGCCGCGCGCCCGAACAGCCAGGAGGCGCCGGCGCACAGGACGAGGAACGACACCAGCGTGAGGCGACGCCCGGCGCGCTCGACCAGCCAGGCCGCGACGAAGTAGCCGGGGATCTGCGCCAGCGTGATGAACAGGGTGAACCGGAACGACTGCACCTCGGCGTAGCCGCGCCCCACCAGGAGCGTCGGCAGCCAGATGAACAGGCCGTAGTACGAGAAGGCCATGGCGAACCAGAGGGTCCAGAGGACGGCGGTGCGGCGCCGCAATGCCGGGGCGAAGAGATCGCGCAGTCGGGCCGCGGGTTCGGGCGCATCGGGAGTCAGCGCCGGCGGGGCGGGGTCACCCGGCGGCGCGCCCACGCCGGGCACCGCGCCCACCCCCGATCCGGCCTCCACCGCGCGGAGGATCTCCTCCGCGTCCTCGGCCCGGCCGCGCGCCATCAGGAAGCGCGGCGACTCGGGCAGCGAACGGCGCAGGACGAAGACGTAGAAGGCCGGAAGGGCGCCGACGAGGAACGCCACGCGCCACGGGAAGGTCGCGCCGCGCGCCCCCGCCCACCCGGCCAGAAGGTCGGCGATGATCGCCGCCGCGGCCCACCCGAAGGCCCAGAACGACTCGAGCAGCACGACGAGGCGGCCGCGGTGCGCCGCCGGCGCGAACTCGGTCACCAGCGCCGCCGCCACCGGTAGCTCACCCCCGAGGCCGAAGCCGACGATGACTCGGATGGCGACGAGCGACTCGAAGCTCCAGGCGAAGGCGCACAGCCCGGTGGCGATGCTGAACAACAGGAGGGTCCACTGGAAGACCGCCTTGCGGCCGAACCGATCGGCGAGGCTCCCGGCGCAGGCGCCCCCCAGGAACATCCCGAACAGACCGGCGCTGCCGGCGAAGGCCACCTGGCCCGCGGTGAGGTGCCATTCGGTCTTGAGGCGGGCGAGGACGAACGACACCAGGCCGGTGTCCATCGAATCGAACAGCCAGCCGAGTCCGGAGAGGAGAAGAAGGCGGTAGTGGAACCGGCCGAGCGGCAGCCGGTCGAGTCGATCGGCGACCCTCATTCCGGAAAGCTAGAGCTCGGGCGGCGTGTACTTGCGGGCGGCGAGCGAGGTGGGGAACTGGACCGTGCGCCCGATCGCCTCGCGCTCGCGCGTCGGTGTCCCGGGCTGGTCGCCCGACCTGGGGAGTGTGGCCTCGACGAGGGCGCGGTTGTAGAGGACCTTGAGACACTGGATCAGCACTTCGCGCATCCGCCGGCGCTCGATGATGAAGTCGAGCATGCCGTGCTCGACCAGGAACTCGGAGCGCTGGAACCCCTCGGGGAGCTTCTCGCGGATCGTCTGCTCAATCACCCGAGGTCCGGCGAAGCCGATGAGCGCCTTCGGTTCGGCGATGTTGAGGTCGCCGAGCATGGCGTACGAGGCGGTGACGCCGCCGGTGGTCGGGTCGGTCAGGATCGAGATGAACGGCAGCCGGGCTTCATGCAGCTTGCCGAGGGCGGCCGAGATCTTCGCCATCTGCATCAGCGACAGCGCCCCCTCCTGCATACGGGCGCCTCCCGAGCAGGAAATAACCACCAGCGGCACCCGCTCGTCGATGGCCCGCTCGACCGCCCGGGTGATCTTCTCGCCGACCGCCGACCCCATCGAGCCGCCCATGAAGCCGTACTCCATGACCGAGAGCACCGTATCGGCGCCGCCGAGGGTGCCGCGGGCGTTGATGACCGCGTCATTGAGGCCGGTCTTCTCGCGGTACTCGCGCAGGCGGTCCTTGTAGGCCTTGGCGTCCTTGAACTTGAGGGGGTCGACCGAGTAGATGTCGGTGTCGACCTCCTGGTAGCGCCCCTCGTCGAACAGCGACGACAGCCGCTCCCGGGCCGAGATGCGGAAGTGGTAGCCGCACTTGGGGCAGACGTTGGCGTTCCGCAGAACTTCCTTCTTGTAGATGATTTCCTTGCAGGAGTTGCACTTCACCCAGAGCCCCTCGGGCACCTGGACGCGCTTGTGCTCAACCGCCTGCTTGGGTTTGCGGATCTTCTTGAACCAGGCTATTTCCATTGAATACGCCGGGACCGGCGTCCCCCCAGGAAGATCACCCCGGGATAGTACCGACGCCCCCCCCTATCGTCAAGCGGGATGAGCCCCCCGGCTTGAGGCCCCTGCGCCGTGACCAGCCTCCAGCCAGACGGCCGGGGCCCGTGGCCAGATGACCGTCACGACAATAAGATGTTTATTTACATATTGTTACAGAGATATTAGGAGTGGATTACAGTGCCGGCAGCGTGATCCCGGACGGAAAATGGTCTGCGCCGCAAAGCCACGACTGGCAGGGCTTTCAATGGATCGTCCCGGAGACTGGTGACGATCAATCACGCAAGCTGTTGATATGAAGTTATTTACAGACGATGCGATGGCCCGGAGCGCGGCGCGCTCGGGCGGATGGCACCCCGGTTGCGATGGTAAGGGCGGCATCACGAGATGCCCAACCGCAGAAGGAGGGACCGGCGGCGACGAGAGATGGAGCGAACTGACACGCAGGTGGTAACGCCTGCGGCGAGCCGGCCCCGCCCCTCCCCGCGGGGCCGGCTCAACTCTCTCCGGCCGGCATCACGACGATGAACAACCTGCCCCCGGCCACCTACCTCGTCATCGCCGTCAGCGTCGTGGCAGTGGCCTGGGCCGCCGCCCGGTTTCTCAGGACGCTGCGGGGGCGGCTCGAGGGGGCGACCCGCGAGCTCCTCGACCTCCGGGACCTGCACCAGGCGACCCTCGAGGCAGTGACCCTGGCGATCGATGGCCGCGATCCGGCGGCGCGCGGGCATGTCCGGCGGGTGCAGAAGTACTCCCTGGCGCTGGCGCGGTTGCTGGATCGCCCGATGGAGGAGCGCCAGGCCATCCGGCTCGCCGCCCTGCTGCACGACATCGGCAAGGTCGTCATCCCCGATCATCTTCTGTGCAAGCCGGGGCGGCTCTCGGAGTCGGAATTCGAGCGCATCAAAGAGCACCCGGAGGCCGGGGTCTCGATCCTGGCGCCGGCGGGGTTGCCCGAACCGGTGCTCCGCATCATCCGCCACCATCACGAGCGCTGGGATGGCACCGGCTACCCCGCCGGCCTGCGGGCGGAGGCCATACCCCCGGGTGCGCGCATCCTGGCGGTGGCCGACAGCTTCGAGGCCCTGACCGCCGATCGCGCCTACCGCGCCCGCATGGAACCGGCCGAGGCGCTGGCCCTGATCGAGGTCTGGTCGGGGGTGCAGTTCGACCCGGCCATCGTGACGGCGCTCAAGGAGAACGTCGCCGCGGTGGTCGAGGCGGGGGCGCGGGTCGAGCGGGAGGCGGCGGCGCCGGATCCGGTCGCGATGGACCGGGGCGCGATGGACCAGGTCGGGGCGGGCCGCAGCGCCCTCCCGGCGGCCGCGTCACCCGATCATGCGCTCGACCACGGTGGGTTCGGCGATGCCCTGCACCAGGGGATCGCCCCGGCCCCGGTCCCCCGGGGCGCCGCCCCGCACCCCCGCACCCCCCTTGCTTCGGGTCCGGTGGGCGGGGCGCGCGACGCCTATGCCGCCCAGCGCGAGGTCTACGCCCTGTACGAGATCGCCCGCACCCTCGGCTCGACCCTGCGCATCGGCGAGGTTCTCGATCTCGTCGTCAGCCGCATCGCCCAGCTAGTGCCGTTCCGCACCTGCGTCGTCTACCTGGCCGAGTCGGGGAACGGCGACCTCGTCGCCCGCTTCGTCTCGGGCGCCAACGCGGCGGCGTTGCGCGGCCAACGGGTGCGGGTGGGCGAGGGGATCTCCGGCTGGGCGGCGGGGCATCGCAGCACGCGCTTCTCCGCCAGCGCCGAAATGGAGCTGGCCGGCTCCGGTGTCGAGCCGGTCGGCTACGGCACGGTCGCGGCGTTCCCGCTGTGCCACGGCGACGAGATGCTGGGTGTTGTCACCCTGCTGTACCCGGCCGCCGCGACCTGTCTCGACGACCACGTGCGTGTGATGGAGATCATCGCCCGCCTCGCCGCCGGCGCCGTCCACGACGGCCGGCTGGCGGCGGCGCCCGAGTCGCCGGCGCTCACCGACCCGGTCACCCACCTGCCCACCGAACGCTACCTGCGTCAGGTCTTCGAGCAGGAGACGGTCCGCAGCCAGCAGTCGGGATCGCCGCTCGCCCTGGTCGCCATGGACCTGGACGATTTCGGCATCCTCAATACCCGGCTCGGGCCGGCGGGCGGCGATCGCTTCCTCATGGAGGTCGGACGGGTCCTGCGCAGCCACCTGCGCGGGCACGATATCCTCGTGCGGATGGGCGACGACGAGTACGCCGCGCTCCTTCCCGGGAGCGGATTCGCCGCTGCGGCCCTGCTCGCCGAGCGGCTGCAGCAGGCCATCGACGGGTTCGCTCTGCACCTGACCGAGGACGGGCCGGCGGCGCGCGCCGGGCTGTCGGTCGGCATCGCCATCTACCCGCTCGACGGCGAAGCGATCGACGATCTGCTCGAGCGCGCCCGGCTGAATGGCCTGCGCAACAAGCAGGCGCGCAAGGCGGCGCGATCGGCGACCCCGAATGTCCTGCCCTTCCGTCCCTCCGGCCGGTCGGCGTAGCATGCGGCTTCAACCGGGCAAAGCACCCGGAAGGAGCCACCGATGCGTCCCACAGTACCCGCCGCCCTTGTCGCCCTGCTCGCACTGACGCCGCCACCGACCCTCATCACCCATGCCCGTGTCATCGACGGCAGCGGCGCCCCGTCGCGCGCCGCGGCGGTGCGAATCGAGGCCGGGCGGATCGTCGCGATAGGCGACCTGGCGCCGCTTCCGGGTGAGACGGTCGTCGACGCCGCCGGGCTCGTCCTGGCGCCCGGGTTCATCGACACCCACAGCCATGCCGACGACGACCTGTTCGAGCACCCCGACGCCGTGGCGGCGACCAGCCAGGGGATCACCACGATCGTCGGCGGCCAGGACGGCGGCTCGTTCCATCCGCTGGCGGATTTCTTCGCGCGCCTCGGGAAGGAGCCCGCCGCGGTGAACGTTGCCTCGTACGCCGGGCACGGCACGATCCGCGCCCTCGTCATGGGTGACGACTTCCGCCGCGCCGCCGGCAAGCGCGAGGTCCGACGGATGGAGCGCCGTCTGGGCGACGACATGCGCGCCGGCGCCCTCGGGCTGTCGACCGGGCTCGAATACGACCCGGGGATCTACTCGGCGCGCCCGGAGGTGCTGGCGCTCGCCAGGGTGTCGGCGGAGCACGGCGGCCGCTACATCAGCCACGTCCGCAGCGAGGATCGCTACTTCTGGGACGCCATCGACGAGATCATCGCGATCGGCCGCGAGGCGCGCCTGCCGGTGCAGGTGTCGCACATGAAGCTGGCGATGCGATCCTGGTGGGGCCAGGCCGATCGTCTGCTGGGGCTGCTCGACCGGGCGCGCGCCGAGGGCATCGACATCACCGCCGACGTCTACCCGTATCTCTACTGGCATTCGACCCTGACGGTGCTCTTCCCCAAGCGCGATTTCAACGACCTCGCAGAGGCGCGCCTGGTGGTGAATGAGATCGTCCCGCCGGAGGGCTTGCTCCTGACGGAGTACGACCCGGAGCCCGCCTGGGCCGGCAAGACGCTGGCGGAGATTGCCACCCTTCGCGGCGAGGAGCCGGCGGTCACCCTGATGGAGCTGCTGCGCCGGGCGGAGGCGCGGCGGCAGCAGACCGGTGACGCCGGCGAGAGCATCATCGGCACCAGCATGACCGAGGCCGATCTCGAGCGGCTGCTCGCCTGGCCGCACACCAACATCTGCACCGACGGCGCGCTCGATGGATCCCACCCACGCGGCTACGGCACCTACCCGCGCATCCTCGGGCGCTACGTGCGCGACCGCGGGGTGCTGACGCTCGAGGAGGCGGTGCACCGGATGACCGGCCTGGCCGCGGCGCACATGGGGTTCGGCGACCGGGGCCTGGTGCGCGCCGGCATGGCGGCCGATCTCGTGCTGTTCGATCCGGCGACGATCATCGACCGCGCCACGACCGCCGAGCCGCACGCGCTGGCGGATGGCGTCAGGTTGGTGTGGGTCGGCGGCCAGGTGGTTTTCGCCAACGGGCACGCCACGGCCGCGCGCCCGGGCCGGGTGCTGCGCCGGCCGGTGATGTCACGGTAGCAGGGGCGCCGGCCGGCGCGTCGGCGCCTCAGGGCGCCGGCGACTCGCGCCCGCAAGCGTCGACCGCGGTGACTTCGTAATAGAAGTTCTCCCCCGTGAACAGCGCGCCGCCGGCGTGCGTGAAGCTTTTCGTTGTCGTGGTGCCGGCGCGCACCGAGGCGCCGAGCCCGGGCCCCGAGCGCAGGTAGACGTTGTAGGCGGGCGCCGTCACCGGATCGGCGCTCCAGTCGAGGACGATGTCGTCGCCGCTCCGGGCCACGAGGATCGTCCCGACCCCGGCGACCGGACCGGAGCAGACCGCGCAGCCGGCGTCGGGCTGCAGCACCGTGACCTCATCGATCCCCGCCTCGACCAGCGACCCGCCGACGCCGAGATCCTGCGTCTGCACCCGCACGCGGAACTGGTTGGTCGCCGGCACCGTCGGGGTGATCGCGAACTGCAGCGTCGACCAGGGGGCGATGTCGGTCAGGGTGTTGAGAACCGGCGTCCAGGAGGCGCCGCCGTTGCTCGAGATGTCGACCCGGAACGGGTCCTCGCCCGGGTTGGCGCCGAAGTCGTTGTTGAAGAAGGCGCTCATGATCAGTTGCGGTGACGGCCGGCCGCTGATGTCGATGAGCGGCGAGGCGATCGTCGTCGTGCCGGTGTCGACATCGAACGATCCGAGACCGCTGCCGGCCAGGGGGCCGGTGACCCAGGCGTTGACGCCCGGCGCCGGGGTCGCGTCGTCCTCGGGCTGCGCCCCGGTGCCCTGCGGGTCGGCCCACTCGAAGCGGCCGAGAGCCGCGTCGTTGGGTGTGATCCCGGTCCACTGGCCGTCGCCCGCCTCGAAATCCTGGTGGTACAGGATGAAGGGAAGGTTGCGGGCCGGCGTGCCGGCCTCGGTATCCGTCGCCGCCTCGTTGCCGGCGGTGTCGAGGGCGCGGACCTTGTAGTAGTAGGTCTGCCCGGGGACGAGGGCGGTGTCGACATACGCCGTGCCGGGAACGGTCGCGACCCGGTTCGATGCGTCCGGCAGGAAGCCTGGAGCCACGGAGCGATAGACGTTGTAGCGCAGCGGCACCGAGCAGGTCTCGAGCGCCGGCAGCCACTGCAGCTCGGTCGACCCACATGTAACGCCCGATTGCAGCGCCGCCAGGCCGCCGTAGACCGGCGCCACCGTATCGGGCGCCAGGGATGCGGTGACGGTCCGCTCGACGCTGTTCGATTCCTCGCCCGAGCGCGAATCGTCGGCGCGCACGACGTAGTGGTAGGTCGCGCCCGGTGCCAGCAGGGTGTCGTGGTACGCCAGCCCGGGAAGACCGGTCGCCACGCGGTTGGCCGGCCCCGGCGTGAAGCCGGCGGTCGTCGCGCGGTAGACGTTGTAGGTGATGGCGGCGTTCTGGCAACTGGTGCCGCCGGCCGGCCAGGCGAGATCGGTCTCGGCGCACGACGCCCCCGGGGCGGCGGTGGCGAGGCCGGCGAACGCCGGCGGCACGAAGCACGGCGGCGTCAGGTCGCAGACGACCTCTTCGATGCGCACATCGTCGATCGCCGCTTCGACGTTGGTGTCGGTATTGGTGTCGCGCGCCCGGAGGCGCACCTGGAAAGTCGAGGTCAGCGGCACCAGGCTCTCGAGGCGGATGTCGACCGGCTGCCAGCCGAGGTTGCGGGCGCCCGCGGTCACGGTCTCGGCGGCCACCCACGATCCGCCGCCGTTGCCGCTCACCTCGACCGTGACCGTGTCGCCGGCGTCGGTCAGCGATGACGACGCCCACCAGCGGCGGTACGACAGGCGCGCCGCGGCGATGCCCGAGAGATCGATGACCGGTGACGTGACGATGGTCTCGCCGCCATCGATATCGCCGGCGCTGTCGGAGCTGTTCTGCCCGGTGAACAGGCACTGTCCGGCGGCCGCGGCGCCGGCATCATCCTCCGGCTGCCAGGTGGTGCCGACCGGGTCGCCCTGCACCCACTGGCCCTGGGTCGCGGCCGGCGTGCCGGCGCTGGTGGTCCAGCCGGCGGGGCCGGCGTCGAAGTCCTGGAAGTAGCGCGGCGCGCGATCGCCGACCAGCACCGGCACCGACGCGGTGACCAGCGGCCCGCCCGCGCCGTCATCGTAGACCAGCGAGAAGGCGATGTTCTGACCGCAGGCCAGGCCGGCGCCGAGCGCCGCCCTGAAGGCGCTCCCGGTCACCGTTGCGCCCGGGGCGATCGGGGCCCACGCGGCCGCGCCCGTGGTCATGGTGACGTTCGGCGTGGCGGTCGTCAGGATCCCCGTGCTCCCGTCGGCGGCGCCGGCCGGCAGGGCGTTGCGCAGGTCAAGACGGAGGTCGATCGACTCGCCGGGATCGGCGAAGCCGCTGCGGTTTCCCGCCGGGACGTCGTCGACGATGGTGGCCGCGAGCAGCGGCCGCGAGTCGGGGAGGGCGGCACTGGCGACGGCGTTCTCGATCGTCGAGCGGCAGCCGCCGGCGGTGCGCGCCTCGACGACATACCAGGAGGTCACCCCCGGCTGCACCGTCACGTCCTCGAAATGCGTCCCGACCTGCGTCGCCAGCGCCATGTAGACCTGCGTCGCCGAGAAATCGGCGCGCAGCACGGTGTACTGGCTGGCGGACGGCACCGCCGGCCAGTCGAGGACGACCCTGCCGTGACCCGGTGTGACGGTCAGCGACGGCTGCGCCAGGCGGGTGCAGGGCACCGAGTTGCCGGCGCAGGCGGTGCCGGCGATACCGTGAGCGTTGAAGGCGTTGTAGATCTCGAGGCAGTTCGGCGTGCCGTCGGCGAGGTTGCCATTGTCGTCGTCGACCGCGAGGTAGGCGCCGTAAACGTTCTGGGCCTGCGACGCCACCATGGTGTCGGCCTGGGCCAGCGACAGGAAGTAGATCCGTTCGAGCTCCTGCCAGCCGGTGTTGTAGCCGTACTTGGCGGCGAGCGCCTGCGCCAGCTCCCAGTGGGCCTGGCCGTAGATCTCCCCCTCGCAGTGGACCTCGTGGCCGAACGGGCCGTTGGTGCACTGGCCCGTGCAGGCCAGGCAGTACGAATTCAGGTTGGCGACCGAGGCGACATGGCCGACGCGGGCGCTGTCGAGATCGCGCACCGGGTTGCCGTTGGTCTCGAAGTACGGACCGACCCTGGCGTCGTGAACGACATGCATCGAGGTGATGTCGCCGGTCGCCTCGCCCGTGGAGCCGTCGCCGAGGTTGGTGTTCTGATCGAGCCCGTGGCCCCACTCGTGGTACATGACGTCGGCGATGGTGCCGGTGTTGTTGCACCCGCCGCCCGATCGGAAGAAGTTCGTCGTCGACCCGTCCCAGAAGGCGTTGCAGACGTCGGCGATGTTGACGTTGGTGCCGACGGTCAGGTTGAGCCAGCCGATCGACAGCCACTTGCGCGCCAGCATCCGCACCCGGTTCTGGTGGAAGAAGGCGTTGCGCTCGGCCGGTGTCGAGGCGCCGTTGCCGATCGCGTCGACGCCGCCGGTGCCGAGCTCGAGGTCGCCGGTGCCGCGGTCGGTGAAGGCGAAGACGCGCTCCGGCCCCGAGCAGCCGTCGCAGGTCACCCGGAAGAAGGCGCCGTCGAGGGAGGTATGAGCGGGGCCGGACGTGTAGGCGAAGGTGCCGACGTCGCCGGTGAGAACGCTCGCCCCCCCGCTGACGACACGGACGTTGGTCAGCGGGCGGACCACCTCGGTCTCGTTCGGCGCTCGCGGGAAGACACCCCCTGTGACCCGGGCGTAGCGATTGGCGTCGTCGAACGCCAGCACCTCGCCGGTACGCGCGTCGATGTCGCCGCTCCAAGTCGCCGCCTCGCCCGCGCGCCGGAAGGCAGCGCGCCAGACCAGGCGGTAGGCGAGGCCGCCGCCCCAGGGGACCTGCGCGTTGCCCGTCTCCCGGGCGACAAAGACAAGGGATGGGGAGGCGGTCACGACATCACCCTCGTCGCGGCCGCCGGCCTGCTCGAACAGGCGGTCGAGCGCCTCGTCGGCGCCGAGCACCGGTGTCGCCCTCGGCGCCGCGCGGCCGATGCGCGCCATCCCAATCTGGATGATGTTGCCGCGGTTGGCGCGCAGGAAGACCCGCGCCCCCTCGACCGGCACCCCGTCGACGTACCAGTCGTAGTCGAGGAAGACGACGCGTCCGTCGTCGAGCCAGCCGCTGCGCTCCCGGTTCAGCCGCAGCTCGCCGGCGGGGGCGCGGAGCAGGTCGCCCTCGCCGTCGATGAACGACAGCCCCAGGGGTGCGGCCTCGTCGAGGCCGTTCGCCCGCCCCTGCAGGAACGGGATGCCACGTCCCTCGATCAGCGACGGCCGGCCGGTGCGCCGGTCGAAGGTCATGCGCCAGGCGCCGGCATGGCGGCCCCTGAACCCGGCGGCATCCGCCGCTGGGGGTCCGGCGGCTCCATCGGGCGCCTCCTCGGGAACGGCGGCAACATGAGCTGCCGGGATCACCCGGGCATTGACGGCCTCGGGCGTTGGTTGGACCAGGGCGAAGGCGGGGCCCGCCAGTGCGAGGCCCACGACCAGGGTGACCGGGACCCGGACGGGCAGGAGCCGGGACGGCAGAACCGAACCAAAGCGGCGATTTCCGGACGACATGCGCGGCGACTCCTCAAGACAGGAACGGCGGCCGACCCCGCCGGATGGCGATCATCTGGATGATAGGGTTGAAAATGTACTCACCGGCGGCTCCGTCGGCAAGGAAAAGTGGTAGCCTTCGCCGCCATGACGGACCGCGGCGCCTATCGCGGGCTCCTCGTCTGCCTGCTGCTCTCCGGCATGAGCGGTCTCATGTACGAGGTCGCCTGGGTGCGCTCCCTCGAGCTCATCTTCGGCGCCACCACCTTCGCGGTCGCGACCGTCCTGGCGTCGTTCATGGGCGGTCTTGCGGCCGGGAGCGCCGTCGCCGGCGTCCTGTCCCCCCGTTTCGAGCGCCATCATCCGCTCAAGCTGTACGCCGCCTTCGAAATCCTGATCGCCGGGGTCGCGCTGCTCATCCCGCTGACCTTCCGGGCCCTGGTGCCGCTGGTGCAGGGAGTGTCGGCGCTGTCCGAAGGGTCGTTCGCCCTGTTCAGCCTGGTCCGGTTCCTGATCT
>Ga0210377_10003130_pt1 | contig 14237 bp, 12 predicted proteins | sample PLM4_65_b1redo_FD_155480 | JGI IMG/M metagenome (GOLD analysis project Ga0210377, IMG submission 155480) | Groundwater sediment microbial communities from an aquifer in East River, Colorado, USA - PLM4_65_b1 redo | ecosystem: Environmental > Terrestrial > Soil > Riparian zone | place: USA: East...
CTCCCTGCTCATGGTAATCATGTCCTTTTCTGCCACAATGCCCTCCTATGAACGTCAGGCATTGTAACTGGGAATAGGACATTTCTATTTTGGCGAATTAGGACATTATCATTTTGGGATTACAGGATTTCGATGGGATTTCGATGGGATGGAGGTTTTCTCTGAACGACGAACTACGTTGAAAATACGATTCCCAGCGCTTCGGAAAAACCTTTTATGAATGCCTGCCTCACGTCTGCCAGAGGAACATCCCAGCCGAGTTCCCGGTTGATCGAAGTGACAACGTCACCACTGCCGCCGCCGGGGATGACCTCGGCCTCGAATGCGGAATCGTAGCCAATGAGGATCGAACCGTGCTGGAGAAAGGCGCCCGACAGCCTGCGCTGCGCGCTGCCGATGATCTTTCTGCCGTGCACGAGGATCTCGTACCAGGAAGGGGAGGAGAAGCATGCAGCGTCTTTTGTGTCCTTTTTTACGAGAACCGCATGGCGGCTGGAACGCGAGACCATCTCGGCGGGGATGCCGAGGTTTCTGAGCCCCTGCAGAAGACCGGCGGCGATGATCTTGTAGGTGCCGTGGACATTCGTGGGAAACAAGGGATCGTCCGTGCGCGCAATGATGCTGTACGTGAGTTCCTGGTTATGGAGAACCGCCCTTCCGCCGGTGACGCGCCTCACGATGTCGATGCCACGTCGGCGACAGGCCTCGACATCCACTGCTGTCCCGATCTTCTGGAACCTGCCGATCGAAACGGTAGGCGGGTCCCAGGTGTAGAGACGGAGTGTTGGTGTGGTTTCGCCTGCCTGTGCCCGCGCGAGCAGTTCTTCATCAACGGCCATGTTGTATGCGCCGATATTGGGGCCGGAATCAAGTAAACGCCAGTTCATAAGTACCGCTGTTCTGCCTCGTCAGAAATAGATGTTAAGGCCACTTGAGTTAAGGAACGATCAGTCTGAAAAAAAGTATGGGAATCAATTTCACGTACCCTGCTCTTGCGATAACGCGGGCATAAACGGAGCCGCGGAGTTCGCGGAGAAAAGCTAATGCTATATTTTGGGTTAAAACCAAGGCTTAAAGGTTTTCTTTGCGTACTTTGCGGCTTTGCGCGAGATGCCTTTTAGCTTTATCCGACTAATCCTAATATACTCTGCCACAAGTCTCCTCTCGTCGTCAAGGGAAAGTGGGATCTTAGATGATGGCGAAACATTGTTTCGATGTAAAGCAGAATTTATTCTTTCTCATTACCTCGCTGTATCCGAGATAATCCCTTGCTTTTTTGAATGTATTTCAATTTTCTTGAAAAGATTATCCTTGAATAGGCCCATGCTTTGTGTTAAATTTGACACACTGGCGGACGGGAGCCTTATGATTCTCATGAAAAGAAGATTTATTATTGCTTTCATTATTATCTTTGCACTCTATGGTACTTCTCATAGTGCCGGCGTCCAGAGTGTTCCCCGGGAATATGTAAAAGCGGACTTGCTGTTCTCGCAAGGCCGATACACGGAAGCAATTCGATCATATGAGGCAGTGCTTTCCTCTTTATCCCACGCTTTTTCCCCAAGTGTTGTCCATACCCGGATCGCTGATAGTTTTTTTCGCCTGACAGATTACCAGCGTGCCCTTGATGCATACCGCCGGGCATTGGTAGAACAGAAGCCTGCTGAACGCGCGCAGACCCAGTACTGGATCGGGTTCTGCACCTTTCTCCTTGGCAGAGATGCCGAGGCGGTGACAGAATTCTTGAAAATACCCGAGAGCTATCCGGCATCCGGAATGTGGGTCGGCACCGCCTACTACTGGGCAGGCAGGGCAAGCGAACGCATGGGCAGGAAAGAGCAGGCAGCGGAGTTGTACCGCAAGGCCGGAGGGAAGGGAACGTCCACCCAGGGGCGTTTTGCGATGAAGAAGGCGAATGCAATGAAATCAAAAACAGGGGATAGGGTTCAGTAGTCGGGGGCCAGGAAATACAATTTTATCTGAACCCTGAACCCTGAACCCTGCACCCTGAACCCTGACTTTCTATGTTGAAAGAACTGAACATAAAAAATATCGCCATCATCGACCAGCTTCGCGTGGAGTTCGCGCCCGGACTGAACGTGTTCACGGGCGAGACCGGGGCAGGCAAGTCCATCGTGGTGGATGCGCTGAACCTGGCGCTTGGCGAACGGGCGAGCGCTGATCTGATCCGCACCGGGTCTCAGGAAGCCGTGGTGGAGGCGGCCTTCGAGCTGAACGGACGGAGCAGAGCGGAGATGACGGAGCTTCTGTCGGAGCAGGGGATCGAGATGGACGCGGGCGAGGACCTGATCGTACGCCGGGTGCTCTCTGCTTCTGGCAAGAACAAGGTCTATATCAACGGGAGCCTGGCGAACCTCACCACGCTCGCGGCAGTGGGCGCGAACCTTGCCGATATCCACGGCCAGCACGAGCACCAGTCGCTGCTCTCCCTCGAACGCCAGATGGAGATGCTCGATTCCTTCGGCGGGCACGGTTCGCTCGTTGATGAAGTGATCGCCGCATATCGCCAGTTGCTGGACATTCGAAAGGACCTGGCAGCGCTCCAGGAGGGCGAGCGCGACCGGGCGCAGCGAGAGGACCTGCTGCGATACCAGAAGAATGAGATCGAGGCGGCCCAGCTCAAGCCGGGCGAGGAAGAAGAGCTGGCGAACGCACAAAAGGTCCTGGCAAACACTGAAAAGCTCGCGGCCCTTTCAGCCATGGCGGATGAGGCGCTCTATTCGTCCGATGATTCGGCGCTGGCCAACCTGAAAAAGGCGATCAACGGGCTGAAAGACCTGGCCGAGATCGACAGCAGCCTCGCGGGTGTGCTTGAGCTCTGCGAGTCGGGCCGCGCGCAGATCGAAGAGGCCGCACGGGAGATCACGTCGTACCACACTCGGGTGGAGTCCGATCCCCAGCGTCTGGAGCAGATCGGGGACCGGCTGGACCTGATCCAAAAACTCAAAAAAAAGTACGGGAACACGATCGAAGCCATCATCGACTTCGGCACACAAGCGTCGGCTGCGCTCGAACGCATGGAACGGAGCACCGAAGAGATCGAGAACCTGAAATCCGGGATCCAGGCGATCAAGTTCGGACTGACCGACAAGGCGAACCAACTGACCAAGAAGCGGAGAACGGCAGCCCGCGAGCTCGAGAAAAAAGTCGAGACAGAGCTCAGCCACCTCGGAATGAAGAAGACGACCTTTACGGTGAAGATCACGCAGGAACCCGGAGGAGACACGCTTGACGGCCTCAAGCTCGGGCCGCGCGGCGCGAACCGCGTGGAGTTCCTGATCTCGCCGAACCCGGGCGAGGAGCCGAAGCCGCTCGCAAAGATCGCCTCAGGCGGCGAGCTGTCGCGCATCATGCTCGCGCTCAAGACCATCCTGGTGGAAGGCGACAGCATCCCCACGCTCGTGTTCGACGAGGTGGACGCGGGGATCGGCGGGGCGGTGGCCGAAGAGGTCGGCAAAAAACTCAAACGCGTGGCATTGAAACGGCAGGTCTTCTGCATCACCCATCTGCCGCAGATCGCGAGCATGGCCGGGAGCCACTATGGTGTTACCAAGTCCGTGAAGAAGGACCGGACGAGCACCGAGGTGCGGCTGCTCGACAAACAGGAACGCGTGGACGAGATCGCGCGCATGCTCGGCGGAAAGACGATCACCGAGGCCACGATCAAGCATGCCCAGGAGATGATCGAGCGGGGAGCCCTGTAAGGAAGTGCGGAGTGCGGAGCTTGCCCCGTTAGAACTCGCGGGCGGAATTGCCCGCCCTACTTCTAACGGGGTGAAGAATGCGGAGCAAAGATACTGGAAAGGATAGACATGCCGAAGATTAAAACAGTATTGGATTTGATCGGGAACACTCCCTTGGTAAAGCTGAATAAGCTGCCGGGCGTTGGCGACGCAGAGGTGTGGGCAAAGCTCGAAGGGTTCAACCCCGGAGGGAGTGTCAAGGACCGGCCGGCCCTCGCCATGATCGAAGACGCGGAGAAAAAGGGACTGCTCAAAAAGGGCATGAAGATCGTGGAGCCCACGAGCGGCAATACCGGCATCGGTCTTGCCATGGTCGCCGCGGTCAAGGGCTACACGATCGTCCTCACGATGCCCGAGTCCATGACGGTCGAACGGCGCAGATTGCTCGAAGCCTACGGCGCGGAACTCGTGCTGACTCCCGCGGAAAAAGGCATGAAGGGCGCGATCGCAAAGTCCGACGAGATCGTCGCCTCGAGCAAGGAATATTTCAAGCCCGACCAGTTCGGCAATCCCTCGAACCCGCAGGTGCACCGGAGGACCACGGCAAAGGAAATTTTGAAACAGATGGGCACAAAGAAGATCGATGCCTTTGTGGCAGGCGTCGGGACCGGCGGCACGATCACGGGCGTGGGCGAGGTGCTCAGGAAAAAGTTCAAGGACATCACGATCTATGCGGTGGAACCTACCGCCTCGCCGGTGCTCTCGGGAGGTCAGCCTGGTCCGCATCCCATTCAGGGCATCGGAGCAGGGTTCATTCCCGCCATATTGAACACCAAGGTGTACGACGGGATCATCAAGGTCACCCAGGATGATGCAGCTGATATGACGCGTCGGCTTGCGCAGGAGGAAGGCATGCTCGTGGGCATCTCGTCGGGCGCGGCCTGCTGGGCGGCGCTCCAGGTGGCGAAGAAACTCGGAAAAGGCGCGCGGGTCGTCACGGTCCTGCCCGATGTCGGCGAGCGGTATATGACCATGGGGATATTCAACAGGCATTAGAAGTTATGATGGACAGGTAAAATCTTTTCACGTATTCCGCCGCACGTAACTTAGGAATCAATTCAACTCAAAACGGCAAGAATATTTCGCGCAAAGACGCCAAGCTCGCAAAGAAAGACAAATCATTTGTTTTTAAAATCAAAACTTAAAGATTTTCTTGGCGTCCTTTGCGGCTTTGCGCGAGACGCTTTTGTTTCAGGTTTGTTTCATGTCTGGCCGGTCTGAAGCGAAGCCTCGCTAATAGATAATCTTATGATGAACCCGATCTATCTCGATTATAATGCAAGCACTCCTGTCGATCCGAGGGTCCTCGACGAGATGCTGCCGTATCTGAAGAATAAATACGGCAATCCATCGAGCAGCCATCCCTATGGCGTCGCGCTCAAGGCCGGCATCGAACTGGCGCGCGAGCGGGTCGCGGCCCTCCTGGGGTGCAGGGCATCGGAGATCATCTTCACGAGCGGCGCTACGGAATCGAATAATATGGTGATCAAAGGTGTTGTTGCCGCGGCGCCGAAGGGTAGCCATATCATCACGTCCCGGATCGAGCACTCGGCCGTGCTTGAACCGTGCCGTCATCTTGAGAGACTGGGATACCCGGTCACGTATCTGCGCGTTGACGAATACGGACTTGTGGATCCCGCTGACTTTGAGCAGGCCATCACCCCAAAAACCGTGCTCGTCTCGATCATGCATTCGAACAACGAGGTCGGAACGATCCAGGACATTTCCGTGCTCGCGAAGATCGCATCTTCCTGCGGGATCCTGTTCCACACCGATGCGGCGCAGAGCGTGGGCAAGGTCCGCGTGAAGGTCGAGGACCTGGGTGTGGATTTCCTGACCATTGCCGGGCACAAGTTCTATGCGCCGAAAGGCATCGGCGCTCTGTATATCAAAAGCGGCCGCAAACTTCAGCCGCTTCTGCACGGCGCCGGACATGAGCACGGACTGCGGGCGGGAACGGAGAATGCGGCGTTTATCGTCGGCTTGGGCGCGGCATGCATGGTAGCATCGGAGATCATGGATGCCGAAGGGCCACGCCAGATAAAGCTCGGGCAGCGATTGTTTGACGGTTTGAAACGCGCCGGGTTGAAGGTGCATCTGAACGGCCATCCTGAAAAAAAGCTTCCGAACACCTGGAACATCAGCTTTGAGGGGTTCGATTCGATAGCGGTCATGGAGGCATTGACGGGTATTGCCGTTTCTCCCGGCGCAGCGTGCCACGGCAGTACGGTGAATCCTTCTCATGTGCTGGTCGCCATGGGTACGGACCCCGCGCTCGCCCGCGGAGCCATCCGCTTCAGCCTGGGGAGAGAAACAACAGAAGTGGAGATTGATATTGTTGTCGAGGCGCTCAAGAAACATCTAAAAAGAGGCTTGTAGGGTGGACGCCGGTTCCGTGCACAGGACAAGGCATTGATGATCGACAAGAGGAAACTGCGGGGGCAATTCCGTTCAGATAATAAATGGTTAAAATAAAAGGATCATAAAGGAGGTTTAGTTATGAAAAAGATTGTCATTACCATTCTGTTCGTCCTGGCCATTACGGCTACCTGCTTTGCTGCCGACACAATGCGTGACGGTTACTGGGAGCTGACCACCACCATGGAAATGCCCGGTATGCCTATGATGATACCACCAACTACGATAAAGCACTGCTACACCAAGGAAGATGTTAAGGATCAGAAAAAAACCATCACTACTGACAAAAATTGTACTGTTACCGATTTAAAACAGTCCGGCAATAAGGTTACCTGGAAGATGAAGTGTACCGGCAAAAATGCCGGTGACTTCAGCGGCGAGACGGTTTACAAGGGGGATGCCTACGATTCGACCATGAAGATGCAGACCGAGGGGCAAACCATGAATATGACGGTCAAGGCCAAGCGGTTGGGGAATTGTCCGTAAATTTCATTGGAGAATGTAGTAGGGGCGCGTGACCAAATTATCAAAGAGCCCATCTCATCGGCACAGTGAAATCGCTCACAACTTACCAACTTGGACTTCGCACCTCGACGTGAGCAACCTTTCATGGAACAGGACGTGATACCATAACAAAGGACCTGACCCTGTAGATTCCTTTTGTTTGCACGCATTCGTTTTGTTACGAAGTGTGCCGTGGAGTACATCTCGATGATGGTTTTGTTGAGGCCCAACAAAACACTCCAGCGGATGGCGTATCGCCGCCGCTGAGCATTGCGTTAGTCTTTCCGCAAATACGGAGGTGACATATGCCAAGAAAAAGTCCACGCATCTTCGTTTCTTCGACATTCGAAGATCTTGCTGTCTATCGAGAGGCTGTACAAGACGCCATTTTGCGCGCCGGCGCTGTACCAGTCCTCATTGAACAAGAACCGAATGTGGGTATGAGCCTTAAAGAGAAGCTTAGCAGCCTTCTCGTCGAATCCGATGCCGTTCTTCTACTTATCGGACATCGGTATGGTGCGGTTGAACCGAACAGCGGGCGAAGCTGGGTTGAAGCTGAGTACGAAGCAGCCAAACGGCTAAATAAACCGCTGCTTGTCTTCATGGCCGCAGAGGATGCGCCTTGGCCACCAAACTTCATCGACTCTGACAGAACGAAGATAGAGTCGTTTCGCCAGCATGTCGCGTCCGATCTTGTCGTTCAACTCTTCAAGGACGCTCATGACTTGAAGATATCCGTTGCACACGCCCTCAGTCGGTGGGTCGCTGCAGTCGAGAAGACACCAGACTCCGTTCAAATGGGTCCGCCGATCAAGCGTGAGGTCAAGATTGTTCGCCTACTCCTTAGTTCTCCCGGCGACGTGGCCGAGGAGCGAGAGAGAATGTCAAAGGCTGTCTTTCGCTTCAATCAGGATTCGGTCGAAGAGCTTGGACTTTTCGTCAAACTCGTTCGTTGGGAAGATATGGCACCGCAGATCGGGCCAAAGGCTCAAGCTGTAATAAACAAGCAAATTGGCCCGTATCACATGTTCTCCGGCATTATGTGGAATAGATTTGGCACTCCCACGGACATTGCGGCCTCCGGTACAAAGGAAGAGTTCGACGCTGCAGTCCAATGCTGGGAGACTGGTGGTCGCCCATGGATTACCTTTTACTTTTGTGACCGACCTGCCAACTTCACTACTCCAGAGCAACTAGATCAGAAGCGACGTGTCTTGGAGTTCCGTGGGCAACTGAATGACAAGGGCGTTGTTCGCGCCTTTCAGGCGCCTCAGGAGTTCGAAGATAAAGTGTTTGACGATCTGAAAAGGATTGTGCGTGTCCCAGAGTTCCTCAAGATGCTAGAATAAGGCTAACTTAACTAGACGATCCAGCGGTAGTGGTAAACCCACCAGCCGGTGGTCGTCACGTTATATGTTATAAGATTCAAGGAAGAAAATAATCATGTCAGAGAAAATCCCAAAGCTGTTTATTTCGTATAGCTGGAGCTCCCCGGAGCATGAACAATGGGTTTTGGACCTTGCCACAGAGTTGCGTGAAAGTGGTGTCGATGTAATTCTGGATAAATGGGATCTTAAGGAAGGTCATGATGCATACGCGTTTATGGAAAAAATGGTGACTGATCCAGAAATTACGAAGGTCGCCATAGTCTGTGATCGCGTGTATGCGGACAAGGCGGACGGTCGGAGCGGTGGAGTCGGAACAGAAACTCAGATTATTTCTGCAGAAGTGTACCAAAAGCAAGATCAGAACAAATTCGTGGCAATCCTTGCTTCGCGTGACGACCATGGAAAAGCGTATTTGCCTACCTACTATAAGTCCAGGATATATATAGACCTTAGTGACACAGGCCTGTATGCAAAGAATTTTGAGCAACTACTCCGATGGATTTTTGACAAGCCGATGTTCATTAAGCCGGAATTGGGGAAAAAACCGTCATTTCTTTCGGCTGGCGTTCAATTCTCTCTAGGCACAACTGCTTCCTTTCGAAGAGCTCACGACGCGATAAGGAATAACAAAGATTATTGGAAAGGTGCGTTGAACGAGTATTTTGAGACGTTCATAACGAATTTAGAAAAATTCCGTATAGCGTCTAATGGCAACGAATTCGATGAGAAGGTTGTCGAAAACATAGATCAGTTTATCCCGTATCGTAATGAGGCAGTAGAAATATTTTTAGCGTTAGCTCAGTATATTGATACCAATGAATCGCGACAGCAACTGCATCGTTTTTTTGAGTCCCTCATCCCCTATATGGAAAAGCCTGACCACATTACTAGCTATCATGATTGGGATTATGATAACTTCAAGTTTATTGTACACGAACTCTTTCTATACGCATTAGCGAGCTTATTAAAATATGAACGTTATGAAGGAGCCGCTTACCTCCTGCGGTATCAATACTATGTACCCAAGACCTCTTATACAGCAGAAAATATGGTGTCGTTTACTGTTTATCGCGAATATATGAAATCTTTAGAATATCGCAACACTAGGCTAAAGTTAAATCGCGCATCTCTACGTGCGGATATGCTAGAACAAAGGGCAAAGTCATCGGGAATTGCATTTCGTCTCCTCATGCAGGCAGATTTCATCTTGTTTATAAGAGATTGCTTAGACTTGATTAGAAACAGCAGCTATCAGAAATGGTGGCCGGAGACTCTTCTATACATCGGCCGATTTGGGAGCACTTTTGAAATTTTTGCACGAGCCCAATCAAAGGAATACTTCGACAGAATTAAGTGTCTCTTTGATATTGAGCAAAAAAAAGAACTTGAGCCTCTGTTGCAGGCGTTCAAAGACCGCGAGATTAAGGTGCCGAGTTGGGATTCTACATCTTTCAGTCCTTATGCTTTATTAGGTTTTGAAAAGTTGGCCACAAAATCCTAAACGCCCATGAGATGAGCTAATCTGTCGCTCAACCCGCCAAGCGGGTTAGCTCATTGTTAGGCAATAAAACTATGAAAAGATATCAACCTTATTGCGATTTTCCGGCACATGGGAAAAATATAGCAGCATTATCGAAAATGCTGTGGATGCTGAATAGTAATATTGCTGACCATTTCGAATTTACGCCAATAGTAGTATTTGAAGCATTCACAATAGAGTCATATCTAAACACTATAGGATCAGAGCATGTTGTGATATGGGATGAGCTTGAACGCTTACCATGGAAAAAGAAAATATCTGTGCTTCATAAATTAGCAGGAAGAAAAGAAGACTGGGGTAAAGAGCCTTTGCAATTCGCAAAGGAAGTATTTCAGATCAGAGATCGACTAGCTCATGGTAAGCCAGAAAGAATTGAAGGTAAAATGTTCTCAACGAGAGAGGAAGCTGAGAAGGTTCTGGGAACTATGGAAATGGAGCCAGATTGGTACAAAAAAATTACGAAGCAGTGGTGCATAGATTCAAAAGATCGTTTTGAGAATCTTATGGTATATCTAGGTGGGTTATATAATTTCAAGCATATTGGTCACCGCATGGCAGCATCTGGCGGGGTAATCGAACATGATATTGACTAAGAATCAGGAGACAGCGGGACGTTGATGCACACGTTGCGTTGTATAAGTTATTTTGCACGTCGCGCTACTTTGATTTATTTTAAGCATAAGGAAAAAACATGTCAGGTGAAACCATACTCATAATCGATGACGAAGAAAGCGTACGCAAGAGCCTTGCCGATGTCATGCGGGACGAAGGCTATGACGTCGTGACCGCTGCCTCGGGCAGGGAAGGGATCGAACTGCTGGGCGAAACGCAGCCATCGCTGGCGCTGCTCGACATTGCCATGCCCGATATGGACGGGATCGAGGTGCTCCGGAGGTTCCGGGAGATGAGGCCCGACATGCCGGTGATCATGGTGACGGGCCACGGCACCATAGAGACAGCGGTCAAGACCACGAAGATGGGGGCCTATGACTTCATGGTGAAGCCGCCCGAGCTGGCGCATCTGATCCTTGTGGTCAAGCACGGGCTGGAAGAGTTCCGGCTTCGCGAGGAGAATGAGACCCTTAAGAAGAGCATTGAGCGGCGGAACGAACTCGTGGGCGAGAGCGAGAAGATCATCGCGCTCAAACAGCAGATCGCGCTTGCCGGTCCCACGAACGGGTGGGTGCTGATCCATGGCGAGAGCGGGACAGGTAAGGAACTCGTGGCCCGCGCCATCCATCGGGCGAGCAAGCGGTACAGCGGGCCCTTCGTGGAGGTGAACTGCGCGGCGATCCCGCAGGAACTGATCGAGAGCGAATTGTTCGGGCACGAAAAGGGGTCATTTACCGGCGCGATCGGCATGAAGCGCGGGAAGTTCGAGGTCGCCGACAAGGGCACGATCTTCCTTGATGAAATTGCGGACATGAGCCTGGCCACCCAGGCCAAGGTGCTTCGCGTACTGCAAGGGCAAGAGTTCCAGCGCGTGGGCGGCACCCGAACGATCAAAGTGGACGTGCGGGTGATCGCCGCGTCGAACAAAAATCTTGAAGACGAGATCAAAAAAGGCGCCTTCCGCGAGGACCTCTATTACCGTTTGAATGTGATCCCCCTCGACGTTCCTCCGCTTCGCGAGCGGTCCGATGATATCCCGCGCCTTGTCCACCACTTCCTTCAGGAGTTTTCGAGTGAATATGGACAGAAGCCGAAGACCATCGACGATGACGCGCTCGCGCTCTTTGTCCGCTATGCATGGCCGGGGAATGTACGCGAGCTCCGCAATATCATAGAGCGGCTGCTCATCATGGCCCCCGGCCCCGTGATAAAGCTTTCCGACATTCCGCCTCCTCTCAGCATGGATCAAACAGGCCAGAAAGGGCGGGAGGGACGTGTTGGAATGCTGATACACGACGGCTTTGCAACGCTCAAGGACGCCCGCGCGGAGTTCGAGCGCGAGTTTATTACTCAAAAACTTCGTGAGAACAACGGGAATGTGAGCAAGACCGCCGACGCCATCAACGTGGAGAGGAGCAACCTGCACCGGAAGATCAAGGCGCTGGGAATTGAGACGGAAGAGTAAGGCGGGATGGAGCATGTGGGACGTGGGACGTAGGAAGTAGGAAGTAGGAAGTAGGAAGTAGGAAGTAGGAAGTGGGAAGTGTGGAGATGTTTAAGTTTAGGCGCTGTTCTCCAGGAGTCTTGATTCGTGGAAAATTTCTCCCGTCATGATCGAAACCGCTGATCTCACAAAATATTTTGGGACCCTCGGCGCGGTCCAGTCCATCAGCTTCTCCGTCGGCAAGGGAGAGGTTTTTGGCCTGCTCGGCCCGAACGGCGCGGGGAAGACCACAACGATCCGCATGCTGACCACGCTCCTGAAACCTACGTCGGGTACGGCGTCGGTAGCGGGGTATGATGTGACCAATGATCCTCTCCGCGTCAAGCGTTCGATCGGCGTGGTCCCGCAGATGCTGAACCTCGACATCGATCTCACCTGCGCGGAGAACCTGGAGTTTCATGGCAGGCTTTACAAGATGGACCCCGCGGACCGGGACGCGCGAAGCGAAGAACTGCTGCGTTTCGTCGGACTCTGGGACAGAAAGGACACACCGGTGGAGCACCTCTCCGGCGGCATGCGCAGGAGGCTCCTGATCGCACGCGGGCTCATGCACCGGCCCGAGGTCATATTCATGGACGAACCGACGGTTGGGCTGGACCCGCAGGCGCGAAGGTTGATCTGGGGATTGATCGAATCGCTGAAGCGGAGCAAGATCACGATCCTGCTCACGACGCACTATATCGAAGAGGCGGACGCACTGTGTGATCGCGTTGCGATCATGCGTGCGGGCAAGATCATAGCGTTGGAAAAGCCCGCGGTGCTCAAGGCAAGCGTCGGCAAGTTCGCGCTTGAATGCATAGGGAGACACGATATACCGCGACAGTTCTTTCAAACGCGGGAGAATGCGATCGATGCCAGCCGCGATATGTGCGCTGATATCATGATACGGGACGTCACGCTCGAAGATGTTTTCATAAACATGACGGGTGAGAGGATCGAGGGATGAGTTTTGAGTTCGGAGTGAGGAGTGCGGAGTGAGGAGGGCAGAGGGCATGGAGCAGAGGGCAGAGTGCAGATAAAAACAAAAAATCGTCCTTCCCGAACGGTTCTATCTGGAATCCAGTGTAACGACAATTTTATCGGTATTCATCCGTGGTTACATAGCGAGGCTTTTGGCCGCAACCAATCCCCCCTCACCTCGGTCCTCTCCCTCGTTGGGGAGAGGACGCAAACCTCCCTCGCCCCTTGCGGGAGAGGGCTGGGGTGAGGGGTCTATTCAAGGGCAAACATTCGCGCGAACATGTCAAGTTCTGAGGAGAAATAGCATAAGGTCTTATCTATGAACTTCTACCCCATATTATGGAAAGAGATGATGCTCATTCGCAAGAAGCCCTGGCGGTTCCTTGCCTCGAGCCTGGTCATGCCTATCCTCTACCTGGTGACCTTCGGCTGGGGCCTCGGCAGGGGTATGAACCTGGGCGGAGGCACTTACCTCGAGTTCGTCCTGCCCGGCATCCTCGCTCTCTCGGCCATGAACAACAGCTTCAGCTCCGTCTCAGCGTCGCTCAATATCAGCAAGCTTTACACCAAGACGCTCGAAGAAGTGCTCGTCTCTCCGGTCAGTCCGTGGGACATCACCCTCGGCAGGACGCTGACAGGCCTTGTGCGCGGGCTCTTTTCGGCGCTTATGCTCATACTGGTCGGGCTGGTTTCCGGCGTGCACCTGCACTTGTCCGTTTCTTTTTTCGCGGTGTTGTCGCTCACGGCGTTCTGTTTCGGCGCAGCGGGCGTGGCCGCGGCCATGGTCACGCGCACTCACGAGGACATGGCGAACTTCAACAGCTTTTTCATCCTTCCCATGTCGTTTTTGGCAGGCACGTTCTTTTCGCCTGACAAACTGCCGGAACCCTTCCACACCGCGATCCTTGTCTACCCGCTCACGCACGCAAGCATCCTGCTGCGCGCGCTTGCATCGGGCAATGAACCCGCCCCGGGATCCATGATCGTGCTCGCGGCATATACGGCCATCTTCTTCGCCCTTGCAGGCAGGCTGGTGAAGAGGACAGGATAAAACAAATTTAAACGCGTATCGTATGTTCTCTGTTCGCAATACTCTTATGCCTAACCCGGACAAGCGGAACCAAGCAAAGCATTATCGCGCAAAGCCGCAAAGCGCGCAAAGAAAAGCGGGTGCCTCTTGATTTAAACAATAGTCTATTGTACTTTTGTCGTTCTTTGCGGCCTTTGCGGCTTTGCGCGAGACAAGCGTTATACGTTTTTGTCTTGATATCCTATCCATTTCTAGAAGAATCTAATTCCTTAGTAACTAACCTGGACAAGGCGGAACTAAAATACCAAAAGCATTTCACGCAAAGTCGTACCCTGCTGTTGCCAAGGCGCGGGCACAAGCATAGGACGCCAAGAAAATCTTTAAGTCCTGGTTTAAACCCAAATGCAGTTGTTTTCCTTTGCGAGCTTGGCGTCTCAGTGTGGCCCTCTTCTTGGCCATTGCGAGAAATTTACTCGCTTCTTTGTTTTGAATTCGATTCGAACATCGACAATCCTTT
>Ga0210377_10003131_pt1 | contig 14235 bp, 15 predicted proteins | sample PLM4_65_b1redo_FD_155480 | JGI IMG/M metagenome (GOLD analysis project Ga0210377, IMG submission 155480) | Groundwater sediment microbial communities from an aquifer in East River, Colorado, USA - PLM4_65_b1 redo | ecosystem: Environmental > Terrestrial > Soil > Riparian zone | place: USA: East...
TGCTGCGCGCCAGCGGCTCGGCGTTTGTGATCGCCTCCATCGCCATGCTGCTGATCTTCCGGCTGCTGGCTCTGAATCTCAAGGAGATCACCAACGGCGCGCCGGGCCTCAGCCAGCCCCTGCCGCCCTGGACGCCTGAATTCTCCCGAATGCCTTTCTATTATTACATGCTGTTCTGGCTGATCGTGGCGATAGCGGTGACGGCTTACATCCGGCAATCGCGCTTCGGGCTGGGGCTGCTGGCGATCCGCGATGATGAAGGCAAAGCCGAGATGGTTGGCGTGAACACCACCCTGTACAAGGTTATCGCCTTCGGCATCAGCGCGTATTTTGTGGCCCTGTCCGGCGGCATCTGGTCGTACCACGCCGCCCACATCAGCCCGATCTTCGCCTTCGACCTCGAAGTGGGCGTGCTGATGATCCTGATGACCATGCTGGGCGGGCTGGGCACGGTGTGGGGGCCAACGCTGGGCGCGTTTATTCTGGTGCCTGCCTCGGATTTCATCCTGTTCCAATTTGGCTCGACGGGCATTCACCTCGCCATTTTTGGGGGGCTGATGATAGCGATTATCCTGTTTATGCCCAAAGGCATTCTGCCCACCATCAAAGTCTGGATCGAAGAGCGGCAGGACGCGCGCGCCGCGCACGCCGACGCCCGTTCGATGGCTGATCAGTTGCAGGAGCAAGACAACCCATGAGCGTTATGCTTCAGATCGATAATGTCAGCCGGGCCTTTGGCGGCATTGTGGCCGTCTACAACTGCTCGATGAACATCGAACAGGGCAAGATCACCGGCCTGATTGGCCCGAATGGGTCTGGCAAAACAACCCTGTTCAACCTGATCACGGGGGTCTATCCGCCCGATCAGGGCAGCGTGTCGCTGCGCGGCGAACGGATCACGGGGCTGCGCCCCAGCCAGCTATGTCACCGGGGACTGAGCCGGACGTTTCAGATCACCCGGTTGTTCTGGGAACTGAGCGTGCTGGAAAACATGATCGTGCCCGTGCGACAGGTCGGCCTGCGCCCGCTGTTCGGAGCCAGCATCCACAGCCACGAAGCCAGCCGGGCGATGGAACTGCTGCGCCGCGTGGGTTTGGAACACATGGCGAATCAACCAGCTCGCAAACTCTCCTTCGGGCAGCAAAAACTGCTTGAATTTGCTGCTATCCTGATGTCCGACCCGGACGCGATTTTGCTGGATGAGCCAGCCGGCGGCGTCAACCCGACCATGATTCGTTTTATGATGGAATTGATCACCGAGTTGAACGCGCAGCAAGGCATCACCTTTTTGATCGTGGAACACAACATGGGTGTCGTGATGGAGCTGTGCCAGCATGTAGTGGTGTTGAACTTTGGCGAGAAGATCGCCGAAGGGACGCCAGTCCAAGTCCAGGCCAACCCGCTTGTTCTCGACGCATACCTGGGAAATTGACGATGCTGCTCGAACTTAAGAACGTTGTCGCAGGCTATTTGAAGGGCGTGGACGTGCTGCAGGGCGTCAATCTGCAGGTTGACCAGCAGGAAATTGTGTGCCTGATCGGCCCGAATGGCGCAGGCAAATCGACTGTCCTGCGGGCCATTTCAGGGCTGCTCAAACCCACGCAGGGCGAAATTCTGTTTGATGGGGATAACATCGCCGGGCTGCGCGCCGATCTGACGCTGCGGCGTGGCATCGCGCAGGTGCCGCAGGGCCATAGCTCCTTCCCGGATATGACCGTCCATGAAAACCTGTTGATGGGCGCGTACTCCATCAGCGACCGCAGTCTGCGCCAACAGCGGTTGGATCAGGTCTATGGCATGTTCGGCATGTTAATAGACCGTCGTACGGCCAAAGCGGGCAACCTCAGCGGCGGCCAGCAGAAGCTTCTGGAAATCGGGCGGGCACTGATGCTGTCCCCGCGCCTGATGATCCTTGATGAGCCATCGCTCGGCCTTGCGCCGATCACCGCGCGGGCCGTGTTCGACACTGTCCAGAAGCTGCGCGCCGATTCCGGGATCACTATCTTGATGGTGGAGCAGAATGCCCGCAGCGGGCTGGCGATCTCGGACAGAGGGTATGTGCTTGAGTTGGGGCGCGAGCGACTGGAAGGCAAAGCCAGCACGCTGCTCAACGACCCGCGTGTCGCGCAGTTGTATCTGGGCGGCAGCGCTATCGTTGACGACAGCGACGAGAGCCAGCCGGTGGCGCGCAAAGGCAAGCAGCCATGACCGGCGCGCTCTGGGCTATCGTTGCGGGGGTTGGATTTGGCATTTTTCAAACCCTGAATCGGCGCGCGGTGCATGGCATGGATGTTTTCGTCGCCACGTTCATGCAGCTTGCCATCAGCGCCGGGGTGCTGATTGGCATTTCCGTGCTAACGGTCGATATTTCGCCGGTCTGGACTGCGTCGCCCTCCACGCTGATATACTTCGCGCTGGCCGGGCTGCTGCACTTTTTTATTGGCTGGACGTTCCTCAACAGCAGCCAGAAACGCATTGGCGCGGCGCGCACCAGCGCCCTGATCGGCACAACGCCGCTGTTCGCCGCCGTGATCTCGTTGTTCACCTTAGGCGAAGTTCCCAGCCTTTACGGCATCGGCGGAATGCTGCTGATTGTCGCGGGCGTGTTCGTGACCACCAACCCGCTGGCACGGCCTGCGGACGGCGAGCCAACGGATTCGCAAAAATCAGGCCGCTGGATAGCGCTGGCGTTGGGGCTGGCGGCCCCGCTGTTCTGGGCTATCAGCCCGACTTTCACCCGGCTGGGGCTGCAAGGGCTGCATTCGCCCTTGCTAGGGGTCACGATTGGCATGATCGCTAGCACGCTGTGCTACGCCGTCGCCATCGGCGTCCGCAGCTTGCGAACGCCGATTGGCGCGATTTCGATGGACTCGATTGTGTTCAAAGTGGCGGCGGGCGTTCTGGTTGGCCTGTCCACCTGGCTGCGCTGGATAGCCATTGATCTTGCGCCAGTCGCCTTTGTGATCGCGCTCACGCTGGTGTCGGTCCCGACCGTAAACCTGCTCACCCCGCTGGTGGTTGATCACAAGGTGGAGCAGGTCACCGCGACGGTGTGGGGCGGATCGCTGCTGGTGGTGGCTGGCTCGCTCATACTCACGCTAACGGGATGAGGCTTTGATGGTTATCGACACGCACGCTCATATCCTTGTGCCTGAGATTCTGCGCGAAGCCGACCCCGCCGATAGCTGGCGGCCCCGCGTCCTGCGCGAAAATGGCAAGCAGGTTATCGAATTCGCGGGCAAGCAGGTCAAATCGGCGGCGCATGAATTTGTGGACATCGAGGGCATCCTCGCCGCGCAGGACAGCGCGGGGGTGGATCGCGTCGTGTTGTGCCCCTGGGTCTCGCTGGCGCGTTACGACGCCAGCCCCGATGACGGTTTGCGCGTCTGCCGAATCTACAATGAGGCATTGGCGCGGCTGGTGCAGGCGTATCCTGACCGTGTCAGCGTGCTGGGCATGATCCCCCTGCAAGACCCGGACATGGCCGCCCGCGAACTGGAAGCCGTGATGAGCCTGCCCGGCATGGCTGGCGTCCAGATCGCCGCTAGCGTGAACGGCGTGTATCTGGGCGATGATCGCTTCAGCCCGTTCTGGCAGGCCGCCGAGTCGCTGGGCGCGCTGATCTTCATCCACCCCACCACGCGCGGTTTCAGCATCGAATCACTGAATGACTACTATTTATGGAACACGGTAGGCAATCCGCTTGAAACGACTATCGCCGCCGCGCACATGATCATGACCGGGGTGATGGAAAGCCGTCCTGCCCTGAAAGTTCTGCTGGCGCACGGCGGCGGCGCGATCCTCAGCCTGCGCGGGCGGCTGCGCCACGCGCACGCCTTCCAGCCGCAAGCGAAGGCAAGGCTTCAGGAGTCGCCGGAAGACTCGCTACGGCGTTTTTACTTCGACACAGTCGTGCATGGCGTGGATGTCCTGCGCGATCTGGTCGATTTCGCGGGCGTTGATCATGTGGTGGTGGGTTCGGATTATCCGTTTGATATGGGCGTTGAGCGCCCGGCTGAGATCGTGCGTTCGCTGGGGCTTGCGCCTGCCGATGAGCAGGCTGTTCTTTCCGGCAACGCCGCCCGGCTGCTAGGATTGAAGGAGTAGAGATCATGGCAAAAGTTATCCAGAAAGCCGATCTGCCGCATCTGCATTCCACCCGCGACACCCGCGACCGTCTGGATTTGATCACCGACAACGTGAAGCAAATCGAGGCCAAGCGCTTGCGGGCGGATCGCATTATTTACCACCCCGGCGATACCGCCGCCCGCCATTACCACGCCGACTGCCATCACCTGTTTGTGGTTCTGGATGGCGAAGGCTTGATCCATGTGGACGCCGGGCATCATCGCCTGAAACCGGGCATGGTGGTGGTGGTCGGCCCGGATGAGGTGCACTGGTTTGAGAATGACACGCAGGCCAATTTTGCGTTTGTGGAATTCTGGGCCCCGCCGCCCAGCCAAACAGTCTGGCTGACCGATGATATATGAACATGGGCGCCCAACGGCTGAGTTTCAGCCGCAACTGCTTGACATCAAAATCTAAAGGAAAGGCAGCGTGATGGCTGAACTTTACGATGTTGTCATCGCCGGAGCCGGACATAACAGCCTGCTGTGCGGCGCTTATCTGGCCAAGGCCGGGCTGAAAGTTCTGGCGTTGGAAGCGCGCGACGTGATCGGCGGCAACACTGTCACGGAGGAACTCACCGTGCCGGGTTTCCGGCACGATAGCTGCTCCAGCGCCCACGCGCTGTTCCAGACCAGCCCAACCCTCCGCAACGATGAGCTCGAGCTGGGCAAGTATGGCCTGAAATATCTTCGCCCCGACCCGGTGGTGACCATGCCGTTCGAGGATGGCAGCAGCCTGACCCAGTGGCTTGATCTGGATCGCACGGTGGCCGAGTTTTCGAAGTTCTCAAAAAAGGACGGCGAGGCTTACCGCCGCATGATGGCCGAGTACGACTCGATCAAGAAGCTGTTTAACCAGAACCAGTACACCCCGGCGGGCTACGGGCCAGACATCGAAGAAGCGCTAATGAGCCAGCCGGATGGCGCGCTGTGGGTGCGGCGTTATCGCCAGTCGGCGCTCGAAGTGGTCAATGAGTATTTTGAAGACGACCATGTTCGGACGTTCATGTTATGGATGGCCTTCATGACCATCCAGCCGGTGGATCGCCCCTACACCGGGCGGTTGGCCTATGCCATCGCCAGCGGCAGGCAGTCCAACTCGTGGACAACGCCTGTCGGCGGGTCGGGGATGCTGCCCAAGGCGCTCACGGCTCTGATCGAAGATCACGGCGGGTCGGTTCTGGCGAGCAAGCCGGTGCGCGAACTGATCATCGAAGGCGGGCGCTGCGTGGGCGTGGTCACCGAGGGCGGCGAGCCATACCGGGCGAACAAAGCGGTGGTATCGACCATCCACATCAAGCATCTGATCGATATGGCCCCCCAGCAGGACTGGGGCGAGGCGTTTGTCAAAGGCGTCGAGCAGTGGCAGCCCGGCTTCACCCTGTTCGCGTCGCACTACGCGCTCAAAGAGCCGCCCCTGTACCCCATCGGCGATCAGCGGATGCCGTCGGTGGCTGCCGGGCTGGGCGAATCTTCCGACAACATGCTCCGCTTGATGTCCGACATCCGGCGCGGCAAAATTCATCAGGGCCCGCCCGCGATGCTGGTGGTCTGCTCGACAGTGGTTGATCCCTCGCGCACGCCAGACGGCGGGCACACGCTCAAATTGCTGTCGTTCTTCCCCTATGAACTGGCAGACGGCGGCCCGGCGCGCTGGGACAGCATCAAAGAGGAAGTGGCGCAGCGCAATCTGGATTACCTGCGCAGGTTCGCGCCTAACCTGACCGATGATAAGATTCTGGGCCATCGCATCGAAAGCCCGCTTGATTTGGAACGGCGCAACCAGCACAACTGGCGCGGAACGTGTCACGGCGGCGATCTGTCGCCCGCGCAGTCCGGGAAAATGCGGCCCGTGCCCAACTGGGCCAGCCACCGGATGCCGATCCCCGGCCTGTACCAGACCGGGGCGACCACCCACCCCGGCGGATCGGTTTCCGGCGGGCCGGGCCGCAACTGCGCGTGGGTCGTGCTGGACGATCTGGGTATTTCGATAGACTCTGTGGCAGCCAAGAAAGGCAAATAGTGCCCATGCCCGATGAAAGAGCGCAGGCGGCCATCAACAACTGGGGGCCGCGATTCACCTCGCAGGGGGTGGACTACAACGATTTCATCCGCACGACCAGCAAAGTCGAGCGTTGGGATCAATGGCTGGACGCGTGGACAGCGACCGGTGATATTCACGCTGAACTGGCGCGGGACGCTGAAGCCAAAGGCCGTTCGCTGACGGCGGGCGAGGCGTGGGTCAGCGCCGCGCTGTGCTATCACTTCGCCAAGTTTGTGTGGATGGTGGATATGGCGAAATACCGTGATGCGGCGGACAAGGCCGTCAGCAGCCTGTATGCCGCCCACAAGCATCTTGACCCCACCGCGCAGCGCATCGAAACGCCGCTGGATGGCGCGACGATGGTCGGCAACCTGCGCCGCCCGGCGGGGATCAGCCAGCCGCCGCTGCTTCTGCTGCTGCCGGGGCTGGATTCGACCAAAGAGGAGTTCTTCTATTGGGAAGAGATGTTCCTCAAGCGCGGCATGGCGACCCTGTCGCTGGACGGGCCGGGTCAGGGCGAGACCGGCTACTCGACCCACATCCGCGCCGATTATGAAGTCGCGGTCACGGCTATGCTGGACACGCTGGACAAACGCGGCGATCTGGACATGCGGCGGGTGGGCGCGGTGGGCGTCAGTCTGGGCGGATATTACGCGCCGCGCGCCGCCGCCTTCGAGCCGCGCATCAAAGCCGTCGCGCCGATTGGCGGGCCGCACAACTTTGGCGAGTGCTGGGATCAACTGCCTTCGCTGACCCGCGAGACCTATCAGCATCACTCTGGGGCCTCCAACCCGGATGAGGCCAAAAAACACGCCTACACTCTCGATCTAAGCCATGTGTTGGGCAAGATCAGCCAGCCGATGCTGGTGGTGTTCGGCAAGCTGGATCGGCTGATCCCCTATCAACACGCCGAGCGCGTGGCCGCCGAAGCGCCCAACGCCAAACTGGTGATGTACGAGGATGGCAACCACGTCTGCAACAACCTGCCCTATAAATACCGTCCGCTGGTGGCGGACTGGATCAAGGAGACTTTGGGCTGATGTGGGACAAGTTCACCCCCACCGAGATGGCCCGGCGCTGGTCGCTGGCGCGCGATCTGATGCGCCAGCATGGCCTGATCGGCCTGCTGGTGTTTGGCAATTCGGGCATCAACCGCCACAACGAAGCCAACATCTTCTGGTTGACCAATTACCTCGATCTGCATCACAACTATCTGGTCGCCCCGCTGGACGATTCGATTGAGCCAGCTTTGTATACTGGCCTGACCAACCACGTGCCCAATGCCCGGCAGGTCAGCGACATCCCCGTGATCGAGTGGGGCGGCTACAACCCGGCGCGAACGGCGGCGGATCGCCTGAGACAGGCCGGGATGACACGCGGGCGGCTGGGGCTGGTGGGCGTGAACGCCAAATTCGGCATGGGGATGCCTTACCAGCACTATCATATCCTGCGTGAGGCGCTGCCCGAACTGGAACTGGTCGAGATGACGGCGGCCTACGCCAAACTGCGGGTGGTCAAATCTGACGAAGAGATCGCCTGGCTGCGCAAGGCCGCCGAATTCACCGACGGCACGATTTACGCCCTGCGCGATCAGATCAGGCCGGGCATGACCGACTACTCATTGTTGTCGATTATCGAACACAGCTACCGTGCCAGAGGCGGCCAGCCGCATATTGCCTTCTTGCGCTCGATGGCAATGGACGATCCGAATGGCTGCCTGCCCTCGCAGAACCCCTCTGACCGGGTAATTCAGAAGGGCGACGTGATCATCACCGAGATCAGCGCCTCCTACTGGGGCTACTCCGGGCAGATACACCGCCCGATCTTTGTGGGGGCTGGCCCGACCCCGCCCTGGCAGCGGATGTTCGATGTGGCGCTGGAGGCTTACAACCGCATGGCCGCCGTGACACGCCCCGCCGCCAGCGAGCGCGATGTGATCCGCGCCGCCTCGGTGATCGGCGAGAATGGCTATGCCATCTACGACGATCTGATTCACGGCTACGGGGTGGATATTCACCCCCCGCTGATTGACCGTTCGTGCTGCGCCTACTGGCCGTATCAGGACAGCGCCCCCGCCCCCGAAGGCCAGCGTTTTGAAAAGAACATGGCGATTGTGATCCAGCCCAACCCGATCACGCCCGACGAGCAGATGGGGCTTCAACTGGGGGCGCTGACAGTGGTCACTGAGAATGGGGCGGAATGCCTGCACAACGTTCCCTTTGAGCCTGTAGTGGCAACGCTATAAGCGAGCCGGTCGAAGCATTATGGACATAAGCAGTCGATCAGGAGAGCTTGAAATGCCCGTTATTATCACGCCAGACCAGACGCAGACAACCCGCAGCGGCGAAGGCTGGCAAGAAATCACGCTGGCCGACTCGCGCATGACTGGCACGTCGGCGATGATCGCCCGGCGCTGGACGATCAACCCCGGCGTCCAGACGCCGCAGAACACGCACGGCGACACCGATCAACTGCTGTACGTGATGCGTGGCGGTGGCAAGGCCATCGTCGATGGCGTGTCCTACCCGCTTGATCACGAGAGCATCGTGTGGCTGGATCCCGGCGAAGTGTGTCACTTTGTGGCGGGGCCGGAGGGGCTGGAGATTCTTCAGGGCTACGCGCCCGGCGATCAATAAGCCACGAAAAGAGAGGCCGTCTATGCCAGACCAACCGGATTACATCGTCACCAATCGGGCGCATGGCAAAATGCTGACTCATGCCGCCGCCGAAGTGTTTGTGCGCGATTTTCCGCCCGTGATCTCCGATGAGCCGCCTTCGCGCGGCGGGAAGAATCGCGGGCCGTCGCCGCTTGAATACATCCTGGTCGCCCTGTGCGCTTGAATTAATGTCTCATCGGCCAGGATGGCTGATAAACTTCGTTTCAATTATGACGATCTCGAATCTTTCGCCGAGGGGACGCTTGACACGCGCGGGCGCAAAGGCGAGGCCGATGTGCCTGTGCATTACAAGGCCGTGCGCCTGACCATCCGCGTCAAGACCGAAGAATCGGATGATCGGCTGGCGCGGCTGGCCGATCTGGTGGCGCGCTACTGCCCGGTTGACAGCCTGATCGAGGCGGCTGTGCCCGATTACACCGTCACATGGGAACGCATGGAATAACTATGTTGATCAAAGATTCATTCACTCTCGACGCGCCGCAGGCGGCGGTCTGGGAATTATTGCAGGACATCCCCCGCGTGAGCGCCTGCATGCCCGGCGCGCAGGACGTTCAGAACGTCAGCGAGGATGCTTACTCCGGCCTGCTCAAAGTGAAAATCGGCCCGATTAGCGCGTCTTTCAGCGGGCAGGTCAGGATCGTCGAACGCAGCGCGCCGGTGCGCATCGTGGCCGAAATCGACGCGCAGGATAAGTCGTCTGCCTCGCTGGTCAAAGCTGCCTTCAGCGGGATGCTCACGCCGGATGGAGACAAAACGCGGATGGATTACTCCGTCGAGGCTGTTCTGCGCGGCAAGCTGGGGCAGTTCGGCGGAACGGTGGCGCAGGCCACCGCCAAGAAGCTAACAACTGAATTCGCCAAATGTCTCAACAGCCTTCTGGCGTCTTCCGGCGAGGCGGGCTGATCAATGCGATTTCTGGAGCCTGAGACTCTGAATGAAGCGCTGGACGCGCTGATGGCCGACCCGGACGGGACGAAGGTCATCGCCGGGGGCACGGCGCTGGTCTTGATGATGCGCAACGGGTTGATCGCCCCGCCTACCCTGCTCAGTCTGGGGCGCGTCCCTGATCTGGACGTTATCCGGCAGGAGGGCGACACCCTCATCATCGGGGCCATGACCCCCCTGCGCGAGGTGGCTAACTCGCCGTTAGCGCGCCAGCATTTCCCGGCGCTGGCGGACGCCTGCGGCATGGTCGGCAATGCGCGGGTGCGCAATCAGGCCACGCTGGGCGGCAATCTGGCGGAGGCGGATTATGCTTCCGATCCGCCCGCCGTGCTGCTGGCGCTGGGAGCGTGTGTCAATGTCGTGGATTCGGTGGGAGGTCGGTCAGTGGATATCGCTGACCTGATCACTGGCTTCTATGCCACCACGCTTGATCCGCGTGAGTTAATCACAACCATCACGATCCCCATCCCCCCGCCAAACACCCGCATGGCCTATCTCAAATACAAAAGCCGATCCTCTGAAGATCGCCCGTGCGTGGGGGTGGCGGCGGTCGCCACGTTTGACGGCGAGGCATGCGCCGACCTGCGCGTGGCGGTGGGCGCGGCCTGCGAAATTCCCCGCCGCCTGCACAGCGTTGAGCAGATGGCAAAAGGCCAGCCCCTGACCGATAGCCTGATCGCCGAGATTGCGGAAGGCTACGCAGCGGGCATCGACACGCTGGAAGACATGCGCGGGTCAACGTGGTATCGCCAGCAGATGATCCGGGCGCATGCGCGCCGGGCGCTGGAGGAGGTTCGTGATGGCCGTCGGTAAGCCGATCCCCATGTTGGACTCAGTGGCGCGGGTGACGGGCGCGACGCCGTATATGGTCAACCTGCGCCTGCCCGGCATGTTATTCGCCAGGGTTCTGCGCAGCCCGCTGCCCCATGCCCGTATTATTCGCGTCAATGCCAGCGCCGCCGAGCAAGCGCCCGGCGTGGTGGCCGCGCTAACCGCCGCCGATTTTGACCGCGAAGGCGCTCCGGTGCTGCTGTACGGCTTGAAAGACAAAGAGCAGCCGATTGTGGCGCGGGATCGAGTTCGCTTTGTCGGCGAGCCTGTGGCGCTGGTCGCCGCCGAGACGCTCGAAGCCGCTGAAGCGGCCCTGCTGTTGATCGATGTGGAATACGAAGAACTCCTTGCCGTGCACACGGTCGATGCGGCCATGCAGCCGGGCGCGCCAGCCCTGCACGAGCAATACCCGGACAACTGTTTTGTCCATGCCAAGCTCCGGCATGGCGATATGGATGCGGCCTTCGCGCAGGCGGATGAGATCATCGAGGAGACCTTCACCAGCCCGCTGGCGCAGCAAACCTCGCTTGAGCCGCACACCACCATCGCGCAGTGGCAGGGCGGCGCGTTGACCGTGTGGACAGCCGCGCAAGCGCCGTATATGGTTCGTAACACGCTGGCCGAGATTTTCGGCGTCGCGCCCGAAAGCGTGCGAGTGATCGTGCCCCCGCTGGGCGGCGGCTACGGCGGCAAAGGCCACATCCGCATCGAGCCGATGGTCGCCGCGCTGGCCTGGAAGGTCGGCGGGCGCCCCGTCAAGCTGTCGCTCACCCACGCCGAAGAATTCGTGACCGTCACCAAGCACGCGGTGTCGATCACGATCAAGACAGGCGTCAAGCTCGATGGCGCGTTCACCGCCCGGCAGGTGACTCTGCATTGGAACGGCGGGGCTTATAGCGACGCCAGCCCGCAGTTGATTCCGGCTGGCATGGTTCGCAGCGTTGGGCCGTACCGCATCCCGGCGGTTCACGTCGATTCGTATGGCTATTACACCAACCTGCCTGCGGCGGCGGCCTATCGCGGGGCGATGAGTTCGCAAACCACCTGGGCCTATGAATCGCACATGGACACCATTGCCCACCGTCTGGGCCTTGATCCACTCCAACTGCGTCTGAAGAATCTCCTGCATTCCGGCGAGCAATTCGCCACAGGCGAAACCCTGCACGATGTTCACTTTGAAGCGTGTTTGCAAGCCTGCGTGGATCAATTGAGCTGGACTAAACCCATCGATCAGCCCGACGGGGCGTTGCGGCGCGGGCGGGGCATGGCGGTCATGATGAAAAGCACCGTCGCCACTTCGCGCTCGCAATGCCGCGTGACGCTCGACGGCCAGGGGCAGGTGACGTTGTATACCAGCACGGTCGAAATGGGACAGGGGGCGCACACCGCGTTAGCGCAGATTACGGCAGAGGCGGTTGGCGTTCCTATCGAGTCGATCACCGTTGTTGGGCCGGACACCGCCATCACCCCCTTTGATTCGACCACCAGCGCCAGCCGTGCCACCAACATGATGGGCAGCGCCGTGCTGGCTGGCGGTGCCAAGCTGAAGCGCAGGCTGATCGAACTGGCCGCGCCCCTGCTTGAAGTCGAGCCGGACGAACTGGCCGCCGAAGATGGCGCGGTCTATGTGACAAACAATCCACAGGAGCGACTCACTTACATCGAAACACTGGGGCGCAACCAACTGGATCGATTGGAAGAAGAAGGCGAATTCGCCACCAAACTTGGCCTCGATCCGCAAACCGGACAGGGCGTCGCTACCCCACACTGGCATCAGGGCGCGGGGGCCTGCGAAGTGGAAATTGACACGGAAACGGGCAAGGTGAGGGTGGTAAATTATGCCGCCGCCTCGTTTGCCGGGCGAGTGGTCAACCCGCGCCTAGCGAAGCTGCAAAACGATGGCAATGTGATCTTTGGCATGGGGCCAGCTCTATTCGAAGAGATGATCATCGATGGCGGACAGGTCACTAATGCCAACCTGTCCGATTATATGATCCCGTCCCTGCTCGACATCCCTGAGACGTTGCACAGCGCGCTCATCGAATCCGATCATGGCGAGTTTCACGGCATCGGCGAAATGACCCTGCCGCCCGTCGCGCCAGCCATCGCTAACGCTATCTTTGACGCGCTTGGCGTTCGCCTGCGCGATCTGCCTCTCACTGCCGAGAAGATCTTGCGCGCCATCATGGAGCAAACCCATGGAAACGATTGACCTCCACTTGAACGTTAACGGGAGCGAGCATTCGCTCACAGTCCCGGCCAGCCGAACCTTGCTAGACGCATTGCGGGATGATCTGGGGCTGATGGGAGCGCGTGAGGGCTGTGGCATCGGCATGTGCGGCGCGTGCACAGCTCTGATCGATGGGCATCCGATTAGTAGTTGCCTGATGTTGGCGGCGCAGGCGGTTGGCAAACACATCATAACCATTGAGGGATTAGCGGAAGATGGAAAACTGGGCCCGGTTCAGCAAGCCTACATTGATGAAGCGGGCTTCCAATGCGCCTACTGCACATCCGGCTTTGTGCTGACAACCGTGGCGCTTCTGTCTGAACATCCCCACCCGAATGAAGAAACTATCCGGGAATATCTGTCTGGCAACCTGTGCCGTTGCGGCAGTTATCTGAACATTGTCAGGGCCACTATTGCAGCCTCACTCAAGACGTAATATCGCGTTAGGTTGAGCCGTGCTGATACCGCTTTCATTGAGCGCCTAAACGCCACCTTCCGTCAACGATTGACTTGCCTCATCTGGCGTGGGCGCGCTCTGGCCCGCCTAGTTGACACTCTGGAGGCAAGCATATATCTGGTCGGTTGTGCTTACAGCTTCTGTGTTGAGTATAGAAGCTTGCTCCTCAACCTTTGGATCACCGAGCGCCGCATCCATTAGGTTGCAACACACATCGGTATCGCCGCTGGTCTGACTGACCATCGCTGGTATGTGGCGGAGTTACTCATGTTCAAACTATCCATCTCGCCTTTGGTGCCCCCCAAACTCGCGCTCGTTGCGGTGGCTACGTGACCACCCTATTTCGCATGCTACCAAATTCATCAAAAGCCATCATATCGCGACTTATTGAAGCTGCCAATCTGGTCTGGTTCTATAGATCTGCCCCATTGAGTTGCTATCAATTTAGTGTGACCTGTCCTGGCATACCTTTTTCTGATTTGGCGCCATCCCAGGATCCACTGGCGCCGAGTTGATCGAAGGCGGGTCCCGGGGGCCACCGGATATGGACAAGACCTCGTCCGTGCAAAATAGCGAGTTCCATGGGAAATTTATTGCGGGTACAAGAACGATTGTCCCCGCACTGGGCACAACTCAAAACACACAAGAAAAGACGCCTTGTTTGTGAGTAAACAAGGCGTCTTTTCTTCTTCAAATCGGTGCGGGGACGACGGGGTTTGGGGGCAAAATGGGTACAGGATCTTACCTTTGTTTGGACGCCCCCCAACCGGGCATATCACATCGCTATTAGCCTCTTATTGAGAAAGGAAACCAAAGCCATATAATAGGGAAATGCCAAGAAAGCGATTTGAGGTCACTGAACAACAGGACAAAGAACTTCAGCGGGCTTTTGTGAACGCCAAAGACGGAGCGACACGTATCCG
>Ga0210377_10003132_pt1 | contig 14234 bp, 18 predicted proteins | sample PLM4_65_b1redo_FD_155480 | JGI IMG/M metagenome (GOLD analysis project Ga0210377, IMG submission 155480) | Groundwater sediment microbial communities from an aquifer in East River, Colorado, USA - PLM4_65_b1 redo | ecosystem: Environmental > Terrestrial > Soil > Riparian zone | place: USA: East...
ATCATCAACATCGCCTCGGTCAACGGCATCCAGGCGAACGACCCGCGCCTGGTGCGCACCGTGGCCTATGTGGCGACCAAGCACGGCGTGGTGGGCCTCACGCGGCAGCTCGCCGCCGAATGGGGCGCCTACGGCATTACGGTGAACGCGATCTGCCCGGGGTTCTTCCCGTCGAAGATGACCAAGGCCACCCTCGGCGCCGAGTTGCAGTCGATCATCGACTCGACGCCTACGCGCCGCGTGGGCAACGACGAGGACCTGAAGGGCATCACGGTGCTGCTCGCTTCGGAAGCTTCGCGCCACATCAACGGCCAGGCGATCGTGGTGGACGGCGGCGCGGCGATCATATGAGCGCCGACGCCAGGATCGCGTTCACGCGCGACTACCAGAAGAAGATCCCGTTCGTCGCGCACCTCGGGCTCACCACCGAGGCGCTGGGCGAAGGCACGGCGCGCCTGTCGATGCCGCTGCCCGGGCACTTCACCAACAGCCTGGGCACGGCGCACGGCGGCGTGATCCTGTCGCTGCTCGACGTGGCGCTGTGCACCGCGGCGCGCACGCTGCACCCGGAATCGACCGGCGTCGTCACCATCGACATGAGCACCTCGTTCATCGGCGGCGGCAGCGGTGGCACGCTGATCGCCGAGGCGCGCGTGCTGAAGGACGCTCGCAATATGACGTTCGTGGAAGCGGAGGCGAAGAACGCCGACGGCTCGCTGGTGGCGAAAGCCATCGGCACCGTCAAGGTGAGAAAAGCCGAAGACAAAAGGGGAGGTTGAGATGGCGACCTATGTGGCAGGCGGGCGGGGCGTGGCGGCGGGGCGCGGTTGGGACTGGATCGCCGCGGGCTGGGAGCTGTTCAAGAAGCAGGCGGGCATGTGGATTGCATTGACGCTGGTGGCGCTTGTGATCTTCGTGGTGCTGGCCTTCATCCCGTTCCTCGGCTCGATCGCCTCGATCGTCCTCACGCCGGTGTTCGGCGCCGGCATCGTCATCGGCTGCCGCGCCATCGAGGAGGGCCGCGCGCTGGAAATCGGCCACCTGTTCGCCGGCTTCAAGGAAAAGCTTGCGCCGCTGGCGACCGTCGGCGCGATCTACCTGGGAGCGGCGATCGTGATTGCGCTGGTGGTGGGACTCGCCACCGGCGCGAGCATTTTCGCGATGATGAGCGGCCATGCGCCAGAGGTGGCGACGCCCGCCGCGGCCCTGACCGTCGTTCTCGCACTGCTGATCATGCTCGCCCTGCTGCTGCCGGTGATGATGGCGATCTGGTTCGCGCCGCCGCTGGTGGTGTTCCACGACAAGAGCGCCGTGGAGGCGATGCAGGAAAGCTTCACCGGTTGCCTGCGCAACATCGTGCCGTTCCTGGTCTACGGCGTCGTGATGCTGGCGCTGTCTCTCGTCGCCTCCATCCCGCTGGGCTTGGGCTGGCTGGTGCTGGGACCGGTACTCGCGGCCTCGTTGTACACGAGCTACAAGGACATCTACCTCACGGCGTAGGCGCTGCGAGCAGCTTCCGGCCGGACCACAGCCAGGCGAGCCCGGCGAACTGGGTGAGCCACAGCGCGCCCAGGGCCCAGTCGTAGGCCTCGGGCGCGTAGCCGATCGGCGTCGGCGGCCACAGGTTGAGGATGAGGCCGACCGCCCACTGCCCGCTGAACATGCCGACGAACACGAAGGTATTGAGCGCGGTATTGACGCGCCCGACCATCTCCTTCGGGTAGCGGCGCGAGAACAGCGAGTAGGACAGCACAACCGCGGTGGCGCAGCCGAAGAACACGCTCCACAGCGCCAGCGCTCCCGTGCGCGCGCCGAGCGCGATCAGTCCAAGGGAGAGCGAGGCCGCCGCGACGCCCCCGCCAAGCAGCGGCAGGGTGCTGCGTCCGCGCCGCACCAGCAAGTCGGCGGTGCGGCCGAAGCCGATGTAGCCGACGAGCATGGCAAGCGAGAACAGGAGCAGCGCGCGCGCCACCTGGGCCTGGCTGTAGCCCGCCACGTCGCGCAGCCAGGTGGCCACCCACAGCGTGGCGAGCGACACCGCCGCCAGCTGGCTCGCGCCGATGCACAGCGCAACGCGCCAGAAGGCGGGATCGCGCGCGAGCCGCGCGACACCGCGCCACTGCTCGGCGAGGCTCTCGCCGCGGCGCGCCGCCGCGCGCTCCGGCACCGCCAGGAAAATGAGCAGGCTGACCACGACGGTGAGCGCGACGATGCCGGCGAAGATTTCGCGCCAGTGCAGCACCCGCAACAGCATCTCCAGCGGCACTGTAGCGGCCATCGCGCCGAGCATGCCGCTCGCGAAGGCGACGCCGTTCATGCCCGCGATGCGCTCGGGCGGGTACCACAGGGCAAAGGCGGAGAACGCGGCCATCAGGCAGCCCGACACGCCCAGGCCGATGAGGGCACGCGCCGCGGTCAACTCGGCGGCCGTCTGGCCGAGCGCGAACCAGGCGCCGCCGGCCGCCGCGACCAGCAGCAGCGTGGCGTTGACGCGGCGCGGACCATAGCGGTCGAGCAGCACGCCGAGCGGCAGCTGGAACAGCGCGAAGGTGAAGAAGTAGATGCCGGAGAGCAGCCCGAGGCCCGCGGCGGACAGGCCGAGCTCGCGCGCGATCTCCGGCCCGATGATCGCGTTGACCGAGCGGTAGACGTAGGAAACGAAATACCCCGCCAGGAACGGCAGGGTGACGCGAATAAACACTATTTCTTCGCTTCCAAACCGCCCAGGTAGAACCGGTTCCAGGTCGGCGCGATCACCATTTCGTTCACGCAGGTGCGCGCCGGCATCGTCGCCACGAACAGGATCGCCTTGCCGAAGTCCTCCGCCTGCGCCATGCGCGCGCGCTCCTCGGCCGAGGGCGGCACCGGGCGCTTGTCCAGGATCGGCGTGGCCACCTCACCCGGCAGGATGGAAGTGGCGCGGATGCCGTGCATGCACTCTTCCATGTTGATGGACTCGCTCACCGCGATCACCGCGCGCTTGGTGGCGTTGTAGGCCGGCCCGGTGAGCACGCTCGCGTAGCGGCCCGCCCAGGAGGAGATATTGATGATCAGGCCGTCCTTTCTCGCGCGCATGCCGGGAATCACCGCGTAGCAGCAGTAGAACAGGCCATTGAGGTTGATTCTCACCACGTCGTCCCAGCCCTCGAGCGACATGTTCTTCAGGTTGCGCGTGCCGCCGCCGATGTTCGTCCCCGCGCTGGTGACCAGGATGTCGATGCGGCCGAGCCGCTTCTCGATGCCGGCGGCGGCTTTTACCACCGCGTTCTGTTCGGCCACGTCGAGCAGCAGCGCCTCGGCGCTGCCCACCGCCTTCAACTGCGCGAGCCCCGAGTCGTTGGTACGCTGCGTGCGGCCGGAGATCACCACGTGCGCCCCCGCTTTGGCCAGTTCGAGCGCTCCCGCGAGGCCGATGCCCGAGCCCCCGCCCGTGATCCAGGCGACCTTTCCCTTCAGCTCAGCGCTTGGCATATTGCTTCGCCCCGAATAGGTTTTCCTTCTGCTCCGGCGTCATGGTGGGACGGCGCCGGTCGGCGAGCACCTGCAGCGCGCGCTGCACCGCCGGGCGCGCGGCGATGCCGTCGCGCCAGCGCTGCACCAGCGGGTATTCCGCGATCTCCACGCCCTGGCGCTCGGGAAAGCGCATCCAGGGCATGGCCGCCATGTCGGCGATGGAGTACTCGTCGCAGGCAAGGAACTTGGATTCCTTCAGGCGACGCTCCACCACGCCGTACAGGCGGTTCGCCTCGTTCTTGTAGCGGTTCATGGCGTACTCGATCTTCTCCGGCGCGTAGGAGAGGAAATGGTGCGCCTGCCCGAGCATCGGGCCGATGTGGCCCATCTGGAACATGACCCACTGCATCACCTGCCAGCGCTTGCGGATGTCCTCGGGCAGGAACTTGCCGGTCTTGGAAGCGAGGTAGAACAGCATCGCGCCGGATTCTGCGAGCGCCATCGGCTTGCCGCCGGGGCCGTCGGTGTCCACCATCGCCGGCATCTTGTTGTTGGGCGAGATCTTGAGAAATTCGGGCTTGAACTGGTCGCCGGCGCCGATGTCCACCGGGATCACCCGGTACGGCAGGCCGGTCTCCTCCAGCATGATGTGGATCTTGTGCCCGTTCGGCGTGGGCCAGGTATACAGGTCGATCATGCGAGCCTCACCAGTTGTTTGCCGAAGTTTTCGCCCTTGAGCAACCCGATCAGCCCTTTGGGCGCGTTCTCCAGGCCTTCCACCACCGATTCGCGGGTCTTCAGCTTGCCGCTCGTGACCAGCTGGAGCAAGGCCTGGTTCGCTTCCGGGTAGCGCGCCTGCCAGTCGAACACGATCATGCCCTGCACCTTGATGCGATTGACCAGGATCGAGCGGAACATCTTCACGCCGTAGGGTTCCTTGGCGTTGTAGTCCGAGATCAGGCCGCAGATGGCGATGCGCGAGCGCAGGTTCATCAGCCGCAGCATCGTGTCGAGGATCTCGCCGCCGACGTTTTCGAACAGGGCATCCACGCCTTTCGGGCAGGCGGCCTTCAGGTTTTCGAACAGGTCGCCCGCCTTGTAGTCGATGCAGGCGTCGAAGCCGAGTTCCTTCACCACGTAGTCGCACTTCGCCTTGCCGCCGGCGATGCCCACCGCGCGGCAGCCCCAGGCCCTGGCCAGCTGGCCCACCACGCTGCCCACCGCGCCGGAAGCGGCGGACACGACGACTGTCTCGCCCGGCTTGGGCGCGCAGATCTCCTTCATGCCGAAATAGGCGGTGCGCCCGGGCATGCCGAGGCATCCCAGGAAATACGACAGCGGCACTTTGGACGCATCCACCTTCGTCGGCAGATCGCCCTTCCCGCACCAGTAGAGCTGCCAACCCGAGGGCGCGGTGACCTTGTCGCCCGGTTTGAACCCGGGGTGCCTCGACTCGAGCACCTCGCCCGCCGTTTCGCCAGTCATCACTTCGCCGATCTCGACGCCCTTCACGTAGCTCTTCTGCTGGCTGATGCGGCCGCGCATGTAGGGATCGAGCGAAAGCCACAGGTTCTTCACCAGCACCTCGCCTTCGCCGGGCTTCGGGATCGGGGCGGTCTCGACGCGGAAGTTGCTTTCGGTGACCCAGCCTTCGGGATAGCTGGCGAGGACGATGCGCTTGTTCATGCGGGGATTTCCTGGAAAAAGGAACCCGATGGTAGCGCAGCTACTGCCAGGTGGCGTCTCAGTGAGAGCAGACCGCTACCTGACGTCTCACCGTCATGTGTATAATGCAATCCAAGTATACACATGGAAGCCCCCAATGCGAACCAACATCGTCATTGATGAAAAGCTCATCGCAGACGCCATCAAGGCCACCGGCGCACGCACCAAGAAGGAAGCCGTGGAACTCGGTCTCAAGGCGTTGATCCAGCTCAAGAAGCAGGAAGCCCTCAAAGGCTTCCGCGGCAAGCTCAAATGGCGTGACGATCTGGACCGCATGCGCATCGACTGATGATCCTGGTCGATTCCAGCGTATGGGTGGACTATTTCAATGGGCAGGTCACCCGGGAAACCGACTTTCTCGACACTTTGCTCGGAACGGAGCCGGTCGCCATCGGTGATTTGATCCTTGCAGAAGTATTGCAAGGATTCCGCAGCGATGCCGACTATGAGGCTGCCAAGGAATTGCTGGCGAGCCTGACTACTTACGATTTGCTCGGCGCCGCCCTCGCCATCAAGACCGCGGACAACTATCGCGCTCTTCGAAGAAGAGGCGTCACGGTGCGCAAAACCGTGGACGCCATCATCGCCACGTTCTGCATAGAGCGCCGGACTCCGCTACTGTATTCCGACCGTGACTTCGATCCCTTTGTCAGGCACTTGGGATTGAAGACAGCGCTTCCCGGCGCGTAACGCCAGCTTACATTGCCCGTCCGTCGAACTCCTGCACCGGAATTGCCGGGAGGTCGACGCCATCGAGATACCGGAGGTTGACCGCGGCCATGCGATTACCTTTGGGGTCCGTGCCCTCGCCGTACGTGTGGATACCGCAAGTGGGGCAGAAACGGTGCTTGATGGCGTGCTTGTTGAACGTATAGGCGCCGGCGGCGTCTTCGGGAGTGAGCAGGGTCAGCTTGTCTCGGGGAACGAACCAAAGCAATGAGGCCCGGCGCGAGCAGATCGAGCAGTTGCACGACAGCGCACCGTCGATCTTTCCTTCGACTTCGAACGCGACCCTGCCGCAATGGCAGCTTCCCTTGTATTTCATGACGTCAACGCCCTTTGGTGGTGTTTCTAAAGTGAGAACTGGCGGATGCTGTGAAACCTAAGAGTGCCTGAGCATCTGCTCGATGTCGGTTCGATGACACTTCCTGAACTTTTTGCCGCTGCCGCAAGGGCATCTGCTCGTGTGATCGTTGGTAGCGAGAATTACTTTAAGTATAAGAATCTCCTTCTCGCGAGAAATGCGTTGCAAGGCGATTGCATCTTCGCCTTGGATAAGAATCTGACCTGAGGACACTGGGTACTTGATCTTGATTGCACGTTCCATTGATTGGACTTCGATGAGTCGCTTGACCTCTGCCCTTGATGAGAGCGAAATCTGTGTGGCAGGCATTCTCGCCATAGGATCATTGAAATTGAAGGCGAGTCGAGGATCAGGCAGAAAGAGCAGTCTGGTATCGCCATACTTGGATGGTGTAACACAGCGAAGTTGATCGTCTAGCCGGACTACTATGTGACCTATGCAGTCCAAGAGTACGTTATCCCATACGCATACCTCCCACCCGAGAACCATTTCACCAGAATGTTCGGCTAAAAACCGTTGAACATTGAAGGTGCATTTATTCACCAGCGCTCCTGCTGCGGGCACGCGTTCAACAAAGACCGGCGTACTTCCTGGTACGAGACGGGCGCATCCGGAGGAAATTGCTGGCGTGAGCTGGTCCGGTGACTTTGTAGTGACGAGCGTCAACGGTGGCATGCTCAATAGACCTGATGTGTAGGTGAGCGGCCGCCTTAGGCAGCCTGCTCGATCGCAGGGTTAGGCCAGCGTCGTTTCGACGAATGCACGCGTTGTTTCCATGAGTTCGCGCAGCTTCTCTCTGGAGAACTGTCTCTGTGTCAACTGATTTCCCTCCAAGGATAGATCGAGCGTGATACCCGACCAGGAAACTGGCAATAGCGAGCGATCATGTGCATTGAACCTGAATCTCATGTCGTGAGAGAAGCAGTTTCGTAGAACGCGCCAGAACTGGAACCACGGCTGAGACTTGAGTGCAGGAAACTGACCTGTCGCTTCGCAGTAGGCCTTAGTCAGCTCAAACAATTCTTTCAGAGCCGCACGATGGACTGTGTTGTACAGCTGCTCAGACGCGATTTTAAGGACATTGCTGTCGCGAACTATTGGGAGTAGATCTGAATGCGGCTTCGGTATGTCCATCTCTACGTAGAGTGCTTCGAAGAAATCCGGCGTATCTGGATATGCCCACAGAACCAGAGAGGCGTACACAAGGCTGCAATTGTTCAGCGATGTCCGGTAAATACCGAGGAGCTCCGACTTAGTCATGGATAAGGGGCCTAATGCTTGAGTTCAGCAGCCACCGTAGGCGATCCGTTGGTAAGACAGGTTAGAGCCCTTTCGGCGCATTCCTAAGTGTTTCATCGCACGCGAAGATGAGTTTCCTAAAGCCTTCCGAAACATCGGCCCGGGCTTTCTCGTACTCGGCCTTGCTTTCGTGCTTCATATCTTCGCGAATGTACCAACCAGCAGCATTCTCGAGGTCTCGAAGCGCACCGGCAATACGTTCGTAGCGCAGGAATCGACCGGTTGCTGCGCGAAGGAACTGCAACTTTTCGTAGGCTTGCTTACGTTCCTCGTCACTTCGTATATTGAAACGCAGCAGATCTTCGACAAGACGGCCAGCAACGTCTTCAAGCTCGGCGAAGCGGACAAGCTCTCGCTCCCAGAGCACCTTACGGCGTTCGCGGCCTTCGGTGAGACGCGTTGTGAGCACTAGTGTCACGACTGAAACTGCGGCGGCGACACAAGCTACAACGATGGCCGCATAGTCTTTGAGCACTGCGAGGACTTGGTCCATGAGCTCTAACATGGCGCCAATCGGCGCACGGACAGGGCAGTCAGTATTGGACTCGACACGCACTGAGCGTACGGGTTGGACGTCAAGATATGTGACTTCGTTATCCAGCTACGTCTGAAAAACCGGCCTGTATGCTGCAATCAAGATTGCCTCGCAAGGTCCGATGAGGTCAGAGTCCGCCAATACCAGACCGCTGAGGGAAACCATCTTGCGGATATCGGCAGTCGCCAGCATCGAAACCTGGACGTTTGGCGGAGTCGTTAGAGCGGCTAGCTTTGGGTAGATGTGTCGACCACTTGATGCTGTTTCCTGAAACTCACGACGTAGCCTCATACCAAAGGACATGCTCGGGCCGTCCGTCTTCCCAACGTATATAACTTGTGCACCGTGGAAGATGATGTAAACACCTTGATTCTTCCTGTTTGGACCCAAGCAAGCCTCGGACCAAGATTCCCCACGTCTCGCGATCGGCACGGGAAGTGATGTCGTCAACAGGCTTTGAGATGGCGGAACAGAGAACTGAATCTGCATCAGATCAGCCTATGGCCGTACAACGCCATGGTGAACAGCGGGCGAGCGAAGCGAAGAAGGTACCCGCAAGCCCAACTTGGAGGCGGTCCGGTTGAGCGCTTGGTTCGGCGGCATGACCCTTTAGCCTTGCACAGCAACAATGTGAAGCTTATGCATCTCCGCAGCCAGAAAGTTCGCGTCTGTGTCTTGCGACAGGAGAAGTTGTTGAATGCTGCCATCTGTCATCGCGGCCTTGAAATCGAAGGCCGGCTGCAGACTCGAGGGAAACGCCATGATCGTTCCGTCGCTCACTGCGAAACTGCCGATGCCAATCGCCGACAACGAAACCCGAAGTTCCTTCTCGCCCGAGAACTGCGTGTCTTTCAGATCGATCGAGTTGAACGGCCGCACGCCGTTGTTTCACGAAGCCACAGTCGTTCACGGTCCGCTCCAACGCGTTGTTAGGGCGAATTCTAGCTACCCGCCCTCTTTCCGACACCCTCACGCATTGCCAGTGTATCGGACGTAGTCGAGTTTGACAAATTAGACTACGTCCTATAATCTCTGGTGCACACGAGGCGAAGGGGTCTATATGAGCGGAGTAAAGGCTAAGCTAAAGGTCGTTTTACAAGCGGACGATACCGTCGTTGCCGAAAGCGACGACGCGCAACTTTGGCAACGTATCTTGTTGGCCATCAATAAGGGTCCCGATGGCCACAAAGAATTGGAAGCGGGCGAGCAACACGACGGTCAAGCTCGGAAAGGTGGGGCCGCGACCACGTTTGAAGAGTCCATCGCCCCTCAGGACGACATCTCCCGTTTCGCAAAGGCAATTGGCACAGGTGTAGCCGCAGTACAAGGTGCCTGCGCCCCGGTTCGGGTCTCGCCGTTCTTGACTCTCGACATGCATTGCTGGACCGCGATGAAGGAACAGACGCCTGCGAGCGGGCGGGGTTCGATTAGTCCGATGGCAGTGGCAGCAACGCTCCTCGCCCTGTGGGTGCAGCAAGCGAAGCTCTCGGCAGCAACTCAGGCAGAGGCCCAAAAGGTTCTTGGAACGATCAATCTTCGCGATGCGAACGCCGGTCGCTCAATAAAGCAAGCGGAATGGCTGCAAAGCCGCCCCGGGGGAGTGATAGTGATAAACCCGGCGCGCGTTAAGCGCGCAATGGCGGTCGCGAAATCCTTTTGCACCCAAGACTGGACGTCTGACCTTACCTGGAAGGGCTCGGCAACCGAATGAGTGAGGCGAAACTTCTTCGCGTGCTGCAGGAGCGCGGAGATACCGCATATTCGCAGGCGCTGGCGCTCCTTTGGTGGGTTGGCCGGGATAATCCCCAGGAGGGATTGAGCGCCAAAGAAATGTGCGCAAAGCTGGAATCATCTGGCTTACCAACTCAGAATGCGTCCCGCTTGTCACGTCAACTCTCGGACGACCGAGGAACGACCAAGGCGAACCGAGAGGGTGCGTGGCGCTTGCACCCGACTGCGAGGCGTCAGCTGGATCACGAATTAGGGTCACTACTGCCAAGCGCACCACCTCACGCACCGTCCTCGGACGCCGTGATCCCACGCGGCCTTCTGTCGTCGCGGGGATATCTGGAAAAGGTGATCTTTCAGCTGAATGCCAGCTACGAGCTCGGACTCTATGATTGCTGCGCCGTGATGTGTCGCAGAACCGTGGAAACGCTTCTGATCGAGATCTATGAGCACGTAGGCAGAGCGGGCGAGGTGAAAGGAGCTGACGGGCACTTCCTCATGTTGAATGGCCTTCTGGAATACTTCGAGAAGGATCAAGCCTTCCATCCCAGCAGGAATGCGCTCCAGGGATTGCGAGATTTTAAAAAATTGGGTGATCTGTCCGCACACAATCGCCGCTTCAATGCCCGGAAGGACGACATCGATCGGGTGAGAGATGGACTGAGGGTCACCGTTGAAGAACTCGCTCACATGGCGGGGCTTCGCCCGTGACACCGCTGAATGCGCCCGAACGTCTCGGATCAGGCGCGCACGGCCAGCTGGCCGTGCATCGGCTGCAGCCGCTTGTTAGGCCGCCAACAATGCGGGCATAAACGAGATCATCCCGATCCCTCGGGCTGAGCCACTTCGATAACTAAAGGATCCTTGGGCGTCACGCCAGCTGACGCGCGAAATACAGTTTCGTAGTCATGCGGCTTTCGCAGTACGACGTCGGTAAATTCGGCGTACTTGGGCCTTTTGTGTATCAAATACATGTAGTAGTCAGGCTTTTCACAAAGTATCCCGTAGGTCTCAGTTAACAGATTGCGAAAGTAAAGATCCTTCAATGAGCCTTGCTTTGCCACCAACGGCAGGCACTCAATGCACAACTTGTGAACGTGCGTCTTGACACTGTCGATAGCAAAATCACCATAGTCATGATGCTCCAACTCGTAGCCGATGTAGACGTCGCTGAGAGGCGAGAAATGGACTGTATGACTGTTCCAGTCGTATGCCACAGACTTGTATGAATCAAGCCTGCCTGTCTTCTCGAAAACTTCGTTCAGAGAAATCGGATAAAGCCAGTTGGACACTTTCTCCCACTGACCAATACATTTTGAGGGGTCTTCGTCGAACTTCTTGTGAAAATACGCTTGGAGATTCGCGAGATTCTCACGTAACCACTCTTTCATTCTCGGGTCGAGTTCCTTCTTTAGATTCAGGATCCTGTTTCTGATCGCGTGAATCGTCTTGAAGTTATTCCATCTCCAAGCGAATTCGTTATAGCGCTCTGCTTGGGAGACCAGGTACTTCGTCACGGTAAATAGCTCTTCGACGTGCCTGACATGAAGTAGAGCCGCCTTGGTCTTTCCCAAGATATCGACAGCCGCTGAATGGTCAACGATGTCGTTTAACGCATGCGTAACTATTGGCCGCAATGGATGAATATCAATGATGCCTTCTGCTATCTCTCCTGATACTGCGGAAGCTTTTTCTTTCAACGTGCGTCGTGCCAGCGCCAAACCAGCCTCATGATCAAGCTTCCAGAATTCTTGAAGACATTCCAGCAGCGCGCCTCGTACAACTTCTGCAGGCACTGCGATCATATTGGCGGCCTAAGTAGATATAGCTCGCACCGACTGCCATATAAAATTGTGCGAACTGTCCAACATTTGCACAGAGAATTCTTTCTGCATCCATGCTTGGGTGCAAGGAAGGGGAAGCTACTACCAGACCCTTGAGTGAGCAAGGCACGTCCCCGCCACCGGGCAAGCTGGAACGCTTCTTACTGCCAGGAAGGCTTGCGCTTTTCGAGGAACGAACGGATGCCTTCGCGCGCCTCCGCTCCGGCGCGCGCCTCGGCTAGCGCGGCGGCGGTGTCGAGGGCCAGCTGCGGGGTGATCGCAGCGCCCTGCACCCGGAGCAGGAGTTTTTTCGAGCGCGCCAGCGCTTCGGGCCCCGCCAGCGCCAGCCGCTCGCAGATTTTCACGACGGCGGCGTCGAGCTCCGCGGCCGGCACGCACTCGTGCACGAAGCCGATGCGATGGGCTTCCCGCGCGGACAAACGCTCGCCGGTGAGGATGTAGCGCCGCGCCTGCTGCGCGCCCATGGCCTTCACCAGGTAAGGACTGATCATCGCCGGCACCAGGCCGATGCGCGTCTCGGGCAGCGCGAACTCGGCTTCCTCCGCGGCGACGACCAGATCGCAGGCGGCGACCAAGCCCATGCCGCCCGCGAACGCCGGCCCGTGCACCCGCGCCACGATCGGCTTCGGGTAGCTGTGCAGGCGATACAGCAGCTTGGCGAAACGCGAGGCTTCGCGCCGCGAGCGCGCCTTGGTCATCTTCGCCGCCTTCTCCATGCGCGCGAGGTCACCGCCCGCGCAGAACGCCGGCCCGCGCCCGGCGAGCACCAGCACGCGCGCCTGGGCGTCGCTTTGCAGCACGTCGAGCGCCGTTTCCAGCGCCGCGAGCAGCTCGTCGTTCAGCGCGTTGCGCACCTCGGGGCGCGAGAGCCACAGCCATGCGGCCGCGCCCTTGCGCTGGATGTCGAGGATCACGACAGCGCCAGGCGATGGCGCGCGGCAGCGTATTCGTCGGCGAGCTGCCGCACCACTTCGCGCACCGGCATCACCTTGTCGATCTGGCCCACGCCCTGCCCCGCGCTCCAGATGTCGCGCCACACTTTCTTCTCGGCGCCGCCGCCGGTGCCGAAATTCATCTTGTTCGGGTCGGATTTCGGCAGATTGAGCGGGTCGAAGCCGGCGGCGACCACGCTGTGCTTGAGGTAGTTGCCGTGCACGCCGGAAAACAGGTCGGTGTACGCGATGTCCGCAGCCGCGGCCTTCAGGATCTCTTCCTTGTAGCGGTCGGGCACGCTCGCTTCCGGCGTGGCGAGAAAGCGCGTGCCGATGTAGGCGAGGTCGGCGCCCGCCGCCAGCGCGGCGAGAATCGCGTAACCCGAGGCGATGGCTCCCGAGAGCACGATGGGGCCGTCGAAGAAGCGCCGCACTTCGCCGATCAGCGCGAACGGCGACAGCGTGCCGGCGTGGCCGCCGGCGCCGGCGCATACCAGGATCAGCCCGTCCACGCCCGCTTCCAGCGCCTTCTCGGCGTGGCGCACGCTGATCACGTCGTGCAGCACGATGCCGCCGTAGGCGTGGATCTTCGCCACCACGTCGTTCGGCGCGCGCAGGCTGGTGATGGTGATCGGCACCTTGTGCCGGATGCACACCTCGACGTCGTGCGCGAGGCGGTCGTTCGACTTGTGCACGATCTGGTTCACCGCGTAGGGCGCGGCGTCCGTGATTCCGGCCAGCGCCTGCTCGATCTCGCTGAGCCAGCCGTCGAGCGCTTCCTTGGGGCGGGCGTTCAGCGCCGGGAACGAACCTACGATGCCGGCCTTGCACTGCTCGATGACCAGCTTCGGGTTGCCGGCGATGAACATCGGCGCGCCGATCACCGGCAGCTTGAGGCGCTGCAGGATGGGGGGCAGCGACATCACGCGAGCGGCTTGTTCTTCGATGCGAGGTCGCGCAGCAGCTTCGGCGGCGCGAAGCGCGGGCCGACTTTCTTCGCCAGCTCCTCGGCGCGCTTGACAAACTTCTTCGTGCCTACGTGGTTCACGTACTGCAGCGCGCCGCCGGTCCAGGCCGGAAAACCGATGCCGAAGATCGAGCCGATGTTGCCGTCGTGCACGTGCTCGAGCACGCCCTCCTCGAGGCAGCGCGCGGTCTCGATCGCCTGGCGGTAGAGGATGCGCTCCTTCAGTTCCTCGAAGTCCCACTTGGCGTTCTTCTTGCCGAAGACTTTCGCCAGCTCGGGCCAGAGGAACTTCTTGCCCTCCTTCGGATATTCGTAGAAGCCCCCGCCGCCGGCGCGCCCCGGGCGCTTGAACTCCTTCACCATGCGCTGGATCACTTCCTGGCCCGCTTGCGGCGCGTACTTCTTGCCCTCGGCTTTGAGATCCGCCTTGGTCTGTTCCATTACTGCGACCGAGAGCGACATCGAGGTTTCGTCGATCACGGCCAGCGGCCCCACCGGCATGCCGGCGAGACGCCCCGCATTCTCGATCACCGCGGCGGGGATGCCCTCGGCGAGCATGCTGCAGCCCTCGGCGACGAAGGTGCCGAAGGTGCGGCTGGTGTAGAAGCCGCGCGAGTCGTTCACCACGATCGGGATCTTGCCGATCTGCAGCACATAGTCGTAGGCG
>Ga0210377_10003133_pt1 | contig 14233 bp, 12 predicted proteins | sample PLM4_65_b1redo_FD_155480 | JGI IMG/M metagenome (GOLD analysis project Ga0210377, IMG submission 155480) | Groundwater sediment microbial communities from an aquifer in East River, Colorado, USA - PLM4_65_b1 redo | ecosystem: Environmental > Terrestrial > Soil > Riparian zone | place: USA: East...
ACGTGCAGAACGCGTCGGAAGCCAAGGCGGCAGTGGCCAACACGCGGTACCCGCCCGCCGGCGTGCGGGGCGTGGCCGGCACCACCCGCGCCACGCGCTTCGGCCGCGTGAAGGACTACGCCAAGCGCGCGCACGAGGAGATCTGCGTGCTGGTGCAGCTCGAAACCAAGCCGGCGCTGGAGGAAATCGAGAAGGTGGCTGCGGTCGACGGCGTGGACGGCATCTTCATCGGGCCGGCCGACCTGCATGCCTCGATGGGCTACACCGGCGAGACGGCGAACCCGGCGGTCCTACCCCTGATCGAGGAGTCGATCCGCCGCATCCGCAAGGCGGGCAAGGCGCCGGGCTACCTGTCGCCGATCGAGGCGGACGCGAAGCGGATGCTCGCGGCCGGCGCACAGTTCGTCGCGGTGGGCGCCGACGTCGGCCTGCTCGCCCGCGGCGCCGAAAACCTGCTGGCAAAATTCAAGACATGAAACCCGAAATCATCGTCACCACCAAGCTCTTCCCGCGCACCCAGGAGCGGCTGGACAAGGAGTTCACCTGCCACAAGCTGCACGAGGCTGCCGACCGTGCCGTGTTCCTGAAGGAGCTCGCGCCGCGCGTGCGCGCGCTCGCCACCTTCGGCCCGGCGGGCGCCGATGCCAAGCTGATGGACGCCCTGCCCAAGCTCGAGTTGATCTCGAACTTCGGGGTCGGCGTGGACGCTATCGACCTCGCTGCGGCGAAAAAGCGCCGCATCATCGTCACCAACACGCCCGATGTGCTGAACGACTGCGTCGCCGACACGGCGATGGCGCTCACCGTGAACGTGATGCGCAAGTTCCCGCAGTCCGAGGCGTACCTGCGCGCCGGGTACTGGGCGACGCGCGGCGGCTATCCGCTCACCACGTCGCTCGGCGGCAAGACCATGGGCATCCTCGGCCTGGGCCGCATCGGCGAGGCGATCGCGCAGCGCGCGCAGGCCTTCGGCATGAAGATCCGCTACCACAACCGCAAGAAGAAGGATGTCGCCTACCCGTACGACGCGGACGCGGTGGCGCTGGCGAAGAATTCCGACGTGCTGATGGTGGTGACCCCGGGCGGCGCGGAAACCGAGAAGCTGGTCAACGCCAAGGTGCTGGATGCGCTCGGGCCGGAAGGCTACGTGGTCAATATCGCCCGCGGCAGCGTGGTCGACGAGCTGGTGCTGCTGAAGTACCTGCAGGAGAAGAAAATCGCCGGGGCGGGCCTGGACGTGTTTGCCGACGAGCCGCGCGTGCCGCCGGAGTTCTTCGCGCTGGACAACGCGGTGCTGTTCCCGCACGTGGGCAGCGCGACGATGGAGACGCGCACGGCCATGGGCAACCTGCAGATCGACAACCTGCTCGCGCATTTTGCGGGCAAGCCGGTGCTGACGCGGGTCGTCTAGCGCTTGGCAGGGCGGCGGCGCTTCGCCGGCGGTGATGCGCCGCGCTCCGCGAGCAGCCCGGCGAAACTCGCTGCGTCGACCGGCTTGCTGAACAAATAGCCCTGCGCGCGATCGCAGTGCTCGGCGCGAAGGAAATCCCTTTGCCCCGCCGTTTCAACGCCTTCGGCCACCACCTCGAGCTCCAGGCTGTGCGCGAGACTGATCACGGCGCGCGTGATCGCGACGTCGTCCGGATCCCTGGGTAGGTCGCTCACAAACGAGCGGTCGATTTTCAGGTCATCGATCGGCAGCCGCTTGAGATAGCTGAGCGAGGAGTATCCCGTTCCGAAATCATCCACCGACAGGCGCACGCCCAGACCCTTCAGCGCGCGCAGGGCCGCGATCGCTTCTTCGGCGTTGTGCATCACGGCGGATTCGGTGATTTCAAGCTTGAGCCGCCGCGGCTCGAGGCCGGTGAGGTCGAGCACTTCGCGCACCGTGTCCACCAGTCCGGGGTCGCGGAATTGCCGCGCGGACAGGTTGACGGATATTTCCAGTTGCGGGCCGTTCTGCCCGTTCCATGCGCGCATCTGCGCCGCCGCGGTCTTCACTACCCAGGCACCGATTGGCACGATCAGGCCGGACTCCTCTGCGACCGGGATGAAGTCCGCGGGCGAGACAATCTCTCCCGACTCGCGGCGCCAGCGCAAGAGCGCCTCGGCGCCGGTCACCGTGCCGTCGGCTATCGAAATGATCGGCTGGTAGTACAGCAGGAATTCCTCGCGCTCGAGCGCGCCGCGCAGGTCGTTCTCGAGATTGAAATAGCGCACGGCGCGCTCGTTCATCTCGGCGGCGAAAAAAGCGAAGCTGCCGCGCCCGCTTTCCTTCGCGCGGTACAGGGCCACGTCGGCATGCTTGAGCAGCGTCTCCGGGTCGGAGCCGTCCTTGGGAAACACGCTCACGCCGATGCTCGTCGAGATCAGGAATTCGCGTCCATCGATGCGGACCGGGCTGGAGACGGCGCCGAGCAGCTTCTGCGCGACGATCGCTATGTCGCGTTCGCGCGCCACGTCGGTAAGCAGGATCACGAACTCGTCGCCGCCGGTGCGGGCGACGGTGTCGTCGCCCCGCACGGACTGCGCCAGCCGCGCGCCGATTTCCATCAGCAGGCGGTCCCCCATGACGTGCCCCTGGCTGTCGTTGATCACCTTGAAGCGGTCGAGGTCGAGAAACAGGACCGCACCGAGTCGGCCGGCACGCTCGGCGCGCACGATCGTCCGCCGCAGGCGGTCATTGAGCAGGTTGCGGTTGGCCAGTCCGGTGAGCGAATCGAAGTTCGCCTGCCGCTCGAGCTCGGCCTGGTAGCCCACGCGTTCGGTGACGTCGTTTTGCACTCCCACGAAATGCGTGGTGCGGCCCGCGTCGTCGCGTACCGGCGCGATGCGCAGCTCGTTCCAGAATAGCGTCCCGTCCTTGCGATAGTTGCGCAGCAGCGCGCTTGCCTCGCGCTGCTCGCGAAGCGCGGCGCGCAAGGTCTCGATCGCCGCCTGTTGCGTGTCAGCGCCGAGCAGGAAGCGCGGGTTGCGGCCCAATGCCTCGGCCACGGAGTAGCCGGTATTGCGCTCGAAGGCCGGATTCACGTAGATGATCGGGCTGTCCGGGTGCGTCGCGTCCGTGATCATGATCGCATTCACGCTCGATTCGAGCGCCCGGTCGCGCAAGCGCAACGCCTCCTCGGCGCGCTTGCGCTCGGTGATGTCCCTGCCGATGCCGCGATAGCCGCGGAAGCGGCCGTTCGCGTCGAATACCGGCCGGCCGCTGACGCTCACCCAGCGCGTGCGGCCGTCCAAGCTCGGGCGCTGGTATTCGAGGTCGCGAAACGTCTCGTGCGCCTCCTGTTGGCGGCGATGCGCGGCCCACTGCTCGGGTGTCAGCCGCTCCGCGTGGACTTCCCAACGCGTCTTGCCGACAAAGCCTCCGGCGCGCAGCGGCGACGAGCCCGTCGGCGCGTCGCCCATGTCGACGAAGCGGAAGTTCTCGTCCTGCTCCCAGTACCAGTCGGAGGAAAGCTCGGTGAGATCGCGAAAGCGCGCTTCGCTCTCGCGCAATGACTCTTCGGTCTTCTTGCGCTCAGTGATGTCCAGCGCGAGCGTGTAGACCCCGGCGATTGCGCCATCCGGCAGTCGATGATTCACAAACGTCAGGGCCAGATGCCGTCGCTCGCCATCCCAACGCTTCGCCAGGCGCTCCCAACTGTCCGATTCGCCGGCCAGCACGCGCTGGAATCGCTCCCCAAGCGCCGACCAGCCCTCTTCCCCTAATACGTGGCGCACGTGCCAGCCGGATACGTCCTTGCCCGGTCCCGCGTAGAACTCGGCATAGCGCCGGTTGGCAAACCGGACTCGGCAGTCCCGGTCGATGTAGGCGATCATCGCCGGCACGTTCTCGGTGATCAGGCGCAGTTGCGCTTCGTTCTCGCGCAGCGCCTGCTCGGCGCGATTGCGCTCGGTAACGTCCTGGATGACGGCAACGAACACCGCCGGCCGCTCGCTGGCCGAAAGCTGCAGCCGCACTTCGACTGGGTAGAGACTGCCATCCTTGCGCCGGTGCGAGGTGACGAAGGAAACGGCCCGCTGCACGCCGGTCTTGAGGGGCGCGATGAGCCGTCCGAAACTCTCGGCATCGAGTTCCGGCTTGAGATCGAGCGGCGTGAGTTCACGCAGCTCGTCCATCGTGTACCCGAGATTGCGCCGCGCGCCCTCGTTAACCTGAACGAATTTAAGCGTCTCGACGTCGAACATGTAGATTTCGTTCAACGACTCGTCGAGGACCCGCCCGAGCCGCGCGATCGTGCTTTTGCTGCGCCTGCGCTCGGTCACGTCGAGCATCGAGCCCAGCAGGCAGGGCTCGCCTTCCAGCTCGATGGGCTCCAGCCAGTCCTGCACCACGCGAATCTCGCCCGATTTGCGGCGGATCTCATGCTCGAAGCCACGCAAGGCCCCGCTGTCGTGCAGCATCACCATGGCGCGTTCCCGTGCCGAGGAATCGACCCAGAATCCCATCTCCAGCGTCGTGCGTCCCGCCATTTCGTCTTGCGTGTAGCCGAACAGATCGCAAAGCGCATCGTTCGCGTTGAGGATCCTGCCGTCCTCGACCCGTGTGATCACGGCCCCGAGGGGATTGGAGCGGAACGCGCTGGTGAAACGCTCCTTGCTGCGCTCAAGCTCCCGGATCGTCTGCAAGCGCTCCAGTTCCACGCCTGCGCGCGCGGCGAATATGCGCACGACTGACCGCGCCGTCTCCTCGTGCCGGATCGGCCGGGGGTCCATCACGGTCAGCAGGCCGAGCGGTTCGCCCTTGCCGGAATGCAGCCGCACGCCGAGGTAGCAGTTGACGCCGAGCCGCACGAGGGCGTCGTCGAGCGGAAACCGGTCCTGGACGCCCTGCGGATAGAAACATTCCGCTTCCTCGATCGCGACGCTGCATGGCGTGCCCTCGAGCGGATACTCGAACGGTTCCACGTGCTCCAACACGTTCCAGAATGAGACCACCCGCACGCGGTCGCGGTGCGGACCGCCCAGTTCGCCCACGAACGCGTACCGCGCCTCCAGTGCCTCGGCGAGGCTGCGCACCAGGGTCTGCATGAACTCCGCGCCGCTGGCCGCCGCAGTGCCTTCGGTGAGCTGGCGCAGCAGCCGGTCGGCGCGTTTGCGCTCGGTGACGTCGCGCACTGCGCAGACGGTGCCATCGCCCGACGGCAGCGGGCTGATGCTGATTTCGATCGGCACCTCGGTGCCGTCCATGCGCCGGCCCCGCAGCTCCATGTCGACGCCCATCGGCCGAACGCTCGGCTGCGCGCTGTAGCGCCGCCTGTGTTCGGCGTGCCGTGCGCGCTGCGCGTCCGGCACGAGGAGTTCGACCGGCTGGCCGAGAAGGTCTGCAGGCGCGTAGCCGAATATCTCCTCGACGTGCCGGTTCACTTGCGCGATGCGGCCGCTCGCGTCCACCAACAGCGTCGCGTCCGGCGACGATTCCAGCAGCGCGCCAAATTGGTCATCGGCGCGATTGCGGCCGGTCGCCGCATTGCGCAGCACGCGCTGCGCAATGCGCGCCAATCGATCCAGCTCTCCCGGGCCGAGCACGTCCTCCGCGCCAGCCTCGAACGCCGCGGCTGCCTTCTCCTCGCTGTCGTCCTCGGCAACGACTACCAGCGGCGCCCCCGCGCCGCCTTGGCGCAAGATGGCGACGGTTTCGCCCGGATCGAGCCGCGCGGGCACACATTCGCAAACGATGAGATCCCAAGGCCCGCCAGCAAGCGCGATGCGAAGCTCGCCGCTGCTGCGCGCGACTCCATACTTGACTGAAAAGGCGCGTTCGAGCGCCTCGGCGACGCGTCGCTCAAAACCGCTGTTGGGCGTGATGACGAGCGCGCGCAGGACGGACCTGCCGCGTGTCTGGTCCCGCGTAACAACCGAGCACATGCCCCCTCCTCTAGGAACGGCCTGCCATGCCGCGCCCGTGCTTGCAGACCCAGTCTGAAGATGAGGGCCGGCGTCAAAGACCACAGTCGGACATTTTCCCATGGTCCCCCAGGGCAAAAGAGTCCCGCGCTGTAAACGTTCGTCATCTGCGCCAGCCCGCACGGGGCCTGGCACGAGGCGGCACACGGTCTCCGTCCTGAAGATCCCCTGCACTGAAAGCCGGCGCCCCAGCCGCCGCAATTTGCGCGGCGCAACATCGCCTGCGCCAGTACTCGCGCTATGATCTTAACGTGCAATAAGAACTTCTCAAGCTTTCCAACGAAGGAGGAGAAATGAAAATCAGACTGTCCCTGCTCGCCTTCGCGGCGGGCGCAGTGATCGTCGCCCCCGCGGCGGCCCAGCAAGTCACGTTCATGACCGGCCCGCAGGGCGGCTCGTGGATCCCGCTGGGCGGCGCGCTGAAGGGCTTGTGGGAGACGAACGTCCCGGGCCTGAAGATCACCCAAACGCCGGGCGCGGGCATCGCCAACGTGCGCGGCGTGGACGAAGGGAAGGCGCACATCGGCCTCGCGAACTCCAGCACCACGGTCGACGGCATCGTGGGGCGCGCACCCTACCCGAAGAAAGTGACGAAGGTCTGCCAGCTTGCCAATCTGTATCCACAGTACTTCCAGGTTGTGGCGCTGGCCGATTCGGGCGTGCGCTCTTTCAAGGATCTCAAGGGCAAGTCGCTGGTGACGCAGCCCAAGGGCAACACGGCCGAGGCGGTGACGGCCATGGTGCTGCAGATCAACGGGATGAGCTACCAGTCGCTCGCCAAGGCCAACTTCCAGGCGGCCTACAACGACGCGGTCTCGATGATGAAGGACGGGCACGTGCAGGTGTTCACGCTCGGCACCACGGCGCCGGCTTCGGCGGTGATGGACCTTGCCAGCGCGCGCGATGTCGTGCTCGTGCCTGCGGACGACAATACGCTGGCCGAGATGAACAAGCTGAATCCCGGGTTCTACAAGCGGCTGATCATCAAGGCGGGCACCTACCCGAAGCAGGATAAGGATGTTCCGGTTATCGGCTATTCGACGCACGTCGTGGTGGCCTGCGACCTGCCGGAGAACACCGTGTACCAGATGGTGAAGACCATGGCCAGCAACGTCGACGCCATGGCCGCAGTGGTGAAGGCAATCGGCGGCATCACGCCCAAGGACATGGCGGCCGACATCGGCGTGCCGTTCCACAAGGGCGCGGCGAAGTTCTACAAGGAAGTCGGGGCGATGTAACGCCTTCCGGGGCATTGCGAGGACGGGGCGGCCTGGCCGCCCCGTTTCACGTTGAGGGAGCGCAAGTTGGAAGCCACTCCGGTCATCTCCGAGGAAAAGCAGGCCACCGCGCCGACCGCCAAGGCGCTGAAATGGCTGATCACCGCCATCGCCGTGGCGATGTCGCTGTACCACATGTACGTCGCCGGCTTCGGCCCGCCGGAAGCGCTGATCTTCCGCGGCACCCACCTGATCTTCGCGCTCACCCTTGTGTTCCTGCTCTATCCGCTGAAGCCCGGCGGCGGCGCCGGCTGGCGCCTCGCCGACCTGGCGCTGCTGGCTGCCGGCTGGGGCTTCGTGCTGCACATCTTCCTCAATTACCAGTACTACACGAACCGCATCATCTACATCGACGAGCTGACCGCCTGGGACAAGTTCTATGCCGTCGTGTCGGTGCTGATCGTGCTGGAGGCGACGCGGCGCGTGCTTGGCTGGGCCCTGCCGCTCACCGCCATGGCGTTTCTCGCCTACGCGATGAGCACCCACGTGACGATGCCGATGCTGATGGAGCAGGTGTACCTGTCTACCGAGGGCATCTTCGGCTCGACGCTGGGGGTGTCGGCGTCCTACGTGATGCTGTTCGTGGTGTTTGGCGCTTTCATGGAGAAGAGCGGCACCGGACAGCTGTTCATGGACTTCGCGCTGTCGATCACCGGCCACAGCGCGGGCGGTCCGGGCAAGGTGGCCGTGGTGAGTTCGAGCCTGTTCGGCACCGTCTCGGGCAGCGCGGTCGCGAACGTGATGGTCGACGGGCCGATCACCATTCCGCTGATGAAGCGCACCGGCTTTCGGCCGCCGTTTGCCGCCGCGGTCGAAGCGGTCGCCTCCACCGGCGGCCAGCTCATGCCGCCGGTGATGGGCGCGGCCGCGTTCGTGATGGCCGAGTTCCTGGCTGTGCCGTACGCCCAGATCGCGATCTGGGCTGTGGTCCCGGCGTTTCTGTATTACCTCGCGGTGTTTTTCGCAGTGCACTTCGAGTCCAAGCGCCATGGCCTCGCGGGCGTGCCCAAGGATCAACTGCCGCGCCTGCTGCAGGTGCTGGGCGCGCGCGGCCACCTGTTCGTGCCCATTCTGATCGTGCTGTTCGGACTGATCCTCGGCTATTCGGCGCCGCTATGCGCCCTGGTGGGCGCGCTTGCCTGCCTGCCGCTCGCGCTGCTCAGGAAGCTGACGCGCGCCGGCATTTCCTGGAAAACGGTCATCGAGGCGCTCGAGGAAGGAGCGAAAAACACGCTCTCGGTGGCGATGGCCTGCGCCTGCGCCGGCATCGTGATCGGCTGCGTCACGATCACGGGACTGGGCATCGTATTCACGCAGCTGGTGGTCGCGCTGGCGCAGAATTCGCTGATCCTCGCGCTGGTGCTGACCGCGATGGCGGGGATCATCCTCGGCATGGGGATGCCCACCACGCCGGCCTACATCATGATGGTCGCGCTGCTGGTGCCGGCAGTGATCAAGCTGGGCGCGGTGACCCCGGCGGCACACATGTTCGCCTTCTACTTCGCCATCCTTTCGGCGATCACACCCCCGGTGGCGCTCGCGGTGTTCGCCGCCGCGAGCCTGGCCAAGGCAAACATGTGGGCCACGGGTTGGGCCGCGGTGCGCGCCGCCGCGCCCGCCTACATTGTGCCGTTCATGTTCGTCTACGAGCCGAAGTTGCTCCTGATCGTGACGGACTGGAGCGCCGACTGGCTCTACGTGGGCTGGTCCGTGGTCTCCGCCTCGATCGGCGTCATCGCGCTCGCCGGCGGCATGTTCGGCTGGCTGCTGGGATTCGCCTCGGCGTGGCAGCGGGGGCTGCTGATCGTCGCCGCGCTGTGCCTGATCACGCCCGGCCTGGTCACCGATTCGATCGGCTTCGGGTTGCTTGCGGTGGTGGTCGCCACCCAGCTGCTCGCGCGGCGTCGCGCGGCCGAAGCCGCGCCTTAGCCGCGATCGTCCAGTCGCCTGACCTCGCGCTCGACGCGGTACTCGCCTTCGATCACGGTGCCCCGGCTCCGCTTGGGCAGATTGCGCGTGCGCCACAGCAGCCACCCCCAGACGAGCAGGGCTAGCGCCGCGACGACGGCGAAGATCACGGAGGCGAAGATGAACGCTGCGATGAACAGCAGAACGCCGAGCGCGGCGCCTACAACTCGCTGAAGCAGGTTCAAGCCGGCGCCGGCTCCGCGGCGTCGAAATCGATCTCGACCTTGGCGCCGTTCGGGTCGAAGAAAAACAGCTGCCAGGTGCCGTAGGCGGGCAACTTGCGCAGCTCGAACTCGATCCCCTTCGCCTTCAGCTTCGCCACCGTCGCGGCGAGCCCGGTGCCGTAGAAGGCCATGTGGTCGATCACGCCTCTCACCAATTGCGCCTTCGGGCGCCCGGCGACGACGTGCAGGATCGGGTCCTTGCCCTTGCCGCCGTCGGCATAAAGCCAAGCCCCCGGAAAACTGAACGGCGGGCGCGTGCCGGGCTTGAGGTTCAGATGCTCCTCGTAGAACGCGAGCGTCGCCGGCAGGTCGTCGGTGAGGATGTTGAAGTGGTCCATCCGCGTGATCGGCATCTCAGGCCCCCTTCGCCGCGGCCTGCGTCTGGCGCGTCTTGTCGAGCACCGTCATCGCGGTGGTGACCAGCGCCGCGATGTCGGCCGCGTTGGCCGGCACGATCAGCGTGTTCGACTGCTTGGCCAGGCTGGAGAAAGCCGCCACGTACTCCTGCGCCACCTTGAGGTTGGCGGCATCCATGCCGCCCTTGTCCGAGATCGCCTCGCCCACCGCGCGCACGGCAGCGGCGTTGGCTTCCGCGATCAGGCGCAGCGCCGTGGCCTCGCCCTGCGCGCGGTTGACCGCCGCCGCCTTCTCGCCCTCGGACCTGAGCACCGCCGCCTGTTTTTCGCCGTCCGCGACGTTGATCTCCTGCTGCCGCTCGCCCTCGGACTTGGCGATCAGCGCGCGCTTTTCGCGCTCGGCGGTGATCTGCTGCTGCATCGAGCGCAGGATCGCCTCGGGCGGGGTGAGGCTCTTGATCTCGTAGCGCAGCACCTTGATGCCCCAGTTGCGCCCCGCTTCATCCAGCGATTGCACGATCTGCTTGTTGATCTCCTCGCGCGACTCGAAGGTCTTGTCGAGTTCCATCTTGCCGATCTCGCTGCGCAGCGTGGTCTGCGCGAGCTGGGAGATCGCGGCGATGTAGTTCGACGAACCGTAGGAGGCGAGCCGCGGGTCGGTGACCTGGAAGTAGAGGATGCCGTCCACGCCGAGCTGGGTGTTGTCCTTGGTGATGCAGACCTGCTCGGGCACGTCGAGCGGCACCTCCTTGAGCGAATGGCGGTAGGCCACCCGGTCGAATACCGGCACGATGAAATTGAGGCCCGGCTCGAGCGTGGCGTGGAAGCGCCCGAAGCGCTCCACCACGAAGGCGCTTTGCTGCGGCACCACGCGCACGCCTTCCAGCACGAAGGCGACCGCCGCCGCGAGCAGGAACACGTACACCGCGTAGGCCGGCGTCCGGGTCATCGCGAAAGTGACGCCGGCGAGCACGAGGGAAATGATCAATTTGACGAGCATGGAACTCCTCCCATTTGCGACCTACGCCTCAGGCAGGGCGCCTGGACGTCACCCTGAGGGTGTTGCCTTCGGTCGCCAGCACATAGAGCAACGCGCCCGGCTGCGGGGCCTCGCCCGCCTCCAGGCGGGCGTCCCAGCTCGCGCCCCGGTAGCGCACGCGCGCCAGTCCCGCCGTCTGGTCCACCCAGCCCTCGAAATTTGCCGGCTGCCCGGCATCGATCGGCGCCATCTGCTGCGCCGAGTTGCGCGCGCGGTAGGCGTGCACGAAATACGCGCCCGCCAGCGCCACCACCGCGGCGGCGATCGACTGCGCCGCAAAGCCGCCGCCCGACCAGGCCACCGCGCCGGCGCCGAAAGCGGCCACCCCCAGTACCAGCAGATAAAAGGTCCCGGAGAGCAGTTCCACGATCACCAGCGCCAGCCCGAGCAGCAGCCAGACCAGGTAGGCATCCATGGGCGGGTATTTTGCACGTGAAACGCACCGGCGCAACCTTGGCGGGGGGTAGAATTTTCGCCATGCCGGAATCCATGCTGCGCGCGGTGTCCGAGGAACTGATCGAGCTGTCGGCGAGCGGGCACATGGCGCCGCCGTTCAGCGCGCGTCACCCGAAGCTGGACGCCGACATGGGCTACCGCGCGATGCGGCGCCTGCACCAGCATCGCCTGGCGATCGGCTGGAAGCCCTTGGGGCGCAAAATCGGCTTCACCAACCGCGGCATCTGGAACCGCTACGGCGTGCACGAGCCGATCTGGGGCTTCGTCTACGACCATACGCTGATCCGCGCCCCGGACAACCGTGCCGAAGTCGTGCTCGAGGGGCTGTCGCAGCCGCGCATCGAGCCGGAGATCTGTTTCGGTCTGAAGGCGCCGCCGCCGCGCTCGCACGACCCGCACGCCATCCTCGCTGCGATCGAATGGGTGGCGCACGCGGTAGAGATCGTGCAGACCTTCCACCCGGACTGGAAGTTCGCGTTGCCGGACTGCACCGCCGCCAACGGCCTGCACGGCAGGCTGGTGCTCGGTGCGCCGACGCCGGTGAGCGAAATCCCCGGCCTCGAGCACCGCCTGCCCGCGGTGCGCGTTGCCCTGCGCCGCAACGGCAAGCCGGTCGACGAGGGTACCGGCGCCAACGTGCTCGACAGTCCGCTCTACGCGCTGGCCCGACTGGTCGAGCTGCTGGCGATCCAGCCCGAGTTCGACCAGCTGCACGCCGGCGAGATCGTCAGCACCGGCACGCTCACCGACGCCCACCCGGTCAAGCCGGGGGAGACCTGGAGCACTACCTTCGACGGCCTGCCGCTGGCGGGCCTGACCGTCGCCTTCAGGTGATGCGGCCGCTGGAGGGCGTCACCGTCGTGGCGCTCGAGCAGGTGATCGCCGGGCCGTTCTGCACCCGCCAATTGGCCGAACTCGGCGCGCGCGTGATCAAGATCGAGCGGCCCGACGGCGGCGATGCCGCGCGCGGCTACGACCGCACGGTACAGGGACTGTCCTCGCACTTCGTGTGGACCAACCGCTCCAAGGAAAGCCTGGCGCTGGACGTCAAGCACCCCGAGGCGAAGCAAGTACTGGCGCGCCTGCTCGCCCGGGCTGACGTGTTCGTGCAGAACCTGGCGCCCGGCGCGGCGGACCGGCTCGGCCTGGGCGCGGCCGAGCTGCGCGCGCGCCATCCCCGCCTCGTCTGGTGCGGCATTTCCGGTTACGGGCCCGCGGGTCCGTACGCGCAAAAGAAGGCCTACGACCTGCTGGTGCAATGCGAGGCCGGCCTCCTGTCGGTGACCGGCACGCCGGAGGCACCGGCCAAGGCCGGCATCCCGGTGGCCGACATCGCCGCCGGGATGTACGCGCTGACCTCGATCCTCGCCGCGCTGCTGCGCCGCGGGCGCGACGGCGAAGGCGCCACGCTGGACATCACCATGTTCGAGGCGCTGGGCGAGTGGATGGGTTTCCCGGCGTATTTCGGCGCTTACGGCGGCGCGCCGCCGCCGCGCTCCGGGGCCTACCACGCCACCATCGTGCCCTATGGGCCGTTCCAGGCGGGCGATGGCGGCACCGTGTTCCTCAGCATCCAGAACGAGCGCGAGTTCGCGCGCTTCTGCGACAAGGTGCTGGAAAACGCCGCGCTGGCGAAGGATGTCCGCTTCGCGTCCGGCCCTGCGCGCCTGCAGAACCGCGACGCGATGCACTCCGAGATCGGGAAGGTGTTCGGCAAGCTCACCGCTGCGCAGGTGGTCGAGCGGCTGGAGCGCGCCGAGATCGCCAATGCGCGACTGAACACGATGCAGGAGTTCTGGGACCACCCGCAACTCGAGGCGCGCGGGCGCTGGGCCAATGTGGGGTCTCCCGCCGGAGACCTGAGAGCCATGAAGCCGCCCTTCAACCTCTCGGACTTCGAGCCGCGAATGGAAGCCATCCCGGCGCTTGGGGAGCACAGCCGTCGCATTCTGGAAGAACTGGGCTACACCGCTCCGGATATCGATCGTCTGGCTGCCGCCAAGGCGATCTAGCCCTCTCTCAGCACGTCAATGAAGCGTGTCCGGGCGCCGAGCCGGTAGACGGCAAAATCGCGCTGGTCCGCCGTGAGGATCTCCTTCACGCCGGTTCGCGTGGCGAGAAGTACGACGGAAGCGTCGGCGAAGTCCATCGGCTGATCCGAGTACTTCCGCGCAAGCTTCTCCACCGCCCTGAAGTCGATCGGCGTCCGATCGACCGCCAGAAGACCGGCTTGAGCGGCGTCGCCCAGCCAGTCCAGGCAGCGCAATTGCTGCTGGACGGTAAGCAGAGCTAGCGTCTCTGCAAGTACGGCCTCGGTGGTCAGAAACCGGCCGCGGTAGTCGCGCAAGAACTCGCGGCAGCGGGCGTGTAGCGGGTCTTTCTCGTCGAACAGCCCGATCAGGAAACCGGAATCAACGACGACGCTTCGCACGCACGTGCTCGCGGAATCGCTGCTGGCGCGGCGTGCGCGGAACCCCCGGCGTGTCCGGCAAGGCCGGCAGAACACCCTCGGCCAGGCTGCCGAGGGTCGGGCCAACTGTCACTGCCAAGTATTGGGCGACACTTTGCTTCACCACTTGGCTGCGGGTTTGCCCGGTCTGCGCGCAATGGCGCTCCAGGGACTCGGCCAATCCCGGCTCCAGACGGACGGAAAGCAGGCTGCGAGGATTTGTCATACAGACAAGTATACTGTATGACAAAGGGCGCGGAAAGCGCTAGGTCTTCCTGACCTCGATGCCCGCCGCGCGCGCCAGGTCCTTCTGCAAGCGCGCCACGCGCTCCACCTCGCCCTTGGCGGCGAAGCGCTCGTAAAACCCTTCCTCGCGGAATTCGCGCACCAGCTCGCCCCAGGGCGCGAGGCGCATTTCCCAGCGCGTCTGGCGGCCCTCGGCCGGCTCGGCGTCCTCGCGCGCGAGCCCCGTGCACACGCGGATCATCGCTTTCAGGGTCACGGGCTTGGTGACCATGTAGTTGTCCTTGCCCCAGGTGTCGCCGAACACGGCC
>Ga0210377_10003134_pt1 | contig 14233 bp, 10 predicted proteins | sample PLM4_65_b1redo_FD_155480 | JGI IMG/M metagenome (GOLD analysis project Ga0210377, IMG submission 155480) | Groundwater sediment microbial communities from an aquifer in East River, Colorado, USA - PLM4_65_b1 redo | ecosystem: Environmental > Terrestrial > Soil > Riparian zone | place: USA: East...
TCACGTTTCACGCTTCGCGACGTCAGTTCTTCCCGTTCGTCACCGTCGGCGTGGTGCGGTTCTCGTACTTGGGCCGGGCCGGCGGCGTGGGGGGCTTCTCCTTGATCTGCCGCATGACCTCGGCGATGGCGCGGTCGAGCTGCGCGTCCACTCCGCGCGCCAGCTGGCCGGGATCCTCGTCCACCGGAATGTCCGGTTCCACGCCGTGGCCTTCGGGGAACCATTGCCCCCGGACGTCGTACATGCGGAACGTCGGTACGGTGAGCTGGCCGCCGTCCACGATGGCGGGGGCGCCGCTGATACCGATCAACCCGCCCCAGGTGCGGGTCCCGATCAGCGGGCCGATTCTCGATTCCTTGAAGTAGAAGGGGAACGCGTCGCCGCCCGAGCCGCTCCAGCCGTTGATCAGCATGACCTTGGGGCCGCGGTGCCCCACGGGCGGCCACTGCCAGTCTTCCCCGTTCCGCACCGCCCAGTAGCTCAGCATGGGCCGGTTCAACAGCTCGATGAACCGGTCGGGGATCTGGCCGCCGCTGTTCCAGCGCTCGTCGATGATGAGGCCGTCCTTCCGCCACTGCGCCATGAACTGCTTGACCATCTCGTTCTGGGCGCCGACGCCGGTGCTCTGGACGTACACGTATCCGGCGCGGCCGCCGGTCGCCTGATCCACCTTCTGCCGGCGTTCCTCGATCCAGGCGCGGAACCGGAGCTCCACTTCGTTGCCGGTCGGGCGGACCACGACCTGACGGGCGCCCTCGGCGGTGGGCCGGTCGTTGACCGTCAACTGCACGGCCGTGTTGGCCAGTCCCTGGAACGCGGCCCAGGGGTCGCGCCGGACGTCGAGCGGCACGCCGTTCACCTGGAGGACGTAGTCGCCTTCCTTGACGTTCACGCCGGGCTCGCGGAGCGGTGATCGCGCGTCGGCGTCCCACGGCCCGCCCTGAATGATTCGCCGGATCCGGTACGCCCCGTTTTCCACGGCCCAGTCCACGCCCAGCATGCCGACCGGACGGTCGGGGGCGTTTTCCTCGTCGCCGCCGCCCCGGTAGGTGTGGGAGGCGTTCAGCTCGGCGATGAACTCGCCCATGGCGAAGTTCACGTCCCACCGGGTGACGGCGTCGTCCACCAGGGTGGCATAGCGCTGCCGCAGGCCGGACCAGTCCACTCCGTGCAGGTTCGGATCGTAGAAGAAGTCCCGCTCGAACCGGTAGGCGTCGGCGAACATCTGCCGCCACTCGGCGCGCGGGTCCACCAGCGTTTCCATCTCGTCCACCCGCAGCGTCTTCTCGAACTTCTGCGCCGGCTTGATCTCGACGATGGCGAACCGCCGCTCGTTCCGCACCAGCGCCCGGCTCCCGTCCGCGGTGACGAGGGCGTCGTCCGCGTCGTCGAGCACCGTCTTCTCCTCACGCTCCTGGAGATCCCAGTAGACCAGCGGGCTCTTGTCGTCGGTCGAGCCGGTCCGCGGAATGCGCCGGTAGATCACCTTGCCCTTGGCGGCCGCCAACGACGTGTAGTTGCCGGCCCGAGGCGGCAGGACGACCGCCCGCGCTTCGAGTCCGTCGAGATCGATCCCGACGGCGGCCGCGGCGGTCGTGTCGCCCTTCTGCACCTCCGGCGGCTTCGGCCCCTCCACCCCCTTCTCGACGTCATTGCGCTGCGCCAGCGGGGACGCGACGTCGGCCCGGAGCGGGACGGCGACGACGTGGGTGGCGTTGGGATACGTCCAGCTGTTGTCGAAATCCGAGTACACCGGCTCGAAGTTCCGGTTGGACAGGTAGTAGAGGTACTTGCCCTCCGGATCGAACACCGGCTGGATGTCGCTGAAGTATCCGGACGTGGCCCGGCTGGCTCGACTCTCCTTGGTGTCGTACACGAATACGGCCTGGTTGCCGGTCTCGACCGGCCGGGAGTAGGTCACCCACCGGCTGTCGGCCGACCAGGAAAACCGGAACCCCTGGAGCTGGCCGTGGCCCATCCACACGTCGCTCTTGTCGATCTCGGTGGCCCCCGCGCGATCGAGGTCGAAGATCCGGATGCGCATGGCCTGGTCCACGAACGCCAGCTTCTTGCTGTCGGGCGACCACTGCGCCGGGTAGCGGTAGCCGGCGCCCAGCGTGGTGAGCTTCCGGGCCTCACCCGAACCGTCCGCCGGGCGGAGGTACAGCTCGTATTCGCCCGAGGCATCGCTCCAGAAGGCGAGGCTCTTGCCGTCCGGCGACCAGGTGGGATAGCGCTCGGCCAGACCCGAGCTGCGCGTCAGGTTGAGCACCGGGCCGTGCTCGGCGGGGACCGTGAACAGCTCGCCCCGCGCCTCGAACGCCGCGCGCTTGCCGCTGGGCGACACCGAGGCCCACTGAATGAGGCCCGCTGCCCGTGCGGGACGCGGCTTGAGGCTCACCTGATCGGTCACGACCGTGATGGGGACTTCCTTCACCTGCTCGCCGGCCAGGGCCAGGAGATAGAGCCGTCCCCCGGCCTGGAACACGATGTCGTCCGGCCCGATGGCGGGGAAGGTGATGTCGAAGTCCCGGAAGTGGGTGATCTGGCGCGTCGCGCCGCTCGCCCGGTCCCATACGAACAGGTTGTGCCGTTGTTCCGTCCCGCGGTCCGAGAGGAAGTACAGCCGGTCGCCCTGCCACATCGGTTGGGTGTCATCCGCGTCGTTCGGGGCCACCCGCGTGGCGGACGAATCGCGCAGATCGAAGACCCAGATGTCGGGCGCCCAGCCGCCGCGGTAGCGCTTCCAGGTGCGGAAATCCTGCGACATCGGGATGTAGGCGAACCGGCGGCCGTCGGGCGCGAAGGCGCCGAACTCGCCGTAGGGCACGGGCATCCGGGTGGGGAGCCCGCCTTCGGCGCTCACCAGGAAGAACTGGTTGTAGCGCTGGCGTCCGGCTTCGCGGCTCGAGGCGAACAGCAGGCGGCCGTCGGGATGCCAGTCCACCAGGCGGTCGGGCATGGGATGATAGGTGATCCGGAGCGGCTCACCGCCCAGCGCGGGCACCACGTACACGTCCTGGTTGCCGTCGTAGGCGGCGCTGAAGGCCAGCCGCTGCCCGTCCGGAGAAAAGCGGGGGAACGACTCTTCGCCCAGCGGCGAGCTCAGCCGGTTGGCGGTCCCACCGGTCTTGGGCACGACCCAGATGTCGCCGGCGTACACGAAGGCGATCTGCGTGGCTGAGACGTCGGGGTAGCGAAGCATGCGGGCGTCCACCTGTCCCGCCGCGGGGACCAGGGGCGCCGACAGGGCGATCGCAAACAGCAAGGACGTACGCATTGGGGACGACTCCGTGCGGAAAAAGGAATTCGACGGCAACGGCAAGTATGGGTGGAGGGACGGGCGACCGGAAGCCGCCGCCGTTTCACTCTGCAGCGCGGTCCATCGCGTCCCGGCCGAACCGGTCCCGGAGCTGGTCCAGAGCGTTCGACAACCGGCGGTCGCGATCCGTTTCCAGTCGGTCCGGAGCGTCCTCGGGGAAGAGCGCGTCCTGGATCTCGACCGGGTCGGTGGTGAGCTGCGACAGCGCGACGCCGAGCAGCCGGGCCGGAATGCGGCGGGCGGCCCGGAGCTTGGCCAGCAGCTCGAGGGCGACCTCGGCGATCGGGCGGTCGGCGCTCACCGGGGCCGGCAGCGTGCGGCTGGCGCTGCGGTCCTTGAAGTCCTTGTCGCGGATGCGGACGGCAATGGTGCGCGCCCGGTAGCCCTCGCTCCGGAGATCGGCGGCGGCGCGGTCGGCCAGCCGCAGGAGCTCGCGGCGCAGGGCCGCGTCGTCGTGCAGGTCGCGCGGGAAGGTCTCGTCCCGGCTCAGCGACTTGGCCCGCGCCCGGGCCTGGATGGGCGTGGTATCCAGCCCGCGGATCCGGTCGTGGAGCCAGTCCGCGGCGCGGAGGCCGAGCCAGCGGCGGAGCGTGGCGCGTTCGGGGCGCAGGGCGTCGGGCACGGTGCGGAGGCCGAGGGCCGTCAGCCGCTCCTGGAACCGCGGGCCCACGCCGGGGATATCGGCCAGGTCGAAGGTGGCGAGGAAGGCGGCCTCATCGCCGGGCGGCACGACGATCACGCCGCCGGCCGCGGGCGAGTGGTGCGGCTTGGCCCGCCCGGCCGCGAGCTTCGCGATCAGGCGATTGGTGCCCCCGCCGATGGACACCGATATGGCCGTTTCGGCCAGCACGGCCTCGCGAATGCGGCGGGCGGTGGCGTCGAGCGACTCGTGATGATACAGGCGTTCGGTGCCCGACAGGTCGAGATACATCTCGTCGATGGATGCGGGCTCGACCACAGGCGTGAACCGCTCCAGCACGTGCATGATGGCGCGGCTCCGCTCGGCGCAGGCCCGGCGCGGCACGCCCACCACGAGCGCGTCGGGGCAGAGCCGCACCGCCTGCGCCGTCGCCATGCCGGACCGCACACCGAAGCGGCGGGCGCCGTAGGAGGCCGACGTCACGACCCCGCGGCCCGTGGGCGAGCCGCCCACCAGGAGCAGCTCGGCCTTGCCGGCGCCTTCCGGATCGACCAGGCGGGCGACCTGGACGTAGAAGGCGTCCGCATCCACTTGGAGGATTCGGGGAGCAGGTGGTGGCATCGGGAGGTAGGATAGACGGCTAGACGGTTAGACGGCTAGCGGGTGACGGGGCTGAGGAGAAGCCCTTTCGCCGCCTCGCACCTGTCCGTCTAGCCGTCCGCTGGCCGTCTATCCGTCTAGCCGTCTCTCCTAGTTACCTTTCACCCCTGTTTTCCCAGCGCCTATGAAACTCTCCGATACTGCCATCCAGCGTCCGGTCCTCGCCAGCGTGATGAGCGTGGCTATCGTGCTGTTCGGGGCGATCGGCTTCAGCCAGTTGTCGGTGCGCGAGTTCCCCGACGTGGACCCGCCGGTCGTTTCAGTCAGCACCGTGTTGCGCGGGGCCAACCCCCGGGTGATGGAGTCCGCGGTGACGGACATCCTGGAAGAAGAGCTCAGCACCATCCCGGGCGTGCGGACGCTCACGAGCTCCAGCGCCGAGCAGTTCAGCAACATCACCATCGAGTTCACGCTGGACCGGAAGATCGAAGACGCGGCCCAGGACGTGCGCGACCGGGTGTCGGCCGTGCGGGGCCGGCTCCCCGAGGACATCGAAGAACCGGTGGTGGCCAAGCAGGACGCCGACGCCCAGCCGTTCTTCTGGCTGTCGCTCTCGGGCGAGAACTTCGACCTGATGCAGCTGTCCGACGTCGCGGACCGGCAGGTGAAGACGCGGCTGCAGAGCCTCCCCGGCGTGGGACGGGCGCTGATTTTCGGCGAGCGGCGTTTCTCGATGCGGATCTGGCTGTCCAAGAACGCGCTCGCGTCGCGCGGGCTCACCGTGCAGGACGTGATCGCGGCCATCCGCCAGAAGAACGTGGAGGTTCCGGCCGGCCGGATCGAGTCCCAGCGGCGCGAGTTCACGGTCCGGGCGCTGGGCGAGCTCAAGACGCCCGAGGAGTTCGCCAATCTGATCGTCACGTCGGGCAATGGACAGGTGGTCAAGCTCCGGGACCTGGCCCGGGTGGAGCTGGGGCCGGAGGACGAGCGCACCACGCTCCGCTACGGCGGCACCACCGCGGTGGCCATCGGCGTGGTGCGCCAGTCCAAGGCCAACCTGGTGCAGGTCTCCGACGCCATCCATCGGGAGCTCGAGAACATCCGGGCCGACCTGCCGCCCGGCATGCGGCTCGAAGTGGGGTTCGACCAGTCGGTCTTCGTGCGGCGCTCCATTCAGGAGGCCGAAGAGACGCTGCTGATCGCGGGCGCGCTGGTGGTGGTGATCATCTTCGTCTTCCTGCGGAACGTGCGGGCCACCATCATCCCCGCGCTGGCGATCCCGGTCTCGATCGTCGGCGCCTTCGGGCTGATGTACGTGCTGGGCTTTTCGGTCAACAACTTCACCCTGCTGGCCCTGATCCTCGCCATCGGCATCGTGGTGGACGACGCCATCATCGTGATGGAGAACGCCTACCGGCACCAGGAGGAGCTGGACGAGACCCCGGAGGAGGCCGCGACCCGCGGCACCCGGGAGATCGCCTTCGCGGTGATCGCCACCACGATCGCGCTGGTGGCGGTCTTCTCGCCGCTGGCGTTCCTCCAGGGGACCACCGGCCGCCTGTTCAACGAGTTCGGCATCGCGCTGGCCGGCGCGGTGGTCATCTCGGGGTTCGTGGCGCTGACGCTCACGCCCATGCTGTCGGCCAAGATCCTGCGCGTTCCCCACAGCCATGGCGCGCTGTTCAACCTGTTCGAGCGCACCTTCATCACCATCACGGAGTGGTACCGGCGGTCCCTGGGACAGGCCCTGGCCAAGCGGGGCGTGGTGGTGGCAGGCGCGCTGGCCACGGTGGTGCTGGCGGGCTTCGTGTTCACCCGGCTCAAGCGGGAGTTCGTGCCGCCCGAGGACCGGGGCTTCTTCGTGGTCATCACGATCGCGCCCGAGGGCGCGAGCCTCGAGTATACCGACGGCTACCAGCGACAGGTGGAGGCCGTGCTCAAGAAGACGGCGGACATCGAGAACTTCTTCAGCGTGGTGGGGTGGGGAGGGGCGGTGAACACCGGTATCTCCTTCGTGCGGCTTCAGGATTGGAGCGAGCGCGACCGGTCGGTCCAGGACGTGATCACCGAGGTGTCGCCCCAGCTCTTCGCCATTCCGGGCGTGTTCGCCTTCGCCAACAACCCGCCGGCCTTCGGGTTCGGGAGCCCGGTGAACTTCGTGGTGCGGCATACCGACTTCGACCGGCTGGGCGGGGCGATGGACACCCTGATCAAGCGGGCCCGGCAGATCCCCGGCCTGGTGAACGTGGACACGGACCTCCGGGTGAACAAGCCGGAGCTGACCGTGAGCTACGACCGCGAGCGGGCCGAAGACCTGGGCGTGCCCATTCGCGACGTGGCGGCGTCGCTCCAGGCGCTCCTGGGCGGGCAGCGGGTCAGCACGTTCACCCGGGCCAATAAGCTGTACGACGTGATCGTCCAGCTCGACCCGGCCGAGCGGGCCACGCCGGCGGACATGAGCGACCTCTATCTCCGCGGCCGCGACGGATCGCTGGTGAGCTTCGCCTCGCTGGCCCGCGTGGCGGAAGGCGTGGGACCCCGGCAGGTGAGCCACTTCAACCGGGTGCGGTCGGCCACGCTCACGGCCAACCTGGCCCCCGGCTTCACGCTGGGCGAGGCGCTGGATTCGCTCGACCGGCTCGGCGCCGAGGTCCTGCCCGGCGGAGCCACCACGGCGCTGGCCGGCGAGTCCCGGGAGCTGGAGGAAAGCGGCTCCGCGCTCTACTTCGCGTTCGTGCTGGCGGTGGTCGCCGTGTTCCTGGTGCTGGCGGCGCAGTTCGAGTCGGTGGTGCACCCGTTCACCGTCCTGCTCGCGGTGCCGCTGGCGGTGACCGGCGCGCTCGTGACCCTGCTGCTCGCGGGATCCACCCTCAATCTGTACAGCCAGATCGGCATGATCCTGCTGGTGGGGCTGGTGACCAAGAACTCGATCCTGCTGGTCGAGTACGCCAACCAGCTGCGGAAGAAGGGGCTGGATCCGGTGGCGGCGGCGCTCGAGTCCGGGCGGATCCGGTTGCGGCCCATCGTCATGACGTCGGTCTCCACCATCATCGGCACCGTGCCCATCGCGCTCGGCCTGGGGGCGGGGTCGGTGAGCCGGCGGCCGCTGGGATTCGCCATCGTGGGCGGCATTCTGTTCTCCACGCTGCTGACGCTGTACCTGGTGCCGGCGGTGTGGGTCATGTTCGAGAGCGCGCGGGCCCGGGTGCGCGGCACGCGGACCGCGCCGGCGCGGCTCGAGCCGGCGGCGGAGGCGCGGTGATTCTCCTGCTCCTGGCCGGCGCGCTGCAGGTGGCGACGCCGGATTCCCTGCCGCCGGTGACGCTCGACGAAGCCCTGCGGCGCGGCACCCAGCTGGACCCGGGGTACGTGGCCGCGCTGGGACAGGTCCGCGACGCGGGCTGGCAGCGCCGGGCCGCCCTGCTCGCCTTCGTCGTGCCCGCGGTGACGGTCCAGACCGGCGCCACGTGGTACTCGAGCGAGACCTTCAACCTGGGGACGGGCCAGCTCAGCTCGAAGATCGTGATCGCGCAGGCGGCGGCCAGCTATGACGTCTTCAGCGGCGGCCAGAAGATCTTCGACCTCCAGCGTGCGCGGGCGGAGTTTGCCGGCGCGCAGGCGTCGGCGGTGGAGGCCCGGTTCCGCACGGCGCTGTTCATCGAGGCCGACTTCTACGACGTGCTGGCCGAGCAGGAGTTGAGCCGGGTGGCCGAAGAGCGGGTGCGGCGGGCCGAGGAGCAGTTGAGCGTCGCCCGCGCCCGCGTGCTGACCGGGGCCGCGGTGCAGACCGATTCGCTGCAGCTGCTGCTGGAGCTCAACCGGGCGCGGGTGGATCTCCTCCGAGAGCGGTCCCGGCTCCGGGTGGCGCGCCTGCAGCTCGGGCGCCGGATCGGCGCGGATGCGCCGGTGGGCGCGGTGCCGGACGACGAGGCGTTGCCCGCCCGGCCGCCGATCACCGAGGACGACGCCTACGCCGAGGCCCTGCACGCGGGACCGGCGGCCCGGATCGCCCGGGCGGACGAGCGGGCGGCCGACGCGGGGTTCCGGTCGGCCTGGGGCCTGTACTTCCCGACGGTCACGCTGAGCGCGCAGATCGCGGCGTTCGACGCGGCCTTCTTCCCCAATGCCATCACCCGCTCGTCGCTCGGCCTCACGGTCGCGCTGCCGCTGTGGAACCACGGGGCGCGGGAGATCGCGCTGTCCCGGGCCCGCACGGCGCGCGACGTGGCCCGGGCCCTCCGGTCGGACGCCGAGCGGGCGGTGCGGCGGGACGTGGCGCAGGCCTATGAGACCTACGTGACCGCGCGCGCCAGCTTCGATCTCGCGGGCGAGCAGGTGGCGGTGGCGCGCGAGAATCTGCGGGTGCAGGACGAACGATATCGGGCGGGGGCCACGGCGATCCTCGATCTCGTGACCGCCCAGGTGAGCCTGACCGAGGCCGAAGCCGGGCTGGTACAGGCGCGGTACGCCACGCGGCTGGCGTTGGCCGGACTCGAAGCCTTGCTGGGACGCCGGTTGCGGCCGGAGGGATGACGTGAGACGGATGGCGATGGTGGCCGCCGCGCTGGCGGCGGTGGGATGCGGGGGCGGCGACGACGGGGCGCAGGCGGCCACGGGCGGCGGCCCGCCGGCGACGCCGGTGGACGTGGCGGTGGCCCGCGTGGACACGGTGATCGAGACGATCCGCGCCACCGGCCAGATCGAGTCGGTGCAGTCGATCGAGCTCCGGCCCGAGGTCGAGGGCCGCATCGTGGACATCCCGGCGAGCGAGGGAACCGAGGTCGCGGAGGGGACGCCGCTCTTCAAGATCGACGACGTCCAGCTCAAGGCCCAGGTGGACCGGCTGGAGGCGGACCGGGACCTGGCGGCGCAGGCGCTGCGCCGGACCCGCGAGCTGCTGGAGCGGAACGCGTCGTCCACCGCGGACCTGGAGCGCGCCGAAGCGGCGGCCCGGAGCGCGGAGGCCCAGGTCGAGCTGCAGCGGGTCCGGCTGGAGCGCACCGTCGTGCGGGCGCCCTTCGCGGGCGTGGTGGGTGCGCGGCTGGTGAGTCTGGGCGACTACGTGACCACCGCGACCACCCTCACCACGCTCCAGACCGTGGACCCGCAGCGCGCCACCTTCGCCGTGCCCGAGCGCTACGCCGAGCGCCTGGCGCGGGGGCAGCGGGTCACGTTCACCGTGGCCGCGCTGCCGGACCGGCGGTTCACGGGAACGGTGGACTTCGTGGATCCGCGGGTGCAGCTCCCCGCGCGCACCATCACCATCAAGGCCCGGGTCCGGAATCCCGATCGCGCTCTCAAGCCCGGCATGTTCATCGAGGCCGAGCTCTCGGCGGAAGTGCGGCCCGGCGCGGTCGTGATCCCGGAGGACGCCGTGTTGCCGCTGGGCGGCGAGGACTTCGTCTGGGCCGTGGTAGACGGGAAGGCGACCCGCCGCCCGGTGTCGCTGGGCGTGCGCATGCCCGGATTCGTGGAAGTGCGGGACGGCGTGAGCGCGGGAGAACAGGTCGTCGTGGGCGGCCTCGAGCGGCTGTACGAAGGCGCGCCGGTCGCGGGCAACGTGGTCGAACGGCGTTAGCCGTCGGCCTTCACGATTGGAAGGGGTTCATGACAGGTCCCAACCCGACTCCGCCGCCCGCCGCCAAGGCGCCCTCCCTCCTGGAGAACTGGGTCAGCCTCCTGGGCCTGATCGTGGCGGCGTGCTCGTTCTTCGCCGTCATCATCCTGGTCGCGATCGATTTCCAGGGCGGATTCCACACGCCCTACCTGGGAATCTTCACGTATCTGGTCACGCCCGCCTTCCTGCTCACCGGCCTGATGCTCATGGTGGCCGGGATGCTCCTCGAGCGCCGGCGACGCCGGCTGCTCGCGCCGGGAGAGATGCTGCGTCACCCGCGCATCGACCTCAACAAGCCGCGCCACCGGAAGGCGCTGCTCATCGTCTCCGTGGTGACGTTCGTCTTCCTGGTGACGACGGCCCTGACCACCTATCAGGCCTATCACTTCACCGAGTCGGTGAGTTTCTGCGGGCAGACCTGTCACCGGGTGATGCAGCCCGAGTACACCGCCTATCAGAGCTCGGCCCATGCCCGGGTGACGTGCGTGCAGTGCCACATCGGGCCCGGCGCCGGCTGGTTCGTGCGGTCCAAGCTCTCGGGGCTGTACCAGGTGTACGCCACGCTGGCTAACGTCTACCCCCAGCCCATCCCCACGCCCATCGAGAACCTGCGCCCGGCGCAGGAGACCTGCGAGCAGTGCCACTGGCCGCGGAAGTTCTTCGGCAACGCCGAGCGGGTGAACTACCACTTCCTGTCGGACTCGGCCAACAGCCCATGGACCATCCGCCTGCTCATGAAGATCGGGGGCGGCGATCCCGAGCACGGGCCGGCCGGCGGCATTCACTGGCACATGAACATCAGCAATCAGGTCGAGTACGTTCACACCGACACCGCGCGACAGGTCATCCCGTGGGTCCGGGTCACGGCCCCCAACGGCAGCGTGACGGTCTACCAGTCGGAGTCGGAGCCGCTCACGGAGGCCCAGGTGGAGTCGGCCGTCCCGCGCCTCATGGACTGCATGGACTGCCACAACCGGCCGGCGCACACCTTCCAGGCGCCGGCCCGCGCGGTGAACCTGTCGCTCGGCACGGGCCGGCTCAGCAGCGCGCTGCCGTCCATCAAGCAGACGGCGGTCGGGCTGCTGACCGCGGAGTACGAGCACACGCCCCAGGCCATGGCGGCGATCGACTCGGGTCTCACGGCACAGTACCGCGGACACGTCGCTCCGGCCCAAGTGGAGCAGGCGGTGGCCGAGGTGCAGCGGATCTACCGCACCAATTTCTTTCCCGAGATGAAGGTGAGTTGGGAGAAGTATCCCAACAACCTCGGGCACACCATCTTCCCGGGGTGCTATCGCTGCCACGACGGCCAGCATCGCAGCGCCGACGGCCGGGTCATCAGCCACAGCTGCACCACCTGCCACACGATCATCTCGCAGGGGGAGGGCCCCACGGCCGGGACCATCGCGCCGGAAGGCTTGGAGTTCCGGCATCCCGTCGATATCGGCGACATGTGGCGCGAGGTGAACTGCGCGGTGTGCCACACGGGGAAGTAGAGAGAAGGCAGAATATCCAATGTCCAATGACCAATGTCCAAGGAACCCCTTGGGCATTGGACATTGGATGTTGGACATTGGAAATTGAAGCGCTTGCTGCGGAGGTTTGGCCTATGCTCGCGTAATTCTGGGTAGGAGGCGGCGTGGCTCAGTAGCAATGTGGGTCCATGCCCCGCCGCTACGATCTGGAAGGAAGGCTCCTCGGGTTCGCCGTGCAGGCATGTCGGATTGTCGAGCGCCTGCCTCCCACAGTGATCGGCCGTCACGTCGGCACGCAGCTGGTTCGATCAGTCACCTCGCCACCAGCCAACTATGCGGAAGCGCAGGGGGCCGAGTCCCGCCGGGACTTCGTCCATAAACTGCGCATCTGCCTCAAGGAGCTCCGCGAGACACGCACGTGGCTGAAGTTCGTGAGTCGTATGGAACTGCTTCCCGCCGGGACCGCCGTGGACGCGGCAGTCGCCGAGGCAGACGAACTGATCGCGATCCTCGTCACGAGTATCCGGACGGCCGGTCGAAGGGCGAATGTCCAATGACCAATGACCAATGTCCAAGGTCCAAGGTCCTTGAGTGTTGGTCATTGGATGTTGGACATTGGGAGTTCGCTGTTTGCTAGGCCGTCCCCGGTCTTGGCCCCCGGGGACCTGGCGGGCGGGCCGGTCCCCGGGAACTTTTCCGGGGCCAGTGCGTCGTTCCCAGTGACCCGACCGGACCCCCAGCCATGCCGGGCGTCATGACCGAACACTTCACGGACCGCGCCTCGTGGTTCGAGGCCGAGGCCGAGCGACTCCTGCCGGACCTCTACGGGGCCGCGCTCCGCCTGGCCCGGAACGACGCGGACGCCCAGGATCTGGTGGCCGACGCGGTCGGCAACGCCTGGACGCATCTCGCGTCCCTCCAGGACCGCGCGTCCTTCCGTGGCTGGGTGTTCCGGATCCTGCACAACTGCTTCGTCAGCCGATGTCGGTCCTTGCGCGCCCAGGCGACCGAGGAGCCATACGACGAGGAAGGCGCGGACGGCTTCTCCCTCTTCGAGCGGCTGCATCAACCCTTCCTGCTGTGGTGGGGCAGCAACCCGGAGCAGGAGTTTCTCGACAAGCTCTTCCGGGAGGATCTGGAGCGCGCGGTGGATGCGCTGCCCGACAGCTTCCGCGAGGTCGTCATCCTGGCGGACCTCCAGGGCTTCTCGTACCGGGAGATCGCCGACGTCCTGGGGATCCCCATCGGCACGGTGCGCTCCCGGCTGGCCCGCGGTCGGTCCCTGCTCCAGCGGGCGCTCTGGCAGCACGCGGTGGACGCGGGTTTGCGAAGCGCCGGCGAATCCGACGAGGCGAAGGGGGGATGATGGAAGGGACTGAGGGGACCATGCGCTGCGAGGACGCGTTGCGCCTGCTGGCGGCGTACCTGGATGGCGAGCTGGATCGGAACGAGCACTTCGATGTGGAGCGGCACCTCGAGGCGTGCCGGACCTGCTATTCCCGGGCCGAGTTCCATCGGCTGCTCCATTCCCGGCTCGCGGGTCTGGGCCGGCGGGAGCCGGATGCCGAATTCGGCGCCCGCCTCGCGGGGCTGGTCCGGCACTTCACGCGCGGCGCGGAACCGAAGCCGCATTCGGAATAGGGAGGGCGTCATGGTCGTCATTACCAGCAATCAGCGCGACGTCATCTTCGACGCCGTCCGCGCCATGTACACCGATGTGGCCGCCCATCCCGAGAAGCGCTTTCACTTTCCCCACGGCCGGGCGGCGTGCGAGTTCGTGGGCTATCCGGCCGACCTACTGGACCGCATTCCCGCCGCCGCTGTCGAGTCGTTCGCCGGGGTCGGGTTCCCCTTTGCCGCGGCGGTGATTCGCGCCGGGGATACGGTGCTCGATATCGGCTCCGGCTCGGGGACCGACGCGCTGATCGCCGCGACGCTCACCGGCGGGTCCGGCCGGGTGATCGGGCTGGACATGACCGCCGCGATGCGGCGCAAGTTGGAGCGGAACGCGCGCACCATGGGGGCGGTGGGTGTCGAGGTCCTGGACGGGAACGCGGAGGATATCCCGCTCCCGGATGCCTCGGTGGACGTCGTGACCAGCAACGGCGTGATCAATCTCGTGCCCGACAAGCCGCGGGCCATCGCGGAGATTGCCCGGGTCCTGCGCCCCGGCGGCCGGCTTCAGATTGCCGACATCGTGGTGGGAACGCTGCCGTCGGAGGCCTGCCGGAGCCAGCCCCGGCTCTGGGCCGAGTGCATCGTGGGCGCGACCACGGAGCGCGACTGCCTGATGGGCTTCGACGAGGTCGGCTTCGTCGAGATCGAGGTCCTGGGTCGCTGTGACTATTTCGCCCGAAGCGAGAGCCCCGAAACGCGGAAGGTGGCGGCGGGATTCGGCGCCCAGTCGGTGGTTTTTCGTGCGCGCAAATCCTAGCGATCCACTCCCTCTTTACCTGGAGGTCTCATGTCGTCGCCCGCGCTTCGCCCGACACTCGCCCTTGCCGCGCTGACGCTTGCCCTGACCGCGCTGCCCACCACCGCGCCGGCACAGGCGCCAGCCGGTCAGAAGTCCCTTTACG
>Ga0210377_10003135_pt1 | contig 14228 bp, 11 predicted proteins | sample PLM4_65_b1redo_FD_155480 | JGI IMG/M metagenome (GOLD analysis project Ga0210377, IMG submission 155480) | Groundwater sediment microbial communities from an aquifer in East River, Colorado, USA - PLM4_65_b1 redo | ecosystem: Environmental > Terrestrial > Soil > Riparian zone | place: USA: East...
ATTTTGGAGGTCAATCTTTTTGAGAAAATACCTATTTCTCAGCTGGTTAATGAAACAATCAATCACGAAAACGAACATGACGAAGATAACCAATTGAATCTATTTACGTAACAACCGGACAGGACTGTTCTATCTATTATGATGATTATGCCTGATTGGAATATTTTTATCACATTTTTATCACAGTAGATTCTCTCCAGGCGGCCCCCATCTTATCCTTCCTGCAAATCATAGTATACTCGAAAACAGCAGGGAAACTGCGATCTCATGGGTGCAGGAGGATCATTATGAAGTCTCCTATATCAGATGAGCTATTCATTGATTATCTTCAATGTAAACATAAGGCATATCTCAAGCAGACAGATAAGATTGGTATTAAGCACGATTGGGAGAAATATCAGGAAAGTCGAAATGATAATTATCGTCAGCGTGCGCGAGCATTTTTTCAACAAAATCATAAAATGCAGCCGAACCCACCTACCACTTTAGCCTTCGTTGAAATCAGAAAACAGAAACTATCGGCTGCCACAGGTATATCGATAATCAATGATAATTATAACCTTACTCTCGACGCCATTGAGATCTCCTCACAATCATCCTCCCGATCGCCAGTCTATGATCCAGTCATTTTCTCACCGCATGCAGAAATAACCAAGCAGGATAAGCTCTTGCTGGCATTCCATGCTATTGCCTTGAGTTGCGAGCAAAAGGCTGAATCAAGTAATGGGACAATCATACATGGAGACAGATATTCATCGTCGAGAGTGCAGTTGCCAGTGCTGATAAAGGTTGTCTATAAGATTGAAAAAGAACTCATCAAGATGATGGAATCAAAAACAATGCCACTACTAAGGTTAACTGGTCACTGTAAGGAATGTGAGTTTCAGGCAGGCTGCGCCGCTGGTGCAAGAGACAAGGATGATCTCAGCCTTTTGAAGGGATTGAGTGAAAAGGAAATAGAGACTCTCAATAAGAGGGGTATTTTCACGGTTACACAGTACTCGTATACATTTCGACCAAGGCGGGCCACAAGGCTACAGGCGAGGAATATAATAAAGCATCATCACTCGCTAAATGCCCTTGCGATCAGAACGCAGACCATATATATCGCTGACAGACAGAAAATACCCGCTGCCAAAGTGAATGTATATTTGGATGTGGAGGGTATCCCTGAAGATAATTTCTATTACTTGATCGGCCTCCTGATCGATGATGGGGCGGGGATTACGATGCATTCTCTCTGGGCCGATAGTAAAGCTGATGAGAAAACCATCTGGGAATCATTCCTGTCAATCATTGGTAAATATTATGACTATGTGCTATTTCATTATGGGAGTTATGAGGCGAAGTTTGTCAGAAAGATGACGGCGCTGTATGGCGGTGACAGCACATTGCTCGATGAGATCAAAGCACGCTCATATAATGTGATGTCTGCAATATATGGCCATATCTATTTTCCGACATATTCAAATGACCTGAAAAGCATTGCGACTTTTCTGGGATTTAAATGGTCCGAGTCAGATGTGTCAGGATTAAAGAGTATCATTTGGCGAGATCGATGGAAGAAAGAGAAAGACAATGAATTGAAACTACGACTGATTGCATACAACCGTGATGACTGCATGGCATTACAGCTGGTTCTTAAGGCTTGCGAAAACCTTAATAATGACGAACCTTCCAAAGAGCTATCATGCCAAACTAAACATACCGACGAAATTAAACCTAGTAAACCACTTGGCATATTTAAGCGAAACCAATTTATATTTCCGGAACTTGATGCAATCAATAAAAAAGCATACTGGGATTATCAAAGAGCGAAGATTTATGTGCGTCAAAGTTCTGTACTTCGATGTGCGAAAAAGAGACCCGTGCCGCAAATAATAAAGGCATATAGAGTTAATAGAATAGTAATTCCTGACAGGCCTAAACGCTGCCCAAAGTGTAATGCTCGGAGGCCTATGAAGCACACACATCATACCAGGATTGTAATTGATCTTAAAATGTTCAATGGCGGGATAAAGAGATGGGTTACAAAGTATGAAATCGTGCGCTATATGTGCAAGAAATGCTGGAAAACATTTATTCCCGCAATAAGTGAACAATATTCATCATTAAGGTATGGCAGCTCCTTGGTGGCATGGGTTGTATGTCAAAGTGTTGGTCGATTGAAGTCGCAAAGCACGATCATTGATGACCTGTCTGAGACTTTTGATTATCGCTTATCGCCGAGTATCATTGCGCGATTTAAGGAAAGGGCTGCAGCCGAATATACAACAATGTGCGATGGTCTATTAAGCGGCATCATTCATGGAGACTTATTGCATATAGACGAAACAAAAATCAGTATCAAAGGTGCCAATGGCTATGTCTGGGCTATTGCCAATATGGATAATATCGTCTATTTGTTCAATAGTTCCCGAGAAACAAGCATGATCAAAGAAAAGTTGAATGCATTTAGGGGTGTACTTGTATCCGATTTCTATACGGCATATGATTCTTTCTGTTGTCCTCAACAAAAGTGTCTTATACATCTCATCCGGGATATCAATGATGACATCCTGAAACAACCATTTGACGAAGAATTGAAGTCGCTCGGGAGAGAGCTTACAATGACATTGTCACCAATCATTGGCACGATCGATAGATATGGCTTAAGGAGAAGACATCTGAGCAAGTATAAGAGTATGGTCGACAGTTTCTATGATATGGTGTTGAAGAAAGAATATTCTTCTGAGCTGGCCATAAATTACCAAAGACGATTTACGAGGTATCGTGAGAAGCTGTTTACATTCATGGATTACGACGGTGTGCCCTGGAACAACAACAACGCAGAGCATGCGATAAAGCGATTTGTGCAACTCCGAAAGGTTATTGGTGGCTCATCGACTGAGAAGGGAATGCGGGAATATCTCGTTATGTTGAGTGTCTGTGAAACATTGCGACTTAGAAATATAAGTTTTCTGAAGTTTCTCATGTCGGGAGCTAAAACCATCGAAGAATATCAGATGTCACTGAAGAATGCTGCTTGACAATACATCAAGAATGATGTATATAAGAAATGCGATCTGGAGGGTTGATTGTACAACCTTATCTTGTACACGACAGAGAGAGGCGATTCGCCTATTGATGAATTCCTCGACGGTTTGGATAGCAAAGCCCGGGCGAAGGTTGCGGCGCATCTGTCGTTGCTCGAAGAGTATGGGCCGAACCTGAAACGGCCCTACGCGGATATCATTAGAGGGAAGATTCGGGAGCTGAGAATACATCATAGTTCCAATCAGTACCGTATCCTCTTTTTCTTTCAGGTTCGAGATCAGGTCGTACTGGTCCACGCTTTTACCAAGAAGACGCAGCAGCTGAAAGAGAAGGACATTGAGCTTGCTGAGCGCCGTATGGAGGAGTGGATGCGGAGGCATCTGTCAGGAGGAAGAGTATGAAAAAGGAAAAAGTCAGAACGTTCCGAAACAGGCTGCGCGAAGATCTAAAGGATCCTGAGTTCAAAGCTCATTATCAGGAAGAGCGGCAGGCGCTCAAGTTGGCGATGAAGATCGCGAAGCTCCGTGAGAAAAAGGGGTTGTCGCAGCAACAAATGGCCAAGCTCATGGGTACGAGTCAGCAGGCTATTTCCCGGATCGAGAGCGGTGAGTATGAAGGCTTTACTCTCAAGACCCTGGAAAAGATCGCCGAGGCAACCGGAACAAAGGTCAAGATTGAGTTTGTTGCGGCATAGCGCTGCGACTGACGCCCTGTTTTCGCGGCTTTGATCGCTACTGCGATGCCGCGAGGGGTGAGCACAATAATCGGATGAAAAAATAATCACAGTTGATGAAAAAAGGGTTAGCTCGAAAAGCTAACCCTTTTTAATTGTAGCGGCGGAAATGAAAGCAAACCCATGACCCCAAGACTGCCGAGAAAAAACTTATCACATTTTTATCACATTCAAATGAAAAAGGGCTAGCCGTATAGACTAACCCCTTGAATGACTTGGTGGAGCTGAGGGGGATCGAACCCCTGACCCCAAGACTGCCAGCCTTGTGCTCTCCCAGCTGAGCTACAGCCCCAAATACGTTCGTTACGAGGTGCTTAATTTAACATCACGAAGTTATGTTGTCAAGATAAAATGATATGTTTCATCTTGAGAGTAATAGACAACAAGTCTTCTTCTGAATTTCTTCGTGGCTTCAGGTCTTCGTGGTTAATTCGCTATTGTCCTGTCTGGTTAAGATACGATAATTAATGAAAAGATGAAGAAAAAAGTATATAATAGAACACGCATATGAGCAAACCGCAGGAGAATAAGGATACCCAACCAGCATTCCCGCAGCGTGTTGAGCAGGAAGTCCCGCTCGATATGCGGCTCCTGACCGAAGCCGTGATCGAGCTGAATATTTCTCGAAAGAATGTGGGCATCTACCCGCCGGGCCATATCCAGATAGCTAAAAGTATCGAACGCGCCTACCAGCTCCTCCAAAAAATGTTCGAGATCCGGAATGAGATGACCCTCGGAGTGGCCAAAGACACCCTGCTGATCGGCAAGGATTACCTTGACCAGAAGAACCCCGTATATCGGGATTTCGCACTTTCCATGAGCCATCAGGGGATCGCATCAGTCACCTTTATCAGCGGCCTGGAAAATGACGAACTTGTGCGTTTTCACGGGATTCTCACCACCAGGCCGGAAGATATCAGGATGTCGGGTGGAATCGACAAGGTCATAGCCGAGGCTGTTATCCCCCATATCAGGATCCAGTCAATTGATTATAGCAGTTTCCACGTCACCGAGGAACAGGAGATTTTCAAGGCGTCTGCCAAGGCCGGAGGAGGCGAACAGTCGGACAGCAATGTGTGGCAGGATTTTGTAACGCACCTTGCGGCAGGCACGCTCGCCGGACCAGGGCAGGGCGTGTCGGTGAAGGACGCGGAGCAGATAGACCCTGCCGAGCTCGCACGGCTTCTGAATGAACGAAAGCTGGATGCGACCGCCGCAGTAGAAAGCTATGACCATATCATCTCAACCTATATGCGCGGAACAGCCGAAAAAAAACAGATGTCCCAGGAGCAATCGAAGACACTTGCAAATATGAATGCTCTCTTGAATCACCTTCACCCGGAGCTCAGGAAGCAGTTCCTGTCCGTTGCGTTCAAAAATATCGCGTCGCGAACAGGCTCTCCCGTCGAGGCGAAAGCGGTGATTGGGGGCTTTACCGATGATATGGTGATAGAGATGCTGGGACAGGCGAGCGCCGAGGGGCGGGAAATATCGCCGACGCTTGCGGGTCTCGTGGGCAAGCTTGCCCAGGCGCAGACCGACGGCTCGACGGGGCAGCAGCAGGGCAGCAGCACACAACCAGCGAAGGGATTTGTTGCTCCCGCTTTCCAGCCTGAACATATGGAGAAGCTGTTTGAACGCGAGAAGTACGAAGAGTATGTGACTGACGATTATCAATTGATGCTCAGGAATCTGTCGAAGAGCTCACCAGCAGCGCTTGAACAGTTCCCGTTGGCCGGGCAATTACAATCGTTGGATGACGAACACATCGATTTTCAGATCGGCCGGGCGCTTCTCGCTTTTTTAGAAGAGAATATCGAAGAAGAGGATTATAAGGAGTTCGCTCAAAAAATCGTTGCCACTTCGCCCCAATTCCTCGAGACCGGCAATTTCGAGATGCTTTGGGATATATTAGAGACGCTTCGCAGGCATTCAACGGATAAACCGGTACAGGGTATACGGGAGATTGCCGCGGAATCGAGGAAGTTCTTTTTCGCCCCGGACTTCATTGCCAAGGCGCTAAGCGCCTTCGACCGATGGATGCGTGAAAAAGGACAGTCGGCTTCAGGACTGATACAGGCCCTCGGACCGGATACGATACCGGGTCTTTTGGACATTTACTGCAATGAAGAAACAGTGGGCGGAAGGCGTATTCTTTTTAACCTGCTGTGTCTCTTCGGGGACCCGGCCGTACACGAAGCCCAAAAGAGACTGCGGGATCCGCGGGCGACCACTGCACGAAACCTGCTCATTTTAATTTGTCATACGGGCAGCGCTGCGTCGATCCCTCTTGTAAAACCGCTGCTGCAGCATCAGGATCCGATGGTAAAAATCGAAGCGCTCAGCACTCTCTTGAAATTTAAAGACCCAGGAGCGATAGATCTGCTTCGGAATGCGATCCATGACAAAGATCCGGACTTTGCTTCTCATGCCATTGCCCTCGCGGGACACTATCGAATAATGGATGTCACCGGGGATGTTCTGTCGAAGATCAAACGGGTCATCCTCTTCGAAACGGACTATGTCGAAAATGAAGAGATCATTAAAGTACTCGGGAGCATTGGAGACCCAGGAGCAATGTCTGAGCTTGAAAAACTCGCAAGCGCATCATGGTCGCTCTATCCTTCCAGCCTAATGCATATGAAGGAAACGATCTATGCGTCGCTCGCACGATATCCGCGGGAGACAATCGCCGGTCTTCTCAGGATCGGGGAGAAACTCAATAGCGATACGATCCGCCGGACATGCAGCCGGCTCAGGGAGAAGCAGTAGCTTCCCGATGGGCATTGCGTCCAGCGTCCACCGCAATTCAGACAGGATGGAATATGGCAGACTATGATGTTCATGAAGGGTTGTCGCGGGTGATCTCACAGCTCACCGCGGCTGTCACGAATACGAGCCTCTATACGCCGACCCATCCCCAGATAGCGCAGTATATCGAAAAAGCGCATATCGTTTTGGCGGAGATTCTCCAGCACAGACCGGAGATAACGTTGCTCCTCATCGGCAACGACCTTGTCGCCGACAACCGGCAGCTGGAGGCAACCGGAGCCGCGTCGTATGTGACGAACTTCATTCGTATCCTGAAAAAGCAGGCAATAGAGCGGATTACCTTTGCCGCGGGACTTCCGAAAGAGGAGCTCCAGGGGCTTATTCAGGACCTCGCCTCTTCGGATACGCTTTCGATACGTTCCACCTCGTTCATCAAGCTCGGCAAGGTGGAAATCAGGATCAAGAAGCCCGGAGAACAGGAGTCCTCCTTCGGGGCCGATGCCTTATCGAATGCCGCCGATGTCCCCCCGGAGGTGTTGCAGGAGCTGCTTGCACTGACGGTGGAGGAACTCGATCATCTCAAAGATCTTTACCTTCACGCCAAACTGCACAAGAAGATTGATGTCAGCAGTGTGGATGACATGATCAAGGGTTTCATAAAGGGCTTTCGACAGGAGATCAACCCTCTGGGCCTCCTCGCATCCCTCAAATCCGTGAGTGAGTATACGTTTACTCATGTCACGAATGTTTGTATCCTGACCATGAGCCTTGCTGAGAATCTGGGCTTCACGGGTGAGCACCTGCATCAGATCGGCGTCGCATCTCTCTTGCACGACATTGGAAAGATATTCATCCCGGATGAGATACTGAGCAAGCCGGGAAGGCTCACCCCGGAAGAACGCAATATCATTGAGTCCCATACCGTGAAGGGGGCGCGCTATCTTATGGGTATTGAGGGAATTCCGAAGCTGGCGGTCCTCGCTGCATTGGAGCACCACCAGAAGTTCGATGGGAGCGGATATCCGTCGATCAAGGGTGGATGGACGCCGAATATTACAAGCCAGTTGATCGGCGTTGCAGACGTATTCGATGCCATGAGGAGCAGAAGGTCCTATCGCGAACCCGTCCCCCAGGAAAAGATCATAGCCGTGCTGACGAAAGAAAAGGGCACGTCTTTTAATCCCATGATCATTGATCGATTTCTCAAAATGATAGTACAGTGAATGCCATGAAAATCCTTATTATTGAAGATGATCTTGATACCAGAACTATCCTCAGCGAGAGCCTGCGATCGGCGGGGTATGAGGTGGCGGCTGCAAAGGACGGCGAGGAAGGCTTGCATGCAGTGCGGGCTGACAAGCCGTCCCTCGTCATCACCGATATTCTCATGCCGGGCGTTGACGGGTTCCATTTTCTGAGTGAAGTGCGAAAGGACAGCAGCTTAAAAGACCTTCCGGTCATTTTTTATACCGGGAACTACCTCGACGAGGAAGATGAACTGCTTGCCCAAAAGCTTGGAGTGTCTAAGTTCCTGATCAAACCGCTGACTCCCCAGGATATTATCACCGCGGTGAATGAACTCCTTGAAGTCAAAGCTAAGGATAATGCGCCTCAGGTTTCTCATCCCTCCCTGGACGAGCCGGTTTTCCTGAAGCTCTATAATGAGCGGTTAGTGATCAAACTGAAGCACAAGATCATCGAGAATGATGATTCGCGAAGGTCTCTTGAGAACATTCTGGAAGGAATTGCTGACGGGGTCCTGGTCATTGACGTGGACCATGCGATCATCCAGGCCAATTCAGCTGTTGCGGCTTCACTGGGTTTAAAAAAACCGGAAATGATAGGACGGAAATGCTACGAGGTCATGCACCGGAGGCAAACGCCCTGTGAAGGACCATATATCGTTTGCCCCTTGCCGCACATATTAGGGCAGGAAGACAACAACATCAAGTTGCTTCATACGCACTACGACGGGAACGGAAACGAACGGCATATCGAGATCACGGCATCGCCGGTCAAGAATGCCAAGGGCCGTACCATCGCCATGGTCGAAACCCTCCGCGACATCATGGAGAAGTACAGTGATGACGAACTGGTAAAGCTGGTGAAGAGATTGAATCAGGCGCAGACACACCTCAAACATATGGCGATTACCGATGATCTGACCGGACTCAGGAACAGGCGGTACATTATCGAACGGCTCGAGGAGGAGTTTCAGCGAGCTAAGCGTTCGGGCGATCATCTCGGCCTTATCATGCTCGATATCGACCACTTCAAGCAGGTCAACGATGCTCATGGCCACCTCTTCGGCGATGTTGTGCTGCGGGTGATTGCGGCGCGCATTAAATTGATACTCCGGATGCATGATATCGTCGGTCGTGTTGGAGGCGAGGAATTTCTTGTCATTTGTCCGGAATCGGCATTGGAGGATACGGTTATTGTTGCTGAAAGGATCAGAAAGATCATCAATGATGAGCTGATCGGAGACGGTGTCAAGGAATTGAGGGTTGCCCTTAGTGCGGGCGTCACGGAACTTCATGAGAATGACGTAAGTTTCGAGAAACTATTTTCTCGAGCCGACCTTGCTCTCTATAAAGCAAAAGAGGAGGGGAGAAACAGAGTTGTGACGCTGTAAGACAGTTCAACGTTCATAGTTCAGAGTGCAGTGTACAGTATATAGAGTACCCTGGAACACCGTCGTTAGAGGGGGCTTTGAAAGTTCTTGAAAGTCTTTTTATCCACAGATTACGCAGATTAACGCAGATGGGATCTGAAGCTTCGCTTTTTCTGCGCATTCTGCGACATCTGCGGATAGAGAAGGTTATGCGATATTATTACCAGGAGTATACAAGCTCTCCTTCCACCTGATCGTTCCTCGCATACCTTCCAAAAATGGATTGGGACGGTCCGTTCAACCCGATCACCATCGCTCCCGCTTTCCATGAATCCGTAAAAACATACCACGCGCTTGCCTTCGCCATCGTATCCCCATGCTCGGGATTGTAAGCAATGTTCAGGTTTGTCTCCATCTTCCGGTTCAGCCATCCGATCTTAAAATTTGCCCAGAGGAGCGTCTCCACTTTTCGCTCGTACAGCTCATCAACATTGCCGAAGATGATCGTTTGCTGGGCCTGAATGGTCAGCAACCCATCCTCGAAGGTACGGTAATCCGCGCCTATGCCGTAATCCAGCGTATCATGCTTCTGCTCAATGGGATTCAGCGGGTAAATGCCCGGTGAGGGAACTGAAGGATATCCCCAGAGTTCGCGACGGATATTCAGATAGCGGTTGAAATTATAGGCAGCCTCGACTCTGATGCTCAAGCCGCCTCTCACTGCTGCAGCATCAAGCCCGATGACACTGATCCGGTGGAAGTCGGGCACATAGCCCTGATCAATGAGGACATTACCCCCCTGCGGGACGATCAGGAGCGCCGTTGTCCTGAACACCGGCCGCGGATCGTAGCCGTGGAACAGGTTGAGCGCCCATTCGATATCACCGACTCGTTTTATCCTTATGCCAAGAGTGCTGTTTTCGACGGTATGGTCAGGAAGGTCGGGTTCCCGGGGAACGATCTCAGCGCCCGGGATGGATCGTGATATCGTCGAGGCGAACGATGATCCTGTCCAACGCTCATCCGGCATTGGCAGGCGGTAGGGGATGAACACGGGAATCCAGACGGCATCGTAGGTGAAGTCACCTCTATTCGTTGTGGCTGACACGGACGGCACGCCGATCTTCCGGTCTTCGAGCGGTTTTATGAGGAACTGCGTATAGTCCCAGGGATTGAGCAGGTCATTCGGCGGGAACTCGTCAAGCCTGCCCCAGGCAAAGCGCTGGATGCCGGCCCGAACATCAAGATCATCCGCTGTATGAGATACGTATAATTCCTTGAACTCTAAATAGGGCGTATTGCTCTGGTATACCTCATCGTAATTCTTGAAAAGCTTCTTGTCCCTCGCCGGACGCATCACAGTCCCGTCCCATCCTCCTTCGAGCCAGGAGTGGAATCGCCACATGGACTGAGCCGTGTCGATCTTGATCCTTCCGGTCAACCCCGGCTCCTCTTTCACGCTGTCGCTGTTCCGGGCCGCAACTCCCCGCAGGTCCAGACGGCCGGAGGTGGAGTACGATTCTTCAGCGAGAGAAGGGGAGCCGATAAAAAGAACAAGAAATATGATAGAGGCAGATCTATGCAAGGAAGTAAATGAATGTGTTGATCTCATCTGCATTATTAAAATGGGTTGCCAGTGTGCCTTCATTCTTTTCGTATTCTACATTGTAAGTATCATTCTTCAAGAAATGTTTAATTATAACATATAAAGGTGTGTTTCGTATTGTGGATTGATAAGGATAGATGGAAACTTCGGAAGATAGAGGAAGAACTCGTTACGAAATAACGAGAGCGAAGGGCATGGGTTCAATAGCACACGTCAAACCCAAAACAGAAGCAGGAGAGACTGTTTTGAAGTACATGCATATCTCGTGCTTCTGTTGTTTTCCGAGAAATCTTTTTAATTCCGATAGAAACAGCTGCCGCGTCAGAAATACGTGACTTCAAGCAACGGTGCAAGCGCTGCAGCATTTGGTCCCGTGGTATCGTTGATCTCGAAGAGTCCGGGGGGTGTGCCTATTATTGAAGTATCCTCTAATATTCGAACCTGGAAGTCAGGCAGGTTCAGACGCTGCGCTTCAATCATCAAAGAAGTAACATCTATGCGGACGTGCTGACCGAGATCGGTTGGGAAGATTGAAGTTGCGATCGTCGCAAGCGCCGGCTGGTTGCTATTGAAAAAATCTGTGCTTAACAACGTCGGCGGTTGAAAGGAAACAAGGTCGATAAGAATCGGGATCGTGTCGGTTTGCGTTAGAAGACGGAGGCTATCTATTTTTATATCGAGGGTCGCCGATACTATGCCGGCATTACTGGGAACTCCACCCTGGCCTGACAAGAAGAAGTCCAGGAAAGCACGAAATTCCGTCCCGGTGGCAGGATCTATACCGGCAAATACACTTTGTGTGTTGCCCTGTGTTACGGTTAAAGTTCCCGTGAGGTTTAGCGAGATATCACCATCATACACCGGGTCACTCAGGATCTGTGTAGTAATTGTCGAGGGTGAACTGCTGCCACCGCCGCACCCTACAAGCGTCAGGCTTATTAATACCAGTAATACCGCAAAAAAAGTCCTTTTCATGGTTGCCCTCCCCGTTTTTGTTCTCTCGCCATTGTTCCCAAAAAAATGAGCTGTTACAAAGTAACGCGTCCCGGATGATCGCTATAAAGCAAGCGTCGCGCCGAAGATAAGTCCGGAGAAAGAGTCCTGGACATCTGAATTATTTCCCGTGTTTGTTTCGTACTTGTATCCGAACGTACCGGAGAATTGCCTGGTGAAGTCATACTTAAATCCAACTTCGAGTGTCCATCCCGGACTGTCTTCTTGAAATCCGTCACTCGCACCACCCTGTTGCTTGAATCTGGTAATAAGATAGTTCAACTTGCCGTAGAATGAGGCATTATAGTACATCGGTGCGATCGCAATCATACCGACGACCGGTCCATACACCGTATCTTTGATCCCTGTTTCCTTTTCATGAAAGGCGGAATTTTTATATCCAGCCAGCACGCCGAACTCGGGAACGATCATGTAACCGATTGCCACGTCTACATCCTGCCGGCTGTCATTGAAGGTCGTGTTAAAGTTGTCTGAGAAGGTATAATCAGAAAGGGAGAAAAGATATGATGCTTGCACAAAAACGTGATTAGGGAACTTCACCTTGATTTCCGGGCCGAAGAGAACTGTAGTGTCCGATGTAATACTTCCCCCTGGCACAAACTGCCCTCCGACTATCCGCGTCGGCACGTCATGTGTCCAGTCGTTTACCCACCACTTTACGCCCGCTTCGACCCTGTTGCCATCTTCGGCATGTACTGCTCCGCTGCCCGCGATCAGCAGCAACGCTGCCGTGACCCCTATGAGAATGCGCCTCATAATTCACCGTCCTTTTTCATTATAAACGATACCACCGGACACTCGCGTAACTGGATAACGTCTACCTTCGTCCCACGCGTCTCTCGTAGGCCTTATGAAACTCATCTGCGATGTATGCGTCCTGCTGAGGGCCGCGAAGACTTACTTCCAGTCCGATCCTCTCGTTTGGTTGTCTATTGACATGAATCAAAACAGATGTCCGATCTGCATGCCCCTCGATCGTACCAGTGGCCTGATCGGCGTGCGTTATCCGGATGCCTACATCTTCAGCAGCTTTTAGAGCGCTCTCCCATGCGACCTGATATGAACTTACCGGATATACAACCGGGGCCGGTGCCGGTGCATAGGCAACACACGACTGGAGAAAAAAGAAAGAGAATAGTGATAAGCACAGTATCTTCATAGGCTATCGTCGTCGGACAATCACAACAGGTTCTGTTTCGCCAGGGCTTCTGGTGTCCATTCAACCTTTTTCCACATCTTGTCAGGATCATATTTTTTCATTGTCTTCGAGAGCTCTACTGTCTTTGGTCCCAGGTCCTTCTGATGCACGATACCCTCCTGGTTCACGATAAAGGTCATGATCCCTGACACCCCGTACTCGGCTGGATATGCCACAAAGCCGAAACCCGTCATCTTGCCGTCGACTATGTAGTCGAGTTCACCGCCAGGAGCATTGCTGCCCTGGCTCTTCAGCATCCTGAAGTAGTATCCGTGGTATGGCTCGGGCTTCTCACCTTTTTTCGTAATATCGTATCCCTCTTCTGTTGCACGCGCAAAGAGGGGCCCCATGGGACTTTGCTCCTCCCCGGGTTTGGCCTCCCAGTACAGACCATCCTTCTTGCCCGCATGGCTCACAAATTTCCTGGCATATTGCAGGAACCCGTCACCATCACGGTCCTTTGTCGCATATTCAATTTGCCCATCCACAAATGCCAGAGAGACCTGGATGGCAATTAATTCGTTCCTTCCTATTCTCCGGTTTATGATCTCTTCCCTTCCATCTTCGGTCAAAAAGAACCATCCCTGCGGAGATTTTACAAGAGGGATGGGGAACGTCCACTTGGTCTTCCCGATCACGGCAAGCATTGTTTTATCGTCCAATGCTGAAAACGTGACCGCATCCCCGGCGGCCCTGATGAAACGTGCGCGGTCCTCTTTGTCTGCCACCGCATCTCCCGAGGATATGAGATCCTTGCCCGCGGGTCCAAAGACGGACAGTAGATCCTTGGTGTTATTGTTTTTAGTTGCTTGAAGGAGTGTATTGAACGCTGATTCCGGAGACTTGAATTTCTTTCTGTCTGCATCCTGGGCAAACGAAAGAACACTGAAGGCAGTAACAACCATTACGAACGCCAGAAAGGCCGCTAAAGCATAACGGATACGAAAAAGATTTGTTGACTTGATAGTATCTCTAACCATCGTTGTTTCCTCCCGATATCAATGGTCCCTTGATGACCCTCAATCACGCGTTAATGCCAAAAGGAGACGATGTGCACTAAGGCAGGATAGGTTTATTAACGACGCCCTGCACCGTTGTAGCCTCCACCACCACTGCCTCGAGAACCACCACTACTGCCTCGAGAACCGCCACCAGTGCCTCGAGAACCGCCACCAGTGCCAAGAGCACTACCACCGCTATTACCGCGGGGAATACCCGGCGAAACCGCTTGGCCGCCTCGGCCTCCATCAGGTAT
>Ga0210377_10003136_pt1 | contig 14228 bp, 12 predicted proteins | sample PLM4_65_b1redo_FD_155480 | JGI IMG/M metagenome (GOLD analysis project Ga0210377, IMG submission 155480) | Groundwater sediment microbial communities from an aquifer in East River, Colorado, USA - PLM4_65_b1 redo | ecosystem: Environmental > Terrestrial > Soil > Riparian zone | place: USA: East...
CTGCCCTGGTTCCGATTCCACCCATATCTGACCGCCGTGAAATTCGATGATACGCTTGGCGAGCGTAAGGCCAATCCCTGTTCCATCCGTCCGTGAGTCCAGTTTGTTGAATAACCCAAATATCTTTTCTTTATATATTCCGGCAATACCGATACCATTATCCCGTACCAGGAAGACAGGTTTCCCATCCATCTCACCAGCCTGCCCGACATCAATGCAGGGATTGGGCTGATCGCCCATGAACTTTGAGGCGTTGTCGATCAGGTTTTGGAACACTTCGAAAATGCGTTGACGATCGCCAAACACAGCAGGAAGATGCTCCTCGACCCGCACCGAAATATTGCCAGCATGGAGGCTGCCATGCAACAACTCCAATACATCGTTGATGAGTGTATTCATCTGGATGGTTTCAGGCTCGTTGGTAAGCCGACCGATGCGTGAAAGCTCAAGCAGGTCATTTAATAACGCCTGCATCTTATCGGTGGCATCGTTAATACGCTGGATGTCCTTTTCGAGGCGCTGCGCATTTCCACGCTCAATATCTTCGCGGATAAATCCCAGAAAGCCCCTGATGGTGATCAGCGGTGATTTCAAGTCATGCGAGACAGTATAGGTAAATCGCTCGAGTTCGGCATTCTTGGACTCCAATTCGTCGATCAGGCTCTCCTTTTCAGACTCCGTCCACTTACGGAGCGATACATCGCGCACCATGGCAAGAACAAGGTTTGGACCAGCCGGGGTTATTCTCGCCTCAAATGTCCTGTTCTCTCCGCGACCGATCTGTAATTCATACTCAAAAGCAGATAGTTGTCCCGAGTCGAGCGCCCGGCTGATCGCAAAGGCTGTCTGTTCGGCAAGCGACGGCATGACCTGCGCAATGGTTTTCCCAATGAATTCCTCCGGGGGCAGGAGCGGGCTATTATTCGTGGAGGGTACGAAACGCAGGATCTTGCCATCCCGATCCATTTCAAAGATCATATCCGGGATGGCATCCAGCAGAGCCTGGGTTCGCGCCTCACTCTGCCGCAAGGCATCTTCCGCTTTTTTGAGCGGGGTAATATCGAGTTGGGTGCCCCACAGCCCCACCAAGTAGCCACTCTTCACAACACCGACGGCACTATTCAAAAAATAAACAATATCCCCATCTCGCGCTCGCTCTCTGGTCTCGCGGTTTCCCGAGCGATAGCCATCTTTGACCAGTTTCAGCGTTGCCTGAAAATTGACATCATCCACTATTCCATCGAGTCCAAAATTAAGCAGACGCTTGCCCAGGAGTTCCGCGCTGGATCCATATCCATACATATGAGCCAGAGAGTTGTTACACTCGGCGATATAGCCATACTTGTAGATCAGGTCCACCTGTTCCTCGGCAGGCAGATCGGTCGGGATCGGCTGGTCGAAAGCCAACAGCCAGACCCCTTCGATGCTTTCTTCGACAAAATTGCGATATTTCTGCTCGCTCTCCTGTAATGCCCTGATGGAATTACCAAAAAGCGACACCATCAAATAAACAATAATGACCAGCAAAAGAAAGATCGCCGATAACTCCGAAGCCGTTTTGATCGGCGCTTCACTAACAGGCACGATCAGTCCGCTCATTTCTGCAAAAGCCAGGCCCCAAATGGCAAGAGTACTAAAGGCAGCCGTTACAAACGAGAAGGGCCAGTCGGCTATCAACGCTGAAATCAAAATAAGGAGGATATATACGGTAATGGCAGTGTCCCGCACTCCATCTGCCATCCATGCCAGGTACGTCATACCGACCCAGCCCGATAAGATCAGGGCAAACCCAGTGGCGCGGATATATCCCAGCCTCAAAAAGAATAGAAGAACAATTTGCAGTACGAGCAGGAATATATTGACGGTAATAGTTGCATCAAAAAACGTCTCCCCCATCCATAACCGAATAACAACGAACAACCCTTCGAGTACGACACCACTTATCAGAATAATGGTCAGCAGTTTGGATAACCATTCACTACGATCCAACGTCAAGAATAACTGGAATACCCTGCGACCACGTTCAAAGTTCATGCCACAACACCCTTCGTCAAGCAAAATATATCATGATGGGAATATCGATCCCCGCTATGCAAACGCCTCTTCATATGCCGCGATGATCCGGTCCCACAAAGCACTGGCTTGCTCATCCACGGTTTGGAATTCAGGATGCGCTTCGAACCATGCCAGCGCACGGCGCACCCCTTCTGCCCAGGTCACTTCACAATTGAAATCGGGAACAAATCGTTTGACCTTGCTGTTATCGAACACCACGCTATTGGACTTATCGCCGATCAGGCTGCCCACTGCATCGACATCGAAGCGCGCAATAAATTCAGATGGGATGTGGATCACGTTCGGCTTCTCACCGAGAGCCTGATACGCTTCAAGATAGATCTGGTCCCAGCTGAGAACTTCATCCGACGTTATTTGAAAGGCTTCCCCGGCGGCTTTCTCGTTCCCCAACAAGCCGACCAGACCTTTGCCAAAATCCGCGTTCCAGGTCATCACCCACAGCGACGTGCCATCACCGGGGACGATGACCTTTTGCCCGCGCTGCATACGGTCAATGACCGTCCACGGGTGATTCCAACTGCCGACAGAGAATGGAATTTGCGAAGGTCCATACGTCAGCGAAGGACGGATGATGGTGACAGGAAATCCATATTCCCAATAGGCTTTCATCAAACGTTCTTCACAGGCGATCTTGTCACGTGAATATTGCCAGAAGGGATTCTCCAGTGGAGTTTGTTCCGTGATCAGGTAATTTTTTACCGGCTTCTGATATGCCGAGGCGGAACTGATAAACACGAACTGGTCGGTCTTGCCCTTAAATAGGGCAATATCACGTTCGATGTCTTCCACGGTGTAGGCGATCCAGTCGACGACCACGTCAAAACGGTGACCCGCCAACAGCTTGGAAAGATCCGCTTCATCAGCGTAGATGTCTCCCGTTAAATGGGTCGCGCCTTCGGGTAGTGGATATTTCGTCGAAACGGAGCGATTCAAAATAAATAGTTCATGCCCGCGTTCCAACGCCAGCTCGGAGCACGCCGAACTAATGAGACCCGTACCGCCGATGAAGAGCAGTTTCATTATCCCTCTCCCAATTCAGGCACGGGTTCGACCGGGACGCGATGGGCAATGTAATTTTCCACCCAGAAAATAACGAGCGCCACCCAAACAATTCCAAAGCCGATCAGGTGCGAGTGATCGAACGGTTCCTTGTAGATAAATACGCCTATCAGGAACTGAAGCGTGGGCGCAATGTATTGCAGAAGACCGACCACCGTCAGCGGGATCTCTTTGGCGGCAGAGGCAAACATCAATAGCGGAATGGTTGTCACTACGCCGGCGCCGATCAAAAAGAGATTGATTAATGCCGTATCGTGGAGAAAGGCGCCTGTGCCGTTGAACTCGACCACGGCGAGGTAGATCAGAGCCGCCGGGAAGACAATGCCCGTTTCGAGCGTCAGCCCGTAAAGCGAGCCAAGCGGAGCCAGTTTTTTGACCAAGCCATAAAAGCCGAAGGAAAATGCCAGCGTGAGGGCGATCCACGGCAGGCGACCATAGACGAAGGTGAGGTAGATCACGCCAGCCGCGGCAATGATGACGGGCACCCACTGTGCCAGGCGCAATCGCTCACGCAGAAAGATCACCCCCAGCAACACGCTGAGAAGAGGATTGATGAAATAACCAAGGCTGGTCTCCACGATAAACCCGGCGTTGACGCCCCACACGTATACCAGCCAGTTGATTGTAAGCAGGACACTGGCGATGGCATAAATGCCGATGGTCTTGGCAGAGGTCAACGCCACCGCGCGGAAGTCCTGCCATTGTTTCGTAAGGATGATGAAAGCGAGCAGCAAGAAGAACGACCAACCGATGCGGTGACCGATCACCTGCAGCGCCGGAACTTGATGCAGGAACTTCCAGTAAATGGGAAAGAACCCCCAGAGCGCATACGCACCGATGCCGTAGAGAATGCCTTTTTTCATGGGTCTCCTAGATTAGCTAAAACGTGTCGATGGACTGCCTGCCGGCAAACCCGGCATCCACTTCGTGCCAGAAGGCAATCTCACCCTCCCCATATTGCCAGCAAAGATAGACTTCGCGCCCATCTTTTAAAGCGGAAAAATCGAGCAGACCGAGATTGATATCCTTGATCTGCACGCCCGTATCCAGGATGTGATGTACCAACTTATCAAGCCTTTCAAAATCCAGCACCATGTTGCTCAGGGCGCGGTTCCCGCCATTTCCCACCGATTTTTCGATGGCGGGCCAGGCTTCGGGTTGGTTTTCCATGATCTTTTGGCGTATTTGTTGAACTTCATCCATAAGCGGGCGGATGATTTTCAGGGTTTCATTTGCTTGTTGTAGGGCAAAAAATTGGGGCATGAGAGAAGTATACACGGGAATAAGTACAAAAGTAAACAGGTACACCAGTAGACACGTAGATATGTTTACTTGTGTACCTGTTTGCTTGCTTACTTGCTTATTGCTCTACGTTGCGATGGCGGTGTAGCCTTTTTTCTTGACCGCGGCGATAACCTGTTCATCAGTTAGTTTGGATTCATCATATTCGATGATCATGGTCAGCTTGTGATAGCTGGCATTGATCTCTTTGACGCCATCGAGAGTGTCTTCCAGTGATTCCAATTTCATGGCACAGTTGGAGCAGGTCATGTCAGGGATTTTGAAGGTTTTTTTGATCATCAACAGCATCCTAATAATAGTTGGTCTCGATACGCCCCGATGAACACGGGGCTACTCGGCCCACAGTATTTACTCAAAGACGATCCTACCCGTGTACATTCCCATGGAACAGGTGAAGTACAAGGTGCTGCCCTTTGGCTGTGCCGGGATGTTCACCTGAACCGTTCCGGTATCGGGAAGGAGTTGATAAAAGTCGAGTGCAGGGATAACGAAATCGCGCGCACAGGAATAGGTCTTGTCCGTGACCAGGTTCAATACAAAGTCCTTTCCTGCGGGTGCGCCGACCGTTTGAGGAAAGTATCCTTGATTTTGGACATACAGTATCACATCGCCATCAGAGGCGGGAACCTGCGCTACAAGGGCTGACCCTGGGTTATTTGACGGAAACAGGCTGCGGGTCAGGTTTTGAGCCGAGAGCGGGGATCCCAGCACATTGAGTCCGCCGTTAACTGTCACCAGTCCAAGGATCAACACAACCACAGCCACGAATCGCATGAAGAGCTTTTCGAGCCGTGCTCCCAGTTCGGTGGTCAAATAGGCAACGATGAAAAAGACCGGGCTGGTACCGAGCGTAAAGGCGAACATCAATGCCGCTCCCATGGCAGCACTGCCTGTGCCAAGGGCGGTCGCCATCATGGCTTGGGTCACGCCACAGGGGATGAAGACCGTCAGCGCGCCAAGAAACAGCGGTGTGAAGGTATCGGTCCCTTTGGCGGTGCGGCGGATATAGCGCGTGATGAACTTCGGCGGTTCAATGGAGAAATATCGGAAGATCGGATGCACGTTGAACATGCGCAAGGCATTGCCCACCATAAAGATGCCGATGGCGATCATTAGGATGGCACGAGTCATTGGGCTGAGCGTCAGATACGAGCCAACCAGTCCTAACAGCGCGCCGAGCAAAGTGTACGTTACTACTTTGGCAACAAGGAAAAGAAAAATGGGAAGCGTCGAATTGGTGTGAACTGACATGGGAGCTTTGGATTTTTTCTTTCCCTTTCCCTGTGACACCTGCTCCACATAATCCTGTTCGATCTGATGCGCAAGCGAACTTGCCAGCAAACCGCCTTGCACAGCCAGGCAGCTTAATCCGCCGGTGGTGATGCCGGTAACAAATGCCACGATCAACTGGCTCATGGTCCCAGAGTCGTTGGCGAGTGCAGAAAAGTTCGGGTTGGATTGAAAAACAGCCAGCCCCACGGCAACCACAACGAACACAATTCCAAGGGTTAGAAGGATAACGGGGTCAATCGGCGCTCTTTGGTTTTTGGACATGCGACCTCAGTAAAGTAATAAGTAGACAGGTATACAAGTATATGTTCTCGTCACCTACTTGTGTACCTATTTCCTTGTGTACATTTTTATATATTCTGTTTTCGTAATCTAAGGCTATTCGTCACGACGAATACACTACTAAATGCCATCGCGCCTGCAGCAAGCATCGGGTTCAAATATCCGAGCGCAGCAGCGGGGATCAACACAACGTTATAAAAGAATGCCCAGAACAAGTTTTGTTTGATCGTGCCCAGTGTCTTGCGTGAAAGGTTGATGGCACGCGACACACCGTGCAGGTCACCGCTCATCAACGTTACAGGTGCGGCAGCCATGGCCACATCCGTGCCGGTGCCGATGGCGAGCCCAACATCTGCCTGTGCAAGGGCTGGCGCATCATTGACACCATCGCCGACCATCGCAACCACTTTTCCGCCAGACTGCAACTTCTTCACTTCGGCAGACTTACCTTCAGGCAATACTTCAGCCAAAATAGTATCGACGCCAACTTGTTTCGCGATCGCTTCGGCGGTTTTCTGGTTATCACCCGTGATCATCGCCACTTTCAAGCCCATGCGATGCAAATCTGCAATGGCATCCTTCGAGCTCTCCTTGATCGTATCTGCCACAGCGATAACGCCAGCAGCTTGATTATCCACGGCAACGAGCATGGCTGTCTTCGCTTCGGATTGTAGACGCGCCACTTCGGATTCGAGTCCGCCCAACTGGATTCCGCGTGCCTCAAACATTCTCTTGTTTCCGACGAGGACGCTTCTTCCTTCGACCTCAGCCTGCACCCCGTGACCAGCCTCTGCTTTAAACCCGGTAGGTTCCGTTAAACTTAACCCACGCGTGGTGGCTTCCGCCCAGATCGCTTCGCCGAGCGGGTGTTCACTTCCCTTTTCAACGGAGGCAGCAAGACGAAGTAGTTCATCGCTGGTCATTGATACTTGGGGATTGGTAATGATGTCTGTGACGGCTGGCTGTCCCTTCGTGATCGTTCCGGTTTTATCCAGTACCACTACAGAGACTTTACCTGCGCGTTCGAGCGCTTCACTATTGCGGAAGAGGATGCCCGCCTCCGCACCTTTGCCGGTTCCCACCATGATGGCGGTCGGTGTAGCAAGCCCCATGGCGCACGGGCAGGCAATGACCAACACCGCCACCATGTAGATCAGGGCGCGTGTAAAATTGTCAATATCGGCATTGACCGGAAGTGCCGGACCAAAGAAATACCAGCCTGTAAAAGTCAGCAACGCAATAGCGATGACGATCGGTACGAAGATCGCCGAGACTTGATCTGCCAGTTTTTGAATGGGAGCCTTGCTGCCCTGCGCATCTTCCACCAGTTTGATGATCTGAGCCAGCGCAGTTTCCTTGCCGACTTTGGTCGCTTCGAACTTCAACATGCCCAGCTTGTTCAACGTTGCGCCAATGACTGGGTCGCCGGGCTTCTTTTCAACAGGCAGCGATTCGCCCGTCAGCATGGATTCGTCGATGGCACTTCTTCCTTCGACCACCACGCCGTCCACTGGGATGGTCTCGCCTGGTTTGACGAGCACCACATCTCCCACGCGGACATCATCCGCGGGCACTTCGATTTCCTGCCCGTCACGAACGACGCGGGCAGTCTTGGCGCGCAATCCCATCAGTTTCTTGATCGCTTCGGAGGTACGTCCCTTGGCGCGCGCTTCCAGGAATTTCCCGAGTTTGATGAGCGTGATGATGACCGCGGCCGTCTCATAATAGACGTGCCCCATCAACAGACCGAATGTGATCGGCAGCGAATAGAAGAACGCCGCAGAGGAGCCCATCACGATCAGCACATCCATATTGGCAGATTTGTTGCGGAGCGCCTTGTATGCGCCCACGTAATACTGCCAGCCCACATAGAATTGAACCGGCAAGGCAAGCGCCAGCATCAACCAGCTAAACCAGGGCTGCGCCGCACGCATCCCTTCCATGGCTTCACCGGTATAGAAAAATGCAGGCAGCAGACCCAGGTCTTTTCCCATCGAGAGCAAGAACAACGGAATCGTGAAGATCAAGCCGATGATGAGCAGGCGGCGTTGTTCGTTGATCTCATGTTCACGCGCAGCCGCTTCGGCATCTTCCGCCTGTCCGCCAAGTTCCACAGCTTCAAAACCGGCGGAGGAAACGGCGCGGCGAAGCTCCGCCTGTGTCACGATCGTCGGCACATATTTGACACGCGCTTTTTCCGTTGTGTACGTTACCTGTGCTTCAAGCACACCTTCGAGATTGGAAAGAGCTTTCTCCAGTCGGCGTGCATCATTATCATCGGACAAGTGCTTGATGATGAGGTCCGCTTCACCGGTGGCAACTCCATACCCGGCGCGGTTAACGCGCGCAATGACATCGGTCAGTTGCAGCTTCAAAGGGTTGAAGTCCACGGTGGCGCGTTCAGAGGAAAGGTTGACTACGGCACTCTGTATGCCGTCGAGCTTCTTGAGGTTACGCTCGACAGTGGCGACACAGTTGGCACAGGTCATGCCTGTGATCGGGAGGGTTAATTGTTTGGTATCAGACATAATTTTGATGATGTCACCCTGAGTAGAGCGAAGGGTCTCCATGTGGAAAAAGATGCTTCGTCGCTTCGCTCCTCAGCATGACATGAAAATTTAAAGGGTAATCAAGCCTTCGGCCGGATAGTTGATCTCAGCAAGCAGGGATTTGATCTTCTCTTCACTGGCGGGTGCATCAAACGTGATGACAACCTTCTTGGTGTCGATCTCAGCCTTTACGGCTTGGACACCTTGCAATTCGCCCACTTCGGTTTCGATGGTGTGGGTGCAATGTCCGCAGGAAATGGCGGGGACGGTGTAGGTTACTGTGGTCATGATTTATTTCTCCTTGGTTGAAAATATTTATTATTATGCGAGAGGCGGTGTCCTCGCCGCCGGGGACGGCGGGAGGAGCAGCCGGATTACACTTTGGTAGACATTTCGAAAACTTCGGTGATCTCTTTTAGGACGCGTTCGCGTTCCTTTTTGTCGTTGCCCTGAATGGCAGTGATGACGCAGGAATTCAAGTGATCTTCGAGGATCCTAGAGCTAACCTTGTTCAACGCCGCTTCCACGGCCTGGATTTGGCGGATGACATCGATACAATAGGCGTCCTCCTCCACCATGCGGATGACGCCGCGCAAATGTCCTTCAACGGTCTTTAGTCTTCGGATCGTGTTATCGTTTTCCATGGTTACCTCTTCCAACCAGATGAAGCCTGTCAATTCCTTCTTACCCCCCCCCAGGGGGGTGGGGCAAGGCTTATGATACATCAATCTTCTCTGACGAGTCAATGAGTCATGTCATAAATTCGCAGGAAGTTTGTCATAATTGTTAGAGTTTGTTGTAGAATGGCATTATGAATATCGAACCCACAAAGTTACGCCAGGTCAATGTGTTCCAAAACGCGACCGATGAAGACCTGAAGTTAATCGCTCAGCACGCGATCGAACGTTCCATTGAAGAGGGAGAATTCTTCTTCTTTCAGGGTGATCCTGCTGTTTATTTTTATGTCTTGATCTCGGTTCGCGCCAAATTGATGCAAATGAACCCAGCCGGGCAACAGGTCAATTTGCGGACGATCAGTGAGTGGCAGATGTTCGGAGCTTTGGGCGCGGTCCGGGACAATGCCACCTACCTCGCCACGGCTCAGGCACTGGAGCAAAGCACGGCTCTTGCTGTCAAAAGCGATTATCTGCGGGAACTGATGCAGACGCGTCCCTATCTGTCCTTTGACCTGATGAAGCTGATGACCACCTACATTCAGGAGATGCAGGAACGCTACCGTGAACTCGCCACGGAGAAAGTGGAACGCCGCATCGCCCATGCGTTGCTGCGCCTTGTCGCTCAAATGGGAACAAAATCTCCGGAAGGCGGCATCGAATTGACCTTCACCCAGCAGGATCTCGCCGAGATGTCTGGGACAACGCTGTACACTGTCAGCCGGGTGCTGTCAGAATGGCAAAAGCTTGGGGTTGTGGAAGCAGGCCGCGAGCGCGTGTTGATCCGAAAGCCGCATGAGCTCGTAAAGATCTCCGAGGGGGCAGACCGGTAATCGGCTTGGATCAAAGTGCAAAGGCACGCGAATCCCGCGTGCTTTTTTGTTTAACGTTATTTGCGCAAGCGCAAAGAGGGAATATCCAATGTGGAGTATTTTTGTGGCAAATGGACACAAGAATTGTTCTCCAACCCGAAATGACCGTCGAAGATATGCTGAAAACCTGGCCCAGTGCCTACACCGTTTTTCTGAACGGCAAGGCAGAGTGTATCGGCTGTTTTCTGCAAAAGTTCTGCACGCTTCGAGAGGTGGCAGGCGCATATGAGGCTTCGCCCGATGAACTCATGGCGGAGTTGGAGAGACATATCCGAACCATCAATTATTCTGCAAGGAGTTAGCATGAAAACATCCATCAAGCTTTTTAGTCTGTTTCTCATTCTCGCGGCACTGATCGCGGCGTGTGGTGGAAACGCACCGCAAAGTGAAAACCAGGTTGCTTTAGGGAATGGCAAGGTGATCGAATACACCCTGAAGACTGCCATGAATGGCGCCAAGATGGTCTATATAGGCGTCGGCGGCGGAATTGACGGCGTCGAGAACCCCGTACTGAGCGCCAATACCGGTGAGACGGTCCAGATCACGCTCATCAGCGGCGATGGCACCGAGCACAATATCGTCTTCCCGGATTTCAATGCAGAATCGGCTCATGTGGTTGGCATGGGCTCGAAGGTTACGTTGAGTTTCCTCGTTGACAAAGGTGGCAGCTTCACTTATTACTGCAGCCTTCCCGGGCACAAAGAAGCTGGAATGCATGGAACATTCAATGCGAGCGGACCCGATCTTGCTCAAGCTGCCCCGGCTGTTCCGGCTGTCTCTGGTGATTATGTTGCCGCAAGTGGACCTGTGGTAGTGAATGGCGAAGCCACCAAGGGTGCGGACGTTGTTCGTGACCCCACGGAAATCCCTGCTCCCGTTGGCAACCGCGAACCACAGGTTGTGCGCATCGACCTGGAAGCCGTGGAGATCGAAGGTCAATTGGCGGATGGAACCACCTTCAAGTATTGGACATTCAACGGCAAAGTGCCTGGTCCGTTCTTCCGTGTGCGCGTGGGCGATACCATCGAAGTCCACATGCGAAACCTGACGAACAGCACCATGCCACACTCGGTGGACTTCCACGCCGTGACGGGTCCGGGTGGCGGCGCAACCATGACACAAACCGCCCCCGGCCAGGAAACTACGTTCACCGCCAAGGCGCTCCAACCCGGACTTTATGTTTATCATTGCGCCACGCCCATGGTTGCCCAGCACATTGCCAACGGCATGTATGGCTTGATCCTTGTCGAACCGGAAGGTGGATTGCCGCCTGTGGATCGTGAATACTATGTGATGCAGGGTGAAATCTACACCAAGGAAGCATTCGGTTCCACGGGTCTCCTGACCTCAGATACCCAGGCATTGTTGAATGAGAATCCTGAATACCTGGTGTTCAATGGTGCAGTCGGTGGCTTGACGGACCAGAAGCCGCTCAAAGCCAGTGTCGGCGAGACGGTACGCATCTTCTTCGGTGTGGGCGGACCCAACTTCACATCCTCCTTCCACGTGATCGGCGAGATCTTCGACCGTGTGTACGATCAAGCTTCACTGACATCCCCGGCGCTGACAAACGTTCAGACGACCATGGTCCCGCCCGGAGGAGCAACAATGGTTGAGTTTGGCCTGGAAGTGCCTGGCAGATATATTCTGGTCGATCATGCCCTTGCACGCCTTCAACGCGGACTAGCAGGTTTTCTGATCGTGGATGGTCCTGAAAATCCCGAGATCTTCAACGGTACACCGATGCCCGGCAGCGGTCACTAATAGAAACGAACAAGAGAGAAGCCCGGCAACATGCTGGGCTTCTTTTCATTGGACCTCTTGCATAAGTCGGCAAAATCTTTGCTCAAGGCGGCGTCCCCGCCGCCGGTCCCAAAGGGATGCTTCGCAAGGACTGCAGCGGGAGCACTTTTGCAAGAGGTCTATTAATTTTTGAAGTTACGCACCGTCCCGACACTTGCCCCGGGCACAAGTGCCAGGGAGTACAGGTGAGGTCTGGGCAGCTCAATAAGGTTTTTCAAGGAAACCTTCAGACCTTGTGGAAGGTGAGTTAAGTACTCGACTTTTGCAGCACTTTAACAGTTGAATAAGCAAACAGCCCGTGCCGGAAAACGGTACAATCCCGAAGCGTGATCAACATGCTGGAGGTGCAGAATGATTCCTTTGGTGGAATATCCTGAATTAGTGAAACACTATGCAGCCTTCTTTCAAGAGGTTTTCTCAGCGGAGGCGTTCATTGAGTTTCAACGCTATGTCAGTGGACTGATCGTATCCGAGAATAAGACGGTGGATGGGATCAACCGCTTGTTCGTAGTAGAGAGTCGGAACCAGAGTTCGCTGAATCGTCTGCTCACGGAAAGTCCGTTTTCCTTGGAAGAATTGAACCGCTCGCGATTGCGCATGTTGGCCAGCTTGCCCGGTACACAGATCAAATCGAAAGGGGTGCTGGGCATCGACGACACACTGCTGATCCACTATGGTCAGGACTTTGAGAAGATTGCCAAGTTGTTTGACCATGTTACTCAAACCTATGTCTGGGCACATGACTTGGTCACAATCCACTACAGTGATGATGAGACGGACTATCCCGTGCACTTCCAGCTCTGGGAACCGGTCGAGTTGCAGAAGCTGGAAGCGGGTTTGCGCGCAGCCAAGATCCCGCTCAAAGCCAGCAAGGAGCCCCTGAAGGAGAGCGACCCCAAGAAGTGGCGCAGCTATTTACTGGGAGTGTGGCACAGGCAGCAAAAGAAGCATCAAGAACTGCGTGAACTCTACGACAATAAGTTGATCCTGGTGGAGAAGATGCTGACCGAATGGGTGGCAGAGCATCCCCAGGCACACTTGCCGGTCACCTTTGATAATTGGTTCACCCAACCCGCTTTCTGCCGTTTCCTCGATCAGGAACTGAAGTTGGCCTATGTGGGCACGCTGACCGGCACCGACAAGGTCAACTTGAAAACGGGACAGATCTCTCTGGAAGACTTTGCTGAACGTCTCAAGCAGGAACATCTGGAGGCCGTCTCGCACAGTCGCAAGCCGATCTTCCAGCGCATCAACATTCCCTTCAAGGGTGAGCATGAAATCTATTACAGCTACTGCAACACTCACCGTCTGCATAACTTCGGACGACAGCGCTTGGTGATCAATTATCGCCAGGCTGATCTATCGGACAAGCCAACCGTTTACATGAGCAACCGTTTGATTTGGCACGCTGCCGGGATTACCCGCATTCGGCGCCATCGCTGGCCCGTGGAAGTCTATCACGAGGAAGGCAAGGCTGAAGGACTGGACCAATATCAACTACGGGATTTCCGCGGCATTCAACGACATGTCGCTCTGGTCGCCGTGGCCTACTCGTTATTGCGTGCAGCCCAACACGACTCTTCCCTTCGCACACGACTTCAACGCATCCTTCACCTCAATTTGCAAGGCAACCCAGCTTCCGGGCGTCGAGCTGCTCAAGCACAAAGCTTGTGGTGTCTGGGCTTGTTGATTAGTTCCGGTTTGGCGCAAGGTCAATCTCTGCCTGAGATCATGGCTCCGTTCCTGCAAGCCATCTGCAGAGTTTGAAAATGTTTCGCACAGCAACGGTTGTGATCTTGCCCGGGCAATCCCAGGCAAGATAGGTTCGTGTTGTCCAGTTCCAGAGCGCTGGCAGCCCGCGCAGCCGTTTGGTTATTCAATTTTTAAGGTGCAAAAGTCGAGATAGTAACTCAATTCAAATTGAGATTCTCGCAGATACCATTGTTGATCGTGTATATTTTGTAGAAAAGGGAATGGATAATTTTCAAAACATTTTTCTTGTTCCTGATTACGATGTACCCATTGTTGAATGGAAAGGGTATGGTAAGTATTCGATGGTGACTTTTCGATGGTAACGATTCTGAAGATTGGCGAGTCTTACATTCATCCAGCGCCCAACACAGCGTGCACCCGACCGGTGGGAGTCTGCGCGTTTTCAGGCAGTTTGTGTGGCTTCGAATTGGTTCCGTCAAAGCGGTGTTGTCTCATCCCACCCACCAGCGGGTAACGCAAGCCGTTAGCCCGCAAAAAATGGACAATTAACTTATCCTCAAAAGGAAATGTTAATGAATATAAAAGTTACCATCCGATTAATCCAAAAG
>Ga0210377_10003137_pt1 | contig 14226 bp, 14 predicted proteins | sample PLM4_65_b1redo_FD_155480 | JGI IMG/M metagenome (GOLD analysis project Ga0210377, IMG submission 155480) | Groundwater sediment microbial communities from an aquifer in East River, Colorado, USA - PLM4_65_b1 redo | ecosystem: Environmental > Terrestrial > Soil > Riparian zone | place: USA: East...
CCCCTTGTTCTTCGTGTGCAGCACCTTCGTGATCGCCGCCGTCAACGTCGTCTTGCCGTGGTCGATGTGCCCAATCGTCCCCACGTTCACGTGCGGCTTGATCCGCTCGTACTTGGCCTTCGCCATCCTGTTATTACCTCCCGTCGACCGGGGTGAGCAGTGCCGAACGAAAACTGGAGCCCATGTCCGGGTTTGAACCGGAGACCTCGTCCTTACCAAGGACGCGCTCTGCCAACTGAGCTACATGGGCCCTATACGCAGCCACGCGTCTCTCGATCAGGCCACCTGCGGTCCGAACCGAGCACGCGGCACTCGCTACCATGGAGCGGGAAACGGGATTCGAACCCGCGACCCCCAGCTTGGAAGGCTGGCGCTCTACCGCTGAGCTATTCCCGCGAACGTCGTCCATCGCCACAACAACAGTGGTGGGGAGGGGAGGATTTGAACCCCCGAAGGCGTACGCCAGCAGATTTACAGTCTGCCCCCTTTGGCCACTTGGGTACCTCCCCGAACCCGCCGGTACGGCGATGAGAAACCTCTCGAGCAAAGAAGCGTCCTCGAAAACTGGCGCTGGCGGGAGGATTTGAACCCCCGACCCACTGCTTACAAGGCAGTTGCTCTGCCCCTGAGCTACGCCAGCACAGGCAAAGTTCCAATTTAGTTTCGGTTTGTGCCGACGTCAAGCAGTTTTAGGGTCACGGGCCCTCTGGCGGGCGACTTCGTAGCACAGGACGGCTCCGGCCGCGGCGACGTTCAGGGATCCGACACCGCCCTGCATCGGAACCGAGACGAGTACGTCGCAGGCCCGAGCGACCAGGGGCCTCAGCCCCTCGCCTTCGCTGCCCAGAACCAGACAGAGGGGGCCTTTCAGGTCCACGGACCAGGGTGGGAGCCCGCCGTCCGTCGCGGCGCCGTAGACCCAAATACCCGATTCTTTTATCTTCTCGAGAGCCGAGACGAGGTTGGTTGCCCGGGCCACGCCCACGAACTCCACAGCCCCCATGGCCGTCCGCGCGGCGGCCTCGGTGAGACCAACCGCGTGATGCTTGGGCAGCACGACGCCGTGAACCCCGAAGGCGTCGGCCGTCCGGAGCAGGGCCCCGAAGTTCCGAGGGTCCTGAATCTGGTCCAGGGCGAGGAAGAAGGGCACCTCCCGACGGCGGGCCGGCACCCCGAGGAGATCTTCCAGGTCGGCGTAGTCGGCGGCGGCGACCCTGGCCACCACGCCCTGGTGGTCTCCGGTCCCCGCGATCGCCGTCAGCTGATCCCGCGTCCGGTAGGACACCTTGATCCCGGCCCGGCGAGCGAGCGCCACGACCTCGGAGATCGGCCCCCGCGCGCCGGCCAGCACCGCCACCTCGTCAGCCCGCCGGCTGCCGCTTCGGAGCAACGCGAGCACGGGATTGCGGCCCCACACGCGGTCGTCGCTCACCGGCCCTTCCACCTCCACACGGTCCCGGTCGGCTTGTCCTCCAGGATCGCGCCGAGCCGCTCGATTTCCCCGCGGATTTCGTCGGCGCGCTGGAACTTGCGCTGCCGGCGCGCCTCGGTGCGCTCCTCGATCAGCCGGTTGATCTGCCCTTCGTCCAGCCCACCCCGCCGAGGTCCTACCAGGCCGAGGGCGCCGGCCAGGGTCTTGAGCTCCTCGGCGCCGCGCACGAGCGCCGGGGGAGTGACTCCGTCCGCGCGCAGCGCCCGGCTCAGATCGAAGAGCGCGCCGAGAGCCTCCGGGGTGTTGAAGTCGTCGTCCATCGCATCCAGGAAGCGTTGGCGATAGCGGGAGAACTCCGGGGGCAGCGGCTGGCCCGTGGCCGCCGCCAGCGTCGCGTGCTTCTCCGCCTCGTCGACGGGGCGCCACAGGCGCTCGAGGGCGCGCGCGCTGTCTGCCACGCGCTCCTCCGACCACTCGAGCGGGCTGCGGTAGTGGGTGCCCAGCAGAAACAGGCGCAGGGCCGCCGGGTCGTGCCGCGTCACCAGGTCGCGAATCGTGAGCGTGTTCCCGAGCGACTTCGACATCTTCTCGCGACCCATGTTCACCATGCCGTTGTGCACCCAGTAGCGGGCGAACGGCCGGCCGGTGTCGGCTTCCGCCTGGGCGATCTCGCACTCGTGGTGAGGGAAGATCAGGTCCTCGCCGCCGCCGTGGATGTCGAACGAGTCGCCGAGGTAGCGGACCGCCATCGCGGAGCACTCGATGTGCCAGCCGGGGCGGCCGGATCCCCACGGGCTGTCCCAGGCCGGCTCACCCGGCTTGGCGGACTTCCAGAGCGCGAAGTCGCGCGGATCGCGCTTGCGCTCGTCGACCTCCACGCGCGCGCCGGCCTGCAGCTCGTCGAGATTCTTGCCGGAGAGCTTGCCGTAGGCGGGGAACCGCCGGACCTCGAAGTAGACGTCGCCGTCCACCACGTAGGCGTAGCCGCGGGCCACGAGGCGCTCGATCAGCGCGATCATCTCGGGCACGTGCTCGGTCGCCTTCGGCTCCACGTCGGGCGCCAGCACGCCCAGCGCCGCCATGTCGGCGTGGAACGCGGCGATGTTGCGCTCGGATACCTCGCGGGCCGGCACGCCCTCCTGCCCGGCCCGGCGGATGATCTTGTCGTCGATGTCCGTGAAGTTGCGCACGAACGTGACGCGATAGCCGGCGAAGCGCAAGTAGCGCGAGATCACGTCGAAGACCATCAGCATGCGAGCGTGGCCGACGTGGGAGAGGTCGTACACCGTCACCCCGCACGAGTACATCTTGATCTCACCGGGGGTCAGGGAGACGAGCTCTTCCTTGCCGCGCGCCATCGTGTTGTAGATCTTCATTTCGCTCGGAAGGGGGCTGCGCCCCCCTTCCGAGACCTCCCCCCAGGATGGCGCCGGCGGAGCCGGCGCTCGGAGCGGCCGCTCATTCGTGCACTTCCAGACTGACGACGGCCATGGCGGCGATCCCCTCGCAGCGGCCGAGCAGACCGAGGCCCTCGGGACTCTTGGCTTTGACGCTGACGCGATCGACGGAGATGCCGAGGACGTCGGCCAGACGCTTGGCCATCTCGGGAAGATGGCCGACCAGCTTCGGGGCCTGGGCCAGGACGGTCGCGTCCACGTTGACCGGGGTCGCGCCGCGGCCGCGCACCAGCTCCAGCACCTGGCCGAGCAGCAGCAGGCTGGAGACGCCGCGCCAGCGCGGGTCGGTGTCCGGGAAGTGGCGGCCGAGATCGCCGAGCGCCAGGGCGCCCAGCAGCGCCTCCCCCACCGCGTGCGCGAGCACGTCGGCATCGGAGTGGCCGTCGAGCCCGAGCTCGGAGGGCACCGTCACCCCGCCCAGGATCAGCGGGCGACCGGCCACGAGCGGGTGCAGGTCGAAGCCGAAGCCGACGCGATTCATCGCCGCCCCCGCGCGCGCCGCAGATCCTCCGGCGTGGTGATCTTGACGTTGCCGGCCAGGCCCGGAACCACCCGCACCGGGTGCCCCAGTCGCTCCACCAGCGTCGCGTCGTCGGTGCCGACCACGCCGTCGCGGCGCGCCTTCTCGTGAGCCTCCCGCAGGAGCGCGCTCCGGAACCCCTGCGGCGTCTGCACCGACCACAGCTCGGAGCGATCGAGCGTCGCCTCCACCACGCCGTCGCGCACGCGCTTGACCGTCTCGGCGATGGGCAGCGCGCAGATGGCCGCGCCGTGCGCCGCCGCCGCCGACACCACCGCGTCGATCAACCGCCGGTCGATGAAGGGTCGCACGGCGTCGTGGACCAGCACGACCTCGGCGTCGATCGGCGCCGCCTGCAGCGCGTTCCAGACCGATTCTTGCCGGGTGGCACCGCCGGCGACGACCTCGACCCGCGACCGGCCGACGAGCCGCCGCGTCCGGGCCAGGTGCTCGGCGGGGGCGGCGACGACGACCACGCGCACGGCCGGATGGCGGAGAAAGTGGGCCAGCGTGCGCGCCAGGATCGTGGTGCCGGCGAGACGCAGGAACTGCTTCGGCGTGCGGCGACCCAGGCGGGCGCCGACGCCGCCGGCGGGAACGAGCACGGCGACGTTAGGCATCGCGCGCACCCGACTCCTCGCCGCGAGGCCGCGTGAAGATCATCCGGCCGGCCGAGGTCTGAAGCGCGCTGGTCACGACCACGTCGAGCGACTGGCCGATGAAGCGCTTGCCGCCCTCGACCACCACCATCGTGCCGTCGTCGAGGTACGCCACGCCCTGGCCCGGCTCCTTGCCCTCGCGCATCACCTGCACCTGCATGCTCTCGCCGGGCAGGGCCACCGGCCTGAGCGCGGCGGCCAGCTCGTGGAGGCTGCCGACCGTCACGCCGGCCAGGGTGGCCACCCGGGCGAGCGCGGTGTCGTTGGTCAGCAGGCGCGCGCCCCGGGCGCGCGCAAGAGCGACGAGCTTGGCGTCGACCTCGGCGATGGCCGGGAAGTCGGTGTCGGTGAGCTCCAGCCGGACGGCGAGAATCCGCCGCAGCCGGTCCAGCACGTCGAAGCCGCGGCGCCCGCGGTTGCGCCGCAGTGGGTCGCCGGAATCGGCGAGCCGCTGCAGCTCGCGCACGACGAACTGGGGGACGATCACCGCGCCGTCGAGGAAGCCCGCCTCGGCGACGTCGGCGATGCGGCCGTCGATGAGCACCGAGGTATCGAGGATCCGGGCGGAAGCCTCAGACCCCGGCCTCGACGACCCCGACAATTCGGCGCCCCGTCGAGCGGCCACCGCCCCGCCCACCCAGGCCCCGAGCAGCGCGACGCCGCTGCGCACGATCGGGGTGGCCCCCCCGGCCAGCGGCGCCAGCACGACGCCGAGCGCCATCCCGGTCAGCAGCCCCGCGACGGCACCGCCCGCGGTCCACAGCAGCGGACGAAGCGGCACGGCGCCGGCGGCGATCTCGAGCGCGACGGCGACGGCACCCGCGCCCGCGCCGAGCGCGGCACCGGCGAGGGGCCCGAGGCCGATCGCAGGCGCCAGGGCGGCGCCGGCGGTCGCGCCGGCGGCGACCGCGAGCACGCGGCCGACGACGATCGCCATCAGCCGAGCAGCGCTCCGAGCGCGTCGCTCACGCTGCCGACGCCCGTGACCGGCAGCGACAGCGTCCCCTCCACGTTGCTGCGCGGCACGATCGCCGACTTGAACCCGAGCTGGGCCGCGGCCCGCAGGCGCGCCTCCACACCGCTGACCGCGCGCACTTCGCCGGTGAGCCCGACCTCGCCGATCACGAGCACGTCGCCCGCCACCGGCCGCTCGAGGTAGCTCGACGCCGCCGCGATCACCACGCCGAGGTCCGCGGCCGGCTCGACCACGCGGCCGCCGCCGGCGACGTTGACGAAGACGTCCTGGTTGCCGATCGGCAGCCCCGCCCGCTTCTCCAGCACGGCCAGCAGCAGGCAGACGCGGTTGTAGTCGGCGCCCAGCACGGTCCGCCGCGGCGTGCCGAACGAGGCGCGGGCGACGAGGGCCTGCAGCTCCAGGAGCAGCGGGCGCGTGCCCTCCAGGGCGGCGACGATGACCGAGCCCGGCGCGTCGGCCGGCCGCTCGGCCAGGAAGAATCCCGAGGGATTCGGCACCTCGACGAGGCCCCCGGCCGCCATCTCGAACACCCCGATCTCGTTGGTGGAGCCGAAGCGGTTCTTCACGGCGCGCAGCACGCGATAGGCGTGATGGTGCTCGCCCTCGAAGTAGAGCACGGTGTCGACGAGGTGCTCGAGCACGCGAGGCCCGGCCAGCGCGCCCTCCTTGGTCACGTGGCCGACCAGGAACGTGGCGATGCCGCGCCCCTTGGCCAGCGTCATGAGGCGGGCGCCGCACTCGCGCACCTGGGCCACGCTGCCCGGCGCCGACTCGAGCTCCGGCAGGAAGACGGTCTGGATCGAGTCCACCACCAGGGCGCGCGGCTTGATCGTGTCGAGCTCGGCCTGCACCACGGACAGGTCGTTCTCGGCCCACAGCAGCAGGCCATCGCCGGCGACGCCGAGGCGCTCGGCGCGCATCTTCACCTGGGCCGCCGATTCCTCGGCGCACACGTAGAGGACGGGCGGGGTGACGCGCGCCAGCGCCCGCGCGGCTTGAAGGATCAACGTGGAGTTGTGAACAACAAGGTCGTTCGCGACAAAGCTGGCTGCGCCTGGCACGGACAGGTCGAAGACCGGAGCCTCGCCGGCGTCGACGATCTCGACGATCTCGTCCCAGTACACTTCTCCATGAGCCAACGCGTCCAGCGTCGAGTCCGGATACGCCGCCGCGAGACAGGCGACCGTTGTTCGGCGCAAAGGTCGGTCGCGGCGGCGGTTCTTGAGGGCCACGCCGGCGCGACGAGACATCTCGGCGAACCCAGCCCCTGCAGTCAGGTTCTGCAGTCGTGACCAGAACGCTTGCCCGGTCGGTATCGTGTCGTGAGCCGTTGTCGAGGCATCGGGCATTTCCATGGCAGCGATAGCACGCTTGGCCCCATCGCGCCCGTCAAGGCCGACCGTCGCGATGAAATCGCGCACTCGAGAAACGCCAAGGAGAACAAGTTCGTACGACGTGTAGGGTGAGGCATCGAGCTTCGTTCGTTTCGTCCGCAGCGTCGCCACGAATCCAAGACGAAGCAAGAGATGCTGAACGTCCTCCGCGAGTCGACGACTGATCGTGCTATACGAGACACCCGGCTGGCCCTGTCGATTCACATAGACCGAGCCGTCACAGGTGAATAGGGCGCGAAGAAACAGCTGGATCTGCTCTCGCGACAACCGAAAGACGATGTCCGGCACAGCTTTGTCCGAAGCCCGCATGTACCGGACTCCCAGCTCTTCGAGGAGCCGGGCAATCGGTGTCTTGGCGTCGGCGACATGCCGAGCCGCGGGCGCCAACTCCTCTACCGTCACGCCAACAGCGTTCGATAGGCGGTGCCGGGCGCTTTCACTGGGTCGAGCCCACTCCTCCCAGGCGATGCTCTGCTGGGCCTTCACGGCATGCAGCGCGCCAGTCAGGTGACGACGCGCGGCGCCACGCCGACTGACATCGTTCACGAAAAGGTCATGGGCGACCTCGGCGAGTTCAGTCGTTACGGATATGCTGGACTGGGCCGACCCATCAGACAGCACATACGCGATCAACTTGACCGCCTCGTCTGCCAATCGCTCACGCCCGAAATGAGGAAGGGCACGGGGAGCCGCAATGCGCTCTCCGGGGGCCAGCTTGGATACCTCCCGCCAGCCATCAACAGTGAGAAGGGGATGGTTGGGGGTGCATCGTAGCGTGCGGCCCAGGATTGTCCTTAACTCCACGACACGTTGCGTCCCGTTTGCGTGGAAGGCCGATACCGGTGCAGGTGCGAAGCGAAGCGTATCCGGATCGACCGCCAGGACCGGTCGCTCATCGCGACCCCACGCCTCGATCGGCCGATACGCGCCGCTCGTCGGGTCGAGAACCCTTGTATCGCCGGTCACACACTTTCCGATTCCAGGATCACCGCCGATCAGCACCAGCGAGCCACGGACCACCCCGCCGCCGAGCACCCGGTCCAGCTCGCCGATGCCGGTGAGCGTACGGTCGCCGCGCTCCATCACGACGTCCTGCAGCCGAATCGGGCGAGTGCCGGCGGCGGCGACCGCGCGGCGCCCGCTCGGCACCGGCGCCGCGCGCTCCTCGACCAGCGGCATCAGCTCGCCGGTCGCTCGCTTGCAGTCCGGGCAGGTGCCGGGCTTGGGGCTGGCGAAGCCGCACTGCTGGCAGCGATAGATGCTGGTGGCTCGGGGCATCGTCAGTCCTTGGGCTTGCCGTCGTGACCGTCGCGGCCGTCGCGGCCGAGGGTGCGCAGCAGGCCGCGCAGCAGGAAGCTGCGCTGGGCACCGTCGAGGATGGTGACGAGCCGCTCGTAGATGGTGGGATCGGCGATCAGCGCGCCGACCGTGCCCTCGCCGTCCTTGATCTTCCCGGTGATCTCCTTGAGGTTCGCGATCGCCGCCTGGAGGTCCTGCGAGGCCTGGCGGATCCCGCCGTCGGCGGGCTCGTCCTTGACGAGGGCGCCCAGGGTGCCGCGGCCGCCGGCGAGGCGGTCGGACACGTCGCGCAGGTTGTGGGCCACCACGCGCAGGTCGTCGAGCACCGGACGGTACTTCGGATCGAAGAGCATCGCCGGCAGGACGCCGTCCTCGGCCGACGGCTGCTCGACGACGCGGCTCAGCTTGTCCATCGCCGCCACCAGCCGCTTGGCCGACGCCGTGGACTGCTCGGAGGTGAGCACGCCGGCGACCCCCTCGCCGCGCTGCACGCGGTCCAGCACCGACTGCGTGGCGGTGACCAGCTCGTTGACGCGACGCAGGGCCACCGGCTCCTCGTAGACCAGCACGTGGGCCCAGCCCTTGCCGCGCTCGACCTCGCCGACGATCCGCCCGACCTGGTCGGTGACCTTGCGGGCGGTCTGCACGGTGGCGGTGGCCTCCTCGATCAGCTTCGACTGGTTCAGCGTCTGTGCGGTCTCGCGCAGGCTGTCGGCCAGCGTGCCGATGCTCTTCACGACCTGGGCGCTCTCGCTCATCACGCGGCCGATGTCGAACGGATCGGTGGAGGCGACGAGGTCGTCGGGTCGCACCGGCGGGGCCGCGGCGGTGCCCACGCTGATCTCGACGATCCGGTCGCCGAGCAACCCCTGGGTCTCGATGCGCGCCACCGAGTCCTTGCGCACGCGGTCGCCGAACTGCCTGGCAATGGTCATGTCGACCCGCACCTTGCCGCCCGGCTGCGACGGCAGCCGCACGGCGCTGACCCGGCCGATCTGCACGCCGGCCAGCCGCACGGTGGCGCCCTCCACGAGCCCGCCCACCTCGGTGAACTCGGCGGACACCGTGAAGCGCGGCTCGAACAGCCGCGCGCGCGCCCCCAGCGCGTAGATCATGCCGAGGAACGCGGCCAGGCCGATGAGCACGAACACGCCGACCCGCAGCTTCCGCCCTCGCTCGTTGCCCTCGTCGTTCATATCGTCACTCTCGCCTCGCCGGCCAGGAACGCCTGCACCGCCGGGTGGCCGGAGGCCAGCACGGCCTCGCGGGGGCCCAGCGCCGCGAACCGGCCCTCGATCAGGATCGCGATACGGTCGGCCACCGTCTTGGCCAGCTCCAGGTCGTGGGTAACGACGACGGCGGTGTCGCACACCCCGCCCCGCAGCTGCACGATCAGCTCGCTCACCATCTTCGCGTTGGTCGGGTCGAGGCCGGCGGTGGGCTCGTCGAACAGCAGCATCCGGGGCTCCTGGGCCAGCGCCCGGGCGATCCCCACCCGCTTGCGCATGCCACCCGACAGCTCCGAGGGCAGCAGCCCCAGCACGTCGGGACCGAGGCCGACCAGGGACAGGAAGTGCAGCACGCGTTCGCGGATCTCGGCCTCGGCCAGGCTCGTGTGCTCGCGCAGCGGATAGGCGACGTTCTCGTGAACCGTCAACGAATCGAAGAGCGCCGCACCCTGGAAGACGTAGCCCATCCGCCGGCGGATCGGCAGCAGCGGCTCTTCGCCGAGGTTGTCGATGCGCTCGCCGAAGACGCGGACGATACCGCTGGTGGGCTGGATGAGGCCGGCGATCAGCCTCAGCGTCACGGTCTTGCCGGAGCCGCTGCCGCCCATGATGACCATCGTCTCGCCCCGCTGGACCGTGAGCGACACCCCACGCAGGACCTCGTTGCCGTCGAACCGCTTGCGGATGTCGAGCAGCTCGACCACCGGCTGGCCGTCCGCCGGCGCCGATCCCGTCCGCGCGCGCGCGCGAGCCATCGGCCGCATCACCAGAAGAGCATCAGCATCAGCTTGGTCAGGAAGAAATCGGAGATGATCACGCCCATGGTGCAGTGCACGACGGTCGCCGTCGTCGCCCGCCCCAGCCCCTCCGTCCCCCCGGTCGTGCTGAGCCCGTTGTAGCAGCCGATCAGGGTCACGATGCCGCCGAAGAAGAACGACTTGGCCACCCCCATCAGGAAGTCGCGGGGGACGACCCAGTACGCCGTCGTGTTCCAGTAGGCCCACATGTCGGTGCCGCGCTCGAAGTACATGATCACCATGCCGCCCAGCACGCCGAGCACATCGGCCATGATCGTCAGCAGCGGGAACACCAGCAGGGCCGCCAGCACCCGCGGCACGATCAGGCGCTTGATGAAGTTCACGCCGAGGGTGCGCAGGGCGTCGATCTGCTCGGTGACCCGCATCGAGCCCAGCTCGGCGGTGATACCGGAGGCGACCTTGCCGCCCACCAGGATGGCGGTGAGCACCGGCCCCAGCTCGCGCAAGATCGCCAGTGCGGCGAGGGGCCCCACGTAGTTCTCGGCGCCGAAGCGGGCCATGTTCACCGCGCTCTGCAGCGCGAACACCATGCCGGTGAAGATCGAGGCCGTCAGCGCGACCCCGAGCGAGCGGACGCCCATGGTCTCGATCTCGAGGACGACCAGGCGGAGGTACTTCGGGGGCAGGGCCAGGCTGCGCAGCACCTGGGCGGCGAGCAGCCCCACCCCGCCGTACCACACGGCCGTTTGCCGGAGATACGCCTCCATCACTCGCCGGTGAAGCTCTCGACGAAGCGCTGGAAGTCGCCTCGCCACGCGTCGAAGGCCGACGGCGCCGCCACGTAGAGCAGGTCGTACACGCAGCGCTCGCCCTTCAGCGTGTAGCTCTCGATCCGCACGCGCTCGTCACTCTGCCGCATCCGTCCTTCCAGCAGCCGGTGCGACGCCACGCGCCCGTTCACCGGTGCCTCGTTCGCCTCCACCACGTCGCGGTCACGCATGCCGATCAGCAGGTGCTGCGCGAGCACGTCCCAGCCGCGCCGGGCCACCGCCGGGTCGCACACCGCGTTGGCCAGCATCCCGGCCGGCGCCGTCCGGTTCCGCAACTCCAGATCCGCGCGATCATCCGGCGCGATCTCCCACGCCCCCCCCGGCAGCGTCACCCGATAGCCGCTGGGCGCGTGATAGACGCCGTCCACGATCCGCCGCCCGGCGCAGGCGCCGAGTGCCAGCGCCAGGACGGCGGCGAGCGCCGCCGCGCGGCGGGCCGCCGCGCTCACGCCGGCGCTAGCCGCCCGGCGCCGGATGGTCCGGGCGAGGGGGGCTGACCGCGCCCCTCGAAGCTCCCCCGGCCGTGTGCCGGCGCCCCAACTCCTCGAGCACGTCGCGCAGCGGGATCGATCGCTCGCCGAGCAGCACCATCGTGTGGAACCAGAGGTCGGCCACCTCCTCGACCACGCGCCGGTCCCCCTCGCCGCCGAGGGCGGCCGTCACCACCTCCACCGCCTCTTCGCCAATCTTGCGGCACACCGCCGCCTCGCCCTTGGCCAGCAGACCGGCCACGTACGAGCCGGCGGGCGGCGCCGTCTTGCGGGCGGCCACGATCTGCTCGATGCGGTCGAGCATGTTGGCGGCCGCACCCGGCCCCTGCAGGCCGGTGAAGAAGCAGGTGCGGTTGCCGGTGTGGCAGGCGACGCCGTCCTGGTGCACCTGCACCAGCAGGGTGTCCGCGTCGCAGTCGGCGTAGACACCGCGCACGTGCTGGCTGTGGCCGGACGTCTCGCCCTTGCGCCACGGCGCCTGCCGCGAGCGCGACCAGAAGTGCGTGAGCCCCGTCTGCAGCGTGCCCGCCACCGCGTCACGGTCCATCCACGCGACCATCAACACTTCGCCGGTCTCGGCCTCTTGCACGACGGCCGGGATGAGCCCGCGCTCGTCGTACGTGAGGCTCTCGGGCGTCACCGCCGCACCTCGACGCCGCGCTCGGCCAGATAGTCCTTCACCTCGCCGATCGTGTAGGTGCCGAAGTGGAACAGCGACGCGGCCAGCGCGCCGCTGGCGTCACCATCGACGAACGCCTCCCGAAAATGCTCGAGGGTGCCGGCGCCGCCGGAGGCGATGACGGGGACGGTGACGGCGTCGGCGATCGCGCGCGTGAGCGGCAGGTCGTAGCCGTCCTTGGTGCCGTCGCGATCCATGCTGGTGAGCAGGATCTCGCCGGCGCCGAGGGCGACCGCCTCCTGCGCCCATTCCACGGCGTCGCGCCCGGTCGGCCGACGGCCGCCGTGCGTGTACACGGACCAGGTTGTAGCGGGGGCCGCGAGCCCGGTTAAGTACGTGGGTGGCCTGTTCGAGGCAGTTGCCGGCTCCGGGGGCGGCTCCGCACGTCTGGCGTCGATCGCGACGACGATGCACTGGCTGCCGAAGCGCTCGGCCGCCTCGCGGATCACGGAGGGCCGGGCGAGCGCCGCCGTGTTGAACGACACCTTCTCGGCGCCGGCCCGGAGCATCACCCGCACGTCGTCCACCGTGCGGAGCCCGCCGCCCACCGTGAACGGGATGTAGAGGACGTCGGCCGTGCGCCGCACCACGTCGAGCATGATCGCGCGGTCCTCGTGCGAGGCGGTGATGTCGAGGAACACCAGTTCGTCGGCGCCCTGGGCGTCGTAGGCGACGGCGGCCTCGACCGGGTCACCGGCATCGCGCAGGTCCACGAACTGCACGCCCTTGACCACGCGCCCGTCCTTCACGTCGAGGCAGGGGATGATGCGCTTGGCGAGCATTAGGCCGTGTGGACCGCCGTCAGCGCGTCCCGCAGGGAGATCGCGCCGGTGTAGAGCGCGCGGCCGACGACGGTGCCGAGCACGCCGGGGACCGCCGCCAGCCTCAGGAGATCGTCGACGGTCGCCACGCCGCCCGAGGCGAGGACGGGCAGCCCGACGGCCAGCGCGAGCGCCGCCGTCGCCTCGACGTTCGGACCGAGCCCGGTCCCGTCACGACTCACGTCGGTGTAGAGCAGCGCGACCGCGCCGGCGTCGCGCGCCTGCCGTCCGAGGTCCACCACGGTGAGCTCGCCGGTCTCGGTCCAGCCCCGGATGGCCACGCGATCGCCACGCGCATCGGCGGCGACGATGATCCGCCCGGGAAAGCGACGGCCCGTCTCGGCCAGGAACTCCGCGTCCACCGCGGCCCGCGTGCCCACCACCGCCCACGCCACCCCCGCCTCCAGCACCGTCTGCACCGCGGCGAGGTCGCGCAGGCCGCCACCGGCCTCGACCGGCACCGGGCGGACCGCCTCCACGATCCTGGCGATCAGCGCGGTCTGGCGGGGGGCGCCGGCGAACGCGCCGTCGAGATCGACGACGTGCAGCCGCTCGGCGCCGGCCGCCACCCAGCGCTCGGCCATGGCGACCGGGTCGTCGGAGAAGACGGTCTCGGCCTCAGCGCGCCCTTCGCGCAGCCGCACGCAGCGCCCCTCGCGCAGATCGACCGCCGGAATGACGATCACCGGCTCTCCTTCACGATCGCCGCAAAATTCTCGAGCAGCCGGATGCCAGCCTTCTGGCTCTTCTCGGGATGAAACTGCGTCGCGTAGATCCGGCCGGTCTCGATGGCGGCCGCGAACCGAACCCCATAGTCACACCAGGCCAGTTTGAGACCGCTGTCGCGCGTGTCGGAGCCACGCCGCTCCTCGGTCAGGCCACCCACGTCCGTACCCGCGCTCGCGGCACCCGCTACAACAGCAAAATACGAGTGCACGAAGTAGAACCTGGCGCCGTCCTCGATGCCCTCGAAGAGCCGCAGCAATCCACCGTGCCACACGCGGTTCCACCCCATGTGGGGCACGTCCAGATCGAGGGGGAAGCGCCGCACGGCGCCGGGGATCACGTCGAGCCCGCGCCCCTCCCCGAATTCCTCGCTGGTCGAGAACAGCAACTGGTACCCGATGCAGATGCCGAGGAACGGGCGCCGGCCGTCGAGCGCGCGGCGCACCGGATCGAGCAGGCCGAGCTGCGCGAGGCTCGCCATCGTGTCGTGGAAGGCGCCGTCGCCCGGGAACACCACGGCGTCCGCCTCGTCGACGGCGCGCGGATCCTGCGTGACGACGGCGGGGACCCCCACGCGCCGGAAACTCTTCTCGACGGAGCCGAGGTTCGCCCGCCCGTAGTCGATGATGGCAATCATGGGCCGATCACAGCGTCCCCTTGGTGGACGGCAGGACGCCGGTGATGCGCGGGTTCAGGCGCGTGGCCTCGGCCAGCGAGCGGCCCACGGCCTTGAAGACGGCCTCGGCGATGTGGTGCAGGTTGTGGCCGTAGTGCATCGTCACGTGCAGCGTGATCTCGGCGTTGAACGCGAAGGCCCGGAAGAACTCCTGGAGCATGTCGAGGTCGAAGTTCGACACGCGCGTGCGCGCCACCGGCACGTTGAAGACCAGGAACGGCCGCCCGGAGATGTCGACCGACGCCTGCACCAGCGCCTCGTCCATCGGGACGAAGGCGG